>Ga0308156_1001173_pt1 | contig 34234 bp, 19 predicted proteins | sample PhyAR2_FD_201041 | JGI IMG/M metagenome (GOLD analysis project Ga0308156, IMG submission 201041) | Phyllosphere microbial communities from UC Gill Tract Community Farm, Albany, California, United States - DLSL A.R2 | ecosystem: Host-associated > Plants > Phyllosphere > Unclassified | place: USA... | reverse complement strand
GAAAAACGGTCTGCTTCTCTCACCTTCCAGCACGGAATCCAAGGAAGAAATTTGGAAAGCACACGTCGAAATTAGCCGGGATCATGGCCGCTCGTGGTCCGTCAGTCCGATTCGCCCTGATACGAGTGTCCAGGTGATTCAACCCAGTATCATCCAACATGCCGATGGCCGTATTCAGGTCCTCTGCAGAAGCAAGGAAAATAAGGTGATGGCGGCTTTTTCAAGAGATCAGGGCCTTACCTGGAGCCCTTGGGAAGCAACCAATTTACTCAATCCAAATTCAGCCACTGATGCTATTCGTCTGAAAAATGGCCTCTTTATGATCGTCTTCAACCCGTCAATCGCTGGCAACGACTGGTGGGAAGGACGCACAAAACTCCATGTCGCCATATCGAAGGATGGTTTACTGTGGAAAGATGTCTTAACCCTAGAAGATGGTGTCAAGAACGACGAGTATTCTTATCCGACAATCATTCAGGACGCCAATGGTCTTATCCATATTACCTATACGTGGAACAGGAAAAGTATTAAGCATATTGTGCTCAAATAAGTTGCGAGGTGTAACAAAAATGGCAGTAACTTCGTTATATGCTAAAAACCAAGTTATGAAATCAATATCAAAAATATTAACATCATTAGCATGTATCGTATGCGTAGGTTGCTCAAAGGAAGCTGCTAATCAAAACCTGTATCTCGAGGGAAGTTATTCCGGAAAATTTATAGTAAACTATAAAAATCAGGACCAAACCTTCACTGGAGACGTAACTGTACGGTTTAAAGCGGACAGTTTCTTTTGTACAGCAAACAAAAACAGATTTCCCGCAGGTGGCTCAGGTACATATGAGATTGACGGCGACCAAATTATTTTCAAAGATAAAAATTTTTGGACAGCAGATTTTGACTGGGCTTTAATATTGAACCACAATTACACCTACTTAGTGGATGGAAACGATCTAACTTTAACAAAAGCTCCCTATCAAAATAATAGCTATATCTATAAATTAACGAAGGATTAATTAATAATCCTTCGTTAATTCCAATGTTCCCTTCAGTCGGATATCATTCGAAGATGCGCCGACCAAAAGTTTAAACCTGCCTTTTTCTGTCTTCCATTCATTACCTGCATTCCAAAGTTTGAGGTCCTCCTTAGTCAATTGAAAAGCATAGTTTTCTTTCTTCCCTGCTGTAATATTTCGACGCTCAAAACGCTTCAATTGCATCACAGATGTCACAACCGAACTAACCTCGTCCACAACATATAACTGAGCAACTTCATCGCCAGCTAATTTTCCCGTATTCGCAACATCAAACGACACCGTACAGGTAAAATCATGCGCAGACTCATTCAAAGAAATCTGTAAATTGGAGTACTCAAAACTGCTGTAGCTCAATCCATAGCCAAATGGATACAATGGACTGGCCGACATTTCTACATAGTCGTGATGTTTGGGTTTTGTATGATTGTAATGTACTGGTAGCTGCCCAACTGACCGAGGTACTGAAATCGGTAATCTTCCTGCCGGATTATAGTCGCCAAACAAGACATCGGCAATAGCCAAGCCTCCTTCTTGTCCTGGATACCAAGCGTTCACAATCGCAGGCACATGTTCCGCTGCCCAATTCAAGTTTAATGGTCTCCCCATAATTGTTACAAGTACAACGGGTTTTCCTGTTGCCTGTATTGCCTGCATCAATTTGATCTGATCGCCCATCATATCTAGCGAAACGCGGTCAAAGCCCTCTCCACTCTCCATATCACTCACGGTATTGGGGTCCACATTGGCTGCTCCGGTTGCCTGATAGGAGGTTTTGAAATCACGTGCGCTTGAACCTCCTAAAACTAAAATTACCGCATCGGCCTCTTTAGCAGCTGCTACGGCGCCAGCGATATCCGAATTACTCGTATCCCGTATTGCACATCCTTTAACATAATCAATTTTGGTACTTTTACCAACTGCAGACCGGATTCCCATTAGTAGGGTCTGAATTTTACCGTCGGCCTGTGGCGCGGTATAATCGCCCAGCTGGTTATAGGCATTGTCGGCATTCGGTCCTATAACTGCTATTCGATTCAACGATTTACTCAACGGTAAGAGTTGCTGATCATTTTTTAGCAAAACAATCGACTCGCGGGCTACTTGCCTCGCAAGCATTTTATTTTGTGGTGTAGCGACTTTTTGAGCAACTAATTTCTCATCCACATAAGGTTGATCAAAAAGGCCAAGATTGAACTTCATCCGCAATACACGGGCAACTGCCGTATCGAGAACAGCAGATTCAACAAGCCCTTGCCGCACAGCCTTAAGCAAATTTGAACCATAGCCAGTCCCGCTTAAATCAACATCCAATCCCGCATGAATACTTTGCGAAGCAGCATCTTCGCCAGTAGCAGCAGTAGCGTGACCGCCGTTGAGCCCCGATATGCTCAATAAATCCGACACAACAAAACCAGTAAATCCCCAGTCTTTACGTAGAACGTCTTTTAGCAGCCAAGGATTAGCTGAACACGGAATACCGTCAATACTATTATATGCGGTCATGACCGACCCAGCGCCTGACTTTACAGCACGCTCAAAAGGCGGAAGGAAATATTGCCTGAGGCTACGCTCGCCAAATGACACGGACTCGCCATTGTGTCCTCCATCTGGAGCAGCGTAGGCGACAAAATGCTTTAATGTACCTATTATTTTATCGCGTTGCCCTAACTTCTCGCCCTGAAAACCACGGATCATTGCAGTTCCCATTTGTCCAATCAGGTAGGGATCCTCACCATAAGTTTCTTCCGTACGCGACCAACGGGGATCTCGCGCTAAATCAAGCACAGGACCGTATCCGTTTTTACCGCCTACTGCATAGGTCTCCTTAGCGATCGTCGATGCCATATCCTGAATCAACTGCGGATTCCAGGTACTCGCTTGCCCAATAGCAGTAGGGAAAACGGTTGCACCAATGGCCATATGTCCGTGTGGCGCCTCCTCAGACAATAATAACGGAATCCCCAGTCTTGTACTATCCACCATATAACGTTGGATCGCATTTGTAGCACGCGCGGCTTCTACCGGACTCAGACCATTCAATAAGGTTTTCTGTGTCCAAGGGTCAGCGCGCAATGTCGCCCACAATAACCCAATATGCTGCTCTTTTGCCGCTTTCCGTAGTTTATTGCTAATCGTTATCTGCTTTCCATCTTTCGTATACATTTCCCAGCCAAGTAATTTACTCAACTGCCCAACCTTCTCCTCCACAGTCATTCTTCCCAATAGATCACTTACCCTCTTTTCGGTAGGTAAAGTACGGTTTTTATACGGAAATTGTTGGGCTTGAAGTTGTGGACAGAGCAATGTTCCCATTGCGGCCAAAAGTAATATACGGACTTTCATAAGTGGATTGTTGTTTTTCTATTTCTGTGCTTTATCATGGTCCGGATGAGCACAGCACTAGGCTATGCAACCGGTTTCCAAAACACTAAATTAACGATTTAGCATCAATAATCAAGTTAAATTTTGATTCCCCTTAGAGCACTTCACGCCACAGACCTGGCTGGTCGGTCTGAATGAGACGCACAAACGGATATTTTTCCAAGAAAGACCGATAAGCCATGCTTCCACTCTTTGCCGCTTGATCGTCATATTCCCCCAAACTATTCATCCAAAAATAAATGCCGTGTTCGCGCAGCTGTTCGAGTTTCAAAAGAATCAAACAGCTGACCATTCAGCGTGTAGCCTTCACTGTCTTCATTTGAGATGGACTCATACCAGTCGTCCACATGTTGCTTCTCCTCGTCGGTCAACTTTCTGCCAACGTAATCGGTTATGATAAGTGAAGATGCCGATAAGCGACGATGTATAGCCCCTCCCAATACTGCTCAAAGAAATAGGAAAACGCCATGGAGTTACCTTCTTTAAAGCGCCGCATATGTGGTTATCAAATTTGGCTTCGGTAGTGTTCACTTGACAAAGATAGCCCCCGTAGATTATCAAAATGTTAATTTATCGGGAAACTTTTACTTGGATCTAATCTGCAATGAACGTTGTAAAAAAACATCCTAATAATTGTTAATAAACATGTTAATACACTCATATATAAAGGCCTTTTTGTTAAAAACATTTGTTCCATCTTATTTTACCAAGGTAGTCAACGTTATGGAAGGCAATACAAAAAAAATGTTAATAAGCTTGTTAATTTACTTATACTGAACAGACTTTTTGTTAATAACTACGTTATAGTGAAAAATACATGAAATTCGGTCAAGTGGCCAACATCCGAAGCTATTATCCAGCTCATTGTCAGCAAAAGATCCCGTTCATTTTCCATTTGGTCTTTCCATTGCTTTCATCGGCCACAACGGAAAGACATCCTAAGCACTGCATGTTCAGGACAGCGCACACGAAAACGATTTCGGGAAAATGTTATTGAGGATGTTTGGCAATACTGTAAATTCACGCTATAGAAATTCATTTTTTCAAATCCAATTAAAACTAAAATCTACTGGCCGTTAATACCACCAAATTAAGACTTGTAATCATGAAAATTCATTTCATTCTATTATGCTCTCTTTTCAGCGTGTTTTTCCAAACGCTACAAGGAAAAGATCTGAACCTATTGACAGGAGCTTTTAAGCTAGAGCACCTGAAAGCAAATATAGGGAATGACAAATCATGGGTGCCCTATCCGTCTTATTCCGATCGGGTAGCCTGGAATAAGCTGACGGCTCCTTTTAGAGACCGCATCATAAAAAAGGGGAACGAAGCTCTGGCCTATCAATGGCAGGTAGTCAAAGCAACCGACTATCTTGAGTACGAGCGCTCAGGCAACCGCAGTATAATGGAAAAACCACTGAATGAAAATTGCACCGCGTTGACCAATCTGCTGCTAGCAGAACTTGCTGAGGGACAAGGACGGTATGTGGATCAAATCCTGAACGGCAGTTGGCAACTGACAGAAATGGCAACATGGTCTCTCTCGGCCCACCTTGGTGCCTTTCAGTCCAGCAAACGGTCGTTGCCGCAAGAGCGCACAGCAGTGGTCGATCTGATGGCCGGTGATATTGGGTCTCTTTTGAGCTGGATTCATTATTTCTTTCGCGATACATTCAATCAAATAAATCCAGCAATCAGCATCCGTTTAAAACAACAGATTCAACTACGCATCATACAACCCTACCTAGACCGTAACGATATGTGGTGGCAGGCATTTGAACTTAAAGAAGGACAATTGGTCAATAATTGGAACCCATGGTGCAATTTTAATGTCCTGACAGCCCTACTTTTGGTTGAGGATAATCCCGACATACAACTTGCAGGAATCTATAAAACGATGTCTTCTGTGGATCGCTTCATCAATTATGTCAAGACAGATGGGGCTTGTGAAGAGGGCCCTTCCTATTGGGGGCATGCAGCAGGCAAGCTTTACGATTACCTAAAAATACTTGCATTAGCTACCAAGGGTAAAATCACTATTTTTGATCAACCTATTATTCGTGATATGGGCGAATACATTGCGCAATCCTATATTGGTGGTGATAAATGGGTCGTTAATTTTGCAGATGCCTCTGCCAAAAGTGCCAGCGATCCATTATTGATTTACCGCTATGGAAGGGACGTCAACAGCAGCGAGATGATGCAATTTGCCCGATATATGGAAAGACTTGGTGACAGAAGCTTAAATTTCAAACCCACAAGAGATATTTTCCGTGTCTTCGAAGACCTCCGATGCTATCCGCAGCTGGAAGATATTACAGCTGCCCTCCCACAGAACAATTTTAAATGGTATCCCGAAACACAATTCATTTACCTGAAAAAGGCGCCATTTTTCTTTGCTGCGAAAGGTGGTTTCAACAACGAAAGCCACAATCATAATGATGTTGGAAATTTCATTTTGTATCAGGATCAACAGCCATTATTCATTGATGCGGGTGTTGGCACCTATACAAAAAAAACATTTAGTGCCGACAGATACAGCATCTGGACTATGCAGAGTGCGTACCACAACGTTCCGGCGATCAACGGAACGGATCAATCCTTTGGAAAGGAATATAAAGCCGAAAATGTCGTATTTATGCCTGAACAAAATAGATTCCAGCTTGATATTGGAAAAGCGTATCCAAAATCAGCCAACATCACATACTGGAAGAGAAGTTACACACTTTCGCAAAAAGGATTGGATATTCAGGATGAGTTTAAAATTATTGATCCTAAGCAGGCTAATATCATTCATTTTCTGGTTGCACGGGAACCAAAAATAGGGAACGGAGTCATCATTCTAAAAAATGTAGGCGCAACTTTGTATTTCGATCCTGCACAGTTCACTGCCAGCTTCGATGTCATTCCACAGGAGGACTCCAGGCTGAATCAGGTATGGGGGAAGGAACTTTATCGCATTAAGCTCACCGCTAAAAACATCAATCCGACTGATAAATATAGCTTTACAATTCGTCAAGAGAGTTTATAATAAAAGAATCGTGATATTATGTAACTTCATGGAATTATAAGCCGGAAGTGAAAAAAAGTCCTGCATTTGCGGGCCGAAACCGGGCTTTCTAGACAGCATTTTTAATGCTGCTGACACGGGAAATCAATTTTCGGAACAATACGGATAGAGATGAAAACAGATGAAAGAAAAATTGTAGGTACGCTAGCTCATCTTTTGGTAAACGATTCCGATAGCGTTGAGGTGAACACATTTCTGTATTCATTAATCGGTACCCTAAGTAAAAATCGAACTGCGCTTGTGCAATTTGTGAAAAGATGGCAAGATAAAGAAGATGGCTCAGCTATTCTTAGAAAGGATCTTTGGACGGATTTCAAGCAGCTTGTGGGCGGTAATCCTGATCTTGGTATCGCTATGATTGACGGCCTTAGGATCAACAACATTGCCGGTTTTTTCGATGAAATCAACACAGTTTACATGTCTTTTGAAAACTGGAAGATAGGAAGTCTAGACGGCTTTGACGATTTACTGTACGGTGGATTTGGCAGGTTTAAAGACGCCGCCTCACATGCTATTGTTTGGAAAGATATTGCCCATAGCAGCGCATCTTTGGGTACCGAAACAACTTTGGCGTATTATCAGCAAAAACTCGGGGCAGGTTCACCTTTTAATCAAACACATTTTCAAAGGAAACTGGAAGAGCTAAAAGCCGGCCAAGGAGAAACGTATTTTGACATCGTTGCCGAAATCATCCGATCTCATCGCAAGATCACCTGGATCTACAAAGGACATCCTCATAACAAATCATTCTATTTATAAGAACTAAACTTAACATGATGAAGCATCTGATCAGAATAACTTTCCTGCTTATTATATTATTCCATCAAGCTGCGCTAGCGAGTGAACGACTCAAAGTGGCTGTAGCGGGACTTAACCATGACCATGTATTCTTGCTGCTCAATTTATATAAGGATAAAAAAGTGGATATTATTGGTATTGCTGAGTCAAATAAAACGTTATCGAAAAAGATACAAACGCAATATAATCTACCCGCCGCCCTCTTCCATCAAGATTTACACAGTTTATTGGCGCATGTTACACCGGATGCGGTGTTGGCTTACAATCCCACCGATGAGCATATCCATGTGGCAGAGGCCTGCCTCCCGCTGAAAATCCCTGTGATGGTGGAGAAACCTCTCGCAACCACTTTATACGATGCAAAACGGATCGCACATTTATCCAAACAGTTTGAGACTCCCTTTTTGGTAAATTATGAAACGACGTGGTATAAAAGCAATCAGAAACTGAAGGAATTGGTGGACAAAGGTGAAGTTGGACAAATCACACGTATGCTTGTAAAAGACGGACACGAAGGTCCCAAAGAAATAGGATGCAGCGATTACTTTTTGGATTGGCTCACTGATCCGAAAAAAAATGGTGGAGGTGCAATCATGGATTTTGGCTGCTATGGTGCCAATCTCATGACCTGGCTCAAAAATGGCGAAAAACCAATTTCCGTCACAGCATTCACCCAACAGTTAAAACCGAAAGTCTATCCTAAAGTCGACGACAACGCCACTATTATTCTTAACTATCGAGATGGCAGTACAGGCATTATCCAAGCTTCCTGGGCTTGGCCATATAGTGTTAAAGATCTGCAGATTTTTGGTACAAAAGCCCAGCTCTATGCCAAAAACGATAAGGAGCTCCTAAAATACACGCAACAAAATGGTCCGCCTACGGATATACCGACGACAATTCCTTACTTTGAGCATCACATTGCTTACCTTGAACAGGTCTTGAAACATAAAATAATCCCAGAAAGTGATCTCGGATCAATTCATAATAATGTCATCGTAGTCGAGATTCTGGAAGCTGCAAAACGATCGGCTACAGCAGGAAAGACCATCGTTCTAAATTAAGCAAGGTCAGTAGACAGCTCATCTACCGACCTTGTGTGTATTATTCAATTAATATCCTGGGTTTTGATACATGCGTGCCGGATCCAGTTTATATTCATCAAAAGGAATTGGATAGTATCGATCTTTTGTGGATATATTGGAGATTTTAGCATTGCCGTAGTCAGCCTGGCTTTTGGTCTTAAAATAAGTCACCAGTTCCTGCGCATTATAATTACGGATCAAATCAAACCAGCGTTGGTTTTCAAATGCCAGTTCCACACGGCGTTCATGCAATATGGCCTCTTTCAAGGTTGGATATTTACTACGATAGCTCGTATTCAGCATAGCTGTTGCATAAGATGGCAACCCTGCACGCTCACGTACTTCATCTAACAGCACAATAGCTTCAGCATCTTTGCCCAAGCGATATTTTGCTTCTGCCAATAACAGCATCACATCGGCGTAACGGATCAAGATCCAATCGTTTCCTCCCCAACCATTGGTACCTGCCCCGTCACTATTATCCCTAAATTTGGTTACAAACCAATCGTTAACTTGCGTATTCGCGGCAAACTTTACCGAGAAATCTTTTCTTATATCGCTTTGTTCGTAATCTTTGACCAAATCGAGTTTTGCCACTTCACCAGCGCCAGTCGAATTGTAGCGTGAATTGATGGTCTCCCCCCGCGCCTGGTAGTTACGAGCAATACTTGAACTATAGTTTTGGTCTCCTTGTTTGTACTGAATCTGAAAAACAAGTTCTTTACAACTATTTTTCTTGGATACATCGAAAACATCGGCATAAGGAATTTCGTTTAGTTTGCCGAAAGTACGCATTTGGTAAGCCGCATTGAGGTACTGCTCTGCTTTCGCAAAATTTTCCGCACTCCCCGATGTCTGCGTAGCGCCCAAAGTCAGATATACTTGTCCCAAAATCGCATTGACGGCCGCTTTAGACGCTCTGCCAATGACATAATCTTTTTGTGTATTGGGAAGATTGCTGGACAAAGCCTCGGTCAAATCCTTAATGATCTGCTCGTAAACAATTGATTCTTTCTGCCGAAAAGCCAATTCATTTGCTTGCTCTTTACTTATCACCTGTGTTGTAGCTAATGGAATAGCTCCGAATTTACGTACCATGTGGAAATATAATAATGCACGTACAAATTTTGCTTCCGCAATATAACGTCCTTTTAATTCTGCACTAGTAAAGGTCACATCGTCCACATGCGAGAGAACAACATTACAGCGACTGATTGCGGCGTACATAGCCGACCAATGTGTCTTGAGGTAGGTATTGCTTGGTAGCAACGAAAAGTCATTGAATTGGAAAGGCTCCCCGGCATTGGATTGATTATCATTACGTCCACTATTATCAGAACGTTCCTCGTTATATAATGTACTCGATTCCCCAAGTGTACTCCCCGAACGAAGTGACTGGTAGAGCCCATTGACGGCCAAAAGCACATCATTTTCTGATTTGAAGTAATCATCAATTGTGACAGCATTGGGGTTTTTCTGATTTAAGAAATCTTTGGTACATGAAGACAATGCCAACAAAACAAAGGGTAATATATATCTTTTTTTCATCCTGTTATTTTTTTATTTTTCACCAGTCCATGCAACCCAAGGGTGCTCATAGGACTACATTTTACTATACTGAAGCTATTAACATAGGTTTTTGCTTAATATTTCCGCTGCACAAATAGCTCCTACATACTGCTATTAAAAAGTGACTTTCACGCCAAGGTTATATGATCTCACCAATGGATAAAGCCCATAATCCACACCCGGAGTCAAATTACCACGCTGATTGTAATCCGGTTCTGGATTGTAGCCTTTGTATTTAGAAATCGTAAATGGATTGTCTACGGTAGCGTAGACTCTTAGCCCAGAAAGCGTTAACTTTTCTACCAAACCTTTGGGGAGATTGTAGCCCAAAGCAATATTTGTCATCCGCAAGAATGAACCGTCCTGCAGATAAAAATCGGAAAGGCGTGTACTATTACTTTGCGTACCACCACGCGATGCACGGTATACTTTACCATTTCCGGGATTTTGAGCTGAACGGTAACGTTGTGCCACATCTGCATATTGATTGCCGGAGCCTTCCATATTGTAGAGGTAATAATCATAGCCATCCAATGCTTTATTTCCTTGGGAACCATTAAATGATGCCCTTAGATCAAATGCCTTATAGCGCGCATTAAGAGCAAAGCCATAGGTGAAATTAGGATGTGGATTGCCGATCACCCGTTTATCGGCATCATTGACGATACCATTGCCATCTACATCTTCAAAATAGAGATCTCCAGGTTGTAGCGGAGTGGTTGAAGCCGCTGAAGGTGCGACAGTTTTATAATTCTCTTCAGTTGCGACACCCAGAACTTTAAAACCGTAGAACATACCAATTGGACTTCCCTCTTGCGTAATATGCGTTAAGTAAGAGCGTTCAGCACCATTCGTCAATATTGTAGAAGCCCCACCAAGATCGAGCACTTTATTTCTGTTTACATTGATATTCCCGCTCAAGCCTAGTTCAAATTCATTTTTACGAATCAGCGTAGCATCAACCTGTAAATCAAAGCCTTTATTCTGCACCTTCGAATTAGGGAGATTGGTCAAGATCGTCGTTGATCCAGATACAGCAGAGAGTGGCTGGTTGAATAATAAATTGAAGGAACGGCTCAGGTAGAAGTTGGTCATAATGTTGAGGCGGCCTTTCAACAAACCGAGATCAAGACCGGCGTTGTATTGCGAGGTTGTTTCCCAGCTCAATTTTGGATCGAGTAGATTGCCTGCCGTATAAGAGGTCTCTACTTTATCCCCAAGGATTACACCCGCTGGTGAGTTGATCACGGATATCGCATTGTAATCACCAATATTATTATTTCCACTACGTCCCCAGCTCGCTCTTAGTTTGATTGTCGATTGTTGCCCTAACCAATCCGTATAAAATTCCTCCTTGGAGAGAGTCCACCCGGCTGAAACCGATGGAAAAGTTCCCCATTTACTGTTCGGTCCAAAGCGCGATGAACCGTCTGTACGAATGGATGCCGAAAGGAAATATTTCGAATCGAAGCTATAGTTTACGCGGCTAAAATAAGACTGGAGCGTGGTGATGCGTTTGAACGTATCGTCTTTTAGCAATTGGAAATTAGAAGGATCAGCACCCTTGTCGGTAATTTCACCTATGGCATTATTATTAAAACCGTTGGCTCTCACACCTTGATAATCGTAATCTGTTCGTTGAGCCGAATAACCTAATAATGCGGATACCTGGTGTTTACCACCAAAGGTTTTGTTGTAGTTTAACGTTGTTTCCACCAATTTGTCCAATTCACTTTTTGTCTTGGCATCTGCATAGGCCGCAGAAATTGCCTGCGGTGAAAACGGTTTGTTGTTTCCATCGGATATACTTGTCGGACGGAAATAATCATACTTCTCGTCATAAGTAGACAGTCCACCGTTTACTTTGAGATTTAGGCCATCGATAATGGAAAAATCAGCAAAAGCATTGTATAAACCCCGCTTTCCACGACGGTTATTTTTAATCTCAGTGACATAAGCCAATGGATTTTCTGGATTCTGTATACCATAATTATTGGCAGAAAGATCGGCCATCAGATATTTAGCATAAGTCCCATCTTCATTATAAACAGGCAACGTCGGCAGATAGATCAAAGCCGCCATGGATGGACTTCTATCGTAACGTCCGGTAGTTACCTCATTATTGTCGTTATACGTAAAGGACACATTAGCGCCAACGGTCAGTCTTTTACTCACTTTGCTATCGATATTGGCCCGGAAATTAAAGACTTTCTGATCCGTACCAAGCATGATACCCTGCTGATTCTGATAAGATCCACTTAGGAAATAGCGATTTTTTTCGTTACCGCCATATGTAGAGAGATTATGACGTTGGAAAGGGGCATTACGGTATAGCGCATCCTGCCAATCCGTATCGTATTTCGCTTTTTTTGCTGTACCAGATGCAAAGTCATAGTAATCTTCAGGAATACTTACTGAGCCGGCATTTCCAACATTGGCGATACGTGTTTTATTATCATCAAAGCGCCTACTGTCGCTCCAGGCGATCCCTTTCGTGGCCAACAGGTCTCTATAGGAATTGTTACGACCATCAATCAGCAGATCAATAAACTGTTCTGAATTTAGAACATCAATTTTCTTGGAAAGCTGACCAAAGCCACCCAATACTTCGTAGTCTACATTACTTTTACCTTCCTTGCCACGCTTGGTTGTGATCAATACAACACCGCCGGCGCCACGCGAGCCATAGATGGCTGCAGAAGCAGCATCCTTTAGCACATCGATAGATTCAATATCATTGGGGTTGATATTCAAATTGTTTCCTGCAGGATAGCCATCAATAACGTACAGTGGATCCGAACCAGCGTTGATCGATCCCATACCGCGGACACGCATTTTGGTGCCATCGTATGGGGCACCACTTGTCTGCATGACTTGTACACCTGCTACCTTACCAACCAACGCCTGGGATAACTTTGGTGCGCTCAAATTGAGTTCCTCGGCTTTAACGCTAGCGATCGCACCAGTAACATCCGACTTTCTGATTCGCTGATATCCGATTGAGATGGTCACCTCTTCCAGTGTGTTTTCATCGGTCTGTAAGGAAAAGATCTGTCCATTGAACTGGGAGACAGCCTGTACGAGCTTGCTATACCCAATAAAGGAAATACTCAGGTTATCGCCAATTTCGGCTTCGATCTGAAAATTTCCTTTTTCGTCAGACTGAACAGATTTTTTACTTTTCAAATTTTGGACGGTTGCTCCAGCGACAGCACGTCCTTGGGCGTCGACGACACGACCTTTGACGATTCCCTGTACATGCGTAAATTGCGATGAGGTTAGTGTGAGTGGTTTGGCTTGAACAGCTGGTGAGCTTGCTGCGATAGCACATAACAACCAAAAGACATTGTCGGCTTTAAATTTCATAAGTAGCGCATTTGATTTATGGGTACAAGATTACAAATGCTATATGAAGGCAGGGTCAATAAAACATTAACAGTTTTTAACTAAACCGGGTTAGCAAACTACGAAAGCTTAACAAAAGGATAACAATACACCTAAGATTTATTCCTAAGCTTCCTGCTAACAAAACTATAAATCCATAAAATCAGAAGATATAAAGCAGCCGCAAAAAGAATATTGCCGATCAGTTTTAGAGATTCAAATTCTTGATAGCCGATTTGCTCCTTTAGATCGAGGCTATAGCCGCTTCCCTCCCTATAGAATATCCATGGAAATCCTACCGTTAAATTGCCATCGACATCCAGTTCATTGTGATAGAAACAAACTGTCATAATAGCAAAAACACCAATAGTACGAACAAGCACTTTGAATAATGCTGGTACTATTGATGTTTTATGTTGTTCAGGTTTTGCGTGCATGATTAAATATAGCAATTCATTTTGATTGCATCTGATAGACATAATTGTTATCTGACAAACTAATTATAAGCAGGTCGAAAATGCAGATCAGAAAAACTATGTCTGGTAAGATTTATCCTTAATTCGCCATACGCTCCTTCAAAGGTGGTGGGTTTTAAAAATGAAATCAATGGTTGATAATGAAAATTTTCTTCGAGGTCTTCATTTGGTAATAAATTAACAATAATCCATACACTGTCTTTATTCGCATATATCCCACCTTGATTAATTAAATTTTGCATGCTCCTCTCTTCTATTAACCGGATAAAAAGAAAAACGTCCCTCCATATTTCTGACGACCAATCTATTTTGCTGAATGAGTCCATACAGCACATTTTTCAAGTGTCTTGGATAAATCTGAAGATGTACCTGACCTGTTTCCTTAACTTTCCGAAAAAGTTGCCAAGGAGCTGCACCGTAGGCAAAGAAATCCTCATCCAGTAGTCCGTCAATCTTTTGCCGTACATTTAACATTGCATCCGATTCAATCTGAATGTCTTTTTCAGATTTCCATTCCTCAAATTGCAATTTTGGGACAGCAGTCTTCTTCTCTCCTTTCACAAACTGCCAAGACAGTTCAATCTGGTAGTTCCATTTCACCTCATCCTCTTCAATATGAAGACGGACGAGACGTTCTTCGGAAACTTCATATTGTTCACGGTGAAATTTCATCGGTTCAATGCATGAACTCGTGTATATTCGATCCAGTAAGATCGATTCCTGGGCCAAAAAACTTCGCGCCTGATACATTTTTTCAAAGTCTAAATACGCGTGATCAGGCCTACCAAGTAGGAACGAAAGTTCTTCAGGTCTCCAACCCTTTTCTATCCTCCGTTTTAGGTAGGTGTACCATAGTTGAAAATCGTGCGAATACATCATTCCCCCATAGGATGTTTTTAGTGCAGATACTTTTTTGATCATTATAGTGTACAATTGGTTATTCAAATAATTTAAGCAGCTCTTCCTTACTGATCGATTTCATCAGATTCGTTTCATCTAAAATGAGTCCTTCGGATATTCGTTTTTTACTTTCCTGAAGTGCTAAGATGTATTCCTCAACGGAATCCCGACACACAATCTTGTAAGCCATGACATGCTTGTCCTGACCAATGCGGTAGCACCGATCGATTGCCTGTGCTTCGGCAGCGGGATTCCACCAAGGGTCCAAAATATAAACATAATCAGCCGCGGTCAGATTCAGGCCCGTTCCGCCGGCTTTGAGACTGATTAAAAACACACGGCATTCGTCCTCGTCCTGAAATCGTTCAACCGCATTTTGTCTCTGCTCCTGATTGATTTTGCCATCAAGGTAGGTATATGCTATTCCTTTCGCTTCGATGCGCTGAGCCACAAGTTTAAGCATGGAAGTATACGACGAAAAGATTAGAATCTTATGATTTGGAGCCACTTCATCCATGATCTCGTCAATAAAATCCAGTTTTATAGATTCATGCCCGAAGCCACCATCTTTCATCAAAACGGGCGAATTGCAAAGCTGTCGTAACTTTTGCAAAGCCTCGATGGCCAAAAATTTGGTTTTTGTGGCATTTGCGCTATTCAGATTGCTCTCAATCTCCCCCTTAAATATTTTTCTGACCTTATCGTATATCTTTCTTTGCTCGGGAAGCATATCCATATAAAGAATTGTTTCGGTCTTTTCAGGAAGATCTAAAGCAACCTGTTTTTTTGTCCGTCGGAGAATAAAGGGCTGAATCATCTTTTGTAGGCTACAGGTGGTCTCTTGAACCATATCCGTTCCTTTAGCACCTTTATATGCCCGATTAAAATTCCGATAATCTCCAAAGAAACCAGGATTGACCAATGACATTTGAGCATAAATATCTTGTATTCCGTTTTCAATTGGCGTTCCGGTCATTGCAATGCGATAATCAGCCTGAACCATTGACAGCACCTCAAAACGCTTCGAATTACGGTTTTTAACAGCTTGGGATTCGTCCATAATAAGATAGCTAAATTCCAAACTTGTCAAATATTCCGCATCCGTTAACATCGTTCCATACGTCGTAAGAATCACTGTGCCTTCCGAATCAAAAATAAAGCCTTCCCGCAGCTTCCCATGATAGACTTTCATTTGTCGATGAGGAGCGAATTTGTTGTATTCATTTGCCCAATTAAACAACAGGGAATTCGGGACTACTACTAATGCAGATTTCGCCAGAGCATGCTGTTGATAATAATATTCCAGCAATGTTATAATTTGCAGCGTTTTCCCCAAACCCATATCATCGGCCAGAAGACCTCCCCAATGAAATTCATTTAAAAAGGCGAGCCAGCTGAAGCCTACCTGTTGATAAGGACGTAACTGTGCTTTTAAGCCTTTGGGCGGCTCCAAAAGAGGAATCTCTTCCAATGCAGCGAGTTTCTCACGACGTTCTCGAACACTATCTTGGATAATCTTTTTATCTATTCTATCCAAGGTTCTCTGCATAGACACAAGTTGAATTGTATTTAAGACCAAACAATCCTCTTCCCTCCTTGCTCCTAAAAAAAGTGGTTTAAAGATTTCTCGATCTGCGCGGCGAATAATACCAAAATCTCCTTCACCAACGCTAAAAACGCGATCTGTTCCCATGATCAAATCCTCAAATTCATCCATTGAAACTGGATATCGTCCAAATTTTGGCCCGAGTAGAATCGAACAATGATTATTGTCAAGACGAATGTTACGCACATGACAATTTAGAGGAAACGGATAATATGCAGTACCGCGCTGAAGATTTTCAATTTCAACAATAATATCATTGGTAGCACAGCTATCCATGAAATCATACAACCAAGTTGTATAGTCAATTTCTTTTATAGGTATCAACCAATTGTTTTGTAATTTGGTGTCTTTCAATAGCGAATGTTGTCCTTTAAAAAATTCCTGAAGACTCCGTTCTGTAACCTTATCCCGTTCAAAATATGCCAATTGATGCGGCTTCTCCTGTACGATCAGATTGCTATTGGAGTTGAGCAAATACCGCCCCTCTTTCTCGTATTCGACAAAAGCCGCAACACGAAGAAATTGATCAATTACAGAAATAGTAGCGATCTTTTTAAACGGTTTGAAGACTTGAGGAATGGCCCTATTTTCGTCTAGCCTATTCAATATGACGAGTTCTGCAATTTTTGATAGGGGTATGAGATAATCGTTCAAGAAGGCCTGAAAATGCTCTTTAAAAACAGTCAATTTATAGTTACACCGTCGGAATTTCTGCAATACATCAGCCTGCGTCAGATTATCAATAAATACAATTCCCTCATTGGATACTTTCAAAAAAAAACAATTTTCCTCCCCTAAAAACTCAGGACAATCGATGAGCTGATGGTTGTAATAAAGGCAAATTCGCATTGTCAAATAACGATCCAGATCATTAATTTCCACTTTGAGTTCCAAGTTTCTTTGCGCTTTTATTAATGCTGCGTTCTCCAGCCTGCGTGAATTTTTTAAATTAAGCTGATGGGCATAACGATAGCGTTTAAATGTTTCTACGAAGTGTAATTTAATAGGGAACGGAGGATTCTCCAATAAGTCACGCCAGACCTGCATGATTTCCCATTGTTTCCGCTGGAAGTAATTAACATCGTCGTGGATCAGATCCTTTCTTTCTTCTCGAAGCATTTTATCTTCTCGTAAGATAGCTGCAAATCGCCGGCTGAATAATTCCAGGTATTGATCATAAGAATTTAAAGACATCTTTAAGTTACTTTCATCCAATAGATAAGAATGCGAAAAGGAACGAGCGTGTTTAAATTTGTAATGAAAAGGAAAAAAGACAGGCAGATCAAAAGCAGAAAAATTCGTCGTAACGAAGAAGTATACTTCATCTTTAAGTTGTAGATCAAGATATCCCTCCAAGTTTCTTTCCGGCAATCGAAATCCACGATCATAATCATCAGCATATAATCGATAAAATCGCCCATATTCGTCATTCGTTGCCGCAGTTACATTCGTGTAAGAATAGTACTCACACACCGTAAATGGAACTATCTTTTTCTTCCATTCGGGCAACTTATTAATTTCATCCTGATATAAACCTTTTAAATAATTGGGATAATCAGGGTGTAATTTATTCAATAACAACGTTGCTTCGTGTCTACAAAGTCCCGTGACATCTTCGCTACAAGAACAGTTAATACTGAGCTGATCCGCTGTCAGCTCAATAGCAACAGTAATACCCGAGAACGCCTTTGCCTGAAGTTCATATTTCGGTGGATAAGGACGTACCTGAATAACAATATCTTTTCGGTTTATAAATGAAATTTCATCAGCAGCATAATATTTTTTCAGGTAGTCCGGAGTCATTCTCCCTATACATCCATCTTCCCAAAAAATTGTTAGTGGTACACTGGAATTCCTTTTTGGAAGTATCTTATCTATTGCACGAATCTTGGCATCCGTAGCAATCAAATTTTGGTCAATTCCCATCATATCCTTTCGTTTATTTTATCTGCGATTTTAATTCCATATACTTCATGCTTTGATCGCACAAATCGACAAAGAAATCCTTAATTTCTTTCGCTTTCGATCTGAAGTATTCGATATCAAGTTGGGCCAGTTCCGGAGGAAGCTCATAGACCCTTCCTTTCATCTGTTTTAATAACTCCTCGTTCAAGCGTTTATCCAAATCGTCTTTTGGCCTAAAAAATTCCTTGACTTTTTTATCACAGATGCAAGTCCAATCCACCAGATCCGCCATAGTTACGTACATCGGTGCATAACCGATGCGTAGATAGAGATAACTGTAAAGGCCGATAGAAGTCAGCTGATTTAAAAATAACACAGCCAATTGCGGACTCGAAAGATTATCAAAAGCAAAAACATCAGTAAGATCTTGCATGAGTTTTGAATTTCGAGTCCATGAAATCGACGTCTTAGATATCATACTCTGCCAATCGACAGGCACAACCGAATAAGTTGGTTTATAACGCGGATGCCGGTAGAGAACAACAGATTCATTCCATATGGTATGGGAAAACCGGCTACCTTGGCTTAATTTTGTCTCCAAGAAGTCCGTATTCAAAAAAGCTACAACTGCAGTAACTTGACCGTAAGCGACCTTTCGAAAATGACAATGCCCCAATTTCTTTTTTATCACAACAAGGTAGATCTCGGCGTTTCCATTGTCCTGCTGTGGAAAATCAAACAGCCCTTTTCCATGGGCATCGCTGACATAATAATTGAGCAACATGATTTGCTCGGGATTATTTTCCTGACGGATCTGATGCAACACCTCCTGTACATCGCCCTGATAACGAGATGGCCAGGGGAAACTATGAAAATCTGCACCAACATTGACTTGCTCCTGTTCCTTCTTTTTGGCCAAATTGCTCTTTTCCAGTGCTGCTTGAGCAGTGGACTGTACTTTCACAAGTGCATCGTATTCGGCCTGTAAGGCTTCCATAAAGTAGCGGAACAACTTTTCTATTGCAGCCTGTAATACGATACAATGATCATATAGTTGCGAAGCATCGACGGCAGAAATATCCAGATCTCTGTTTTGATTAACAGCATTAAAAGAATTATCCAGTAATGCAAAACGCATCTTATCTTCGTCTGTCTCTCCCATAAAGGCAGATTTGAACATCGGGAAATGCGTATGCAGATTCCGAATCCGACTGTCAAGACTATGTACGTTATTGCATTTGCCCTCTACCATCACCTGAAGCAGCTTTAAATGACTTTCCAAACTTTGATGAACCATAAATAAAGCGCGCGGATAATTGGCTATTTCTGCAAATGTTTGTGCTCCGTGTAAAAACTCCGCGGATACAGCAATCGCCTTTTCATAATACTTTTCAGAGAGATCCAATATGCCACGTATTTCCTTTCCTTTACTCATGAGTGAACTACTTCGCGCACAACTAAAAATCTCATGCTGAGGCAAGATCGCATAACAATAAAATAAGCTTCCGAGCTTTATTTTATTCTTCAATTCTGGCGCAAAAATCAATTCAAATGAAATGTCCTCCTGATCTATCAAGCACAACTCCACAATCGGTTTTAGCACTTTGTGTGAAAGCCCACTCACGGGTTTAAGCGTTAAAACTAAATGATGGCATTCCTTATCGAGAAATTGATATTTAACGAAAAAGGCACGATCGAGATCCATACGCTGGGAAAGCCTATCAATAATTAATCGGCTATTAATTTCCATACTAAATGATTTAAGGTTAAAAAATTAACGCAATAAAACCGCCCAACAGATCAAACTGTTACAGATCATTATTGCAAATAATCAATACTTAATTTGTAAAAAAGATAGTATAACATCCAAGGAGACTACATAGGGTTCAACACGTTTTAATATATAGACGTTCGCCCCTTGGCTTTTTAGGAAATACCAGCACCACAATTAAAAATGTATCGAAACTTTCATTTCTTGAAAGAGTGATGAGCTACCGCTGGTAATTTGATAGCTAAACACCTTGTAATCCTATCGTATAAAAAACAATAACAATACAAATATATAGTTAATATATACAAATATATAAATTAACAGTTTTATAACAAAATATTTTTTTGAAATAACTTGGAAAACTTTACACCAACCCTGTAAATACAAATGCTAATAAAGCCCCTGAATTCACGAATTACAACGAGCAAGAGGCGAATTGTAAACAACCGATAGGTTACTTATATACTCTGTTATCTTTAGCAGAATAGATCTTTAGTAAGTGTCCTCTTTTTCTGCAAGGAACAGGTCAGTCCTTTATCTGAAGATAACCTTGGCACCAAGTATTGGCACCAGACCAACAAAAGACAAGTTGTATTGGTGCCAGTTACAAAGAATTAACAAAAGCACCGAAAGCTTAATGCATGGGCTTAAGAAAGTATGAGTTCGTACCGTACAGATCTACCATGTCCTAATTGTTCAACTATCCCGAGTTCTTGCAACCTTTGCAGATCCCTAGTCGCAGTAGCTTTTGAGGTCCTCGTAATAGACATATATTTTTTTGCAGTCATCCCGCCAATAAAACCTTCAAGTCCCTGATCGAGCATCCGATTGATAACCTTCATTTGCCGATCGTTCAATAGATCACGATTTCTATCAAAAAATTTCGCTTTTTTTACAGTAAACTCAATAAGCTCTCTAGTTTCCTTTTGTGCCTCAAAAATTACTTTGGTAAAGTAGCTAATCCACCCTGTAATATCTAAACTAGCTTGTGCAATTTTTAAATTATCGTAATAAGCTTGTTTGTTTTTCTCAATAGTTTTTGATATCGACAACAGGACTGGAGACTTTAATGTATGCGACAGCGTATATTCGGCCAATGCTCTTCCAATTCGACCATTGCCATCCTCAAAAGGATGAATTGACTCAAAGTAAAGATGAATAATGGCCGTCTTGACCAATGCTGCAATTATATACCCTGACTCCTTAACTTCGTATGATTTAAACCAGTCTATCATTTGCTCCATTTCTTTTGGAACGACAGCAGACGGGGGAGCTTCATAATGAACAGTTTCTTTACCATATGAACCTGAAATTATCTGCATAGGCTCCTCGCCCGTACGCCATTTTCCAGCGTTGATTCGAGGAAATCCCGCCATTAATATAGCATGCCACCTCATTATAACTTCGACTGTCAGTTCAATACCGGCACTATCTCTTATGGCTGTCATTAATTCGGCGACCCCTTCAACTCTCCGATCACGAACAACGACATCACCTTGGATACCGAGATTTTTCTTAATTGAAGACATTACATCTTCACGGCTCATATACTCCCCCTCAATTTCCGAGGTCTTCATAGCTTCAGATATAAGCACCTCTACAAATGCTTGCTGTTTTAGCTCTGAATTCAGTCCTGTTAACAAACCGTTTACTGCTCCTATTTCTTGCGCAAATGCAATCGCTATGGATTGAACCTCTTCAATCCTATAGAAGAAATTAGGCCAGTCTTTATATTGCCAGTTATACATATTGAGCCGATTTAAAAATATAATCGGCTCAAATATAAGCAAAATTTGAGCCGATTAACCAAATTAATCGGCTCAAAGGAAAAATCATATTCATTATCTAGCGCTCTTAACAATATATTTACAGATTCAATAAAGCAAAATTACTTTCCTTTTAAATCTTCAAGATAATCACTGAAATAGGCTATTTTTCCAACGATTGCCTTCCATTACTTTAGCTTCCAAACCCAAAAGGCCTATAGAATTCAAGTACAAAGAATTGGGATATAAACCCCGATTTCGAACATATTGAAACCTTAGATGGTAAACGACAAATCTTTGCATTACAGGACCATAAAGATGGTCGCTATACCTTATACAACAACAAGACAAAACAACGCATCGGCAACAAAAGCCACATGACCATCAATCCCAACGGGTGGGTACAACATAAAAATGAGCGCAATCGGGACGACGGCTATTTTATTGACATTGCTACGGGCAAGGAATATAAAGAATAAAATATACCGCTCAATCTCAGCAAAAATTACCAAGATTAATTTATAACAGACAAAATATACTCTTTAAGATTTATTAACCTTAAAGGAATACTGAGTGATTAGCTTTGTCCAGCTAAAACTGATCTTGTGAGCGAATTATTGATAGCATCATTAAAGCAAGGTGACCACTTTGCCATGGAACAGATTTTTAATCTGTACTGGGAAGCCATATTTGATGCAGCTTTTAAGAAAATAGGCGACGAAAATGTGGCTCAGGACATTACCCAGGAAATCTTCATTTCGCTGTGGGAACACCGTGAGCAAGTCATCATATCTGGTGGTCTGGCAGCCTATCTGCATGGTGCAGTGAAATTTAAAGTCATCAACCATTTTCGGAGTACAACGGTTAAAGATGGTCGTAAAGCCGAATTAGCATCTTTAATGAAGCAGCAATATGCAGATTCAGCGGATGACCCGCTGATCCTTAAAGATGCACAGCAAAAAGTTGAAGAAGCTTTAACGCAACTTCCTGAACGTATGCGACTGGTCGTTACCATGCGCCGAAAGCAAGAAAAATCGATCAAAGAAATTGCCAGCGAGCTGGATGTCTCCGTACAAACTGTCAAGAACCAAATTACCTCGGCGATGAAACTGCTCAAAAAAAGCCTTTCTTAGCCACTTATCCCATTTTTTCTGCGTGTTAACGATAAATTAATATACTCCTAACATTTCTCGCTAGTACCATTTCCCATTTGAAGTGACATGTATTCAAATGATGGAAGAAAAAGCAAAGCAGCTACTGCAAAAATATTTAAACGGCGAGGCTAACGACAATGAAATCAAACAAATTGAGAATTGGTATGCTCGACTGGATAATACTGACAAAAAAATCCCACAGGAACGCAAAGCTGCGCTGCGCGAACAATTATTGACCAATATCCAGTCCGGTATTTCAAAAAAGGAAAGTAAACGACCTTCCCGGCTGTATTCACCTGTATTCAAAATAGCAGCCGCTATTTTAATGATTGCTTTCATAGGACTTCTTTATTGGAAAGTAAATAATCAACCTATCACAGCATCTGCGCAGATCGTCACAACAACCCTTGCAGGTGAACATAAAAAGATTGTATTGGCAGATGGTTCGGAAATTATCATGGAACCCTCTTCAAAAATCAGCTATCCAAGTAAATTCGAGGGAAATATCCGTGAAATAGCACTCCCTGAAGGGGAAGCCTTCTTTGACATTGCCCACGACGAGCAGCGCCCATTTCAGGTACAGCTTGCATCCAAGCTAGCGGTTAAAGTATTGGGAACCTCTTTTCGGATAAAAGCCTATCAGGCTTCCGACCAAGTCGAGGTCACCGTTGCTACCGGTAAGGTTGCTGTGGAGCAAAACGAGAAGATCCTCGGCATACTAACCAAAAACCAAAGTCTACGCTACGATAAAGAGACCAAACAATCATCGCGCAACCTAGTAGAAAAAAATACAACTGTCGCCATAGCGTTTGATGGAACATCCCTTAAAGAGGTGGTAAAAAGATTGGAATATGTTTACAACATCGAAATTATCTTAAAAGACACATCGCTTTCAGCGCTAAAAACAACAGCCACATTCAATAGCACACAAGATCCGGCAGAAATACTGGATATCATCTGTAGTCTACACCACCTTAAATACAGTACGATAGAGCAAGATAAAATATTTAAAGTCTACAAATAATGTCTAAAAATTTACCTAAAACATCTTAGTCACCATGCGTAATTCATTACCTAATTATCACAAAAAAATGAAAACACCTGCATTCAAGAGAGCATTCTCTTTTTATCGGATCATGAAGTATCCCTGCATCGCATTTTCGATTACTTCAGTATTCTGCAGTTCATTGATGGCCTCCCCAAGCCTGGCTCAACGTTTGGACAAAAGCAGCGTAAACATCAACATAAGCAAGGGCGAGAAACTCGATGTGATCCTTCACAAAATCGAAAGTCTTTCGGGTCTTCATTTTGTTTACAACCCTGATCTATTGCAAGAACGGAATACAGTCTTAAGCGGCAGTTTTAAAACTGAACCCGTTCGTTCTCTCCTGAATAAACTTGGAATCAGTGCGGTAGAAAAAGAGGACTATGTGATCCTGAACACGCAAGGAAACATCAAAGCAGATCGGATCGTCACAGGTTTTGTAAGAGATACACTGGGAGCTGCCATAGCAGGTGTATCAGTAAAAGTAGTAGGTACGCAGACTGGAACCACAACAGATGCAAAAGGAGCATTTCGAATCGAAGCAGGACCGCAAGCCGTACTTTCCTTTTCGATGGTCGGATTCCATTCTAAAGATGTTTCTGTTGCTGAAAATGAAGTTATAAATGTAACGCTAAGCGAAGAACGTTCCACCTTATCCGAAGTTGTTGTCGTAGGGTATGGAACGCAGAAAAAAGAAACATTAACTGGAGCAGTGAGCCTAGTATCACTTGATAAATTATCGTCTAGATCTGTCAACAGTGTTGGCGAAGTATTGGCCGGTAAATCACCAGGTGTTATTGTTACGAATGAAGGTGGTGACCCAACTTCAACGCCACGTATCAATATCAGAGGCGCCGGTGGTATCAATGGCGAGAGTGTACTCTACGTTATTGACGGTTCAATTTTCCTAGGCACCCCACAGCTCAATCCGAACGATATCGAATCTATTTCGGTCCTTAAAGATGCATCGGCAGCAATCTATGGTGCCAGAGCTTCTGGTGGTGTGGTATTGATCACCACTAAAAAAGGAAAAAAAGGACAGATGCAAATTAGCGTTGATGCCAAGTTAGGGCAACAAAGTGCTTGGCGAAAATTACAACCGCTAAATGCCGAACAACGGGCACAAGTAGCTGCAACAGCTGCTAAAAATGGTGGAACGACCATCCTTCCTGCTTTTGATCCAACGAAATACCCAGAGGGTCTAGTGACCAAAACAAACTGGATGGATGAAGTTTTTAGAAATGCTACACTACAGGATTACAATGCTGCAATTAATGGCGGTAGCGAAAAGTCTAACTTTTACCTGAGTTTTAATTACCGCAACGCCGAAGGTATCGTATTGAATACCAAAACCAAGCGCTATAATTTCCGTATAAATTCAGAACATCAACTTACCCCTTGGTTGAAAGTTGGTGAAAACTTATCCTATAGCAGTACCAATGGAAATGGTGCCAATACCAGCAGTGACTATACAGGAGCCCTACTTTCTGCCATTTATTATCCAACTAATGGAACCCCTTACAATGCAGATGGAAGCTTTGCTGGTCTACCGGGTCCATTCCCTGGCGATTACGGTGATATCATTAATCCTGTTGCCGAACTGATGCGCATCGACATCAACAATCCGGTCAATGTCCTTGTTGTCAATCCTTATGCTAGCATCCAATTGGCAAAAGGCTTAACATTCAGATCTAATTTAAGTATTACTAAATCGAATGCTCGATTTAAAAGCTTTACACCAAGACGTCCTGAAATAGGTAAACCGGTTTTGAGCAATAGTCTAGTTGAACGAGCTGATGATGCAAATGATATCCTTGCAGAACAAGTTTTAAATTACAAAACTTCTTTCGACAAGCATCAACTTGACCTAACCGGTGGTTATACCTTTCAAAAAACAAAGAACACCTATCTGTATACTTCCGGAGCAGGTTTTGACGATGAATCTAAACAATATCGCTATTTAGGAAATGCCAACACCTCCCAACCTTCCGAAAGCGGATTGAATGCCACAGCAATATCATCACTATTCTTACGAGCAAACTACAGTTATAACGACAAGTATTTACTATCGTTGATTGGTAGACGCGATGGTTCATCCATGTTGACAAAAGAAAATAGATTTAAAAACTACGCTTCTGCATCAGCAGGTTGGGTGATCAGTAAAGAAGAGTTTTTAAAATCAGCAACCTGGTTAGATCAATTAAAATTACGCGGTAGTTATGGTATTTTAGGTAATCTTGCCAGCTTGTCGCCGGCGGCTGTAAACCCGCTACTCGCCATTACCCAAAGCTATTTTGGTCAAACACCGACCTTACAAAAAGGATATGTTCAAACTATTCTAGCGAACAAGAACCTGACTTGGGCTGAAAGTAAACAGACCAATATAGGTTTAGATTTAGGAATTTTCAACCATTTTAACTTAGTCGCCGATTACTTTATTAAAGAAACAAATAAAATGATCTTGACGAGATCGCTTCCAGGCACAGCGGGTTTAAATAGTCAAACGATCAACGCGGGTTTAGTCAATGACAGAGGAATTGAGCTGGGATTGACGTACAATAGCTCAAAAAACGCTGACTTTAGCTATTCCATCAATGCGACCTTGACCAAATTGAACAATAAAGTTAAAGAATTGGATGCGGGTTTATCAACAATAGCGGTGCCTACAAATTTCAGGAATGAATTGGCTCCGCTCTCTATTACTGTTGGTCAACCGCTCTACAGCTACTATGTGCTCAAAACAGATGGTATCTTCCAGAGCCAGGCCGAAGCTGATAATTACAAAAATGCCAATGGACAAAAAATTCAGCCGAATGCAAAAGCAGGTGATTTTAAATTTGTAGACATCGATGGCAATGGTTCAATCGGCTCTGAAGATCGTTATTTTGCGGGCAGTGCATACCCTGATTTCTCCTATGGATTGAGCTTTAATGCAAATTATAAGGATTTTGATTTCAATATTTTTGCTCAGGGTGTTCAAGGCAATAAGCTTTTCAACGCTATCAAAAGAACAACATATAGTGCAAGCGGACCTTCTTACAATAAGTTAACGGGCATTTTGGACGCCTGGTCTCCAGAAAATCCAAATGGTAAAGTGCCCATCATTTCCACTTCAGATGCAAATGGCAATTTCAATGCGTCCGATTTTTACATCGAAAATGGTTCTTACCTCCGCATTCGTAACGTCACATTAGGCTATACCCTCCCAAAATCAATTGCGAATAAATTTAAGATGGGCACAGTGCGGATATACGCAACGGCCAATAACTTATTCACCATTACGAAATATACAGGTTTCGACCCCGAGATTGGAATGGATAACAATGGTCTTGACGTGGGACGTTACCCACAAGCCAGAAGCTTTATTGTTGGTTTAAATGTCAATTTTTAATCTTAAAAAAATGCCGATGATATATACTCATCAGCCATTAAAAAAATAAAACGATGAAAACAAATGTAAAATACTTTGCAATAGCAGCAGTAGCGCTTTTTGCATCGTGCAATAAACAGTTAGATATAACACCAGAGGGCTCTCCCTCGGCACAGAATTTCTGGAAAACGGAACAAGACGCGATCAAAGCAGAAGCCGGTATGTATGAAAAGTATAATGAAGAGGATTATTACGGTCGTGGAATGTTTTGGTTTATTAATGCCAGTGACGACATGGTGACCGGACGTAACAAGCCCGAAGCCGACAATATCAAAAACTTCAACCGCAATTACATCGGCGGTGGTTATACCGAATCGCAATGGAGCATGCGTTATGCGATTATAAAAAGGGCCAACGATATTATTATCCATGTTCCCAATATCAGCATGGATGAAGCGCGAAAAAAACAGATCATTGGCGATGCCTATTTCAATGCAGGTCTGGTTTATTTTCAATTAGCGGCAAACTATGGTAACGACAAGGCAGGTGTGCCTATTGTTACTCCTGAAACAGATGCTTCCGTTCCGGTAGCCAGAGCCAACAACGTTAACGAAAACTACGATTACATCATTTCACTGTTATTAAAAGCGGCCGACAACCTTCCTTATTTTTCGGAAATGAAGGATACCGATTACGGTAAAGCGCACAAAACTGCAGCATGGGCTTATTTGTCAAAAGTATATCTGTACAAAAAGGATTATACCAATGCTGCAAAGTACGCGGATATGGTGATCAGTTCGGGCAAACATGAATTATTGACCAATTTTGCGGATGTGTTTAAAGCTGCCAACAACTGGTCCAAAGAATATATCTGGTCGGTGGTCTGTACGCCAAATGGTGGTGGTACTGGCTGGGGAAGTAAGCTTCCAGGAGTTATGCTCACAAACAAGGCCTGGGGAATCTACAATGGCTGGGGCTACTATCTGCCGACAAAAGAACTTTACGATTCTTTTGAAACAGGTGACTTGCGTCGTGAAGCAACCATCTTAAAACCGGGCGACAAATTCCAGTTTTTTGGCGCAGAACGTACATTTACAAAAGATGGTGGAGCGACTTCAAACTATCAGTTTAAAAAGTATATGGAACCATTTTCATACGCCAACCCGATTCCTACACACGTCAATCCAAATGGCGACAACGGAACAACAGATCTCAATGTACCCTTGATGCGTTATGCCGAAGTATTATTGATTAAAGCTGAGGCCGCTATTAATTTAAATGGTGCTGGTGCCGGTGATACTGAATTAAATAAAATCCGTAAAAGAGCGGGCTTGTTGGCAAAAAGCGGAATGGGTCTTACGGATCTAAAACGCGAACGCCGCAATGAGCTTGCGGGTGAATGGGCAGACCGTCACCGTGATTTGGTCAGATGGGGTGATGCGCAAGCGACCTATGCCAAACCTTTACACGATTTCGATGGTGCTGTCATTTGGCCGGCTAGAAATTTCAATCCGCAAGTACATGATGTTTGGGCTGTTCCACAACGCGAGATCGACAATAGTTCCGGTGTCATTAAACAAAATGCAGGATGGTAAAAAACACTAAATTCATGTGGCTGCTATTTGCCGGCCTAAGCATTCAGTCGGTTTCTGCCCAGCAGAAACCGACTGCCAATGCAGGACATAGTCATAATGATTACAAACAGCAAATCCCGCTATTAGAGGCTTACTATGCAGGAATGGGATCAATAGAAGCAGACGTCTTCTATCGCGACGGAGAGCTTTACGTTGCCCATGAAAGCAGCGAAATCAAAGCAGGGAAAACATTAAAAAAATTATACATCGATCCCTTGGTTACTTTCTTCAAGGAAAATGGCAATAGGCCCTACGCTAAGCCTGAGCAAACATTACAGCTGGTAATCGATATCAAGGAAAACTACGAACAGGTATTGGCTAAATTATTGGCCGATTTGAAAGGCAACGAATCTATATTCGATCAGCAGAAAAATCCTTCCGCCATTAAAATTGTCGTTAGCGGTGAAATCCCACCGCCCGAAAAGTTTGAAAATTATCCATCGATGATCTATTTTGATGGTCGGCCAGAAAAAGACTATACGCCGGCACAGCTCAAACATATCGGGATGATCAGCCAGGATATTAAGCAGTATTCTGTCTGGAATGGTAAAGGAACACCTACGCCACCCGACCTTGAAAAAATGAGATCTGTGATAGACAAAGCGCATAAATTGGGCAAACCCTTTCGTTTCTGGGCAACCAAAGACAGTCCCAACAGCTGGAAGGAGCTTGGTCACATGGGTGTGGACTGGATCAATACAGATCATCCTACGGCGCTCAAGAGTTTCTATTTAAACAATGCCAAAGTTGAATATGCAAACCCAAAAGCCTACGTTCCCTATCAGCCAACCTATAAAAATGATGGTGCAACGAACAAGGTCAAGAATGTTATTTTACTCATCGGTGATGGAATGGGTTTGGCCCAAATACAGGCAGGTTTAAGTGCCAATTTTGGTCAATCTAATATCATCAATATGAAGTACATCGGTCTTTCGCGCACAGAAGCTTCTAATTCGGATTTTACCGACTCTGCTGCAGGAGGGACAGCCTTGGCTACGGGACACAAAACAAATAATAGGTACATCGGTGTGGACGCCAATGGCAAACCGATCAGTTCGATTCCAGATACACTTGCTCAGCATGGGATCAAAAGCGGCATCATCAGTGTCGGAGACATTACAGATGCCACCCCTGCGGCATTTTATGCGCACCAGATCGACCGGACTATGTCGGAGGAAATTGCAGCAGATTTCAAAAATAGTCATGTGGATATTTTAGTGGGTTCGCGTCGCGAAAGCTTTGTTAAAAACAAGGATAACACGCTGATGAAGCAACTGGCGGCAAAAGGTTATCAGCTTCAGCAAAATTTAGATGATTTCGAAAAAGCGACATCGGGCAAACAGTTGGTACTGCTAGCTGATTCTGCTACAAGGAGAGTGCTCGACGGACGGGGAGAAATGTTAAAAACTTCGCTCTCAAAAACGATTGAGCTTTTGTCTAAAAATAAAAATGGCTTTTTTATCATGGCAGAAGGCGCACAAATTGATTATGGCGCTCATGCTAATGATCTCCCTTATGTTGTTACCGAGCAGCATGACTTTGACAGGCTTGTGGGAGAAGCCCTTAAATTTGCCGATCAAGATGGCGAAACGCTCGTTATTGTCACTGCAGACCACGAAACTGGTGGACTTTCCCTATTGGATGCCAATTATAAAAAAGGAACGATAAGAGGAAATTTCAGCAGTGATGACCACACCAACATTATGGTGCCTGTTTTTGCTTATGGTCCCGGCGCACAGCATTTTATTGGTATCTACAACAATACAGCAGTTTTTAAAAAGATTATCCAGGCCTATCGGTTGAAATAATCGATTTGAAGCCTCCATACAACGCAAAACCCCTCGGTGTTTATACCGAGGGGTTTCATTTTTTTATATGGGATCAATGTGCATGGTCGACTTGCTCCGGATCGCCTGCTTAGCACAGCGACTTTGAAAGCTATTGCGCTTTAATCTTCAGTTTATGGGGATTAAATTGCTTGGCACTTATCTGCCAACCAGTTCTTTTCCTCCGCATTAAGATGCGTTGATAACTGATCAAAAACCCATTGATTATAATTATTCAACCAGGCAATATGTTTCTTATCCAATAGGGACTTCTCGATCAAATCAGTTGCGATATAACATATCGTTAATGTCTCAAAGTCCAGAAAGTCGCCAAATTCAGAAGAACCTGCTTTACGGGTCAATACTAAGTTTTCAATACGGATCCCATGTTTGCCTACACGGTACAATCCAGGCTCTATTGAAGTAATCATGCCAGGTTCAACCGCAACATCGATTGCCGCCGGGTTAAACACCTGAGGCCCTTCATGCACATTCAGAAAAAAGCCTACCCCATGTCCGGTACCATGCCCATAGTTGCGTAACGTTTCCCACAATGGACGACGGGTAATTGCATCGATCTGATAGCCGCGCGTTCCAGTCGGAAAAATGGCCTGAGAGCCTTCTATCGTTCCTTTGAGCACCAATGTATAATCTTCTTTCTCCTCTTGGGTCGCAGCACCCAGGGTTACTACCCGTGTAATATCTGTTGTGCCCGTTTGATATTGACCTCCAGAATCCACCAATAGCAAACCCTTAGGCTGTAAGATATAGTTTGATTTTTCATTCGCCGAATAGTGCGGTAGCGCACCATGGTCCAAATATCCTGCAATTGTGGTAAAAGAGACGTCAACAAAGCCCTCTTGACTTTCGCGCAACTCGCGCAATTTATCTGCGATAGATAATTCGGAAAGTTCACCGGAAGAAACATTTTCTTCCAGCCATTTAAAGAAACGTGTCAACGCTACCCCGTCTTTTACAAACGTATGGCGATTATTTTCAATTTCAACTGTATTCTTAATAGCTTTTAAACTCGTCGAAGGATTCGTTTTCTCAACAATTTTAACCTGTTTAGGTACGCTGTCGAAAACGGCAAAACAGGTACGTTTGGGATCAATAAGAATTGAAGCCACATCCAATGCTGAAATCGCTTTAAAAACATCTTCATAGGGCGCCACACGCACGCCATAACCTTTCAGTTGCTCCGTCGCCTGAGCGCTTAGCTTCGATGGTTCGATATAAAGTGTAGTATCTTCGGTTGTGATCAGTACAAAGCCCAAAACAACAGGGTTACAGGGCACATCCTGACCACGGATGTTTAACAACCAGGCCAGGTCATCCAAAGATGAAATCAGATGAGCTTCCGTTCTATTCTTTTTCATTTCGGCACGCACAGCCTCAATTTTAGAAACGGTAGATTGTCCTGTCGTATCTTCATTCAATAGATAAGCCCTCGCTTGGGGCAGCGCTGGACGTCCTTCCCATAAGGAGGACAGCAGATCAACATGACCATCTACTGTAATCTCCAAAGGCTCCAAAGTATGCTGAACAGATTGGGCCACCAATAAAGAAGCGAGATTGCCGTCAAAAGCAACTTTAGCGCCAGCACCCAGCTGCTCTCCCAACCAATCAGCGTACTCCGCGGCTCCCTGTGCTTTCAATTTCACCAGTTCAAAACCTGTTCCTGCCAACTGCTCTGCCGCCTGAACAAAGTAGCGCGAATCTGTCCATAGACCAGCAAAATCCTGCGTGATAGCCAAAGTGCCTGCGGATCCTGTAAATCCCGATGCCCACGCTATACATTTGTAACGTTCTGGTAAATATTCACTAATATGAGGGTCTGATGACGGGATAATATAGCCGTCGATTCCTTGAACCTTCATCGCCTCACGAATAGCAGCTAATTTTTCGATATGCTTCATGTCGTTTATACAATTTTATGCAAGTTAGGATTTTTTAGGGGCGAATGCCTAACTTTAAGCCAAATAAAACAAACGAATACAGCGAACGCTTTCCCCTAAAAATAGGCAGCGTTCAAGTCATCATGATAAATCCAACGAAATATCCATGATTGCCAGCACGAACGTAGATAACCGTGTTTGTGTTTGGTCGAATCTAATTCAGGATATGAGGATATACCATAGGACAATAAAAAAATAGGATATATGAACCAATTTGTGCTAAGTACTATAGCTTTTTCCACTTACGCGTTAACGACCGTTACCACTCCACTATTTGCACAGGATCTTCGCAGTAAAATCCAGGATGCTTTTACACAGTTTCAAAATCAGGAAAGCCTCAGGAATGGTTTGAGCTCACTGATCGTTTTCGATGGAAAAACAGGACAAACGGTTTTCGCAGCAAATGAAAATATCGGACTGGCGACCGCCTCCACCATGAAAGTAATCACTTCGGCAACAGCGCTAGATTTCCTGGGCAAAAATTATCAGTTCAAAACCACCTTGTATTATACCGGTGAGATTGACGAAAACGGTGTGTTAAACGGAAATATTATTGTAACAGGCACGGGTGACCCCACCCTCGGCAGCGCCCGCTACCCAGAGACTCAAGCAACAACAATACTGAACAAGTGGCTTGCAGCAATCCAAAATGCCGGTATCAAAAGTATTCATGGTGCCATCATCGCCGATGACAGGCTTTATAATGGTAACCAGCTTCCGGGCGGGTGGATATGGACCGATATGGGGAACTATTACGGTGCAGGAATTTCGTCACTCAATTGGTGTGAAAACGCTTTTGGCGTAAATTTCAGTCCAAGCAATAAGGTTGGCGCCAAAGCGGAGATCCTGAGCTATACTAAGCATGTTCCCTACCTGGAAATTATCAACGAAACAACTACGGGTAAAGCTGGAAGTGGCGACAATGTATACGCCTATGCCGCTCCCTATTCAACCAAGATATTTGTGCGCGGCACCTATGGACAGGACCTCAAGAAAACTATCGAGCTCTCTTCGCCAGACCCGGCCTATGATCTCGCTTATCAATTAAATGAAGTACTAAGTAACAACGGTATTCCCGCCAGCGAACTACCAGCTACCGGAACCAAAATGGATTCAGTCGATGTTTCAAAAAAACAAACCCTGGATATCCACCTTTCCCCAACCTTAGACAAAATTGTCTACTGGTTTAACCAAAAGAGCATCAACCTCTACGGAGAAGCCTTATTAAAGGCAATCGCGTATACGACAGCGGGTAAAACCGGGACTGATGAAGGGGCGTATTATATACAGAAATATTGGAATGCCAAACTAGGCATAAAATCCAGTGAACTCAATAACATGGATGGCTCTGGTTTATCACCTCAAAATAGGGTGACCACATCAGCCATGAATAAGATCATGCAGTATGCCCAAAAGCAAAGTTGGTATCCTGCTTTTTATGAAAGTCTTCCCACCTATAACAATATGAAGATGAAAAGCGGAACAATTGGCGGCGTTC
>Ga0308156_1001170_pt1 | contig 34305 bp, 28 predicted proteins | sample PhyAR2_FD_201041 | JGI IMG/M metagenome (GOLD analysis project Ga0308156, IMG submission 201041) | Phyllosphere microbial communities from UC Gill Tract Community Farm, Albany, California, United States - DLSL A.R2 | ecosystem: Host-associated > Plants > Phyllosphere > Unclassified | place: USA... | reverse complement strand
GTGGTGGGGCGGCGCGGGCCCGCACCGCGCCTCCAGTCCGCCCGGAGGGCTGACCACCGCCCCTGCCGCCTCCGCCCTTGTCGAATCGATTCGGGTGCGCGTAGCGTGGCCGCGTGACGACGGAGCGCATGCGGACCCCGGTGACGTCGAGCGTGCTGCCGCCGATCGTGCCGCTCGCGCTCATCGTGGGCGTCTCGCCCTTCGCGACCGACATGTACATCCCGGCGCTGCCCGCGATCGCGCGCGACCTCGGGACGACGCCGGGTGCCGTGCAGCTCTCGCTGACGGCCTTCCTGGTCGCGTTCGCCGTCGGGCAGCTCCTCGCCGGGCCGGTCAGCGACGGCATCGGTCGTCGACCCCTGATGGTCGTCGGGACGGCCGTGTTCGCCCTCGCGTCGGTCGGGTGCGCGCTGGCGCCGGACGTCGTGACGCTCGTCGTTGCGCGGGTGTTCCAGGGGCTCGCGGGTGCCGCGGGTGCCGTCGCCGGCCGCGCGATGGTGTCCGACGTCACCGGTGGGCCGCGGATGGCGAAGGTGTTCGGCACGCTCGCGGCGATCAACGCCATCGGTCCGGTCGTGGCGCCGTTGGCAGGGGGAGCGGTCCTGACGATCGGGACGTGGCGCCTGATGTTCGTCGTGCTCGCGGTGCTCGGCGCGGTGTTCTTCGTCGCCGTCGTCGTCCGGTTCCAGGAGACCCTGCCGCGGGGGTCGCGCGGTGGCGTCGGCCTCGGTGCGAACTGGCAGCGCATCCGCGAGCTCATGGCGATCCCGCGGTTCCGGGCGTACGTGCTCACCGGGGTGCTCTCCACGATCGGGTTCTTCGCGTACATCGCGACGAGCTCGTTCGTGTTCCAGACCGAGTACGGCTTCTCGGAGGGCATGTACACGCTCGTCTTCGCGACCAACGCCTCGATGATGATCGTCACGACGCTGGTCTTCCGTCGTGTCGTCGGACGGTTCACCGAGGACGCGCTGCTGTCGTTCGGCCTCGCCGTCGGGACGGTCGGCGGGGCCGGGGTCCTGGTGTCCGCGCTCCTGGGGCTCGGCGCGGTCCCGGTGTGGTGCTCGCTCGCCGTCGTCACCGCGGCGTGGGGCTTCGTCCTGCCGGCGGCGATGACGCGGACCCAGCACGTCGGCGCGGCGCACCCGGGGACGGCCGCCGCGTTGCAGGGCGGGCTGACGTTCGGGCTCGGCGGCCTCGGGACACCGCTCGCCGGTGCACTGGGCGGCACCGCACTCGCGATGGGCGCCGTGATGGCGACGCTCATGGCGGCGGCAGTCGTCGTGCAGCTGGTCGCCACCCGGCGGGGGCGGACCGCCTCGAGGGCGTGACCCGGTAGGTTGCATGGTGCACGCCGCACCGACCTGAGGAGGCACCGGCATGGACATCGTCGTACACGAGGCAGACACGGACGTCGCGGTGCTGGAGTGCAGCGGCCGGCTGAACATGGTGTCGGCCCCGACCTTCCGCGAGACGGTGGCGCAGGTCGTCACCGGCGGCCGGCCCAAGGTCGTCGTCGAACTGTCCACGGTGGAGTTCATGGACTCGTCCGGGCTCGGGGCACTCGTGGGCTGCCTGAAGACCGCGCGACAGGCCGGCGGCGACCTCCGCATCGCCGCACCGTCCGACCAGGTCGAGATGGTGCTCAAGCTGTCCAACATGGACAAGATCCTCCGCACGTACCCGGACGGGGACGCCGCGGTCAGCGACTGGGGATGAGCACCGCGGTGGGCGGGCACAGCCTCGACCTGGCGTGTCCGCCGGACGACGTCACGGCGGTGCACACGTTCCTGGCCTCGGTGTGGGACGCCGAGCCGTCGGTGACGCCGGAGGACCGGATGGCGCTCGAGCTGGCGTTGGTCGAACTCACCTCGAACGTCATCGAGCACGCGAGCGGTGGCGGCGGGGTGTCCTGCTCGGTGCGCCTCGACGTGGGCGACGACGTCGTCGAGGTCAACCTCACCGACGACGGGGTCGCCGTGCCGATCGACCCGTCGGCCGCCCGGCTGCCCGACGCCCTCGCCGAGAGCGGCCGGGGGCTGGCACTCGTGCAGATGGTCGTCGACGACCTGCGCTACGAGCGGATCGCGGACCGGAACCGCTGGACCGTTCGTCGCGGCCTGACCCGAGGCTGAGTCGCTTCGTCCGCATCGCGCAGCGCCTGAGCCGTTATCCGCAAGGCGCACCGCCGCGGCACCGGAGTGCCGTGCCGCCGTGTCACGATCCAGTCGATGACTGTCGAGCCCGACCCCAGGATCAGCTTCGAGACGTCCGGGGACGACCTCGCGGCGGCGATCCAGATGTACGAAGACGCCTACGACGGCGCCGGGTTCCGTGCTGCGCAGACCGAGCGCCCCTTCAGCTACCGCTTCCGTGTGGTCGGTGACGACACGATGTCCTTCCGGTCGACCCGGTTCGACGCCCGGATGGAGGGCGAAGTCGAGGCACGTGACGAGTACGTGGTGATGTGGCTCGCCGACGGTGGCGGGCTCGTCGACGTCGGCAGGGAGGAGGTCGCCTTCGGCCCGGGGACACCGATGATGTTCCCGACCGGTCGGCCGTTCCGGTTCGACCTGCGGGACGTCCGGCAGAGCCTGGTGCAGTTCGAGCGGACGTACCTCGAGGGCATCGCGGCCGAGGAGCACGGCACCCGACCCGCACCCCTGGTGTTCGACCACGCGCAGGCTCCGCGCAGGGAGGACCTGCGCGGCTGGAACGCCCAGGTGCAGCGGGCCGCCTCGACCGTGCTGGGCAACGCGCCCGTGTCGCCGATCGTCCTCGCGGAGACCGCCCGCGACACCGCGCGTGCCCTGCTCCGGACGTTCCCGCACACCGTGCTCGCGCCGGACGTCTCCCTGCCCCAGGGAGCCACCGGCCGCGTCCGCGAAGCCGTCGAGTACATGCACGCCTTCGCGCACACCCCGATCTCCACCACGGACGTCGCCGAGCACGTCGGCCTGAGCGTCCGCGGGCTGCAGCAGGCCTTCCAACGGCAGGTCGGGACGGCGCCGAACACGATGCTGCGTGGCATCCGGCTCGACCGGGTCCGGGACGAGCTCCGTCGGGCCTCGGCCGGCGAGGTCACCGTCGCCGCGGTCGCCGTGCGCTGGGGCTTCGCGCACCTCGGCCGGTTCTCCGGCGCCTACGCGAGCCGGTTCGGGGAGTACCCGCGCGACACGCTGCACGGCTGAGCCGGGGTGCGTCGTCGGTCGGCGGCACTCCTCGCTACGATCTGGACCGTGCGCAGACCTCGACCGTGGGTGATCGTCCCCGGGATCTGGAACTCCGACCCGGACCACTGGCAGTCGCGGTGGGAGGCCGAACGCGCCGCCCTCGACCCCGGGGGCGTCGTGCGCATCGAGCCGGCCTCGTGGAGCGAGCCGGACCCGTCCGACTGGTCCGCGGCGATCACGCGCGCCGTCCGGTCCCTCGACGAACCGCCCGTCCTCGTCGCGCACAGCCTGGGCGTCCTCGCCGTCGCCGGGTGGCTGGGGGAGCCGGGCCGTCCGTCCGTCGCCGGGGCGTTCCTCGTCGCGCCGCCGGACCCTGCCGCGCCGGGCTTCCCCGCCGAGGCCGCAGGGTTCGCCGAACCGCGCGCGGCGTCCGCCGTGCCGACCGCGCTGGTCATCAGCGACGACGACCCCTACTGCTCGGCGGACCGTGCCCTCGGGTTCGCCGACGTCCTCGGCTCCGAGGCGGTCCGGATCGGCGCACGCGGGCACGTGAACGTCGCGAGCGGCGTCGGCGACTGGCCCGCCGGACGAACCCTGCTGGGGGACTTCGAGCACTCGCTCTGACACCGGCGGGAGCCCCGGCCGACACGCCGTTCACGTTCGACGCGATATGGCAGGGACTCCAGCGACACACCGCGGATGTCCACGGATCTGAGCGTTGCGATATTTATGCTCCGATCATGGAAACGCAGTCCGGTGCACGCACCCCCCTCGTGGACCCGTTCGGTCGCGAGCTCGAGGAGTGGCTCCGTGACGCCCCGGCGACGCGCGCCCCGTACCTGGCGGACCTCGTGGTCCCGCCGGTCACCGGCCCCGTGCAGCGACCGGACGCAGCGTCGGACGCCGCAGTCGAGCCCGCCAGCACCGTCCCCGCGCCGGAGGTGGACGCCGCTGCGCCGGTGCCGTCGGCCGCGACGGACGACTCCGCCTTCCGCCGCCCCCGCGACCGTGCTCGGCACGCTGCTGCCTGCGCCCCGTCGTTCCCCGAACCCCCGGAGCGCCTCGCCCTCCGCATCGAGGACCTCGCCGTCGAGGTGTCCGCATCGAGCGGGCGCACCACGATCGAGCGCATCGTGATCCTCGAGGACGAGGTCCGCCGCCGTGACGAGGACCTCGCACGCCTCGCCGCGTGGGAGGCCACCGTGGCCGACCAGACGGACCCCGAGGTCGAGGCCGCACGCGCCTTCGCCCACACCGTCTTCGCCGACCTCCTCGCCGACGCGGCGCTCGAGTCCGACCGTCGCGAGCGTGCCGCCGCCCGCCGTGCCGCCACCGGCACCGTCCCGGTGCAGCGCGTTGCTGCGCCGACCGTTCCGGCGCCCGCGTCAGCGGTCCCCGCTCTCGTCGAGGCGACCGAGGTCGTCGACGCGATCGACGCCCCGGAGCCGACCACGTCGGGACGGGACGAGGTCGCGCGACCCGTGCTGTCCCTCCCGGTCGTCTCCCCGGTGTCCGCGAACACGCGACCGACCCCGCTCATCCAGCCCGCCACCGGGCCCACGGTCATCGACCGTGCCGCGTTCGCCGCCGCGCTGACCGCACACGTCGGCACGACCGCGAGCACCCCGGTGGTCCTGCCGGAGGCCGTGCAGCCGACGACGGTCGCCGAGACCGCCGCGGTCGAGCCCTCCGACGCGCACCGCACCGACGAGGCGGACGAGACGGAGCAGGCCGGTTGGTGGGCACGACTCGTCGCCCGCATCCTGCACGCGTTCGGTCGACGCTGATCCACCGGCGCACCTCGGACGCACCGCCCGCTCGGTAGACTGACGGGATGCCGACGCTCCGCGAACTCCAGGCCGTGATCGAGGACCTGTGGCCCGCCGCAGGGGCCGAGTCGTGGGACGCCGTCGGGCTCGTCGCCGGTGACCCCGACCAGACGATCGAGCACGTGCACCTCGCCGTGGACGCCGTCCCCGCGACCGCGCACGAGGCCGTCGAGGTCGGGGCCGACCTGCTCCTGACCCACCACCCGCTCCTGCTCCGCGGCGTGACGACGATCGCCGAGTCGACCTACAAGGGCCGTGTGCTCGCGACGCTCGTCCGGGGCGGCACCGCGCTCGTCGCCGCGCACACGAACGCCGACGTCGTCACCACCGGGACCTCGGCCGTGCTCGCGGACCGGCTCGGTCTGATCGATCAGCGTCCCCTCGAAGCCGGCGCCGACCCGTCGACGGGCATCGGCCGCGTCGGGACCCTCGCCGCGCCGACGACCCTCGGCACCCTGGCCCGTGCGCTCGTCGACCTGCTGCCCGGTACCGCGACGGGCGTCCGGGTCTCGGGCGACTTCGAGCAGCCGGTCCGCACGGTCGCGCTCTGCGCCGGCGCGGGCGACGCGTACCTGCGGAACCCGGCCGTCCTCGCAGCCGACGTCTACGTCACGAGCGACCTGCGGCACCACCCCGCGTCCGAGTTCCGCGAGCAGGCGCTGCTCGGCGGGGGCCCGGCCCTCATCGACACCTCGCACTGGGCCACCGAGTGGCTCTGGCTCGACGTCGCCGCCGAGCAGCTGCGCGCCGCCGCCGGGGTCCGCGTCACCGTGAGCGACCTCCGTACCGACCCGTGGGACTTCGCCGTCCTGCCGGCCGCCGAACCCACCACCGAAACTGAAGGAGCCTGACCATGAAGGCAGCACCCGAGGACCAGGTCATCCTCCTCGACGTCCAACGACTCGACAACGACGTCACCCGGATCGCACACCGGATCACCTCGCTCCAGAAGGGCGACCGCCTCACCGAGCTGAGCACGACTGCCGCCGGCCTGCGTGCCTCCCTCGCCGCCGCCACGGGCGAGGTCGAGGACGCCGAGCGCGAGCTCGCACGGCTCGAGTCCGACACGGCGACGGCGCAGGCCCGGGTCGAGCGCGACACCACCATGCTCCAGAACGTGTCGAGCGCGAAGGACGCCGCCGGCCTGCAGAACGAGCTCGACTCGCTCCAGCGACGCATCGGCGACCTGGAGACCGCCGAGCTCGAGGTCATGGAGACCCTCGACGGCTTCCGTGCCCGCGTCGGCGACATCGAGGCCCAGCTCGCCGACGTCGAGGCCTCACGAGCCGGACTGGCCGCCGAGCGCGACGCCGAGATCGCCCGGCTCGAGGCCGACCGCGCCTCCGCAGTGCAGAGCCGCGCGGACGTCGCCGCGAAGGTGCCCGCCGAGCTCCTCGCGCTCTACGACCGGCAGCGTGCGCGCTACGGCTTCGGCGCGTCGCTGCTGCAGGGTGGGGTGTCGACGGCGTCGGGCGTGACGCTGACGAACTCGGACCTGCAGACGATCCGTCGGGCGGCGCCCGACGACGTCGTGCTCTGCCCCGACAGCGACGCGATCCTGGTGCGGACGGCGGAGTCCGGGCTCTAGACGCGACCCGCGGACGGCCTGGAGGCGCGGTGCCAGCTGGCACCGCGCCTCCAGGCCGTCGGTGCGTGCGTCGCTTGCGGCGCGTGCGGCGCGTGCGGCGCGTGCGGCGCGTGCGTGCGTGCGTGGCCTCGCACCGTGCGATCGCGCGTACCGTGCGAGGTTCCGGTCTCGGTGCGAGGGCATCCGCGTCGCACACTGCGCGGAACTTCGCACACTGCCGCGCCCGCGTCGCACGGTGCGAGGCGCACGTCGAGCGTGCGTGGTGCGAATGGGCCGGCCGTACGCCGGGTTCTGTCCCGTCACTTGCGTGGCGGTGACGGCCATCTCTCTCGGACCGACGTTGCCGTCGGCCTCCAGCGGTCTACCCGAGGACTCGGCGAGCAGCCTCAGCGTCCTCTGTCTGACCTTGCTCCGGGCGAGGTTTACCGAGCGGATCCGGTCACCCGGACCCCTGGTGGTCTCTTACACCACCGTTTCACCCTTACCGACGTCGCCGCCGGCGGTCTGCTTTCTGTGGCACTGTCTCGCGGATTGCTCCGGGTGGGTGTTACCCACCGCCCTGCTCTGTGGAGCCCGGACGTTCCTCGGCACTCCCGGGGGAGTGACGCGACCGTCTCACCGACCCATTCGCGCGACCCAGTGTAGCGGCCGGTGTGCCGAGGTCGCGCGGAGTGTCGCTCCGAGCGGGCTCGGGTGACCGATCCTGCGACCCCGACGGCGCGAGCAGGCGCGGCGCGCTACGACTGCGAGCGCGCCGCCAGGGTCGCCGCGCCGATGATGCCCGCGTTGTTCCGGAGGGTCGCCGGGATGATGTCCGCCTGCAGGTCGAGCAGGGGGAGGAACTCCTCGTACTGCTTCGACACGCCGCCGCCGACGACGAAGAGCTCGGGGGAGAGCAGCGCCTCGAGCGTCGAGTAGTACTTCTGCAGTCGCTTCGCCCAGTGCTTCCAGGACAGGTCGTCCCGCTCCTTGGCCGCGAAGGACGCCCGCGACTCGGCGTCGTGCCCGTCGATCTCCAGGTGCCCGAGCTCCGAGTTGACGATCAGGACGCCGTCGTTGATGAGCGCGCTGCCGATGCCCGTGCCCAGTGTCGTGACGACGACGAGGCCGTCCTTGCCCTTCGCCGCGCCGAACTGCTGCTCGGCGTACCCGGCGGCATCGGCGTCGTTCACGAAGTGGATGGAGCGGCCGAGCTCCTTCTCGAAGAGGGCCTCGGCCTCGAAGCCGATCCACTTCTTCGACACGTTCGCCGCCGACATGGTCTTGCCGTCGCGGACGATCGCGGGGAAGCAGACGCCGACCGCGACGTCCGCAGCCGGAGCGAGCTCCTCGACGATGGACTTCGCCACCGCCACGATGTCGTGCGGCTTGCCGCCCTCGGGCGTTGCCTTCTTGATCCGGTCGGTGGTGAGTTCGCCGGTGGAGACGTCGACGATCGCGCCCTTGATGCCCGTACCGCCGATGTCGACGCCGACTGCGAGGGAGGTCATGGGGAGCCTTTCGGTAGGGGTGTCAGGAGACGGTGAGGAGTTCCGCGCCGCGCTCGGTGACGACGAGGGTGTGCTCGAACTGTGCGGTCCACGACTTGTCCCGCGTGGAGACGGTCCAGTCGTCGGCCCAGATGTCCGCCTCGATGCCGCCGAGCGTGAGCATCGGCTCGATCGTGAAGACCATGCCGGGCTCGATGACGTCGTCGAAGCGGGGTGCGTCGTAGTGCGGGATGATCAGCCCGGAGTGGAAGGCCCGCCCGACGCCGTGCCCGGTGTAGTCACGGACGACGCCGTAGCCGAACCGCTTCGCGTAGGCCTCGATCGCGCGGCCGATGACGTTGACCTGGCGGCCCGGGGCGACGGCCTTGATCCCGCGCTCGAGCGCGGTCCGCGTCCGGTCGACGAGGTCGCGGACCTCCTGCGTGCCCTCGCCGACGATGAAGGTCCGGTTCGTGTCCCCGTGCATCCCGTCCTTGTAGGCGGTGATGTCGATGTTGACGAGGTCGCCCTCCTGCAGGACGGTGTCGTCGGGGATCCCGTGGCAGATGACCTCGTTGAGGCTCGAGCAGAGCGACTTCGGGTACCCGCGGTAGCCGAGCGTCGAGGGGTACGCGCCGTGCGACACGACGAACTCGTGGCCGATGCGGTCGAGCTCGTCGGTGGTGACGCCAGGGCGGATCGCCTCGCCCACGGCGTCGATCGCCTGCGAGGCGATGCGGCCGGCGACCCGGATGCGCTCGACCTCCTCCGGCGTGTATGTGTCGCCGAGCCCGTGCTCGTGGGGCTCCGCCCGGCCGACGTACTCGGGGCGTTCGATGTCCTTCGGGACGACCCGCTGCGGGGAGATGCGGCCAGCGGTCAGGTGTCCGTGTTCGTCCCGGGGCATGCGGACCACTCTAGCCGCGGCGCACTGCGCTGCGTGCCGCGCCAGCGGCCGCGCGCCGTCGCGAGACTCGGTGTCAGCGACGGTTCTCGTGGCTCGCGCCGCGAGGACCGTCGCCCAGCGCGAGACTCGCGCTCGCAACCGCCGCGCCCAGCGCAACCGCCGCGCCCAGCGCGAGACTCGCGCGCGCCGCGCCCAGCGCAACCGCCTGGAGGCGCGATGCCGGTCCGCCGGGCGGGCACCGCGCCTCCAGGCGGTCACCTTCTCGGTCGTCACTCGCCAGAGCGACGAGGTGCCGGTCTGCCCCGGGGGCTGTGCCGCCTGGACGACAGGCTGCCGCCGACCGGGGGCGGCACACCGTCGCCTTCGCGAGGGCTGCGTCCCGCCCCCGCGGGGCGCGCCCCGCCCCGCGTGGGTACGGTGGCGGCATGAGCGACGAACGCATCGAGTCCCAGTGGTGGTTCAACGAGAAGACCCACGCCGTCGAGCAGGGCCCGCAGTCCCCGCAGCGCGACCGCATCGGCCCGTTCGACAGCCGTGAGGAAGCGCAACACGCCCTGGACCGGATCAAGGCGAACAACGAGCGTTGGGACGACGAAGACCAATAGGCTGAGCATCCCAGCTGCACCACGGAAAGGGCGTCAATGGACAAGCAGACGGACTTCGTGCTCCGCACCATCGAGGAGCGGGGCATCAAGTTCATCCGACTCTGGTTCACGGACGTCATCGGGACGCTGAAGTCGGTGGCGATCGCCCCGGCCGAGGTCGAGGGTGCGTTCGCCGAGGGCATCGGGTTCGACGGTTCCGCGATCGAGGGCCTGACCCGTTCGTACGAGGCCGACGTCCTGGCCCACCCTGACCCCTCGACGTTCCAGATCCTGCCGTGGCGCGGCGAGATCGACCCCACGGCGCGGATGTTCTGCGACATCACGACGCCGGACGGCCAGCCAGCCGTCGCCGACCCGCGCAACGTGCTGAAGCGGACGCTGGCGAAGGCGAGCGAGCGCGGGTTCACGTTCTACACGCACCCGGAGATCGAGTTCTACCTGCTGAAGAGCCGCGACTGGCAGGACGGCGGCCCCCAGCCCGTCGACCGTGCCGGCTACTTCGACAACGTCCCCGGCGGCAGCGCGCACGACTTCCGTCGCCGTTCGGTGCGCATGCTCGAGGACCTCGGCATCTCGGTGGAGTTCTCCCACCACGAGGCCGGCCCCGGCCAGAACGAGATCGACCTCCGCTACGCCGACGCGCTCACGATGGCGGACAACATCATGACCTTCCGCACCGTCGTGAAGGAGGTCGCGATCGAGCAGGGCGTCTACGCGACGTTCATGCCGAAGCCGATCTCGGGCCAGCCCGGCTCGGGGATGCACACGCACGTCTCGCTGTTCGAGGGCGACCAGAACGCCTTCTACGAGGCCGGCGGGCAGTACCAGCTCTCCGACACCGCGAAGCACTTCATCGCCGGTGTGCTCAGGCACGCGCCGGAGATCACGGCGGTCACGAACCAGTTCGTCAACTCGTACAAGCGCCTCTGGGGCGGCGACGAGGCCCCGTCCTTCGTGACCTGGGGCCACAACAACCGCTCGGCGCTCGTCCGCGTCCCGCTGTACAAGCCGAACAAGGGCCAGTCGGCTCGCGTCGAGTACCGCGGCATCGACTCCGCCGCGAACCCGTACCTGGCGTACTCGCTGCTGCTCGCCGCCGGCCTCAAGGGCATCGACGAGGGCTACGAGCTCCCGCCAGAGGCCGAGGACAACGTGTGGAGCCTGACGGACTCCGAGCGCCGCGCCCTCGGGTACAGCCAGCTGCCGGCGAGCCTCGACCACGCCCTGAGCCTCATGGAGGACTCCGAGCTCGTGGCGGAGACGCTCGGCGAGCAGGTGTTCAACTTCGTGCTGCTCAACAAGCGGCAGGAGTGGAAGCGCTACCGCGACCAGGTCACGCCGTTCGAGCTCGACACCAACCTCGGCGCGCTCTGACGGTCCGCGGGACACGCACCAGATGACCGGCCGGACGACGACGTCACGTTCCGAGTTGGCCCGCCTGGGCTTCGCGGAGCTCTCGGAGAGCCTGCAACGGATCGCCGACCTGGAGGCACGGTTCGGCTCCGACCTGCAGGTCCCGGTCAGCGACGCCCCGGCCATGTGGGAGTCGACCGCCGATCCGGACGGCGCGCTCCGCGCGCTCGAGCGGCTGCTCGAGCGAGCGCCGGACGAGCTGCGTCCGGTGCTCGCCGACGAGGCGGCGACCGAACGCCTCGTCCGGTTGCTGGGCGCGTCGATCGGGCTCGGCGAGTTCCTGCACCGCCGTCCGACCGAGATCGCCCTGCTGCTCGACCCGGTGACCGAGCCGTGGTCGCAGGAGCGGTACACGGAGTCGCTGCTCGCCGCGATCGACGGCGCCACGGGTGAGGACGCCCGGCTCCGGCTCCGGGTGCGCTACCGCCGACACCTGGCGCAGATCGCCCTGTTCGACGTCCTGAACGTGTCGCCGACCGAGGCGTTCCCGGCCGTGGCCGCGGGACTGGCCGACCTCGCGGGCGCCGCGCTCGAGGCCGCCGTCGACGTCGCCCGGCGCGAGGTGCCCTTCCCGGCCGCCGACGTCGCTGCAACCCCGCTCGCCGTCATCGCGATGGGCAAGGCCGGTGCTCGGGAGCTCAACTACGTCAGCGACGTCGACGTCATCTTCGTCACGGAGCCCACGGACACCATCGGCACCGACCGCGCCGTGCTCATCTCGACCCGACTGGCGATCGCCGCGACGCACGCCATCACCGACCTCGCCGCCGAGCCCGCGTTGTGGGAGGTCGACGCGAACCTCCGACCGGAGGGCAAGGACGGCGCCCTCGTCCGGACGCTGGACTCCCACGTGGCGTACTACGAGCGCTGGGCGAAGGAGTGGGAGTTCCAGGCGCTGCTCAAGGCACGGCCGATCGCCGGGTCCGCCGACCTCGGGGAGCGCTACGCCGCCGCGGTCGGTCCGTTCGTGTGGAACTCCGCGAAGCGTCCCGGGTTCGTCGAGTCCGTGCAGCGCATGCGGGAGCGCGTGACGGAGCACATCCCGGACGCCGAGGTCGACCGGCAGCTCAAGCTCGGTCCGGGCGGCCTGCGCGACGTCGAGTTCACCGTGCAGCTCCTGCAACTCGTGCACGGCCGCGACGACGAGTCCGTCCGGGTCCGCTCCACGCTCGAGGCGATGGACGCCCTCACCGACGCCGGCTACGTCGGCCGACCCGAAGCCGCGCGCTTCGGCCCCGACTACGCCCTGCTCCGCGTGCTCGAGCACCGCATCCAGCTCCGCCGGCTGCAGCGCACCCACCTCATGCCCTCGGACGAGGAGGAGTTGCGGGTCCTGGCCCGGTCGAGCGGGCTCGCGAAGTCGGCGTCCGCGCTCGAGACCCGCTGGCGCGGCGTGAAGCTCGAGGTCCGGGGCCTGCACGAGCGGCTCTTCTACCGTCCGCTGCTGTCCGCCGTGGCCGCGAGCGACGGCGACATCGTGCTGACGAGCGACCAGGCCGTCGACCGCCTCGGCGCGATCGGCTTCGCGGACCCGGCCGGTGCGCTGAGCCACATCCGGGCACTGACCCAGGGCACGAGCCGTCGCGCGGCAATCCAGCGGAACCTGCTCCCCGTGCTCCTGCGGTGGATGGCGGAGGGACCGGCCCCGGACCGCGCGCTCCTGGCCTTCCGGCGGCTGAGCGACACCTTGGGGGAGTCGAGCTGGTTCCTCCGGATGCTGCGGGACTCCTCTGGTGCCGCGCACTCGCTCACCACCGTGCTGTCCGAGTCGGCGTTCCTGTCCGGGCTGCTCGAGCGGTTCCCCGAGGCCGTGGCCTGGCTCGACGAGCCCGACACCCTGCTGCGCCCTCGGCCGATCGAGTCGCTCCTCGCCGAGGTCACCGCCACCACCGCACGGCACGGTGACGACGTCGACGGCGCAGCGGCGCTCGTGCGGTCCGCCCGACGCCGGGAGACCCTGCGCCTCGGCATGGCCGCCGTGCTCGGCCAGCTCGACGTCGACGCCCTCGGCCCGGCGTTGAGCGACGTGACGGAGTCGACCCTCGCCGGCGCGCTGACCCTCGCCCGGCGGGACGCCCCGGACGGGCTGGAGTTCGGCGTCATCGCGATGGGGCGGTACGGCGGGCGGGAGCTCGGCTTCGGGTCGGACGCCGACGTCCTCTACGTCTACCGGGCCCCGGCGGAGATCCCCGCCGAGCAGGCGTCGCGCGCGGCCCAGACCATCGTGCGCGAGCTCGCCCGGCTGACCGACGACGCGATCCACCCGTTCGACCTCGACATCGACCTGCGGCCCGAGGGCAAGAACGGCCCCGTGGTCCGCACCCTCGACTCGTACGGCGCGTACTACGCCCGGTGGTCGCTGACCTGGGAGGCCCAGGCGCTCCTCCGGGCACGCGGCGCCGTGGGGGACCAGCAGCTCCTGCGGGACTTCGAGCACCTCGCCGACCGCACCCGGTACCCGGACCACATCGACGACCAGGAGGTCCGCGAGGTCCGGCGCATCAAGGCCCGCGTCGAGTCCGAACGACTCCCGCGCGGCGCCGATCCCGCACGCCACCTCAAGCTCGGCCGTGGCTCGCTGAGCGACGTCGAGTGGTTCGTCCAGCTCCTGCAGCTCCAGCACGCCCTGACGGTGCCCGGGCTCCGGACCACGTCGACGCTCGAGGCCCTGGACGCCGCGACCGAAGCGGGGTTCATCGGCCCCGAGGACGCCGAACGCCTCGGCGCCGCGTGGCGGTTCGCCTCCCGGACCCGGAGCGCGCTCGTGCTCTGGTCGGGGAAGACCACCGACGTGCTGCCCGTGGACCGCACCCAGCTCGAGGGCGTCGCACGCCTGATGGAGTACCCGCCGGGGTCGGCGTCTCAGCTCGAGGACGACTACCTCGGCATCACCCGGCGTGCGCGGCAGGTGTTCGAGCGCGAGTTCTACGGCGCCTGACACGACACCTGTCGTGCGCGCGACACGCCCGGACCGACGTGTTTCGCACCGAGTTGACGTGTCCTCGGAAGTGAATTCGGCGTAACACGGGCCGTCCCCCGTTCGCGACGGCGTGTACCCCGACGCCGCCGACGCCGTGCGTCGTTACCGCTCCGTGACCGACGGGTCGCGCCGTCGAGAAGGTGGCCCTGCTCGGCACGCGCGCCGCGCCCGGTGACCACGCTCCGACCAGGGCTTTCCTGCAGGCGTGATCCGTGCCTCCAGGCCGTCCTTCGACCCGTGCAGGGTGAGTGGCGGGGTGAAACGCGTCCACCGGAGTGCTGTCAGCAGCAGTGCGGACACGATCGCGACGACGGGAGGGGGACCAGGACGTACCCCGTAACGTCCCCGTAACGCCCCCGGACGGGGGTCGCGTTGCGAGGGCAGTCCGCTTTCTGCATCAATGGGGTCACCCGAACCGACCCCGATTTCCCGATGGCGCGGAATCACCCACCTCGAACGTTGAAGCAGGGATCGATGTTCACCTTCATTCTGCAGATCAGGCAGATGGTCGACGGACACCCCGAGTTCTACCTCTTCGCCGTGTACTCCGCGGTGATCTGGTTGCTCTGGTTGCTCAAGGTCGTCCTCTCCGCCCGCTACCGCCCCTACACCGGCACCTACACCGGCACCACGAGCGTCGTCGTCCCCGTCGTGGACGAACCGCTCGACCTCTTCCGAGACGTCATCGGCCGCATGGTCGAGCAGCGTCCCGGTGAGATCATCGTCGTCATCAACGGCGCCCGGAACGAGGCGCTCGAAGCGGTCTGCGACGAGTTCGCCCCACTCGTCCGCTGGACCCACACGCCCATCCCGGGCAAGCGCAACGCCGTCAAAGTCGGCACCGAGATGTCGAACGGTGACATCACGGTGCTCGTCGACTCGGACACGGTCTGGACCCCCGGCACGCTCGACGAGCTGCTCAAGCCGTTCGCGGACGCCTCCGTCGGCGGCGTCACGACCCGCCAGCGCATCCTGGAGCCCGAGCGCAGCTGGATCACCCGCTGGGCGGACTGGCTGGAGAACTCCCGCGCGCTGTACTCGATGCCCGCGCAGAGCGTCCTCGGCCAGATCGGCTGCCTGCCCGGACGCACGATCGCCTTCCGCCGCGACATCCTCGTCCGCGTCATGGACCGGTTCATGCACGAGAAGTTCATGGGCGTGTTCCTCGAGGTCTCCGACGACCGGACGCTGACGAACCTCACGCTCAAGGAGGGCTACCGGACCGTCTACCAGTACACGTCGCTGGTCTACACGGACGCCCCGCTGCAGGTGAAGAAGCTGTTCAAGCAGCAGCTCCGCTGGGCACGCGGTTCGCAGTACAACACGCTCCGGATGCTGCCCTGGATGCTCGGCCACGCGCCGGTCCTCGCGCTGTTCTTCCTGACCGACATCATCCTGCCGTTCATGCTCTTCGGCGTGATCGCCGGCTGGATCTACCGGGCCTTCACCGGGCAGGGCGAGAACCTCTACCAGGGCATCCTGCAGCAGTACGGGTTCTCGACCGGGTTCATCTACGTCGCCGCCCTCATGGTCGTCTCGAGCGTGCTCAGCATGGCGATCCGGCAGATGCGGCACCTCGCCGAGAAGCCGAGCGACTTCTTCCGACTGCCGATGTTCATCATCGTGTCGACGTTCTTCCTCATGCCGATCCGACTCATCGGCTTCTTCCGCCTGGCGCACGCGTCCGGCTGGGGGACTCGGGCCGGCGCCTACGCCGGCGGACCGATGGAAGAGGACCCCGCCGACGCCGTGCAGCCGTCGGCGGTCGGGACGCAGACCCCGGTGAGCCCGATCGACGCCGCCCCCGTCGACGCGTCCGGCCGTCCGTCCGCCCCGACCGCGGACCAGCGTGCCGCCGACCGCGCGTTCGACGAGCTCTTCGGCCCGGACGCCACCACCAACTCCACCGCGACGGTGCTCGCGACCCGCCGTTCCGCTGCGCAGGCGCAGGCAGCCGCTCCGGCCGCCGCCTCGGCGGCGAAGCAGTCGCCAGCACGCGTCCGCCGGTACAACCCGTACGCCGCGATCCCGTACTGCATCGGCATCGCGGTCTTCGCCCTGGAGGCCTTCCTCATTGTCTGACCTCATCCGATCCTCAAGTACGTGGTGGGCCCAGTCCAGCAAGCACGCTCGGCTCACCGCCGTCGGCACCACGGCCATCGTCCTCGTCCTCGGGCTGATCACCTGGAACGTCTGGGTGTCCCCGGCCGGCTCCGTGTCGACCGCGGTCCACCAGGCGCTCGGCGTCACGCCGCCGAAGAAGAAGGTCTCGGCGGCGGAGCTCCAGACGAAGCTCGACGCCGCGCAGAAGGAGATCTGGGCCCTCGAGGGCAAGCTCGACTCCACCAGCGCGCAGGCCGGGTCGCGTGCCGACCAGATCACGCAGCTCAAGGCGCAGCTCGCGTCGCTCCAGTCCGAGCTCGGTGCCGCGAAGAGCGGGTCGGGAGGCTCGTCCTCCTCCGGCGGGTCCGGGACCTCCGTCAACGCGGCCGGGTCCGGCAGCGGCTCCGGCGGCTCCGGCTCGGGCAGTGGCTCCGGCGGCTCGGGTTCGGGCGGGTCCAGCAACGGCAACGGCAACGGCAACGGCTCCGGCAGTGGCGTGACGAACCCGAACACCGGGCCGTCCAAGGACCCGGACACCACCGACCCGGTCACCACCCCGACCAAGGCGCAGATCCTCGCGCAGCAGTCGCGTTGGTACGGCCTCTACACGGCGCAGTCGCCCTTCAACTGGTCCGAGTACGACCAGGTCTCGAAGGAGGTCGGCAAGGCCACGAACATGGTCGGGTTCTTCCAGTGCTTCGACCAGGACTTCAACAGCAACGCCGTCCAGCGTTCGTGGGCGAACGGCCGCCTGCCGATGATGACGTGGGAGTCCGTGCCCGCGAAGACCGGCAACGACGAGCCCTACGTCCCCGGGTACACCAACGAGGACATCATCTCGGGCAAGTTCGACGCCTACCTGACGAAGTACGCCCAGGCGCTCACGGCGAACGGGCAGCCGCTCGTGATCCGCTTCGACCACGAGATGAACGGCCAGTGGTACAACTGGTCCGAATCCACGAAGCAGCAGAACGCGGCCGGCTCCTACACGGCGATGTGGAAGCACGTCTGGCAGGTCTTCCAGGACAACGGCGCGAACCAGTACGCCATCTGGGACTGGTCGCCCTCGCGCATCGACAAGCTCGGCAACACGAAGTACCAGACGCTCGACTACATGCGGAACTACTACCCCGGTCCGGAGTACGTGGACTGGGTCGGCATGAGCGGCTACTACCGTGACGCGACCGAGGCGCCGACGTTCGAGAACACCTTCGGGGCCACGCTCGCGCAGATCCGGGAGGTCGCACCCGGCAAGGGGATCGTCCTCAACGAGATCGGCGCGACCGAGACCGGCGGGAGCGTGTCCAACTCCCAGAAGTCCCAGTGGATCAACTCGCTGTTCGACGCCCTCGCCGACCCCGCCAACGCGGACATCATCGGCTTCGCCTACTTCAGCGAGACCGCGACGACCATCGTCGACGGCACCCGCACCACCAACGACTGGCGCCTCGACTCCCGCTCGGACAGCCTCCAGGCCTTCTCCGACGGCATCAAGCGCACCGACATCGACTACGACCTGCAGGAGGTCACGCCATGACCGCGTCCAAGAAGTCGTCCGCTGCGGCCGACACCCGTCCCGCACCCGTCATCAGCGTCATCGGCACCGGCTACCTCGGTGCCACCCACGCGGCCGCCATGGCCGAGATGGGCTTCGAGACCATCGGCGTGGACGTCGACCCGTCGAAGCTCGCAGCCCTGGCCGCCGGCGAGGTCCCGTTCTACGAGCCCGGACTGCCGGAGCTCATCACGAAGCACGTCGCGAGCGGCAAGCTGCGCTTCACGGCCGACATCGCGTCCGCCGTGGCCGCGGCCGACGTGCACTTCGTGTGCGTCGGCACGCCGCAGAAGGCCGGGTCGCACGCCGCGAACCTCGCCTACGTCGAGAGCGCCACCCGCGGCGTCGCCGAGAACCTCACCCACCCGGGGCTGATCGTCGGCAAGTCCACCGTCCCGGTCGGGACTGCGGCACGGCTCCGCGGCATCGTCCGCGAGTTCACGCCGTCGGGCATCAGCGCCGAGCTCATCTGGAACCCGGAGTTCCTCCGCGAGGGCAAGGCCGTCGACGACACCCTGCACCCGGACCGGCTGGTCTGGGGCGGCGCGTCCGACGCCGCCGACGCCGTCATCCGCGAGGTCTACGCCGCACCCATCGCCGAGGGCACCCCGGTCATCACCACCGACCTCGCCACCGCGGAGCTCGTCAAGGTCAGCGCGAACGCGTTCCTCGCCACGAAGATCTCCTTCATCAACGCGATCTCGGAGATGTGCGCCATCACCGGTGCCGACGTGTCGACGCTGGCGGACGCCCTCGGGCACGACGCCCGCATCGGCCGGAAGTTCCTCAACGCCGGCCTCGGCTTCGGCGGCGGCTGCCTGCCGAAGGACATCCGGGCGCTCATGCACCGCGCGAACGAACTCGGTGCAGGGCGCGTGGTCGGCCTCATGCAGCAGGTCGACGAGATCAACATGGGACAGCGGGAACGCGTCATCGACATGACGATCGAGGCGCTCGGCGGATCCGTGCTGAACCGCCGCGTCGCCGTCGTCGGAGCCGCCTTCAAGCCCCTCACCGACGACGTCCGCGACTCGCCGGCGCTCAACGTCGCCGCCGCGCTGCACCTCCGCGGTGCCCAGGTCACCCTGTGGGACCCGGAGGCGATGGAGACCGCTCGACGCTCGTTCCCGACGCTGTCGTACGCGTCGTCGATGGTCGACGCGATCGAGGACGCGGACGTCGTGCTCGTCCTCACCGAGTGGGACGACATCGTCGAGGCCTCGCCCGTCGAGCTCGCCGCCATCGTCGGTCGTCGGTTCGTGATCGACGCCCGCAACTGCCTCCCGGTCACCGACTGGGTCAAGGCGGGTTGGACCGTCCGTTCCCTGGGACGGCCCACTCCGGCCACGGGTGCACCCGTGAGCGTCGCCGCGGGGACGAACGACGTGCTGGCCACAGCGCGCTAGACGTCTCCGTCAACGAGCGGGGTCCGTGCCGGGGCGGCACGGGCCCTGTTCTCGCGTGCGCGGGGCAGGTCTCCCTGGTCCTCGGTGCCGGGTCGAATCGGGCGTACCTGGTCGAATCGGGCGTACCTGGTCGAACCTTTCGACCAGGTACGCCCGTTCCCACTTCCCACTGCGCCCGTTCTGGGAAGGAACGTCACGACGCGACCGCCTGGAGGCGCGGTGCCGGCCCGGCGGACCGGCACCGCGCCTCCAGGCGGTCACCTCCACTGCACGACCGCCGGCCGACATATGCGGAACGCGGAAGGCCCCGCACCGGAAACCGGTGCGGGGCCTTCGTGGAGCGGAGCGGATCAGACGCCGAAGTACAGCTCGTACTCGAACGGGTGCGGACGCTGGGCCAGCGGGAGGATCTCGTTCTCGCGCTTGTAGTCGATCCAGGTCTGGATGAGGTCCTCGGTGAAGACGTTGCCCTTCGTGAGGAACTCGTGGTCCGCCTCGAGCGCGTCGAGGGCCTCGTCGAGCGAGCCGGGGACCTGGGGGATGCCCTTGGCCTCCTCCGGGGGGAGCTCGTAGAGGTCCTTGTCGACGGGCTCGTGCGGCTCGATTCGGTTCTGGATGCCGTCGAGGCCCGCCATGAGCTGCGCGGCGAAGGCGAGGTACGGGTTACCCGAGGCGTCCGGTGCGCGGAACTCGATGCGCTTGGCCTTGGGGTTCGTGCCGGTGATCGGGATGCGGATCGCGGCGGAGCGGTTCCCGGCCGAGTAGACCAGGTTGACCGGCGCCTCGAAGCCCTTCACCAGGCGGTGGTACGAGTTGATCGACGGGTTCGTGAAGGCGAGCAGCGCCGAGGCGTGCTTGAGGATGCCGCCGATGTACCAGCGCGCGACGTCCGAGAGGCCGCCGTAGCCGTTCTCGTCGTAGAACAGCGGCTTGCCGTCCGACCAGAGCGACTGGTGCGTGTGCATGCCCGAGCCGTTGTCACCGAAGAGCGGCTTCGGCATGAACGTGGCGACCTTGCCCCACTGGTCCGCCGTGTTCTTGACGATGTACTTGAACTTCAGGATGTCGTCCGCGGCGTGGACCATCGTGTCGAACTTGTAGTTGATCTCCTGCTGGCCGCCGGTGCCCACCTCGTGGTGCGAGCGCTCGAGCTCGAAGCCCGCCTCGATCAGCTTGAGGGTGATGTCGTCGCGCAGGTCGGCCGTCTTGTCGACCGGGGAGACCGGGAAGTAGCCGCCCTTGTAGGGGGTCTTGTTGGCGAGGTTGCCGCCCTCTTCCTCGCGGCCGGTGTTCCAGGCGCCCTCTTCCGAGTCGACCGAGTAGAACGACTGGTTCTGGGTGACGGAGTAGCGGACGTCGTCGAAGATGTAGAACTCGGCCTCGGGGGCGAAGAACGCGGTGTCGGCGATGCCCGTCGACGCGAGGTACTTCTCCGCCTTCTTGGCGACCTGGCGCGGGTCGCGGCCGTAGATCTCGCCGTTCCGCGGGTTGTAGATGTCGAAGATCATGATCAGCGTGCGCTCGGCGCGGAACTGGTCGATGTACGCCGTCGTCACGTCAGGGATGAGCTGCATGTCGGACTCGTGGATCGAGGCGAAGCCGCGGATCGAGGAGCCGTCGAAGAGCTGACCGACCGAGAAGAAGTCCTCGTCGACCGTGGATGCCGGGATGTTGAAGTGCTGCTGCACGCCGGGCAGGTCGGTGAAGCGGATGTCGAGGAACTTGACGTCCGTGTCCTTGATGAAGGCCAGGACCTCGGAGGAATCGCTGAACATGTGTGTCGATCTCCTGGGGGTTTGGGTGATGTGGAGGTGCCGCGGGTGCACCCTCCGACGAGGCTATTGACACCGAGTTTCCCGGACATGACTGGATTGTTTCGTCCGTGTTACGTCGAGTGGGGGTGGGCGAGTCGGTCTGCCCGGTGGCCGCGTCGGTCTCGGCCGGGTCCTGGTCGCCTACGCTTGGACCATGGCCCGCAGCACCACTCCGTCTCCCGCGTCCTCTGCTCACCCGGACGGATGGCCGGGCAAGGACCTCGGGCTCCCCGAGGAGGGTCCGCGCAGCGTCGGACGCATCGGGCGGCGGATCGTCGCGTTGCTCATCGACGGCGCCCTGGCCGACCTCGTCGCCTACGTCACCGGGGTGTGGTCGCCGGTGAACGGGTCCGGGGACATCGCGCACTCGTGGATCCAGATCGCGATCTTCGCCGCGCTCCAGGTGCTGTTCATCTGCCTGCTGTCCGGCTCGTTCGGGCACATCTGCGTCGGGCTCCGGGTCGTGCCGATGCGTGGCGGCTACGTCGGTGTCTGGCGACCGGTGGTCCGGACGGTCCTGCTGTGCCTGATCGTGCCGGCGCTGATCATCGACCGCGACAGCCGCGGGGCCCACGACCGGATCGCCGGGACGGTGTTGGTCCGGCGCTGAGCGCGGGGCGCGCGGCGCAGGGCGCTTGCTCGCTCCGCGCTTGCTCGCGCCGCGCTTGCCCGCGGCGCGTGCAGTGTGCGAGGTTCCCGTCACGGTGCGAGCCCGCGCGGCTCCCACGGTGGCCGGAAGCTCGCACACTGCGGCACGCGCCAGTCCCGCGCGCGAGAACGCCCCCGATCTGGCACGGTGCGACCTCGCGCGGCTCCCACGGTGGCCGGAACCTCGCACACTGCGGCACGCGCCAGCCCCGCGTGCAGTGTGCGAGGTTCCCGTCACGGTGCGACCCTGCGCGGCTCCCACGGTCGCCGGAACTTCGCACACTGCGGCACGCGCCAGTCCCGCGCGCGAGAACGCCCCCGATCTGGCACGGTGCGACCTCGCGCGGCTCCCACGGTGGCCGGAACCTCGCACACTGCGGCACGCGCCAGCCCCGCGTGCAGTGTGCGAGGTTCCCGTCACGGTGCGACCCTGCGCGGCTCCCACGGTCGCCGGAACCTCGCACACTGCGGCACGCGCCGGCCCCGGGCACGCGAGAACGCCCCCGACCTGGCACGGTCGGGGGCGTTCGTCGTCGGTGCGGGGTTGCGTCAGCGCGGACGTCCGGCGCGGGCACGCATCGGGTCCATGCCCTTCGGGATCGCAGCAGCCGGGCTCTGCGTCAACGAGTCGAGTCGGTTCGCGACCGCCAGCACCTCGTTGCGGTTGAGCGACTTCTTGAACTTGTTCATGGCACGGGGGAGCTTGTGCAGCGTGACGGCGTCGTCACCGTCTCCGTCCTTGCCGGAGGCGACGTGCACGACGTGCACCGGGACGTTCGGGACGATGCGCTGGACCTTGCGGCGCTCCTCGTCGACCTGGCGGTTCAGGTTGCCGCGCTGCCCTTCGGTGATGAGGACGACACCCGGTGTGCCGACGGCCCGGTAGACCGCGGCCTGCGAGCGACCGTGCACGGCGACGGGCATCTCGCTCGAACGCCACTGCCGGCGGAGCGAATTCGAGAGCACCGCGCCCACGGCACCGGGCTGCCCCTCGATCTGCGAGTACGCGGCGCGCTCGGCCAGCCGTCCGAGGACGATCAGGAAGAGCAGGACACCGAGCAGCACGCCGGCGACGATCCAGAGGATGATCGCGAGCCAGTTCTGCCCGGGGAGCAGCAGCGCGAGCAGCACGCCCAGCACCACCGGGACCACGAACGCCAGGGCGAACCACCAGACCGAGGTCGGGTCCGCCCGACGGGTCATCGTGAAGACCTGGTACATCTGCTTGAGACGACCCGGCTCCTTCGCCGTCGTACCTTGAGAACTGCTGCGTGCCATGCACCCAGGATACGGCTTCCGCTGACATCTCCGGACCGGCGATGATCCGGCTGTGGGCGAACAGGGTTCTCCACAGGCCACCACCCGGCCTGGAGGCACGACCCACCGATCCGTGAGGCTGACCGTCATGCAGATGGTCACCGATCACGTCCGCTGGGTCGCGTCCGACGTCGCCGACGCCCGTGTGCTGCTCGCCTGGGCAGCGGACCGGGCGTCGGCGGACTGCCGGCACCTCGCTCCGCTCGTCGCGATCGGCCGGCTGCCCGACGCCCGGCTCGCGGTGGACGTCCTCCACCCGGTCGGGACCCCGCTGACGACCGCGCTCGACACGCTCGGGACCCCGACCACCGGCGTCGCGGTGACCCTGTCCCGTCCGCTCCTCGAACTCGCGGTGGCCGAGCGATCGGGCGCGCTGTCCCTCGGGACGGGCGGACTCGACGACGTGCTGGTCGACGACGCCGGGGCGGTCGTGCTGTGCGACCGACCACCTGGCACGGACGGGGCCCGCGGCACGGACCAGGACGGCGCACGCCTCCTGGTGCTCGCCGCCAGGGTGGTGTGGGAGCGGACCGATCCGGGCGATCCGACCCGTCCGCTCGTCGACGGCGCGATCGCGGCGGCACTCGACGGCGATGCCGAGACGGTCCGGGTGGCGCTCGCCCACGTCCGGGCGGCAGCCGCGCCGCGTCCGGTGCGGTGGGAGCCGCCGGCGCACGACCTCCTGGTCGGTGTCCCTGCGGAGCCCGCCGCGGTGGACACCGGCATCCTCGCGACCGCACGCGGCGTCGTCGTGCAGGGCGTCCCCTGGGGCGGCGGACGACGGCTGCCGTTCCGGTCGGCGCTCGTCGGCGTCGTCGTGGCCGTGGGCGTCACCGCGGCCGCGGTCTTCGCGCTCGGCTGATGAACACGGAACGGCCCCGATCCGCTGGGGACCGGGGCCGTTCCGTGGTGCTGGTCGTGCTGGGATCAGTACCCGAGGTTCGGGCCGAAGTTGCCCTCCTCGAGACGGTTCTTCACCGCGACGAGGTAGCGCGACGCGTCGGCGCCGTCGATGATCCGGTGGTCGTACGACAGGGCGAGGTAGACGAACGAACGGATCGCGATGGCTTCCTGTCCGTCGACCTTCACGACCGCCGGACGCTTCGTGACGATGCCGGTACCGAGGATCGCCGACTGCGGCAGGAACACCACGGGGGTGTCGAACAGCGCGCCACGCGAACCGGTGTTGGTCAGCGTGAACGTGCCGCCTGCGAGCTCGTCCGGCTTGAGCTGGTTGTTGCGGGTGCGCTCGGCGAGGTCCGCGATCGACTGCGAGAACTGCGCGAGGTTCAGCGACGCAGCGTCCTTGATCACCGGGGTGAGCAGGCCGCGCTCGGTGTCCACCGCGATGGAGACGTTCTCGGTCTCCGGGTAGACGATCTCCTCGCCCTCCACGGTCGAGTTGATCTTCGGGTGGGCCTTGAGTGCCTCGGACGCAGCGAGGGCGAAGAACGGCATGAAGGAGAGCTTCGAACCGGTCTTCTCGAGGAACTCGGCCTTGTTCGCGTCGCGGAACTGGGCGACCTTGGTGACGTCCACCTCGACGACGCTGGTGAGCTGCGCGGTCGAGGTCATCGACTGCACGGCACGCTCGGCGACGACCTTGCGGAGGCGGGTCATCTTCTCGCGGGTGCCGCGGAGCGGGGAGACCTCGGCGACGAACGGACCCGACTGGGCGGCGGCCGGAGCCGAACCACCGGCGGCCGGTGCCTTCGCGGCAGCTGCGAGGACGTCCTCCTTGCGGATGCGTCCGCCGACACCGGAGCCGGTGACGGTCGACAGGTCGACGCCCTGCTCGTTCGCGAGCTTGCGCACGAGCGGCGTGACGTAGCCGGAGGCCGAGGCGTCCTGCGTCGGGTTCGGGACCGCGGCGGTCGTCGTCGGAGCCGACGCCGCGGGAGCAGCAGCCGGGGCCGGGACGGCTGCCGGCGGCGCGGCGGCGGGCGGCGGGACCGGGGCGGCCTGGGGGACCGGGGCGGCGGCCGGCGGGGCTGCCGGGGCCTGCGGCGCAGCGGGCTGCGTCTCGCCGGCGGGGGCCGGCTCGGGCTCGGTCGGCTCCGGAGCCGGGGTCTCGGTCTCCTGCTCGGTGCTCGGGGCGGCCTCGGGCTCCTCGGCCTCGGCAGCTGCCTCGTTCGAGCTGGAGTCCGAGGACCCGCCGTCGGACGATCCGGAGCCGTCGCCGATCTTCACGAGCGCGGTGCCGACCTCGACGGTCTCGTCCTCCTGCACGAGGATCTCCTCCACGACGCCGGCGATCGGCGACGGGATCTCGGTGTCGACCTTGTCGGTCGAGACCTCGAGCAGCGGCTCGTCGACCTCGACCCGGTCACCGACGTTCTTCAGCCATCGGGTCACCGTGCCCTCGGTGACGCTCTCGCCGAGCGCCGGGAGGTTGACGGATTCGCTCATCGGGTGGACTCCTCTTCGCAGGGGTGGTTCGTGGTGGTGGTCATGGTGTTCACAGGGCGTGCAGCGGCTTGCCCGCGAGGTGCAGGAAGGCCTCGCCGAGGGCCTCGTTCTGCGTCGGGTGCGCGTGGATGAGCGGGGCGACGTCCTCCGGGTACGCCTCCCAGTTCACGGCGAGCTGGGCTTCGCCGATGAGCTCGCCGACCCGGGCGCCGATCATGCTGACGCCGACGACGGGGCCGTCGACGACGCGGACGACCTTGACCGAACCGGAGGTGCCGATGATGTGGCTCTTGCCGTTGCCGGCGAGGTTGTACTCGTACGAGTCGACCTTGTCGGCCCCGTACTGCTCCTCGGCCTTGGACTGCGAGAGTCCGACGGAGGCGACCTCGGGGTCGGAGTACGTGATCTTCGGGATGTTCTTGTCCTCGATGATCACCGGGTTCAGACCGGCGATCTCCTCGGCGACGAAGATGCCCTGCTGGAAGCCGCGGTGCGCGAGCTGCAGGCCCGGGACGATGTCGCCGACGGCGTACACGTTGGGGATGTTCGTGGCGAGGCGCTCGTTCGTGGTGACGAACCCGCGGTCCATCGCCACGCCGACCTCGTCGTAGCCGACGTTCTGCGTGACGGGGCCACGGCCGACCGCGACGAGCAGCACGTCGCCGTCGAAGGTCTTGCCGTCCTCCAGCGTCACGACGACGCCGTTCTCGTGCTGTTCGACGCCCTGGAAGCGCACACCGAGCGAGAACTCGATGCCGCGCTTGCGGAACGCACGCTCGAGCTGCTTCGACATGGACTCGTCCTCGGCGGGGACGAGGTGGGGGAGTGCCTCGACGATCGTCACCTCGGCACCGAAGGACTTCCAGACGCTGGCGAACTCGACGCCGATGACGCCACCGCCGAGGATGACGACCTTGTTCGGCACGTAGTCCATGCGCAGGGCGGTCTCCGAGGTGATCACGCGACCACCGATCTCGAGCCCGGGCAGCGACTTCGAGTAGGAACCCGTCGCGAGGACGATGTTCTTGCCGGTCACGGTCTGGTCGCCGACCTGCACGGTGTTCTGCGAGGTGAGCTTGCCCCAGCCCTCGACGACGGTGATCCCGCGCGCCTTGATGAGGCCCTGGAGTCCCTTGTACTTCGAGTTGATGACGCCCTGCTGGTACTCGATGACCTTCGGGACCTCGACGCCGGCGAACTCGGCGACGACGCCGTACTTCTCGGCGTCACGGGTCGCGTCGGCGACCTCGGCCGCGTGCAGCAGCGCCTTCGTCGGGATGCAGCCGCGGTGCAGGCACGTCCCCCCGAGCTTGTCTCCCTCGATGAGCGCGACGCTCATCCCGAGCTCGGCGGCCCGGAGCGCAGCGGCGTAGCCACCACTGCCGCCACCGAGGACCACGACGTCGTAAGTCTGTTCCGTCACCTGGTGCAACTCCCTCGTGCGTGTCGGGGCCGATCGGACCCCACTGGACACCGCGGCGGCGGCGTCCGACGGTCGGACCGCATGGTTCCGGTCCCGTCCCGTTGGTTCCGGCGGGGGCACGTCGAGCGCGCTGCCCCGCCGGAGTCAAACCTACTACTTGGCCTGGAGCTCTTCTGCGAGCGAGATGAGCGTGCGGACCATGACGCCCGTCGCACCCTTGCCGAGCCAGCCGTAGCCGCCGCCCTTGTTCTCGGACGGACCGGCGATGTCGAGGTGCGCCCACGGGATGCCCTCGCCGACGAAGCGCTCCAGGAACTTCCCCGCGAGGAGCATGCCGCCGGCCGGGTTGCCCACCGTGGCGTTCACCATGTCGGCGATCTCGCTGCCGAGTCGGGCGTCGAGTTCCTCGGGCAGCGGCATCGGCCAGATCGGCTCGGCGACGGACGCGGCGACGGCGCGGACCTGCGCGACGAGGTCGTCGCTGCCCATGAGCCCGGTGGTGCGGTCGCCCAGCGCGACGACCTGCGCTCCGGTCAGCGTGGCGACGTCGACGATCGCGTCGGGCTGCTCGAGGGACGCGGCTGCCATGCCGTCACCGAGCACGAGTCGGCCCTCGGCGTCGGTGTTCGTGACCTCGACGGTCTTCCCGTTCTTCAGGGTGAGGACGTCGCCGGGGCGCGTCGCCGAGCCGGAGGGCATGTTCTCCGCGAGGCACAGCCACGCGGTCACACGGACGTCGAGCCCGAGGCGTGCTGCGGCGACGGTGGCGGCGAGCACGGTGGCGGCGCCCGTCATGTCGGTCTTCATGCCGAGCATCGAGCCCGCCGGCTTGAGCGAGAGGCCGCCCGAGTCGAACGTGATGCCCTTGCCGACCAGGGCGAGGTGCTTCGGGGCGGACTCCGGCGCGTACCGGACCACGACGAGCCGCGGCGGACGCTCCGAGCCGCGTCCGACGCCGAGGATGCCGCCGAAGCCCTGTTCCTCGAGCGCGGTCTCGTCGAGGACCTCGACGGTGAGCGGCAGACCATCGGCCTGCGCGAGGGCGACGTCGGCGACGTCCGCGGGTCCGAGGTCGCCGGCCGCGGTGTTGACGAGGTCGCGCACGAGCGTCGCGGCGTCGGCGACGATCGCCGGCCGGACGGCGGCGTCCGCAGCGACGTCGGAGGATGTCAGGACCGTGATCTCCTGGTCACCGCGCGTCGGGCCGGTGGTGCCGGCGCCCTTGTGGCGGGTGAACGAGTACGCGCCCAGGGCCGCACCCTCGAGCGCGGCGTCGACGAGTTCGGCGGAGTCGGTCGGCAGCGCGAGCGCGATCGACGCGACGGTTGGCAGCTGGCGCACGGCGCTGCCCGCGGCGGAGCGGACCGCGGCGGGGTCGCCGGCGCTGCCGAGGCCGATCAGTGCGATGCCGGTCGCGGCCACACCGGTGCCCGGCAGCCGGACGAGCTGGTCCTTGGCGCCCGTGGCGCCGATCGAGGCGAGGTCGAGGTCCGCCAGTGCCTCCACCGCTCCGGCGGCACTCGCCGCGAGGGTCGCGGGGCCGCCGTCCGTTCCGGGTCGGACACCGACGACGAGGACGTCGGCGGTGACGGTGGCTGGGCTGGAAGTCGTGGTGGAGAGCGTCGGTCGGACCATGCGACCACCCTATCCAGCAGGTGTTCGCTGTCGGCGTGGTCGCGCCGCACGAGGGAGCGCGGCGCCCCGCCTAGCATGGGAACGGTGAACCACCCCGAGGAGCTCTACACCTTCGCCGAGGACGCGCCGACCGTGCCCGCGGGGCTGCACCTGGTCGCCGGCCTCACCGGATTCGCCGACGCCGGTTCGGCCGTGGCGCAGGTGACGACCGCCGTGCTCGAGGGCCTCGAGACCGAACTCGTCGCGGAGTTCGACCCGGACGTGCTGCTCGACTGGCGTGCCCGTCGCCCGGTGATCACCTTCGAACACGACCACATCGCGGCCGTCGAGCCCCCTCGCCTGCGACTCCACCTCGTGCACGACGAGATCGGACAGCCGTTCCTGTTCCTCTCCGGGTACGAGCCGGACTTCCAGTGGAACCGCTTCGTCCGTGCCGTGACCGACCTCGCCGACGAGCTGCAGGTCGTCGACACGACGTGGGTGCAGGCGATCCCGATGCCCGTCCCGCACACGCGCCCGATCAGCCTGACCGTGTCCGGGACCCGGGCCGACCTCGTCGAGCAGATGAGCGTGTGGAAGCCCGAGACGCAGGCGCCGGCGAACGTCCTGCACCTGGTCGAGCACCGTCTCTCCGAGCTCGGCGCCCAGGTGACGGGGCTCGTGCTCCTCGTGCCGCACTACCTCTCCGACACCGAGTTCCCGGACGCCGCGGTCGCCGCCCTGTCCGGCATCTCCGCGGCCACCGGCCTGATCTTCCCCTCGGACGAACTGCGTGAGGAAGGCCGCGAGTTCCGCACGCGGGTCGACGAGCAGGTGTCCGGCAACGAGGAGCTCCAGCGCCTCGTGTCGGTGCTCGAGGAACGGCACGACACGTACATGGAGGGCAACCCGATCGCCTCGCCGCTCACCGGCGTCGACGGGCAGGTCCCGACCGCGGACTCGATCGCGGCCGAGCTCGAGCGCTTCCTGGCCGGTCGTCGCCCGGACGGCGACCCGGCAGCCGACTGAGCCGGGAGGCGCGACTCGCGTCGTGCCCGACGCGCACGTTCTCCACAGCCCGTCCTGGCGGCGGGGCCGCCCCCGGTAGCCTGGTTCGGTGAACTCCCGCCGCGCCTTCCTCGTCTGGGGCGTCGCGGTGCTCGCGTACGTGCTGGCCGTCGTGCAGCGGTCTTCCCTCGGCGTCTCCGGCGTCGACGCGCAGGACCGCTTCGCGGTCTCGGCCGCCGTGCTCTCGACGCTCGCGGTGGTGCAGATCGCCGTCTACGCGGGACTGCAGATCCCGGTGGGCATCGCGCTCGACCGGGTCGGGCCGCGCCGGCTGGTGCTGCTCGGCGCCGCGTTGCTGGTCGTCGGGCAGGCCGTCGTCGCCGTGTCACCGACGATCGGTCCGGCGATCGCGGGGCGCGTGCTCGTCGGTGCCGGCGACGCGATGACCTTCATCTCCGTGATCCGTCTCGTGCCGATGTGGTTCAGCGGACGGATCCTGCCGCAGATCTCGCAGTGGACGGGCAACCTCGGGCAGGTCGGGCAGATCCTGTCCGCCTTCCCCTTCGCCGTGCTGCTGCACACCGCGGGGTGGTCGCCGGCGTTCGGCGTCGCCGCGGCGGCCAGCGCGGTCGGCCTCGTGCTCGCGTTCGTCTTCGTGCGGAACGGCCCGGTGCCCGTGCGGACGGACACGATCCCGCTGCCGCTCCCGCACTCCTGGCGCGGTGCGTTCCACACGTTCGGGCACGCGCTCCGCCGACCGGGCACGCAGCTCGGGTTCTGGTCGCACTACGTGACGCAGTCCTCCGGCACGGTGTTCTCCTTGCTGTGGGGCGTGCCGATGCTCCGGGGGCTGGGGTACTCCCCGTCCGAGGCCGCCGGCTTCCTCACGGTGATCGTCGTCACCGGCTTCGTGGTCGGACCGGTGCTCGGCGTCCTCTGCGCCCGGTTCCCGCTCCGGCGGTCGAACCTGGTGCTCGGCATCGTCGTCGCCCTCGCGGTGGTCTGGACCGCGATCCTGCTGTGGCCGGGCCACCCGCCGACCTGGCTGCTCGTCGTGCTCGTCGTCGTGATGGGCATCGGCGGCCCCGGGTCGCTCATCGGCTTCGACTTCGCACGCTCGTTCAACCCCGTCGGGTCGCTCGGGTCGGCGAACGGCGTGGTGAACGTCGGTGGGTTCCTCGCGGCCTTCGTGATGATGTTCCTGATCGGCACGATCCTGGACATCGCGGCGCGGGCGTCGGGGGAGACGGTGTTCGCCTGGACGAACTTCCGGCTGGCCCTCACCGTGCAGTACGTGGTGGTCGGCATCGGCGTCGTCATGCTCCTGCACGCCCGACGGCGGACACGCCGGGAACTCCACGCACAGGACGGAATACGGGTGGGGCCGCTGTGGGTTGCACTCGTTGCGCGCCTGCGGAAGCGGAGCGTGCAATAATGAACGCGGACCCGTTCGGGCCTCCTGTGTCTCGGAGCACTCCAGTGCGCCGCAGAAACCGGGGGACTTGACATGGGTCCTAGTGCTGCCCGGAACGGTAGGACCTGACGACGTGTGAGACCACGGCGCAGGCCCTGGGCGGCGAGGGAGGCCACGACCCCACGAACGTGGCACGACGAGAGAGGTGATCGCATGGCTGCCCGGAGCACGACGATCGATCCCACGAAGGACACCGAGCCCGAGGGCACCGCAGCGGAGAGCGCTGCGGAGGCCGAGGGGACGGCCGCGCCGAAGAAGCGCGCCACCAAGACCACCGCGAAGAAGGCCGCCCCGAAGAAGGCGGCCCCGAAGGCGAAGAAGCAGGCCGACGACGAGGACCTCGACGAGGAGACCCCGGTCGCCGAGGCCGACGTCGACCCCACCGACGACACCGAGACCGACGAGAAGGACACCAAGCCGGACGCGGCCGCAGCGGTCGCCGCCGGAGCGCTCGTCATCTCGCAGTCCGACGACGACGAGGCGCCGGTCTACTCGACGACCATCACGGGTGCCACGGCCGACCCCGTCAAGGACTACCTGAAGCAGATCGGCAAGGTCGCCCTCCTCAACGCCGAACAGGAGGTCGAGCTCGCGATGCGCATCGAGGCCGGCCTGTTCGCCGAGGACAAGCTGCAGCACTCGACCGGTCTCTCCAAGCCCGAGGAGCGCGAACTCCGCTGGGTCGCCCGTGACGGTCAGCGTGCCAAGTCGCACCTGCTCGGCGCGAACCTCCGCCTGGTCGTCTCGCTCGCGAAGCGCTACACCGGCCGCGGCATGCAGTTCCTGGACCTCATCCAGGAGGGCAACCTGGGCCTGATCCGTGCGGTCGAGAAGTTCGACTACACCAAGGGCTTCAAGTTCTCGACGTACGCCACCTGGTGGATCCGTCAGGCGATCACCCGTGCCATGGCCGACCAGGCACGCACGATCCGCATCCCGGTCCACATGGTCGAGGTCATCAACAAGCTGGCCCGCGTCCAGCGCCAGATGCTGCAGGACCTCGGTCGCGAACCCACTCCGGAGGAGCTCGCCCGCGAGCTCGACATGACCCCGGAGAAGGTCGTCGAGGTGCAGAAGTACGGCCGGGAGCCGATCTCCCTCCACACCCCGCTGGGTGAGGACGGCGACTCGGAGTTCGGCGACCTGATCGAGGACACCGAAGCGGTCGTGCCGGCCGACGCCGTTGGGTTCACGATGCTGCAGAAGCAGCTCGAGAGCCTGCTCGACTCCCTGTCCGAGCGCGAGGCGGGCGTCATCCGCATGCGCTTCGGCCTCGGTGACGGTCAGCCGAAGACCCTCGACCAGATCGGTGACACGTTCGGCGTGACGCGTGAGCGCATCCGCCAGATCGAGTCCAAGACGATGGCGAAGCTCCGCCACCCGTCGCGGTCGCAGTCGCTGCGCGACTACCTCGAGTAGGCCGATGCGGTTCTTCATCCCGATCCTCATCGGGCGGATCCTCCGCGCCCTCGCCAGAGCGCGGGGCGGGGGATCCGCCTACCCCGGGTACATCGTGCTCAAGCTGGTGCCGAACTTCCTCCAGCACGTGACGCGGCAGTTCCCGAACGGCGTCGTCTTCGTGCTCGGCTCGAACGGCAAGTCGACGACGACGCACATGATCTCGGACATCGTCCGGGCGCACGGGCTCCGTGTCTTCACGAACCCGTCCGGCGCGAACCTGCCGCAGGGCATCGCGTCGGCGCTCCTGTCCGAGGTGTCGCTGACCGGTCGCCTCAAGGCCGACATCGGCATCCTCGAGGTCGACGAGGCCTTCGCGGTCGAACTCGCCGGCATCCTGTCGCCGTCGACGGTGACGATGCTCAACGTGCAGGTCGACCAGCTGTACCGGTTCTTCGAGACCGAGCGCGTCGCGACGATGATGCTCGACACCGCGGCGCTGTCGACGGCGAACGTCATCACCAACCGCGACGACCAGTTCCTCGACGCCTACGTCGGCTCGGACGGTCAGCGGGTGCTCCGCTTCGGCGCGAGCGCCGAGGTCGTCGCCGCTGCGCCGAACGGTCTGCAGAACGCCGACGACTTCGACCGGCAGGACGCCGTGCCGAACGTCGCAGACGCCGAGGTCGTGGTGAACACCGGCGACGGGGCGACCATCCGCTTCGACGGCGCCGACATCCCGGTCCGTCTGCCCGCCCGCGGGCTGCACTACGCGGTCGACGCGGCGGCGGCCACCGCGACGGCGAGTGCCGCGCTCGGCGCGCAGTTCCGCGCCGACGCCGTGACGAAGGCCTTCGGGACGATGAAGCCGGCGTACGGCCGCGGTGAGCGCCTGCCCATCGCGGGGGAGTCCGCCGAGTTCACGATGTTCAAGAACGCCGCGAGCCTCCAGCTCAACCTCGACGCGCTGCCGGAGCACCCCGAACAGGTGCTCATGGCCATCGACGAGGGCACGCCGGACATCTCGTGGATCTACGACATCGACTTCTCGAAGCTGGACCACGTGGACGTCGTCTCCGGCGACAAGGCGTGGCAGATCGCGATCGCGCTCGAGCACGCCGGTGTCCGCATCGGCCGCGTCGAGCCCGACGTCGAGGCAGCCATCGCCCTCATGCAGGGCCTCGGTGCGACCTCGACCGGGACGAAGAACTTCATCGTCAACTACGAGATCATGATGATCGCCCGCAAGGCCCTCGGCCACCCGGACATGGAGAAGACCGCATGACGGCCGAACGGCTGACCATCCTGCACGTCTACCCCCGCCAGATGGGTGTGTCGGGCGACCGCGGGAACGTCGCGGCGCTCGTGCGCCGCGCGGCCGCCGCGGACATCGACACCGAGGTGCTCGAGTACGCCCCGGGTGACGCACTGCCCACTGCGGCGGACGTCGTCGTGATCGGCAACGGCCCGCTCAGCGCCATGCGGTCCCTCGGCGACGACGTCTCCCGGATCGGTGCTCCGTTGCGCGAGTTCGCCGCTGCCGGTGTGCCCGTCGTCGCGGTCGGTGGCGGGTTCGACCTCGCCACGAACGAGGTCGTCCCCACCGACGGCGCCGTCGTCCGGGGCTTCGGAGTGTTCGACGCCCGGGCCGTCCGCGGCGCCGAGCGTCGGGTGAACTACTTCGTGCTCGACACGAAGTACCCCCTGCTGCCGGGTGCTTCCACGCGCCTCGCGGGCTTCGAGGACCACGCCACGACGATCGAACTCGGCGACGGTGTCCAGCCGTTCGCCGACGTCGTCTCGGGCGGCGGCAACCAGGCCGGTGCGCCCGTCGAGGGTGCGATCGTCGGCACCTCGTTCGGCACGCACACCCAGGGGCCGATCCTGCCGCTGAACCCGCAACTGACCGACGGCGTCCTCGCCGCCGCGACCGCGAGCCTCGGCCGCGAGTACGCGCCGGACCCGGAGCGCACGGCGACGATCGACCGGTACGCGCGCGAAGCGCGCGCCACCGTCGACCGCTACGTCGACAAGGCGTTCAAGCGGATCGCCTGAAGCGACGCCCGAGAACGCGACCAACGAACAGACGGGAGGCGCGGGGGGCGCGGGGCCCCCCCCCCCCCGCCGGCCGGGGGGGCGCCCCCCCCCCCCCCCCCCCACGGGGGGGGGGGG
>Ga0308156_1001168_pt1 | contig 34360 bp, 40 predicted proteins | sample PhyAR2_FD_201041 | JGI IMG/M metagenome (GOLD analysis project Ga0308156, IMG submission 201041) | Phyllosphere microbial communities from UC Gill Tract Community Farm, Albany, California, United States - DLSL A.R2 | ecosystem: Host-associated > Plants > Phyllosphere > Unclassified | place: USA... | reverse complement strand
CCATGGCGGCGAGGCGGCGGGCGGCGGGAGATTGGGCGTGAAGCATGTGAAAACCTTCTGAATATTGCCGATCGCTACCAATTGGAATGGACCAGCGGCGGTGAATCGTCGCGGTGTTTGCGCTGCACGTTCGCATCATTTCGGCTACCGAATGCCGCCTCAAACAGAGCCATATGCTCAGCCGCCCGGGCCGTATCGAAGGTGTCCGCATCCTGCTTGAGGTGCGCCCGGTACATCATCCAGTGCAGCAATCGGGTATGGAATCTGGCCGGGAGCTCTGGCGACTCAATGCGCGCACATGCAGACAATGGCCGAAGGGCCCCACGGAAGACCGTCAGAGCTATGGCACCGGGGCTGTTTGGCCTGGGCACCAGTCGAAGCTGGGGAGGTCTGGCACCGCTGGCTGGCTCGTAGATGAAGCGCCGTGGCTGGCCTTCTCGCTGCTCCCAGCCGCAGCTATGCGAGTCCTCTTCCTCTACGCTGGTTTCATCGATCACGCGGCCATTGAAGGTGGCGCGCTTGATCTCCAGCACAGAGGGATGCAGCGGGTAGGTGTCCTGGCCAACTACGATGGGCAGCGTGCAGACAGTGCTGGTGCTGCGATCCTCAATCAGCTTGGCGCGCTCGCACGCTTCCTGCACGGCCTCGTTTAGGAAGCTGACGATTTCTTCCGTAGACCAAAAAGGAGGATCGGACAGGTCCTGTACTGCAGTGCGAAATGCAGCGGTGAAATCGTCGACTGTCATAGGATCAGGCCTCGCTGATGGAGGCGAACGCAGCGTCAGCTTCGGCGCGAGTCACTTCAAAGCCCGCCTTGGCCTTGAGCTTCATCAGGTTGGGCTTGCCGTCGGCGGTGAAGTTGGCCTTGTCACCTTCGGCGATCATCTGCCGCAGCACCTCCTGCAGTTCCAGCTGGCGGTTGTAAATCTGGGTGCGCACCTCGGCCGTACCGCCATCTACCAGCACAGCTCCACGGGCAATGGCTTGGCGATGGAAACTGGTGGGCACTTCGGTTCCCTCGTCATCAGCAGCGATCACAAGGGTATGGCCGCTGGTGAGAGCAACATGGAGGTCCAGTTCAGTGGGGGAGCGGAATTTCATGATTGTTTCCTGAGAAAAGGCCCGTCGGCACCAGGCCAACGGGCGAAAGGGCGAGTGAACGCCCGACCACTGAGAAGACTCAGCCTTGGGTGAAAGCCGAACGGCCTTCAACGAAATACTGGACCGTCACACGGGCCTGACCAGCAGTGGCAGCCGCGCCGGTCTGTGCGAGCAGCGCATTGATCGCGCCCGCCACCTGGGTCTTGTAGCCAGTGACAGTCAATTCGGTACGACCAGCGGTTTTCAGGTCGATGGGAGTTGCGGTGTAGCGGTCATCGTCACCGACATCGCCCAGCTTCAGGGTGGCAGTGGTGGCACTGTTCCAAGGGGTGATGACGGTCACATCGCCGCCAACGACGACAGCGCCGCCTGGCAGATCAATGGCGCCCTCGGCGGTGCCGTAGGCAGTGGGATCACCAAAGGCGATCAGCATGGTGGCTACGATCAGTTCCTGGCGGCCGGCAATTTTCTTGATGGACATGGTTAGCTCCGTGTTTCCAAATAAAGGGGAGCGAGGCCACGCGGCCCCGCTGTACTGGCATCAGCCCTTCAGGTAGTGGTCGATGGACAGCACGCCGAAGTCCTCTACGGACTTGTCGTAGATGGAGTAGAACTCGGGCTTGAGCAGGCCCAGGATCTTGTCGATGTTCAGGCCCACCTTGTTGTCGTAGTCGAACAGCTTTTCGACCCAGTCGCCAGGGCCAAGGTCGGCCATGGCCAGCGCTTGGGAACCGCACAGCAGCGTACGGGTGCCGTTGACGTTGCCGCCTGCACCCCACTTGGAGCCAGCTGCAGCGCCCAGGGTGCTGTACACCAGGTTGTGCTCATGGATCACAGCACCGTCCACCGTGACAGTCGCACCAGTGAACCAAGGCGAGTCCATCCCCGACTTGGTGGCCACGGCAACCACAGCGCGCTGGTAGTCAGGATCCTTCTTCAGCTCGGCCAGTGTGCCAGGCTGCACGAAGATGACGTAGTACGCCTTGCCGTTCTTCATCAGCGGCTTGACGCGATGCGTCTTGGCATAGGCCACGGCATCCACAATCATTCCGTACTTGGGCACGAAAGCATTGGTGATGCTGCCGGTGTTGGAGACCTGCAGCGAAGAGCCGTCCCACATCAGGGAGCGCTTGGGGGAAGGTGGGCGCACGTCGCCGGCAAAGGCCAGGCTTGGGAACACCGAGCCGATGCGTGGAGAGCCATCGTTATTGAAAGCGTAGCTGATGCCCGACAGGGTCAGAAAGCCCAGCTGATCGCAACGGTTGCCCAACCAGTAGGCCAGCTTGTCACGGCCCTGCTCACGGAAGTTGAGCACCGTGCGCTGATCGGACATCTTGCCCTTGTTCTTCACACCATGGCTGAGCTGGTCGATGGCGATGATCTGCGAATGGTTGTCCATCGCTTCTTCATTGCCCTCGCGCTCGTTATCGCCTGCGACGCCGTCACCCACCAGGTCGGCAACCAATTGGAAAATGGCGCCCCCGCCCTTCTCCGATTTGTTCATCTCTTTGATGATGTGCACCACGTTATTGGCGTCTTTGCCCGAGAAGTTCTTCAAGAACATCTGGTCGCGGGCGGCGCTCCAGGTCTCGCGGGCCCAGCACATCTTCTCCATAGGGGTCAATGCTGCAAAATTCGTTTCCATGTCATGCTCCAAAAATTGACGATTACTTGTCGGGACATGACGCCGCCCATTGCGAAAACATGGCATGGGTGGCCAAGAGCACCAGCCTGTTTAACGCCCAGCCAGGGCGACAACCCGTTGTTTTGCGGCTGCAAGGTGGGTGAGACCCTGCAGCCGATTGCGTGCTTTAGACGAGATCGCCACGCAATTTCTTGCGTTCAGCTTCGGGCAAGGCTTCGTACTCCTCATCCGTCAGCTTGGTCCCGTCGATCAGGGGCGCTGTCGCTCGGTTGCCCATGCCCGCCTGCAGTTGTGCTGGCTGAAGCTGGGAATCCAGAGCGCCGCGCTCGTTGGCACGCTGTACCCGCATATCAACATGCCCTGCAGGTGGCTGTACACCCCTAGAGGGGGCAGAGGCTGGAGCAAAGCGCGGAGCGATTGCGTTTACGGCTTCTTCCACCGCTTGGACACGAGGCACACCTCTGTTCATCTTCATGAACACGGACGCCTCGATCAGGTCCAAGGCTTCTGCGCCTTCAGGCTCATCTAGCCAGGGAAAACTCTGAAGAAGCGTGTTCGTAGCCCGTTTCATCGCGGCGTCTTCTTGCATGGCGACGGTCTCAGATGCAAAGCGAGAGTAAGCAGCGTCCTGAAGAACACCGTTAATCTCCATGCGCAGCTTGGTCGCGGCCTTGGTGTCACCGTCCAGCACCAATTGCAGATAGCGCTCCTCGGCCGCTTCGATGTTGTACGGTTCTGCTGCGGCTTGTGGCGCCTGCTGTTGATGCTGTGCCGGTGCAGCACCAGGTGTCGGCTGAGCGCTGGCTAGCTGGGCGCGGAGCTGCTCCACCTCAGTCTCCAATGCCTTGCGTTGGTTGAGCACCTCATTGAAGCGCACGCGGGGGATGCCTCCGCCGGTGTTGCCAGCAGCATCGGATTCCTCCACCTCTGCCGGCTGAGCGCCTGGCGTCTGCTGCTGGCCGTCGCTGGAGGCAACTGCCGCAAGGGCCTCGGGGCTGACAGCGCCGCGAGCATCATCGCCTCGCAAGCGTGCGCGCTCCTCTGGGCTCTTCTGCATGTAGTCTTCGTCCTCGTCCAGCACTTCCACCGCAGTGGCAGTGCCGCCGGCATCGGAACCGCCATCACCGGCTTCGTTCAGGCGCTTCATCATCTTGATCAACAGCATGTTCATGGTTTCTTCCTCGCAGTGGTTGGTTAAGGGTTGCCTCGGACGCCATCAGCGCCGGGGGTCTCTATCCCTGCCTCTTGCCCAAGGGCTGGGCTGGCTGGGGTCATGGGATTGGTGTTGCTCGGCAGGTCTACGCTGGGGAGCGGTCCAGGGAGCTGCGGCACGATAGGTGCAGCGTCATGGTCCACCGCGCCGGCCGAGCGCAGCAGGCCATCGGCAAGCGACGCCGTCTCTGGCGTTTGGGCGATGACCTGTGCCGTCTGCACCGCGCTGTATTGGCTCTTGACCTGGGTATCAGTGGCCCGGACATCAGCCTGGCGGGCCTGGGCTTCCAGCAGCCGCACGCGTGCATCAGCCACGGGATCGGCCGGGGGCTTGTTACCCTCGATGGACGCCAGGATCTCTTGCTTGTCGGCCAGGTTGGAATAGCGCACCAGCACGGCTGGGGGGATAGGAGCTCCGGCCTTCATCATCTCCAGTGCTTGCTGGAACTGGCTGTTCTGGAAGGTCACCTGCATCGGCTGCTCGGAAATCACCACGTCATAGGTGCCCACCGTCACGTCGTTGAAGTAGCCGCCGGTCATCGGGTCGAAGCGGTTGATCTCCAGCGCCTGCTCCACCTTCTTGCCCGTCATCGGGTCGGTCTCGGTGATCCGAAACACGCGGTAGCTGTCGTAATAGCGCTGAATCAGCTTGAGGATGCGGACCGCCAACAGGTGGCGGGTGTAGGCCAGATTGTCCAAGGGCACGGCCAGCTGCTGCTGGCTGGCAAACTGCTTGGACTGGATAGCAATGCCCGAGACCTCTGGGCCTTGGCTGCCACGCATGGCGTCAGGCACCGTCACATCCTTGAGCGCCTTATCTGCGCGGTCGATGATCTTGTCGATGCCGGTGGGCACCTGGTTCGGCTGGATCTTCTGAGGCGCCGCGCTGCCCTTCTTGTACTCCACCACAAGGCCAGTCTTGGCGCCCTGCTCCTGCAGCTGCTCCAGCGTCATGTTGGCTAGGGAGTCTTCTTGCACGATCCAGCCGCTGTTAGCGGAGGTGTTGACGATGTGGACGTACTGGCTGACCGCCTTGTTCAGCGCCTCTTGCGGGCCCATGGCGTCATCCACCATGCCCACGGTCTGGCCGCGTCGGAAGTACGCGAAATACGGCACCACGGTGTAATGCTCGTATGGGCTGTAGGTGTCATGCAGGGTGGCCGTGTACGTGGTCACCGTCCACTTGATGCGGCGCTTCATGCGCTTGGCGCGCACCGCGCCATTGGCTAGGGCATCAGTGATGGAATCGGCTGCCATGGTGGCCTCCACCTGCACATCTCCCGAGGCTGGCCAGACCAGGCACTGGGTGAGCTCATAGACGAAGCGCTGGCGGTCGATGATGCGGTAGCGCTCCAGGCCATCATCCTTCTGGGCCATGGCGTCCGTCCAGCCCGTGCGGTCCCGGCTGCCGAACTTATTGCGGGGCACTTCATCATCGATATCGCCAAAGTCGCGGCCACCGTCATTGCTCTCCTCGGCTGCCTTCCTTGCGGCCTTGCCATACAACTGCTCAATCTCATCGAGAGTGAGCCAGCGGGTAATGATCACATCTCCCCATTGGTCTGGGTCGTAGGCCTTGCTGTCAGGGTCTGGGACAACGTCCAGCGGGTCGAGCGTGCCGATGACGATCTCGCCCTGGATGTTCTTGTCAAAGTCCATGCGCAGCTCGTAGTAGCCGCGTTGCTGGATGAGCCCATCCGAGAATGCCTGCGTCTCGTGCCAGTGCAGGTTGCACATGTCGGCCACCTGCATCGTTACCTTGGACAGGATCGTGGCGGTGTTCAGGTCCGCATCGCCGCCCCGTGGCTTGAAGGCGATATCGGCGCGGTTATGGATTTGGTAGCCAATCGCGGAATTCACCGACGGCTTGATCTGGTTGAACTCATAGGCTGGCCGGCTTTCGCGCTGCAGCTGCGCCTTTGCCGCCGCCGTCCACTGCCGGCCGCCGCCTAGGTACATCTCCTCGCAGCGGATGGCATGGGGCATGTAGTCGGTGTGGCCGCGCAACTTTCCATACTCATAGCGCTGCCAGTTTTCACGGGCAGTAGAGTCGCTGGGCGAGTAGATAACGTCGAGGTTTTTCATGGTCAATATGTGGATTGGTCCGAATGGCCACCACGCGAGCTGAGGCTGTCTCTCCAGCTGGGCTTGGTCGGCTTGGCGCGAGGCGATGGCATGTCGCCAACGAAGGTCATGGCAACGCTGTCGCCCTTGTCTGGGCTGCGGCCGAGCGTCTTGCGGATATCGTCCTTGCTGCTGATCTGGATGGCGGCACCCTTGCCCATGGTCACCACCTTGTACTGGGGCGCTGTCAGGTCGCCCAGCAGCTCTTGGTCAGGCGGTAGAGCAATGGGGTCTGGCCCGGTCGGGTCCAGCGCTTCACGCAGTAGCCAATACATCTCGGCGCGCTTGTTGCGGAAGTGCAGCTGCCCGGCCTTATCCATCAGGCTGCTCGACTCTGAGCCGACCACCGGATGCACATTTAGGTTGAGGCCCACGAGAAAATCGAGGGCGCTGGAGCCGATGCCGATGCTGTCGATGGCAATAGGCGCACCGTCGCGCACCAGAGGTGTCACGAACCCAGCAGCAGTTGGGCCGTCCTTCGTCACAACGCCAGGTGCGGTCACCACCTTGTCAAACCAGCGGTCATGCCGGCGCGCCACCGAGGACTTGTCCTGGCCGCCACGCGATGGATCGAAGCCGATGGAGGTCATTGGCCCCTTCTGCTCGCGGTCCTTCCAGCGGGCCTGCGCGGCCTTCACCCATTCGGTAGGGATAAGCTGCCAGACTGGGTCCTCTGCGCCTGCGTTGAAGTCCCCCTTGAGCATCTTGGAGCGCAGCGGCTCGGGCAGCGCCTGAAGCTTGGCCTTGTAGCCAGTGGTCATCAAGAACAGGTTGTCATTGACGCTGGACGGGATGAAGGTGCGGCTCAGTGGCTGCACCATATCCCCACCCATTGCGATGGGCTCAGGCCCAGACACCTCTTGGTCCTCGCCCTTTTCGTCGGTGATGTACCAGCGCAGCTCCCCAGGCTTGGCGGGGTTGGGGTGCATGGGGTCAAGCCATGCTGCCCAGTAGCGCTTGACCCATTCGCCCTCTGCAGTCGTGGGCGGGTTGCCAGCACAGACCACGCGTTGACGCACTTTGGGGTTGTCGGTGCGCAGCCAGCCCATCAGCATGCGGAACTGCAGCTCTGTGAAGTGGCAGATCTCATCGAACAGCTTGGCGTCGTGTTCACGACCCTGGTATTTGATCCAGTCGCCTGGCTCTTTGACGCTACCCAGCTCCATCACCCGGCCACCTGGCAGGCGCCAAACGCCGTCTTGGCTGTTGTAGCCCTTGCGCGTGCCAAGGATCTTGGTCATGCGCTCCTCGATACCAACCAACTGCACCGCTTCGCGCCGGAAGATGATGCTGTGCTCTTGCTCCGTGGTGGCCAGGCCAAGCAGCAGATCGGTCTTGCCGCCGCCGGCGCTGCCGCCGTAGAAGATGATGTCGGCGGGACTGTGGAAAGCCGAATGCTGTGGTCCGGCCTGGGGAACCCAGATAGCAGGATCAGCTAAACGCAAAAATGCGTCCAGTTGCTCGCGCTGCGCCGCCGGCAGGTTCTTGAGCCGCGCTACGAGGTCTGCCGATGTGGGCATTGGCTTGTTGGTCACGCATCGCCTCCCTGGCCCAGCACCCCGCCCAGCACCCCCAGCATTGCCGGGTTGTCAGCCAGCATGCGCTCAATGCGCACGGCGCGCTCCGCGTCCGTCATGGTGCGCAGCGACAGCGGGTCAGACTTCTGGTAGTTGTCGGTCGCGTAAATGCCCAGGTGGCGGCAGAGCTTGTCCAGCACATCCAGCTGGTTGTGCATCTGGATCTCCACGCCGAACTTGGTTTGTTTGGCACCGCAGTACAGCAGCCGCGCAGCGGGGCTCAGGTCCCGCGTGTCTTTCAGCACCACCCGAGATTCACCGTCACCCGCGCAATGCGGGCAGGTTTCCACGGGTGGCAGGGCCAGGCTGAAGCCAGCACCGCCCTTTTCGTTGAAGTGCTGGGGGTCCTTGCCTTGGCGCTCCCAGTCTTCCCGGTCCGCTTCCATCTCGTGATCGCTGCGCTGGTACTTGTGGCCCACGCCGTAGCAGAAGCGGCAGCAGCTCACCTTGTTCTGCACGAGCTCTCGCGGGTCGGCCATGGCGATGGTGGCCAGCTTCTGGATCACGCGCTCGGCGTTGATCTCCAGCTTGTCCTGAAGCTTCTGCTGCGATTCCTCGATGGCTGCCTGGATGCTAAGTTTTGCTAAGAGCTGCGCAGCCTGCTCATTGGCGGTGCGGGCGCTGTAGCCTGCTCGGATGGCAGCCTGGGTGCCGTTCAAGTCCACCAGGTACTCTTGGACGAAGCGCTGGTGTCGCGGGTCCAGGGCGGCCATCTTGGCGGTGACCGGCTTTTCCTTCTCCGGCCGGGTCCAGCCATCCTTGCGAGCCCGCTTGCCGATGGCAGCATGGGTTACGCCAAAGCTCTTGCCGATCTCACGCAGGGGCTCATTGGTGGTTGTGAAGGCGTGTTGAATCCCAGCCCAGTCAGTAAGCTGAGAAGCGGTGCCCGTGTTGGGCGCTGGGGATGGCTTTTGAGGTTGTCCGGTTTCCACACTTCACATGGTTACCGGCACGGGGAAAGATTGGAAACCCCACAGGGGGGCTGGCACAATGGGGAGACCGATCGTTCATCCCTCAACGCAGCATGACCCCAACCCCTGAGCCTGCCGAAGATTTGAGTTCGCTGTTGCGGCGCTCCGTGTTGCGCTCTGTAGCGCGGCCGGGTCTTCAGTTTGACGACTTGAGTGATGCACTGGAAAAAAATGCCAAGCTAAATGCCAAGCGGCTTCAACTGCAGCAGGATCGTGAAATCGAGCAACTGGACCTTCAGCGCCGTATAGCCGAGGCGTCAGAGGCTGCTCTTGAAGCTGAGCGCGCTCGGACTGCGGCAGCGAAAGAGGATGCTGAGGCTGCGAGGAAAGAAGCTCGGACCTCCCGAAGCCACATGCGCATCTCGCTTTGGTTCGCGGCCGGCTCTTTCTTAGTCGCGGTATGGGCTCTTATCAAAGATCAGCTTTGATAGGCCGGAATCCCACGGTACATCCGGGCATAAAGGACCGATGTTCTTGTGCGGCCCAGGTGCTTGGCCAGAGCTGCATCTGAGGCAGTTCCTAGCAACGCCACCTCGGCAGGGGTCCAACGCCTCAACACCAGGTGAGCAGCAATGCCAAGTTTCTTCCTTAGCTTCTTGACTTGTGGCTGGGACAGCTTAAGTTGCTTGGCTACCCGTGCATCTGACGCCGTTCCAAGCAGCTTCGCTATTTCCTCTGGAACTTGCACGGGAGGTGCCACATAGGCTGGGATACCCAGTTTCTTGCGGCGATTGTGTATGGTCGCAGTGACCAGACCGACCTTCAGCGCAAGCTCGACATCCGTCATCGTGCCAAGGAGATGATCAAAATTAAGCCTTGGCGCGGTTCCAGGCTCGCAGAACGGCGCCACCCCCATTTTGATCCGGCGGGCACACACGGCTGCCTGCGTTCTCCCAAGAACGGCAGCCAACTCTTGATCTTTCATCGTTCCTAGCAGTTCCAGCTCCTCTGCCGTCCACTTGGGACGCCGGTGCGGGGTGCGCTCGATTCCGAGGCTCAACCTCTTTGCACGGACGGATCGTACATCGCAGCCAATCTTTGGAGCCAAGACAGCATCAGGAATTAAGCCTAGCAGTGCAATGTGCTCTGCAGACCAGATAATGAGCTTCTTCACTGCGCACCCTCCCCTTCAGATGATTTGAGGCCTTGCCGCTGCTTGTACTCATTCGAGCGGAACATGACCTGAACCATGCTGGCCATCTCCAGCACGGCATTGGCACCTTCCAGCGCAGCAACCTGAGCAGCAGCACCCGCCTGCAGCTCAGCTAACATCCGGTTCTCCTGTGGCGTTAAGGTCAACAGTTCGTCGCCAATCTCCAGCTTCACCAGGCCGCTTGGCAAAATAGTCTTGCTGATAGCTCGCGCGGGCGGATGCACTGCTACCGGCCTGTAAACGCCACGTTCTGGCGCCCAGATCAACTTGTCCTCCTTCAGCGCCTTGAGGGCGTCATCGACAGTGTTGAGCTTTATTCCGCTCGCTCGCGTGATTGACTCCCGCGTGATTGGTAGACCTTGGTTGTAGAGCGCGTGCACCGCTTCTAGCACGACTTGCTTCGCGACTGGACCGTCGCAAGGCCGCCTCCGAATTGGAGCAATTGGCGCAATTGGCGTTTCTTTGGAGCCCAGAGTTTCCACGGTAGGCATTGGTGATGTGATTTCAGAATTCATCTGGATACCTCTTATGGGTGCGTTGACTGGTGTTGGTGTTGCTGGTGAGTGATTCGGTCGATTCGGACCAGCGCTGATATTTGCCGTCGAAGTGCAGCGCCATGTCGCTCTGCCCGACATCCCGGCCCTTGATGGCGCCCAGGCCCTTGATGGACGGCTCGTCAATGCCGCCTTTCTTGTGGTCCCAAAGCACAAGGATTACGTCGGCGTCTTCCTCGATTGCGCCGCATTCCTTCAGGTCGGCCATGATGGGCTTGGGGTTGGAGCGCTTCTCGACATCCCGGTTGAGCTGGGACAGCAAAGCAATGGTGATACCCAGTTGGCCGGCCAGGCGCTTGAGGTTGCGGGTGATCTCTTCCAGTTGCACCCGGCGGTCTTTGCGCTCGTCAGTGGCGGCCATCAGCTGCAGGTAGTCGATGACCACCAGCTTGACCTTGTGCTTGCGCACCAGCTTGCGAATCTTCGCGGAGATCTCTGCCAGATTGACGCCTGGGCAGAATTCGAGATACAGCGGAAGATTTCTCATGCGCTCGATAGCATCTGGCACAAGGCCAAGGTCTTCGTCGCTGAGCTTTCCGGTCTTGAGCAAGCGCAGTGGCACACGGCCTAGGTTAGAAACACCCCGGCGCATAAGCTCTCTCTCGTGCATCTCCATGCCCAGAAAGGCGGCGGGGTGGCCGCGCTCTGCTTGGTTTTGTGCGATTTGCTGGGCGAAAGAAGATTTGCCCACAGAGGGTCTGGCTGCGATGATGATGAGCTGACCATCGAACGTGCCCCCCGCCAGGATGTAATCCAGTCCAGGGATGCCGGTCTCCCGCGCAAGCTCGGTCTTGCCTGCCATCAGGTCTTCCAACTCGTTCAAGAACGGCAAGGCCAAATCCCCTACCGACTTTGCCTCTGAGGTGGTGCGATCGTCGACGATCTCTTCGAACATCGAAACGGCACGTCCAGTGATCTCCTCAGCAGACAGCGCCTTGTCGCGCAGCAGGTCCCCCAGCTTGTCGTATGCCTCGGACACCAGCCGCAGCTTGTGCAGGTTCGCCACAATCTGGGCGTGGTGGGCAACCCTTCGCACCGAGGCGAAAGAACTGGCCAAGTTGTTCAGGTAGTTTGGCAGATCGAAAGCATAAGCCTCGTCTACCTTGCCCTGTAGGCCCTGCAGCACGATCACCGGGTCGATGTCCTGCCCAGCCAGTACCAGCGCCTCCACCGCCGTCCAGATGCCTTTGTGCAGGGGATGAGCAAAGCTGCCCGCTGAAATCAGGCCTGCGGCCTGGTCGAAGGCTTCAGCGCCGCCACTGAGCAGCGCTCCCAGTACGCTCTGCTCCGGAACCAGCGACGGGTCCTTCCACATCGGTACAGCCTCAGGCGGAAATTGCCCCTCAAATTCATTCATAGCGATATCGTTCCTGGCGTTCATAGCCCTCCCGTTCGGTGGCTAGGCCACTTGCACACCAGCAGCTGCGAGTTCTCGCGCAGCCGGTCGTAGGCGCGTTCTCCCAGCGTCTTCTGCATGTCCGGACCCTTGAGGTTGGACAGCACCACCGTTGGCCGGCCGAGCTTGTAGCGAAGGTCGATCACGTCCAGCAGCTGCATGCGCTCCTTGTCCGTGTCGAATCCCACGCCGACCTCGTCGATCACCAGCAAGCCCATGCGGCCAAACCGATCAATCACCTCGCCCTCGGTTTCCAGGCCTGAGCCGCTTTTGCGGCCCCAGGTATCACGGAGCATCCGTACCAGCTCCCGAGCGCTGAAAATCGCCGCCTCGGAGTGCCGCGCATGGATGAAATGGCTCACCATCGCGCTGCCCAAATGGGTTTTGCCGGTGCCCGGCGGCCCGACAAGCCAGAGGTTTGTGCCGGCATCCGGCTCTGCGGCTTCCACAAAGGCCTCGCAGGCTGCCAGCACATCGACCTGTGCCGGGTGGCTGGTGGTGAAGTTCGCGAAGGATGCGCGCAGCATGCGACCTTCCATACCGCTTTTGCCCAGCATGTAGACCACCTCCTTGGAACGCTGTTCGGCCTGCGCTTTCTGCCGAGCCTGTTGGTCGCGTTCATCGATCTCAGCCCTCACGCACCCCCAGCAACGCGTCCAAACACCCGCAAAGCCGGTTTGCCGGGATTCGTAGTCGCCATGGGTGTCGCAGTGTTCTTTTCGTGTTTCCGTCATCCCCAATTCTCCGCACCTTCGTAGTAGGCGGCATCAAAACCCGATTGCTTAGTTGCTACGCTTGTCTTGCTCCGCTCCGCTGGCTTGATCCATTCCGCAATCAGACCCTGGCTGCCGCGCATGCACCACAGCTGCAGGAAATCTTCCAGGGACATGCCCGCTTTCACGGACTCTCGCCGAGCTCCATCCACTACGGTCTTGGTGACGCTGGCCCGCTTCGCTCTTCGCAACTGCAACCAATCAGCCCAAGTTTGTTCAGAAACATCGTGAGGTCGATCAAGGGGTGCGCAAGCTTTTGCGCGCTTACTCACTTGTTCCTTTACTTGTTCAATGACTTGTTCCTTACTTGTTCCGTGGCCCAAAATTGGGCCTGTTTCCAGGGAATATTGGGCCTCTTTGGTGGGAATATTGGGCCTCTTTGGTGGGAATATTGGGCCTCTTTGCCGGGAAAATTGGGCCTGTTCCCTCTTCAGCTAAGGGGCCCAAAATTGGGCCTGTTGCTAGGGAATTTTGGGCCTCTTTGTCGGGCTTTGGCACAGCGGAAATAGCCGAATTTTCGGGTGCCTTGAGGCGGTAAATTACTACCTGATTTGTCGTCCCCTTACGCTCACCCGTATCCTCGATAAATCCTGCATCGCGCAGCAGCTTCAAGTTTGCGTTCACCGATTTCCTATCCATTTCAGTTCGCCTAGCCAGATGCGCGGCCGATGGAAAGCAGACCATGTGATCGGTCCCTTTACCGTCCACGCACTCTGCCAAAGCCACCAAGAGAAACTTGGCGGTTGCACGCCCAATCTGCTGATCCATCGCCCAAGAGACAGCGTCATAACTCATAGTTGTTCCCAGCTTTCTTCGTAGCCTAGGGCTTCCGACTGGGCCCAGTTGCTCAGCAGAATCCGATCAAAATCATTTAGGGTGGCCTCTTTAAGCGCGGCACTTCCATGGAGATGTCCATCCCAGTACAGGCTTGAGCCCTTAGGCGCAAGAATCTGCTGCAGAGGAATCGATCCATAGAAAAGGTGGCGACCACCGTCTCCGGGAGTCCATAGAGTCACCTCCCGACGTCCGGGAACCCCACTCATCACTGCGAAGACAAGCAGATCTGGATCGGTGGTTTCCAGGCATTGCCCTGCTTCAATCTCAAAGAGTTTGCTGGTAGCCGTTTCCATTGCGTACTCCATCTTTGATTCGCTGGATGAGCTGCACAGCTATATCCGCTGCAGCGTGTTTGCGGTTTTCGTCTTGGATCTGTTCTGCGACTTGAATCGCGCCGGCAAGCGTCCTGGCCAAGTGCTGCACCTGTGGCCAATCCAGTCCAAAGACACGCATATCAGGATCGTCCACGGCCTGCAGAGCCAGGCAAACTGAGCCCACGCTGTTGGGGTACACAGCAAAGACAAAGCTGTCGTTGCTGTCTACCAACCAGCCGTTTTCAGAAAGCGCATTCCAGCTGACGGCCTTCGGTGACGTGGCATTCGTGTAGGTGCTCATGCGACACCTGCTTGCTTGAGTAGCGCTTGTAGTTGAGGGGCGAGTTGTGCCAGAGCGGCCAGTGCCTCTCGCTGCTTCACTTGGGGGTCTGCACAGAACTTCTGGACGAGATACAGAATGGGCTGGACATCACCCGTGGAAGAGATGTACGCCTCCAGGTCCAACAGGGTGAAGCGGCGAGGATCATCGGGATTGTTTGCGAGCTTTCTCGATAGATCGGATGGGCTCACATCCATGTCGGCCGCAATGGTCTTGAGGGGTTTACGATTGCTGTATGCGCCTGCCCGAACGACCTCCAGAGCATTGGAGAATCTCTCGGAAATCCCATTGGGAACATCGAGTTGAACTGCGCTAGTGGAAACTTGCGGATTCATTGTTTGCACTACTTTCCTTTAGAAATTAAGCGACAAAAAAAACAATGGAGGGCATGAACACATCACGCCCTACCCAACCAAATTCACGCCAGCAGGCAACTGCTTGGCACCACAGCGCACGCACTGCGATCTCTACCAATACCGACCCCGACACGGGCTTCGCCTCGCGTACGCTCATCTCTTCAACTGTGGAGATGCATTGGGTGGAAGGGGTTCTGTTGATTCGCGGTAGAGCGTCATCAGTGACGATTCCCTCATCTGCTCGTTCCGCGTGAAGCTGTATTTCGGCGCAAGAAACGAGGGGATCAGGCATGAGAGCCCTCTTTTCCGACGGCGTCTTCCTTCCGGGGAAGGGGCGCTTGGCCATAAATATGGTCATAGCTCAGCATCAACCCCTTTGAGGCCGCGAACTTGATCAGCTCCGCGGCGGCTTTAGAGGAAAAGCTCATGCCATGCTCATAGAGACTTACGGTTTTTTGGGTGCATCCCAGCTCTGCTGCTAGGGCAGCCTGAGAGATCCCAAGAAGTTTTCTAATGGTGGTGATGCGATTCATATGGGCTAGATAGTAGCCGCACCAGTCATTTTTTGCAATGGTGCACCAGTTTGAAAGAAATGGTGCGCCAAGATATCTTCTTCACATGACTACCATACGTAAAGCCAAGATGAGTCCAGAGAACGTCGAGGAGGCGCGGCGTCTCCGTGCGATTTGGGACTCAAAAAAGCATGAGTCTCAGGCAATCTTTGGCGAGCGATACAACATAGGTAACCAGAGTTCTGTTGGGCAATTTCTTAACGGCGCAGTGCCGCTTAGCCTGAAAGCTGCCCTAGGTTTTGCCAGAGGACTTGGGTGCCTAGTTGACGATTTCAGCCCCAGGCTTGCGGCGGACAGAGACAGACTATTCAACGATTTGAACGCTGGCGAAAACAGCCTCAAAAGGGCAGGAATACCCCTCATAGAACGCCCCTTAGCGAACTCCGCGTCTCTCGTGTATGTCGTTGGAAGAGATGAAGATGGACGTCTACCTAGCCAAGTTTGGAGCAAGGGGGCATTGACACCTGATGGGATGGTGGCCGGCATAGTTGCCAGGGTCAGCAGTCAGGATCCCTACGCGTTTGCCATTGAAGTTCAGGGAATCAATATGATTCCCAGATTCTTTCCGGGCGAATTTGCTCTAGTGGAGCCAACAACGATCCCTGGTATAGAAGACGATGTGATCGTGAGACTGACATCTGGGAAAGATTTCATTCGCAGATTGGCGTCTGATCTAGACGAAGAAACCTTGCAACTTACCAGCTACCATGACCCTTCAGTCTTGAACATCAAAAAAGTTGACATAGCATGGATGCACATAGTGGTGCACCCATTTCCCAAGCGAAGAATTGTAACAATTTGAAGTTTTAATTGGTGCACCATTGCATTAAATAACCAGCGAGGCTACTATCGCTCCATCAGCAACCTTTGCAGATGGAGTCACAAGTGCAACCACCGGAAATTCTCAACCTGCTTGAGAGCCTGCCTGAGCAGCAACGCCGCCGCTGCGCTCAGGCAATCAACGCAATCCAACGTGAACATTGGCCAGCGGCCGCTTGCAGCCTGCGCGTCGCTGCACAGATTGGCCAAGAATGGGCCGCCCAGGCAAACCAACTTGCTGCCTGGTGTGAAGAACAGCGCACCGCTAGCTCAGCAGATAGCGCAAGTCATACCGCGCTGGCTCGCTCCCCCGCAACCCAACACATCCAGCATCCTGGAAAGCCAACCCTTGAGTCCCTTGAGGCTGGTTTAACCGCGCTCGCCCATTTCTTCGGTCCTGATCACGCAACCGCTGTACGCAAGGCAATGAGCCGCGCAGTAGCTGGAGAGCGCACTACTCCTGCAAGCCGCCCAGCGGCCGGCGCCTCTCAACCCGCTGTTGGCCAAGTGATTGGCTCTCGCGTCTGCGCATGAAGACTCTGCGTACTTTTATTTGTCTCGCAAGCATGCGACGCCGCGAAGGATTTGTTTTTTCCGCTTGCTGGGCAGCTCGACTCATTTGGCGCAGCCGTCGGAGTAACCGCAACCAAGCGAGTGCTCACAAACTTTTTTACTAACCACCCGCTAAAGGAATACAAAAATGACCACCTCTCCCACTGTCCTCACATCCATCGAAGGCGACGGCCCAATGATGACGCTCGACCTGTCAAAGGTCCCTACCTCTGCCATTGCCGCACTGGTAATGGCTGCGACGGTCGTCAAGATGAACTGGGACAACCTGGACCTGATCGCTGTTGTGGGCTCTGCAGCTCCAGACGATATGGACAGGCTTTCTGATTCACTCGAGCTGCTGAACGAGTTCTACCAAGAGACCATTCCGAGCCGCGAGACGATCGTCAACTGCGGCTACGGCAGTGCCTGCGACCACCTCGGCTACTTGGTCGTCCGCAACGACGCCCCCACCTTCGTGCCAGCACAAGAACTCACCGACGCGGAGAAGGTCGCCACGCGCCGCTGGCTCCAGCACTACACAAAACGCGCCAAAGAAAGCGCCGAAAGCTTTGCCAGCCGCCTGGCTCAGTTTGAGCAGGAGGCCGCATGAGCACGGTTCGCACCTTCCTGCGCCTGGCCGCCATGCGCCGCAAAGAAGGCGTTTTCCTGTCAGCCCGCTGGGCTGCTGGCCTGATGTGGCGCAACGTGCGCAACGACCACCGCACACGCCTGGATCGCCGCGCCGAAGTTGAACGCGCTGCCCGTCAACGCCTGTAACCCTAAATCGGAACCCTCCTATGTCGAAAAAGCCCATGTTCATCCCCAACCCTGACGGCAGCGAGGGCTACCTCCTCAACCTGGCGGGCGTGCTCCTGATATCAGGCGATGCAATCTTTGGCGATCCTGCTGAAACAACCCCTACAGGCCGCGCAAACGCTATGCGTATGGTTGAACGGATCCTGCAGGAAGCAGAGAAGCGCGGATTCATGCACACCAGCACAGTGTGGAATTTGATGCGCCGCAACGAGCCGAACCGGCGTTTGGCCAACCTTGCGCAGGAGGCCATGGACCTGATCCCAAAAGAGGTTCAAGGTCAAATCATGCAGGAGGAAATGAGCAACGCCCGGGCAGGTACGAACGTGACGCCACCACTGTTGGCACAAAAGCACCCGGGCCGGCATGAGCCAGAGAACAATCCGCGATTCTTACGACCTGGGCCAGATGGTGTTGACCCCCGATTTATGGCAGCAGGCCAAGAGCTGAAACGTATCGCGGAGAAAGAAGGCAAGGACGCGATCCACAAGCCGGAGCACGCGCACCTGTACGCAAAGATGATGCGCTTCGCACCAAAAGACTTGCGCGAGGAGATGGAGGCAAAGGCATACGAATTGGGCCTGATCCCTAAGGCCACCCATGTTGGTGAGGATGGCCAGCCCCTTTACTCAGTCGAACAGCTGGCCAACGCCAATGGCGTGAGTCTGGCCGAGATGGAGCAGTTCATTGCGGATGCAGACATTGATCCCAACGATCTGCACAGCGGCCCGGTGTTTCCATTGCAGTGAAAGGCCAAAAATGAAAACGGTCTGGCATTACACCACCGCCACGAACGCAGGTCTGATCTTGGCCTGCGGCGAGATCCTTCCAGCCCGTGCCAATGTGCCAGCACATGAAAAGCCCGCTGTATGGTTCTCTCGCAATCAGGACTGCGAGCCCACTGCTTTGAAGGCCGTCCAAACCAGCACTGGATTGCGAACCCTCTCGATGGAGGAACAGTCGATGTTGGGCGGCCTGGTACGAATTGGCTTGCCCGAGAGCGATTCACGCTTGATCCCCTGGCATGCCGTTCAAAAGGCGCTATGCATGAGCCCGAAGATGCAGCGTGCTCTTGAGCAATCGGGACGCCTGCAAGGCGCTAATCCTCAAGAGTGGTTCGTGATCCCCGAGCCGGTTTCAACCTGCCATTTGATAGTGGAGCATTGGAGTCCAGAGTATGGATGGGCGCGTGACGGTGGTGACGATCAACCTGTAATTTGCGAGCTTGCTTCCCCCTTGCCGGAAAAAACCGGCGTAGTGCCGGCTTTAGCCGCCGCGAGCTATTCGGCTTGCCAAAGCAGCCCGGTACAGGGTAGCAGCGAAATCTTGAATAGGCTGGTCCGGCCCTTCCAAGCCCAGGACATCGACCAAGGCCGACAGGATTTCCTGGTAATCCGCATGTGCAATGGCGGTTGCTAAACGTGCAGTTGATTGGCCGGATTCGGACTCAGGCCGCCCGCCATCGATATACAAAGCAAACCGAGCAAGGGTCCCAGTGAGCCGCATCCAGTCAAGCATCGTCGTTTTGTCAGCATCGTATGAGTCCTCCAACCTTGAAGCAACCTCCGCACTCAGAGAGCGGTTGTTTTCAGCGGCAGACGATTGCAGCCGATCTTTGAGACCAGCAGGGAGGCGGAGGTTTGTTTGTACATCTTCAGAAGCCATCTTCGCATTATCCAAGCAAAGTGCTTGCGCGCAACCAAGCAGAGTGCTACATTTCAATCAAGCAAAGTGCTACACAAAAGGGGATGACATGGCACAGCGTGACACGCAAACAAATTTACGACTCCCATCGGAGCTAAAGAAATGGCTTCAAGAACAAGCGGATAGCCAACATCGAAGTCTTTCCGCCGAGGTAGTCATCAGGCTTGAATCAACCCGCTCCACCGCGCCAGATGCGCAGAAAGGAAAGCAATGAATTCCGTCGCACTGTTGCCCGAGGCTGCCTCGGGCCTGACCATGGACAGTTTGGAAATTGCCGAGCTGCTGCGTAGCAATGCAGAGGAGCCCCCGCGGCATGACAACGTGAAAGTAACGATCGAGCGGCTAGCTGCCAAGGGCGCCATAGCACTGCCTGCAATGCAGGAAGTCTCAAACCCTCGCTCTGGCCCGAAGATGATCACCGTCTACCTTGTCAACAAGAGGGATAGCTATGTGGTGGTTGCTCAGCTATCACCCGAATTCACAGCCCGACTTGTTGATCGTTGGCAGCAGCTGGAGACTCAGGCAGCCTCCGTAGCCCTGCCAGACTTTTCCAATCCCGCCGCGGCGGCTCGCGCTTGGGCGGAACAGTATGAGCAAAGGCAGATTTCCGACGCTCAGCGGGACGAAGCGATCCGTACCAAAGCTCAGATCGGAAACAAACGCGAGGCAACAGCCATGGCCACAGCATCAGCCGCCGCCAGAGAGGCCGCCAAATTGCGCGACACACTTGGATTCAGCGCTCGCCATGCAACCATCATCGCGGTCGAGAACCAGACCGACCGGAAGTTTGGCCAGCAGGGCTACCAACCTCTTCGCAAATACTGCAAGACCAATGGCTTGCGACCGGAAAAGGTCCACGACCCCAGGTGGGGCGTTGCGACAGCATGGCCAGCAGTTGCGTGGAAAGCCGTGTACGGCATCGATTTATGCGAACTTTTCCCCGATGCCGCGCTGGAGGCGGCATGAGCCACAAAGGCGAAACCCCTGAGCAGGTGAGAGCGCTCAAGGGTTTCTAGACCCGAACCCTTACCAGGAACGAACCATGGAAGCAATTATCTCGCGTCCAAAGACGGACGCCAAGAAGAGCCCTGCAAGCACGCAGGCGAACCGGCCTGAAACGAAGGGCCTCAGTGGCGGCGAACTTCACCCGCCCCAGCAAAGCCAGCGTGCCCAGCGCACCACAGAAGAGCTCAAGAACACTGCAGCTCATGAAGCCGGTAAAGTGGGCTTGCGGCTCGCTCAGGAATGCACATGGGACATTGACGCAGTCGCTTTCGAGATTGCCGCGTTGGCGGACCGGGTTGATGGCTATGCGTCCAATCATTTGGAAAGTCTTTTGCGCTGCTACAGCTTGCGCATCATTACCCTGAACAGCCAGCTGATGGCATTCCTAGACCAAGACGGCACCACAGCTGGCGAAATGCATAGGGCTGTCTTCCTCGACTCGCGCCCATTCCAAGGAGAAGAACAATGAACGCCGTACTGGAAAAGCCTGCGAGAAAAGCACGCGTACCGAAGGCTGGACCGGCGCCTGCGGTTCAAGCGCCAAAGATTTCGGCAGAGCAAGCAATGTTCGAGGAGGCTGGCGACTTCTTGATAGATGCGAGCGAAACCGATGAGGCGCACGGACCAAGGGCTGAGTCCGACCGCCTTCTGCGCATCGCAGCGATGATTGCTTATGACGCTTCCAAGGGCAGGCTTTCAAATACGACCGCTGAAAACACGGCTTATGACGCTGTCGCTTGTATCAACGCTGCTCGGCTTGTTCCTGGAGATGCAGAGTCAGTCGAGCGGACTGCTCTTATCAACTCGGCTGCCAAGCGGTTAGCCGTAATCGTTGGAGGATCGGCCGACGAGTTCATCTTTACTGATGTGCCCCGGCCGGCTGACCCACAGAAGAAATCTTCAGCCTCCGCATCGGCAACCGTGCCAGCAGTGGAAGGCAAGCAGTTCACAAAAGACAAGCTGAAGGAACTTCATTGGCAGGCCTTCGGCTGCATGACCAACGCGTATTCGGTCCTGGTTCACTACGCCGAACACGCCGAGGACTCAGCGATTTATGCCGCGCGAGATCTGCTGGAATCCTATCTTTCCAAAGCCGAACCTAAAGCGGGTGATGACGCAGAGATCCAGGTCGAAATGACCGACATGTACACCGACCTTACGAAGATCTTTGCCCTCGTATTCGCGCTCGCCACAAGCAACGGCGACAACGTTATGCATGGTATTGCAGAGCTTCTGTCATGCGCTCAGCGGATCGCCGATGGCGACAAGGGGGTGCTTGATGCATAACCCACTTGTCTTGACAGGAGACAGCAACATCCCGGCCATGCCGATGACAGAAGCCCAGGTAAACCACCTCCGCCGGCTGCTCGCCTGGCTGCGCTGCGCCTACATGCTGGACGAGCACATGCAACGCGGCTTCATGCAAGGCGCGGCGTTGTCTGTGCAGCATGGGGCGGCAACCCCTGAGCGTGTTGGCGAGATCCTGCAACAGCAGGCCGACAAGATCAACCAGGTGCCCGCATACGTGCGTCAGGCCCACAGGATGCTGAGCAAGGCCCTGCTTCAGCATGACCGGCGATCTGGCGTTGTTGAAGGCGGCAGGCCTGACGAAAACCTGCAGGCCATGCCGGTGAGCGAGAAACCTGCAGGTGCTGCAGGAGCTGCACAAATTACTGGGAAGAAGAGAGGCTAACCATGACGATGGAAGCACCCGTCCAGATTGCACCAGCACGATTCGTGACGATCAAGCTGGCAGCGAGCATTACCGGCTTAACGGTGAAGGCCATTGAGCGAAAGATTGCCCGCGGCGTTTGGCTTCTGGGCAAGCACTACAAAAAAGCCGATGGCGGTATTTTTATTGATATGAAAGAGATTGAGCAATGGGTCGCGAAGGCAACGGCGTAGAGCTGCGTGAAAAGTCCATCCGAGTGAGTTTCACGCTGGATGGCGTGCGGCAGCGCGTAACTCTGGAAATTCCTCCCACACCGATCAATGAGCGGTATGCCGCAAAGCTGGTCGCCCGGGTCCGCAAAGCGATTGTTGAGGGCTCGTTTGATTGGGGAGAGTATTTCCCTAACTCGCCTCAGGCCAAGGCGAAACAGCCTACCCATACCTTTGGTGGCTGGTGTGATTTGTGGCTGGATACCAAAGGCCGGCTGTCCAAGAACACCCTGAATCAGTATCGCAACGCCCTGATTGTCTGGAAAGATCTGCTTGGTGCAGAGACCCCAATGGATCAGGTCTCGCACGCGGTGGTGGCGGCCAAGGTTGGTAAAACCCCTTGGAAATCAGCCAAGCTGCTGAATAACTATTTGATCTGCCTGCGCGGGGTTTTTACGCTGGCCGGCCGCAGCCTCAAGATGGATAACCCCATGGAGGGGATTGAGAACAGCAAGCACCAGATCCCCCCGCCTGACCCCCTCTCGACTTTTGAGATGGAGAAAGTGCTTGCCCACTTAAAGGAGCGGTTCGACATCCGTGCCTGGGCCTATTTTGAATTCGCCTTCATGACCGGCATGCGCCCAGAGGAGCTAATCGAACTGCGCTGGGGTGATGTGGACTGGGCCAGTTCATCCATCCGCGTGGAGCGCGCCAGGACCTCAGGCGAGGTGAAGCCGCTCAAAACCTACAACTCCCGCGATGTCGACTTGGTCAGCCGTGCCCTAGGCGCACTAGAGGCCATGAAGCCCTGGACGATGCTGGGCAGCGTGGATCATATGGATGGCGAGCAGGGCCGCAGGATCTTTGAGAACCCAGGGACCAATAAACCTTGGCACGATGAGCGCAGCCAGCGGGACACCTACTGGCGCCCTGCTCTCCGAGCTACTGGCATCCGGTGGCGCCGGCCGTACCAGACGCGGCACACCTATGCCACCAACGCACTGAGCGCCGGCGTGAACCCGACCTACATCGCCAGGCAGATGGGGCACAAGAACGCGAAGATGCTTTTCACCGTCTATGCCAAGTGGATTGACGGCTCAGATCGGGGTCGAGAGAAGGCAAAGCTAGAACAGCTGCTCGGAAACGAAAAAACCGCCCTAAAAAAGGCGGTTTGATCGGAAAAGGACAATTTAATTTCCCTCAAATGTCCCTGAATCCTGAAGTCTGGTTCTCTTCAGAGGGAAAATTTGGTAGGCGCGATTGGACTCGAACCAACGACCCCCACCATGTCAAGGTGGTGCTCTAACCAGCTGAGCTACGCGCCTGTCGTTGAAGACTCAAATTATAGCCAGAAAAAACGGCCCAAATGGAAAGTTGCGGCTTTTTTTGAAAATAGTGCTTTTCGGCCCTATTTCCGGCGCACCGAACGGACGCCCGATACCGTCGCCACAGAGGCCAGCACCTTGGCCAGCTTGCCCGAATCCGAGACCTCCACGGTGAACGTCATCCAGGCCGTGCCCTTGACGGACTGGGTCTGCACACCGATCACATTGGTCTTGTCCCGCGCGAACAACTCGGAGATATCACGCAGCAGGCCCTGGCGGTCGTGGGCCTCCACGGCCACATCCACCGGGTAGACCGCTTCGGCCGAGCGTTGGCCGCTGGTGGGCTGTCCCCATTCCACATCGATACTGCGCTCGGGGTTGCGCGCGCACATCTCGCGGAAGTTGCTGCAATCGTGGCGGTGCACGCTGACCCCTTTGCCGCGCGTGACGAAGCCGCCGATGCGATCGGGCGGCGCGGGCTTGCAGCACTTGGCCAGCTGGGTCATCAGCGAATCAACGCCCACGACCAGCACCCCACCCTTGCCCGAGCCTTCCGTCGCCTTGCGCGGGCGGCTCAGCACCAGGTCATCATCGGCCTGCACCGGCTCGGGGGGACGCAGAATGTTCTCAATGGTGCGCAGCGACAGCTCATCCTTGCCCACCACCTCGAACAGCGCCTCTGCCGTCTTGAAGCCCAGCTGGTCTGCCAGGTCGTCGTGCTTGAGGGCCGTCTTGCCTTCGCGCTGCAGCAGCTTCTCGACCAGCTCACGGCCACGGCTCACTGTCTCGTGCATCACCTGGGCATTGAACCAGGCACGCACCTTGGCTTTGGCGCGGGAGCTGACCAGGTAGCCCAGCTCGGCATTGAGCCAGTCGCGCGATGGCCGCCCTTCCTTGACGGAAACGATCTCCACCGTCTGCCCGTTTTGCAGAGGCGTGTTGAGCGGCACCATCTGGCCATCGACCTTGGCACCCCGGCAGCGGTGGCCCAGATCGGTGTGGACCGAATAGGCGAAGTCCACCGGGGTGGCGCCCTGGGGCAGCTCGATCACTGCAGCGTTGGGCGTCAGCACATAGATATGGTCGTCAAACAGGCCACTGTCCTGGGTCTGCCCGACCATGTCCTTGCGCCAGGCCAGCAGCTGGCGCAGCACCGCAATCTTGGCGTCGTAGTCGCTGGTGGCAGATACACCGGCATAGCCCTTGGTGCCCGCCTCTTTATAGGCCCAATGGGCGGCCACACCGTTTTCCGCATGGTCGTGCATGGCCTGGGTGCGGATCTGAATCTCGATAGCCTTGCCATGCTCGTCCCGCACTACCGTATGCAGCGATTGGTAGCCATTGGGTTTGGGCTTGGCAATGTAGTCGTCAAACTCCGACTCCACCGGGCTGAAGGCCTCGTGCACAAAGGACAGCGCCGCATAGCAGTCCTTGACCGTGGGCACGACGACGCGCAGCGCGCGGATATCGAAAAGCTGGTCAAAGCCCAGCGACTTGCCGCGCATCTTCTTGATGATGCTGTAGATATGCTTGGGGCGTCCTGCCACGGTCGCGCTGATGCTGTGTGCACGCAGGTCGGATTCAAGGCGCTCACGCAGGCCCACCATATAAAGCTCGCGCTCCACCCGGGTCTCATCGAGCAGCTTGGCGATCTTCTTATAGGTATCGGGCTCCAGAAAGCGGAAAGCCAGGTCCTCCAGCTCCCACTTGATCTGCCAGATACCCAGGCGGTTGGCCAGCGGCGCAAAGACCTGCAGGCTTTCGCGCGCCACTGCAGGCGACACAGGCCCCTTGGTGGCCGCATACCAGCGCAAGGTCTGCAGGCGGGATGTCAGGCGCAGCATCACCACACGCAAGTCGCGCGAGAATGCCAGCAGCATCTTGCGGATGTTCTCGGTCTGGGTAGCCGGATCATCGACCAGATGGCCGGCATCGGCTTGGCGCGCCTGGGCCTGCACCTTCATCAGCGCCACGGTTTCTACGGCCAGCACCGCATAGCTTTCACCAAAAGCCTTGCCGATGACTTCGCGCGGCTTGTTGAGCTGCTCGCTGGTGTGCACCAGGTAGGCAGCGGCCTGCATGGCTTCGGAGCCGCCAATGTGTTTGAGGATGGCAGCCACGGCATCGGCATGCTGCAGCGCGTTCTCGCCCGTGTCCAGCGTCTCTTCTGCAATCAGCGGAACAGAGAAGGCCCGGGCCCGCGCCAGAACGTTGTCTTGCATCGGCAGGGCGTTGGCAGTGGCCGCCACCAATGGCGAGACGGGTTCTGGGGGGAGATGTTCCGCGCCGGGCGCGGGCTGAGCGACTGCTGTAAGACTTTTCATGTTGTCACCACCATCACGCCCTGACAGGGACGTGCGCTACGCACCGCATAAAAAAGCCAGCACTGCAGCCGTTTGATCAAAAGATACCAAGGTGGGAGCATGGCCGACACCGGCAAACTCCACCACCCGTGCCCGGGGGCCACGTTGCGCCATAGATTGGGCCGTTTGGGCAGAAAGCAAGTCGGAATCTGCGCCACGCAGCACCAGGGTGACGGCATCGATCTGCTCGTACAAACGCCACAGCAGCTGCTCGCCGGCGGCAGCCATCTCCGGCGTCATCGCCTGCATGGGCTGTGCAATGGCCGGGTCGTAATGCAGCCGTACCGCGCCTGCGCCTTCGGGCCGAAGCATCGGGCGCGACAACGCCAGCCACTCCTCATCGCTGTGCGGGCCAAAACCTTTGGACAGCTGGCCCATGGCCGCCACGGCTTCCTGCTCGGAGGCATACAGCATATGCTGCCCCACATAGCTGCCAATGCGCGCCAGTGCCGAGGGCTCGATGGTCGGCCCGACATCATTCAGTACCAAGCGGCGGATGGGTGCAGGCATCAGCGGCCGGATGCTCGGCTCGCCCGCCAGGCCGATGCCGATGAGCCCACCCATGCTGGTGCCGACCCAATCGAGCTTGCCAATGGGTGCCGCGCGGTGCACCTGCTGCAGCATCGCCAGCATGTCGGCCACATACAAGGGCACCTGGTAGCCGGCAGGGTCCTCCAGCCAATCGCTGTAACCCCGACCCACGACATCCGGGCAGATCACCCGCGCCTGCAGCGCCAGCTGCCGCGCCAGCACATCAAAATCACGCCCTTGCCGGGTCAGGCCATGGGCGCAGATGATCACATGCGGGTGGTTCAGATCCCCGGTGTCGTTCCACTCCCAATAGGCCATGCGGTGCGTGGCACTCTGGCGACCCGTGTCCGTATTCCCCGCCACCGCACAGGTGACATACTGCAAGCGTGGATCTTGGTACATGGTCCCTCTTATATGGATGAACGCAACGCTACCAGACAAACCGTGGCTGGGGTTTGCCTTAGGATGGATGCAAGCGTTTGCATGAATACTAACCGAGTAACTGGAGATATTGGATGTTGAAAGCAAAAACAGCGCTCGTCACCGGATCGACGAGCGGTATCGGACTGGGGATTGCAAAGGCGTTGGCGCGCCAGGGTGCCAACATCATCTTGAATGGCTTTGGGGATTCAGAAGGCCCGATCCAGGAAGTACAAGACGTCATCGCCAGCAGCGGCTCGGGCGCGCGGGTCGGCTACCACGGCGCTGACATGAGTAAGGCTGCCGACATCGAGGCCATGTTCGCCTATGCCACCGAGGCCTTCGGCCAGGTGGATATTCTCGTCAACAACGCCGGCATCCAGCATGTGGCGAATGTGCAGGATTTCCCGGTCGAGCGCTGGGATGCCATCATCGCCATCAACCTCACCAGCGCCTTCCACACGAGCCGGTTGGCACTGCCCACGATGCAGAAGTCGGGCTGGGGCCGCATCATCAATATCGCCTCGGTCCATGGCCTCGTGGGCTCGGCCGGCAAATCGGCCTATGTGGCCGCCAAGCATGGCATTGTCGGGCTCACCAAGGTCACCGCCTTGGAGAATGCCGCCAGCGGCATCACCTGCAACGCCATCTGCCCGGGCTGGGTACTCACGCCGCTGGTGCAAAAGCAGGTCGATGCCAAGGCTGCCCAGATGGGTGTCAGCAATGAAGAGGCCAAAAAGCTGCTGCTCGGAGAAAAAGAACCGTCGATGCAGTTCACCACGCCTGAAGAACTCGGGGAGCTGGCTGTGTTCTTCTGCTCGCCCGCTGCCAACAATGTGCGCGGCGTGGCCTGGAACATGGATGGAGGCTGGGTCGCGCAATAAAGCAGGATCCGGTCGGGGCGCGAGCCCCCTCACCCAGGCGCGAAGGCGCCTTTTTTCTGGCCTAGAACCACCCATGCACTAAACGCATAGTTATGAAACATTTTTGAAATCTGTCGTACCCGGTTCTTTAAAATCAGCAAATTCCTTAAAAAATGCAGGAAAAAGTCGATTTGTTGCGTAAGAATGCATCTCCCAGACTGCATATGTAACGCAAACTTTGTAACTTTGGGTCAAAAAAACGTGCTGGATTGCGCACTTTTCACAAAAACCGGTCAAAATGTAAATATTACATATCAACCGGAGGACTCCGCCCATGGTTACTGCCACCAATCGCGTCGACAAAATCTTGGTCGTTGATGACGACGCACGTATCCGCGATCTGCTGCGCCGCTACCTGTCGCACGAAGGCTTTGAAGTCATGATTGCCGAAGATGGCAAAGGCCTGCAACGCATCTTGCTGCGCGAGACGGTGGATCTGATCGTGCTCGATTTGATGATGCCTGGAGAAGACGGCCTGTCCATCTGCCGCCGCCTGCGCGCCAGCAATGACCGCACCCCGATCATCATGCTGACCGCCAAGGGTGAGGATGTCGACCGCATCGTGGGTCTGGAAGTCGGCGCCGATGACTACATCGGCAAGCCCTTCAACCCGCGTGAATTGCTGGCCCGTATCCATGCGGTGCTGCGCCGCCGCCCACCGCAGGAAGCGCCTGGCGCCCCCTCGGGCGAAAACGAAGTGGTGAACTTTGGCCCCTTCACGTTCGACATGAGCACCCGCGTGCTGACCAAGGACGGCGAAGAGTTGCCGCTGACCACCGGCGAGTTCGCGATGCTCAAGACCCTGGTGCGCCACCCGCGCCAGCCGCTGTCGCGTGAAAAGCTCGCGTTGCTGGCGCGTGGCCGTGAGTTCGAGCCCTTTGACCGCAGCCTGGACGTACAGGTATCGCGTCTGCGCAAGCTGGTCGAGGTCGACCCTGCTGCACCGCGCTATATCCAGACCGTTTGGGGCGTTGGCTATGTCTTCGTACCCGATGGCGCCAACTGATTCCTGACCGTCACCCCCCAAAAACCGCCCCAGCCTGGCTGAGAGGCGGTTTTTTTTTGGGAGATACCCCCACGCTGGGGCACGGCATGGTGCCCCACCGGCTTTACAGCGAAAATACCAGGCAATCCCGGTCTTTATTGATCCGACTCTTCTACACGCACACGGCCCATGGCTCCTACCCCCGTCAACGATCCCGACCAATCCGGCCTGGCCCCGCTGGAAGGCAGCACCACAGCGGCCGCGCACAGCAACAAGCGAACCCGCGTCGGCCTCAATCTCTTCTGGCGCACCTTCTTTCTGCTCGCCATCCTGCTGACGGGCAGCATCCTGGCCTGGGTGCAGACCCTGCGCTCGCTGGAGACGGAACCGCGCGCCATCCAGACAGCCCAGCAGATCGCCTCGCTGGTCAACCTCAGCCGTGCCGCACTGATGCACTCCGATGCCATCGCCCGCGTCTCCCTGGTCAAGACCATGGCGGACCAGGAAGGGGTGCGCATCGTCCCGCGTGAGCCCAAGGACGTGTATGAATCCATCGACAACTCCACCCCGCTGGGCGCGCGCCTGACCCAGGAAGTCACCAAGCGCCTGGGCCCCAGCACCATCGTAGCCAGCAGCGTCAACGGCGAAGAAGGCCTGTGGGTGGGCTTCACCATCGATGGCGACCAAAACTGGTTTCTGATCGAGCCTTCGCGCTTCAACCCGGCCGGCGGCAAGACCTGGCTGGTGTGGGTGCTGACCGCTGCGGCGCTGTCGTTGGCTGGAGCCGCGGTGATTGCCGGCCTCATCAACCGGCCACTCAAGCAGCTCTCCAGCGCCACCAACCGGCTGCGCGAAGGCGATTTTGCAGCGCAGCTCGATGAAGACGCGGTCACCAGCGAAATCCGCGAGGTGAACATCGGCTTCAACCGCATGAGCGAGCGCCTGTCCAAGCTGGAACAAGACCGCGCGGTGATGCTCGCCGGCATCTCGCACGACCTGCGCACCCCGCTGGCCCGGCTGCGACTGGAGACCGAGATGAGCGTGTTCGACCAGGTCGCGCGCGAGCACATGGTGGCCGACATCGTGCAGCTCGATGCCACCATCGACAAGTTCCTCGACTACGCCCGCCCCGACCACGCTGCCAAGCTCGCCCCCGTCAATGTCTATGGCGTCGTGTCCTCTTGCGTCTACGCGGTGCAGGACCACCAGGAGCTGCAGGTGCACATGAAGGTGCCCGAAGAGCTGATGGTCAACGCCGATGAGATCGAGCTCTCGCGTGTGCTCTCCAACGTCCTGGAAAACGCACGCCGCTATGGCAAGACACCGGGTGCCTCGCACACCCGGGTGGACATCACCGTCAAGTTCAGCGAAAGCACGGTCACCATCCGCATGCGCGACCATGGCCCGGGCGTCTCCAAGGACCAGCTGAGCAGCCTGACCAAGCCGTTTTACCGCGGCGACACCGCGCGCACCGCTGCGGCAGGCGCAGGCCTGGGCCTGTCGATCGTCGAGAAAACCGTGCAACGCATGGGCGGACGCTTGAGCATGGTCAATGCCTCGGACGGCAGCACGGGCCTGGTCACCAGCATCTACCTGCGCCGCGCGCCCGACCAGGCGATCGGCAAGGAGCCCAAGCGCCGCCTGCTGCGCCCGCAGATCAAGCGGCATCTGCCAGGCGCGCCGACCAATCTGGCAGATCTGCAGTAAGAAGCGCCCGCCGGCATGGCTTCGCATGCCGGCGGGCACACAGCGCTGGCACAAAGCGATGTCTGTGCATAGAATGCTGGCACCTCAATGCCTGCCCAAGGAGTTGACATGCAAGCCCAGTGCCTTTGCGGTGCAGTCCATGTGACCGCACCGACCGTACAAGATGTCCATGTATGCCATTGCAGCATGTGCAGACGCTGGGGTGAGGGCCCCGCCTTTACGCTGCATGGCGGCACCGAGGTGGAGCTGACCGGTCCCGTTGCCCGCTATGCCTCGTCTCCCTGGGCCGAGCGCGCCTTTTGCAGCCATTGCGGCACGCACCTGTTCTACCGCCTGCTGGCCACCAACGAACATTTTCTGTCGGCCGGCCTTTTCCAGGATGAGGATGGCCTGCAGCTGTCGGCGCAGATTTTCATCGACGAAAAACCGGCCTATTACGACCTGGCCAACGAAACGCCCAAGCTCACCGGGGCGCAAGTCCTGGCGCAGTACGAAGAGAGCTGAGAAGGCGCCTTCACAGCGGCCACGATGACCGCCTCTGGCAGGGCGTCATCCTTTCAAGGCAGCCGTTTGCTCAGCCCTGCTCGCCAGCCGCACGTACCAGCAGCACCACCGCACGCGCCTCCATGGCCGCGCCCTGGCCCACCGGGCCCATCTTTTCGGCCGTCTTGGCTTTCACATTGACCTGGGACTCATCAATACCCAAGGTCTTCGCAATATTGGCACGCATCGCCGGTATGTGCGGCGCCAGCTTGGGCGCCTGGGCGATCACGGTGCTGTCGACATTGTTGACCTGCCAGCCCTTGGCGGCCACGCGGCGCATGGCCTCGGCCAGCAGCACGGCCGAATCGGCACCCCGGAAAGCGGCATCGGTATCGGGAAAATGCGATCCGATATCGCCCATACCAGCGGCGCCCACCAAGGCATCGGTGATCGCATGCAGCAGCACATCGGCATCCGAGTGGCCCAGCAGGCCCGTGGTGTGCGGCACTTTGATGCCACCCAAAACCAAGTCACGCCCGGGCACCAGCGCATGAATATCCCAACCCTCACCAATGCGCATTTGCAGCATTTGCATCCCTTATCTCGTCCATCTACATCACCCCGCGGTGCAAGCCACTGCCAAACCCTCACGCGAGGGTTTGGCAACGCATCACCGGGGAATCACTCAAACAGTGCGGCCACCTGGCTGTCCCCGCTGGCCATGCGCTGCAGCAGCAAGGCTTCGGCCAGCGCAAAGTCATCCGGAAAGGTGACCTTGAAGTTGAAACTGCTGCCCGGCACCAGGCGGGGCTGCAAGCCCAGCGCCTCGATGGCACTGGCCTCATCGGTCACATCGTTGCAACGCTCCAGCGCTTCGAGCAGCGTACCGATGCGGAACATCTGCGGCGTCTGCGCCAGCCATTTGTCCACCCGTGGCAAGGTGCTGCTGACCCGGCTTTGGCCATGGACATCGGTGGCAGCGGCCTTGAGTGTATCGGGCAATGGCAGTGCCAGCAGGCCACCCACCTCATCGGCCGCACATTCCTGCATCAGCTGTTCGATCTGGCCGGGCTTGATCAGGCAGCGCGCCGCATCATGCACCAGCACCCAGTCATGGGGCTGGGCACCCAGGCCCGAGTCACCCAGCAAGCTGCGCAGGCCGCCGGCCACCGTATCGGCCCGGCTGGGGCCACCGCAGGGGCTGATCGCAAAGCCTGGCCGCTGGTAACGCTGCAAAAAGTCATCGCCGGGGCTGACACCCACCAGCACGCCCGACAGTGGCTTGGCCGCAATGAAGGCGGCCAAGGTGTGCAACACCAGCGGCCAACCTGCCACCTCCTGGTATTGCTTGGGCACATGGGCCGGTCGGTTGGCATCCACCGCCCGGGCACCCACGCCGGCACAGGGCAAAAAGGCCCAGAACCTGGCCACCACCTCCTGCCGCATCTGGCCCAGCGCCTGGGTCTGGGCACCCGGGTCTGCGGGCGGCACCGTTGCGGGCACCGTCAGCGGCGCAGCCACGTCGGGTGCGGCCCTGGGTACAGCAGGGATCAATTCGTTGCGGACGGTCTGGTTCATGGGGGTATTTTAGAATGCAGAGGTCGCATGGGGCTGTCAGCCAGACCCGTGATGGAGGGTTCCGCTGCAAAAGAGGCCTTGCGCCTCCACCCGGTCCGCACCCCTGGCTTGGGGCGTGGATTCAGCAGCAGAACCCTGGAAATTTTTAGAACTTGGTGTGGTCAGGTGCGCCCGTTGGGCGCGCTTGGCTTTGATAGGCCCAGGCGCGGCATGCCGCCCCGGGCTGTAGTCCGTCTATGGACTGGTTGTAGACCCCCTATGGAACTCCCCAAACTCACCGCCGGAAAACGTTTTCAGCTGCCCATGCCCCCCGGCAGCGCCGATGCCTTGCTGCTCGCCACCTTGGCCACGCGGGAGGCGGCCGGCCAGCGCGTCACCGCGATCATCACCGCCGATGCGGGCGACGCCCACCGCCTGCAGGATGAGCTGGCTTTTTTCGCACCAGAGCTGCGCGTCGCACTCTTTCCCGACTGGGAAACCCTGCCGTACGACACCTTCTCGCCGCACCAGGACCTGATCAGCGAGCGGCTGGCGGCGCTGTGGCGCATCAGCCAGGGTGAGGCCGATGTGGTGCTGATCCCCGCCACCACGGCGCTGTACCGCCTCGCGCCCCCGTCCTTCCTGGCGGGCTACACCTTTGCGTTCAAGGCCGGGCAAAAGTTGGATGAGGCACGCCTCAAGGCCCAACTCACGCTGGCGGGCTACAACCATGTCTCCCAGGTGGTGAGCCATGGCGAATACTCGGTGCGCGGCGGCCTGATCGATCTCTACCCGATGGGCTCGCTCGTGCCCTACCGGGTTGATCTGTTCGATGACGAGATCGACTCGATCCGCACCTTTGACCCCGACACCCAGCGCAGCCTCTACCCGGTCAAGGATGTGCGCCTGCTGCCCGGGCGTGAGTTCCCGATGGACGACGAGGCCCGCGCGCGCTTTCGCAACAAGTGGCGCGAGATGCTCGAAGGCGACCCCACGAAGAGCCGCATCTACAAAGACATGGGCAACGGCGTGGCCACGGCCGGCATCGAGTACTACCTGCCGCTGTTCTTTGACGAGACCGCGACCGTGTTCGACTACCTGGGCAGCCAGGCCACGGTGGTGCTGCACGGCGATATCGAGCCGGCCTTCCAGCGCTTTTGGCAAGACACGCGCGACCGCTACCGCCTGGTGCAGGGCGACCCGGAGCGCCCGGTGCTGCCGCCCAACAGCCTGTTCCTGAGCCCCGACCAGTTCTACGCCACCGCCAAGCAGATGGCCCAGCTGTCGCTGCGCCCGCAATTGGAAGATGTGGAGCACAGCGCCATCTTCCAGAAGCTGGGCGACCTGGCCGTGGTGCGCGGCGCCGAAGACCCGCTGGCCAAGCTGCAGCAGCACATTGCCCAGCGCCAGGCCCGTACCTTGCTGCTGGCCGAAAGTGATGGCCGGCGCGAGAGCCTGCTCGACTTCTTCCGTGCCAGCGGCCTCAACCCGCCGGCCTTTGACTCGCTGGCCGAGTTCCAGCAGACCACCGACGAGCCCGTCGGCATCGCCACTGCGGCGCTGGCCAAGGGCTTTCGCTGGGCCGAGCAAGGCATTGACTTTGTCACCGAGACCGAGCTGTTCGCCGCCACCGGCGGTGCCCGCCGCAAGCGCCGGCAGGAGCAGGCCAGCGATGTCGAGGCGCTGATCAAGGACTTGTCCGAGCTCAAGGTCGGCGACCCGGTCGTCCATGCCCAGCACGGCATTGGCCGCTACCATGGCCTGATCAACATGGATGTGGGCCAGAAGAACCCCGATGGCACACCGGCACTGCAGGAGTTCCTGCACCTGGAATATGCCGACAAGGCCGTGCTCTATGTGCCGGTCAGCCAGCTCGCACAGATCAGCCGCTACACCGGCGTATCGGCCGAAGAGGCCCCGCTGCACAAGCTGGGCAGCGGCCAGTGGGAAAAAGCGCGCCGCAAGGCCGCCGAGCAGGTACGCGATACCGCTGCCGAGCTGCTCAACATCTACGCGCGCCGCGCGGCCCGCGAAGGCCATGCCTTCCGCTACAGCCCGCAGGACTATGAACAGTTCGCCAACGACTTCGGCTTTGAGGAAACCGCCGACCAGCGCGCCGCCATCCATGCGGTGATCCAGGACATGATCTCGCCCCAGCCGATGGACCGCCTGGTCTGCGGCGATGTCGGCTTTGGCAAGACCGAAGTCGCCTTGCGCGCTGCCTTTGTGGCCGTTACCGGCGGCAAGCAGGTGGCCCTGCTCGCCCCCACCACCTTGCTGGCCGAGCAGCACTACCAGACCCTGGCCGACCGCTTCTCCAAGTGGCCGATCAAGGTGGCGCTGGTGTCGCGCTTTCGCTCGGGCAAG
>Ga0308156_1001165_pt1 | contig 34481 bp, 34 predicted proteins | sample PhyAR2_FD_201041 | JGI IMG/M metagenome (GOLD analysis project Ga0308156, IMG submission 201041) | Phyllosphere microbial communities from UC Gill Tract Community Farm, Albany, California, United States - DLSL A.R2 | ecosystem: Host-associated > Plants > Phyllosphere > Unclassified | place: USA... | reverse complement strand
ACCGGTTGAGGGGTGAGACGTCGGCGCACACACCGTGGCCGATGACGAAGAGCCCGCTCGTTCAAGACGGTCGGAGGGACCTGTATATGGCTGCCAATAGTACGCTCGCGGTGATGTCGCCTGAACAAGGCCTGTCGCGCTATCTGACGGAAATCCGCAAATTTCCGATGCTGACCAAGGATGAGGAGTTCATGCTCGCCAAGCGTTGGTCTGAGCACCAGGACCCCGAAGCCGCCCACCGTCTCGTCACCTCGCACCTTCGTCTCGTGGCCAAGATCGCCATGGGGTATCGCGGCTACGGCCTGCCGATCGGCGAAGTGATTTCCGAGGGCAACGTCGGCCTGATGCAGGCCGTCAAGAAATTCGACGCCGATAAGGGCTTCCGCCTGGCGACCTACGCCATGTGGTGGATCCGCGCCTCGATCCAGGAATACATCCTGCGCAGTTGGTCGCTTGTGAAGATGGGCACCACCGCGGCGCAGAAGAAGCTGTTCTTCAATCTGCGCAAGGCCAAGAGCCAGATCTCGGCCTTCGAGGAAGGCGATCTGCATCCTGAACACCTCGCCGCCATCGCCACCAAACTGGGCGTGACGGAGGAAGAGGTCACCAACATGAACCGCCGTCTCGGCGGCGACGCCTCGCTGAACGCCCCTTTGCGCGCCGACGGCGAAAGCGAGTGGCAGGACTGGCTGGCCGACGACACGGCCGTGTCTCAGGAAACCCAGCTCGCCGACGACGAGGAAAAGGGCATCCGCATGAGCCTCCTGCAAGAGGCTATGGAAGAGCTGACCGACCGTGAGAAGCACATCCTCACGGAGCGTCGCCTGAAGGACGATCCGGTCACGCTGGAAGAGCTCGCCGGTCAATACGGCGTCTCGCGCGAGCGCGTGCGCCAGATCGAGGTCCGCGCCTTCGAAAAGCTGCAAAAGGCCATGCGCGCCGCCGCCGAAGAGCGGAACCTGGTCGACGCCTGAGCAATTGGGTCCGCTGCGCCTTCAATGGCACGGCGGACCATCCATCACGACGCGCGCGCCACCGGCGCCGCATCGTTGGCCGCTCTCGCAGCCGCCACCACCGTGCCGATCGGCTGGGCCAGTCCCGCCTTCGTCACCTGACCGCTGGCCACATAGGCCTGCAGGGTCGCCACAGCCATCGCCAGTCGCGCGTCCGCCATCTTGATGGCCAGACCGTTCAGCGTCTCGGCCTGCTGGCGAATGGCGCGCGTCGCCTGCGACGGATCCTGCTCAAACTGCGACATGGCCGAAACCAGGATTCGTGACGCCTGATCGCGGATTTCGGCAGGGCCGCCTCCGGCCGCGCCATCGCTGCGGCGCTTGCGAGCGCCTGAATATTCACCTGAGTTGAACCGGCGACGATCCGGCCCGACGTAGCCGACGGCCTCGATCCAGGGTCGCGGCTTCAACGTCACATTCTCGACCCGCTTGAACAGGTCGCCCGTGGTGAACGGCTTTCTCAGGAACTCGTGGATGCCGGCGTCGCGCGCGCCCTTGATCGCCGCAGCGGTCGCCTCGCCCGTCACCATGATGATCGGCGACATGCGGCACGACATGCTGGAGCGCCGAATGCGCCGCGCCAGCGTCTCGCCATTCAGCTTGTCTCCGGACCGTTCTGTGAAGATCACGCCTGGCTCGACGTCACGCAGCAGCTCCAGCGCGCGTTCTTCGTCACCCTCTGAATAGACCTCGCGCGCACCCATGCCCTTGACGATGTCCGTCAGCAGTCGCGCCGACGACAGGTTGGCGTCCACGATGACCACCCGACGAAGCGACGGCTCCATGCGGCTTATGGTTCTGGCGTTTGCGGCGAACACATTAGACTCCGAGGTTGGAGCCATTATCCTTACCGCCGACGGGTTAAGACCTGTTGAATAGGTCTTTCTGCGTAGTCCGCCGCCTCACGTCGCCCCTTCCAAAGCCTCAGCCCTGGAACGGATCACGCATCAGAATGGTGTCGTCGCGCTCGGGGCTGGTTGACAGCAGGGCCACCGGCGCGCCGATCAGCTCCTCGATCCGCCGCACATATTTGATAGCGTTGGCGTTGATGTCCTTGAAGCTGCGGACGCCGGCTGTGCTTTCGCTCCAGCCCTCCAGCTCTTCGAACACCGGCTCGGCCGCGCCTTGGGCCTTCAGGCTCGAGGGCAGATAGTCCAGCACCTCGCCATCGACCTTGTAGCCGACGCAGATCTTCAGCGTCTTTAATCCGTCCAGCACGTCCAGCTTGGTCAGGGCGATCCCGTCGATGCCGTTGATCGCCACGGACTGGCGCACCAACACGGCGTCGAACCAGCCGCAGCGGCGCGCGCGACCGGTGTTCACCCCGACCTCGCGGCCCACGGTCGCCAGATGCGCGCCGACCTCATCATTCAGTTCGCAGGCGAAGGGGCCTTCTCCGACGCGCGTCGTATAGGCCTTCACGATGCCCAGCACATAGCCGACGCCGCGCGGACCGATGCCTGACCCCGCCGCCGCTTGACCGGCCACCGTGTTGGAGCTGGTGACATAGGGATAGGTGCCGTGATCCACGTCCAGAAAGGCGCCCTGCGCCCCTTCGAACAGGACGCGCTTGCCGTCCTTCTGCGCCTGGTCCAGCACGCGCCAGGCCGGTTTCACATAGGGCAGGATCTTCGGCGCGATCTCCAGCAACTGCGCCAGCAGCGCGTCGGGATCGATCGGCTCCAGCCCCAGACCGGCGCGCAGCGGATCGTGGTGCGAGCGCAAACGGTCGATCTTGACCTTTAGGTCGTCTTCATTGGCCAGATCGCAGACCCGAATGGCGCGACGCCCCACCTTGTCCTCATAGGCCGGACCGATGCCCCGCCCGGTCGTGCCGATCTTGGCGCCCGGCGCGCTCGCCGCCGCCTCGCGCGCCACGTCCAGCGCCGGATGGATCGGCAGGATCAGACAGGCGTTGTCCGCAATGGTCAGGATCTCAGGGCTGATCGCCACGCCCTGGGCGGCGATCTTTTCGATCTCGCCGACCAGATGCCAGGGATCGACGACCACGCCGTTGCCGATGATTGACGGCTTGCCCTGCACGACGCCCGAAGGCAGCAACGCCAGCTTATAGACCTTGCCGTCCACGACCAGCGTATGGCCGGCGTTGTGACCGCCCTGGAACCGCACGACCATGTCGGCGCGGTTGGACAGCCAGTCCACGATCTTGCCCTTGCCCTCGTCGCCCCACTGGGCGCCGACCACCGCTACGTTCGCCAAAACCGTCTCTCCGCACTGGAATGCGGGCGCAGCCTATAGCGAGGGAATCGTCTTATGTCGTCCCGTCAGGCGGATTTATCCGACTTCGCTGATCGCCGTCTCAAATGCCCATTCCAGCCAGGGCGTCGCCGCGATCACATCGGCGGTCTCGACCGTGCAGCCGCACCATAGTCGAAGGCCAGGCGGCGCATTGCGGTGCGGCTCCATATCGAACACGGCCGCTTCGCTTTCCAGCAGGGCCTTGAACCGCACGACGAAGGCCTTCTGCGCCTTGTCGTCCAGCGCCGCGATCCGCGCATCGGTGAATTTCAGACAGACCGAGGTCGTCGACCGTATCTCCGGTCGATCCGGCAGGAAGGCGATCCAGTCGGTTCGCTCCACCCATTGCGCCAACGCGGCGTAGTTGGCGTCTGTCCGCCGGATCAGTTCGCTCAATCCGCCGATGTCCTTGGCCCAGCCCAGGGCGTCGATCCAGTCTTCGATGGTCAGGATCGAGAAGGTGTTGATCACGACCCCGTCCGCCAGCGCTCGATCAAACCGTCCCTTGCCGTCGGTCAGCCGCAGCAGTTTCGGAATCGCCCGATCTGGCCGGTACGTATCCAGCCGCTCGACCGCGCGCGGCGACAGCACCATCACCCCGATGCCCGCCTCGCCGCCCAGCGCCTTCTGGAAGCTGAAGGTCACGACATCCAGCTTGTCCCAGGGCAACGGCATGGCGAACGCCGCCGAGGTCGCGTCGCAGATCGCCAGCCCCTCGCGATCGTCGGCGATCCAGTCGGCGTCCGGCACGCGCACGCCCGAGGTCGTGCCGTTCCACGGGAACACCACGTCCTTGGACCAGTCGGCCTGGCTTAGATCCGGCAGTTCGCCCCACGGCGCCGTCAGGGCCTCGGGCTCCAGCCCCAGATGATCCTTCACGTCCGCCAGCCAGGTCAGGCCGAAATTCTCGAACGCCACGACCTGCACCGGCCGCGCGCCCAGCATGCCCCACAACGCCGCCTCGACCGCACCTGTGTCAGACCCCGGCGTATAAAGCATCACATGGCTGTCAGGCACTTCCAGCACCTCGCGCGTCAGCCGAAGGCCGTGCGCGAACCGCTCCACCACCTCTGGCGCGCGGATCCCACGCCCCAGCAGGTCGGACGGCAATCCGCCCAGCGCATAGCCCGGCCGCTTCGCCGTCGGCCCCGCCGAAAACCACGGCCGCGCCGGCTTCACATCAGGCTTCGTGCTCATGCTCTTTTCCCTTGGCGCTACCGCGCTTCGCGCTGCTTGAGCGCGCTTACCGCCCCGGCGTATAGGGCCGCTTGGCCCGCCAATTCTCGGCGAACTGGATCAGTTCGGCGTCCGGCGCATCGGGCAGCGTCACCATCACCCGCGCCAGCAGATCGCCGCGCCTGCCTTGCGCGAACGCGCCACGCCCCTTCAGCCTCAGCACCTTGCCCGAATTTGATCCGGCCGGCAGCGTCATCTGCACCACGCCCTCGGGCGTCGGCACCCGCACCTTGGCGCCCAGCACCGCGTCGGGCACCGACACCGGCAGATCCATCGTCAGGTCCGCCCCGTCGCGCTTGTAGATGGGGTGCGGTTCGATCCTCAGTTCGATCAGGGCGTCGCCGTTCTCGGCCCCGCGCCCCGGCGATCCCTGGCCGCGCAGACGGATCGTCTGGCCTTCCGACGCGCCTTTGGGAATGGTCACGTCTAGGGTGCGTCCATCCGAGAACTGAATCCGCCGCGTCGCCCCGGCGATGGCGTCTTCCAGACTGATGTCCAGCGTCGCCTTCACGTCCTGACCGCGCGAGGTGAAGTCCCGCGCGCCGCGCTGACGCCCGGCACCGCCGAACATGCCGAACAGGTCGTCCAGATCGACGCCTTCGAAGTTGGCCCGCCCCCCCGGCCCGCCGCCTTGTCCGAACGGATTGCCGCCCTGGCCGAACGGGCTGCCGCCGGCGCGACCGCCCCCGCCGAAGCCGCGGTACTGTTCGTTGCCGTCGCCGTCGATCTGGCCCGCGTCGTATTTGGCGCGCTTTTCCTTGTCGCCCAGGATGTCGAAGGCCGCCGTCACCCGTTTGAACTTGTCCTCGGTGATCTTGTCGCCGGGGTTCTTGTCGGGATGCAGCTCCTTGGCGAGCTTGCGATACGCCTTTTTGACCTCTTCCGCGCTCGCGCCCTTCGAAACGCCCAGTTCCTTGTAGGGGTCGCCTGCCACGTCCGTTGTCGCTCCAGCTGAAAAAGGTCGAGAGGCCGTCAGTTAAGCCATGCCCCGCCTCGCGCAAAGGGCTGGACCCGCCCTATTTCGTCAGACCCGCCGGATTTCCGCCTCCACCTCCGCTTCTGGGCCCCACCCGAACCCGTCGCCCCACTGGGCAACGGCGATCCGCACCGTCGCTGTCACGCCTTCTGGGAAGTCCGCCGCCAAGTCGGCTGCAGAATAGGATGCCGACAGCCCCTCGACCGCCATCGTCCGTACCACGACGTGATGATCAAAGACGCGCAGCCGGAACTGCATCGGATCAACCGCTGTCGGTTCCCCGGTCCAATTGTCGCCAAACAGCCGCACGCGGGGCGTCCATCGGATCGCCAGACCCTCGGCCGACGTCTCGACCGTCAGACCAGAGGGCGACCACGGCCGATCATGCACGCCCCTCGCCACGAACAGGGCTTCGCTGAACCCCGCACCGCCCGGCGCCGCGCCGGCCTGTCCCGCGCGACAGACCAGCGGCAGTCCTCGCTCGCTCCGCCCGATCTCCGCGCGCGCCAGCCGGTCGTAAAGAAACACCACGACCGCCCCCGCCCCGGCCCCCGCCCGCATCTCGACCTCGGTTCCCTGCTGCCCGCGCAACAGACCCGTCAGCCGCCATGTCTCCGGCCCGACCAGCACCGCCGACCGATACTGGACGATCTCCCAGCCCGCCGCCGTCTCGACCGCCAGCGCATTGCCGCCGCCCAGCACCGCCGCCTCGACCGCGCTTTCCGGCGCCTCGCCCTCGACCCGCACCACCAGGGCGTTGGCCTCGTCCCAGCGGTGCCGCACCCCCGGCCCCAGCGCCTCAAGCAGCACCCCGACCGTCGCCGGCGTCTCCACATCGCCCCTCGCCGTCAGGGTCTCAGCCGTCGGCCCCGCATGCAGCCGCATCGTCCGCCACGGCTCGGCCGCCACGGCGATCAAGGGCCGAGCGTCCGCCTCACCCCCCATCAAGGGCGGCAGGTCCAACACTTTCAGGAACGGGGCCCCGACCACGACCGGCGCCTCGCCCCCGCGCCGGACGCCGTCGTCCTCGACCGCCCCCCGCGCAGTCACCGGCTCCAGCACTGCCGACGGTGTCTCGTCCGACATGACCCGCATCACGCGCCAGTCGCCCGATCCACCCTCCAGCCGCACCCCGTCCCCCGGCTCCAGCCGCAAAGCCTCCAGCGGTCCCAGCGCCAGCGTTCTCGCCTCCACGCCCTCTCCGTCCAGCGCCCTCTGCGCCGCCGCCGTCGCCAGCCCGCCGCCGCACACCAGCGGCAAGTCCAGATCGACCCCGCCCGCCGTCGCCGTCGCATCGTCGGACCGCACGACCACCGCCCCGGTCTGATAGTCCGCCGTCTCGTCAATAAACCGCACCCGCGCCTCGCCCGCCCTGGGCTCCAGCGTCCGCGTCATCGTTTCCGCCGCCCCGCCATCGGGCAGAGCCAGCGCCTCGCCCGCGATCTCGACCACCGTCTCCACCCGCCCCAACACGGCGACCTTCCCGTCCCGCTCGGCCGCCACGGCGTCGAACGCCGCCAGCAGCGGCTCCAGCGCATCGCGCGTCCGCATCGGCCGGTCGATGACATAGCCGGCCGCGGCACCCTCGACGCCCTCGATCGCCATCTCGTGCGGCGACAACCCGCCTCGCGCCAGCACCGCCTCGATCAGATCACGCCCGTCGCCCGCCAGTCGTCCGTTCAGCCAGTGGCCGGCCCGCCACGCCCCTGCGTCGGCCCAGACATCGCCCCGCGCCGGAAAGGCCGGATAGGGCCGCGCGTCCCAGCACCAGGCGTCCGCCGCCTCCAGCATCCGCCCGCCATAGACTTCCGAAACCGGATTGTTCTCAGCCGTCGCAAAATGCCCCAGCACCGCCTCCAGCGCCGCCCGCTGCACCGCGTCGGCGCGCGCGCCGGTCGATCCCGGCGGCAAGCTGCTCTCGCTGCTCTTCGCATCCTGAAACAGGTTCGGCGCATTGCCGCCCCGGTCCACCGCCGCGCAGCCGAACTCCGACAGCCGCACCGGCTTCATCCCCGGAATCCAGGCCGTCGGCACAGCGCTCCGCACCCCGCCCGGCCGGTCATGGTGCGAGTTCGACCACCAGCCGTTCAGGTCCTTAGGCCGAAATACCCAGTCCTCGCCATGCGCCGCGTCGACGATGGGCGTTCTCACCTGCGCCGCCCGATCCGCCTCGCTGGCGTAATACCAGTCGAACCCGTCCCCGCCCACGACCCCCGCCGCCAGATAGGCCGGGTCCGCCGCCCCGCCGAACGTCGCCGCATCGACCCCGCCGTCGCCCGCTCGCCAGTCCGTCAGCGGCGGATACCAGTCGATCGACACATGATCGATGGCCGCATCGGCCCACAGCGGATCGAGATGGAACACCACCTCCCCGCCCGACTGCCACCCGAAATATTCGCTCCAGTCCGCCGCATAGGACAGTTTCACGCTCGGCCCGACCACCGCCCGACACTCCGCCGCCAGCGCCCGCAACTGATCGACCGCCGGAAAGCCCCCGGCCGCATCCCGCGTCCAGGTCACGTCGCGCATCTCCGACCCGATCAACAGGCCGTCCGCCCCCTCATCCGCCGCGATTCGGGCATAGTGCAGCGCCATCCGCCGCAGCCCCCAATCCTCGCTCCCGCCGAACAGGGCCGCGATCTCCACCGTCGCCCCCGCTCCATCGACGCCCGCTACACGCCCCCGCCACGGATAGCCGGGGCAGTCCATGAAGACGAACGGATACAGCGTCACCTCCAGCCCCCGCGCCTTCAGCTCGCGGATCGCCTGACGCACGCTCTGGTCCGACGGCGTCCCGCCATAGGCCGGCGCCCCGTCCACCCGGCTCACCTCATAAGCCCCATCGCGTGCGACGCCCGCCACGGACCAGACCCGCGGTTCGGTCGGCTTGTCGCGCCGCTCCACCCCCGGCCGCACGACGCAATGCCCGGCCCTCAGGTCGCTGCCGAACCACCCGACCACCAGGCTGACCCGTTTCAGGTTCGGCAGTTGCGCCTGGAGTTGATCCAGCGACACGACCAGGTCGGCCCGACCCTCGCCATTGTGCACATTCTCCGCCGTCGTCCGCGTCAGTCCCTCGCGGCGCACCACCGCCTCGGTCGCCAGGGCGAACTCCCCCGCGCCGGGGATCAGGCACACCCCTTCCAGCCGGTCCTCCAGCCGCACCGCTTGTCCGCGCGGTCGCCGGAACACCTCGAAGCTCAATTGCGGAACCCGATCCCCGAACGGCCCCAGCGGCAGGTCCTCGAACACCACATAGGCCGTCCCGCGATACGCCGGCGCATCCCCTTCGACCGCCTCGATCAGCGGGTCCGCCGTCTGGTCCTCGCCCCCGCGATGCACCCGCATCACCACGCCGGTCATGTCCATCAGCCGCCCGTCGGCCCAGACCCGCCCGACCCCGTCGATCTCCCCCTCGCAAAGCGCCACGGCGAAGCTCAGCGAATAGACATAGTCGACCGTCTTCGGACCGCCCTTGCCCGCCCGGCCCTTGTTTTTGCCTTCCAGGAACCGCGCCGCCCAGATCACCTGACCCGTCACCCGCGCCCGTCCAAAGACGCAGGCCATCGGCGCGCCTTCCGCCGTGCCCTGGACCTTCAGCGTCTCCAGCCTCGGCCCCACCTGCCGCGCCGGACCCAGCGAGCCCACCACCCGATTGTCGATCGCCCGCCCAAGGGTCGAACCGATCACCCGCCCGACCGGCCCGCCGACCGACTGCCCGACCGCGCTCAAAACGACTTGCGCCATCTATGTCTCCACAGGAAACCGGAACACGGCCGCCAGCCGTCTTCGCCACCACACGCCCATCCAGCTTTCGACCACCGCCCGTCCCCAATAGGCGTGGATCATCCTCGGCTCCGGTCCGTCGAGGTCGCTCAGAATGGCGCAGTGCTTCACCGCCGCCCCCGGTGACATGCGAAACAGCAACACATCGCCCGCCCGCATCTGATCGACCGCAACTGGCCGCATCGACCGCGCCGCCGCCTCCAGCAGCGTCTCGCGCCCGCCGACCTCGGCCCAGTCCGCCGAATAGGCCGGCACGACCTCCGGCTCCTCGCCTGCCACCTCGCGCCACACCCCGCGCACCAAGCCCAGACAGTCCGCGCCCACCCCCTTCACGCTGGCCTGATGCCGATACGGCGTGCCGAGCCAGGACCGGGCGGCCGCGACGACCAAAGGTCCTCCCCCGTCTACGGGGGAGGGGGACCACGAAGTGGTGGAGGGGGCGACCGCATCGCAGTCGCCTAAGCCAGCATGGAAAGCCGCTTGGCCGCCGCCTCCACCCCGCTTCGCGCGGTCCCCCTCCCCCGCTTCGCGGTGGAGGATCGTTTCGCCGCCCCTCACCGCCGACTCCCGCCGTCGTTTCGCGCACTTCCGGCCGGATAGGCCGTCAGGAAGTCATCCCCCGGCACATCCGGAAATCCGCGAAAGTTCGCGCCATTCCCGAACGTCCCGAAGCAGGTCTCCCACCGCTTGTCGCAGACCCGCCCCGCCGGCGCCGCGACACCGCACCTCTGGTCTCCCAGCCGCGCATCGCACATCCGCCCATAGGTCCGCCCGACCACCCGCTCGAGCTTGGCCAGTGGTCCCTCAAGCTCGGCGACGAAGCCGTCACCCTGACGCCGAATCCGCACCAGCGCTCCCGACCACAACCGCACTTTCAGATCCGGCCGCGCCCAGTCCACGCGCCACAGTTCGACCGTCGCCTTGTCGAACAGACCCGCCGCCACATCCGCTTCAGCGATCGCCGCATCGTCCAGCACGCCCGCCGCCGAAACCGACCCCGCCGCCAGCCCGACCGCGCTCTCTCCCGCCCCCGCCGTCCAGCCGCTCGCCGCCCGACAGACGACCCCGTCCACCACCAGGTCCCGGTCGTGCTCGGTAAACTCCATCACCACGCCGTCGGCTCGCTCCAGCCGCCAGACATGGCAAAGCGTCGCCGCCCCGCTCTCGATGCGGGCGGCCATTTCATTCGGTATGTCACGCATGGCTCAGACCCGAATCTCGATCAGCGGAACCGCCGCCATCCGTCCGGCCTCGAAGCTCTCCAGCGTCGTCTCGATCCGGTCCGAATCGAACCGCACCGGCGTGTCGAACTGAAACCCCGCCGTCACCACGACACCCGCCTCCGGCGCGCGCTCCAGCGTCACCCGGCCGGTGGCGAAGTCAGCCGCAAAGGCCGTCGTCTCGACGCCGCCCAGCGCCACCCGCACCGATCCCTCGACCGGCTTGGCGATCGGCCGCTCCACATCGCCGTAGCGCTTCACCAGATCGAATGCGGTCCGAACCCCGTCGCCCACGCCCAGCCCCTGATCCTCGGCCGAGACCACCCCGCCCGGCGCGCATGATTTGAAATCGGCGAAGTCCTTGAACCGGAACCCGTACAGCCGCCCCCGCCGCGCCTCGAAGAAGGCGACCAACTCGGCCATGTCGTCCAGCGACCTCAGGTTCGCCCCGATCAGATATCGCCTGCGCCCCAGCGCCCAGGGCGTGGAGCGCCGCTCGAACCCTGACGCCAGCGTCGTGATCTCCGTCCGACGCTCCACCCCGCCGGTCGAACCGAACGCCAGCCGCGCGGGCAGGCGCACCTCGTAAAAAGCCATGCGAACCTTTCCTCCCTTTCACTTGTTCACTGATCGTCGCTCGTTCATGGTCGCATTGCGGCCAGCTTCGGCCGCATGCCCAAGGGGAGCGACACGTTTGCGCGGCGAGATTCTCAGCTACGACACCACCACCGGAATCGGTCTGATCAGCGGCGACGACGGCGCCCGTTACGACTTCACCTCGGCCGCGCTGCAATCGCCGGCCGTGCCCGCCGCCGGCGTCCGCGTCGACTTCGTGCCCGAAGGCGCTGCCGCCACACAAATCCTGATCCTGGCCGGTTCGCCCACCACCACCGGCGTCGCCGGCGGCTACGCCAGCTCGACCTCGACCGCCGTCGCCGGCTTCGACTGGCAGAAGCTGTTCCTGTCCTTCGAGGGCCGCATCCGCCGCAGCCATTTCTGGATCGGCTGGCTGATCCTGCTGGGCGTCAACGTCGTCATCAGCTGGATCCCCTTCATCAATCTGCTGGGCATCGTGCTGATCTGGCCTAACCTGGCCATTTCGGTGAAGCGCCTGCACGACATGGGCAAAACCGGCTGGCTGATCGCCATCCCCTGGGTCGGCTCGGTCGTCGCCTTCTTCGCCGGCTTCGCCATGGTCATCGCCGCCGCCGTCGCCAACGGCTATTCGGAAGACTACTACGAGGGCAACCCGGCCGCCGTCTTCGCCCTGATGGGCCCGGCCTTTGGCCTGTTCGCGATCGCCGGCCTGCTGGGCCTGGCCTTCCTGCTGTGGATCGGCATCGCCGACAGCCAGAAGGGCGAAAACCGCTTCGGCCCGAACCCGAAGGGCGAATAGGCCTCATCGCCTGACCGACCTCAGCGCCGCCCCGTCCTCGACGGGGCGGCGTTTTCACATCCGCCTGGCGCCCAGGCTGACGGCCCGCGCCAGCATCTGGGCGATCTGCGCCTCGGACCGCAGCAGGGCGGGCGCCCCGCCGTCCACCGCCACATTGACCGTCACGCCCCCGCCGCCGACCGGCCCGATCTCGCCGCCCGTCGACGGTCTAAACACCTCCGGCCCGCGCTCGCCGACCAGATAGGCTGCACCGCCCAGCACCGGCCCGCCGTCCGCCCGCGCCCCGCCGAAGCTGGACATCACCGACTGGATCGCCGCGCTCAAGCCGCCGCCGTTCGCCTCAGCCGCCGCATTGACCGCATTCAGCACCGCGCGCGCCAGTTCGGCCAGCGACACCTCCCCGTCCGCCGCCGCCCGCGCCAGCGACCGCGTCAGGCTGTCGCCCGCCCGCCCAAACGCCGCCTCAATCGCGTCGGCCGCCTCCTGCGCCGGAGCCTTCAACGCCTCCAGCGTCGCCCCGGCTTCGGCCGCTCTCAGCGCGACCTGATCGATCCCGTCCCGCCCGAACTCATCCGCCATCCGGCCAACCCTCCATCAATCGCGCCAGCCCCTCGCGTCCCAAAGGCGCTGTCCCGGGCGGCGCCTGCGTCAACATCCGTCACTCCCTCAACGACATCCGTCGCCACCGGCCGGCTCTCGCACCGCCCGATCACCAGATGCGGAAACTCGGCGTCTTCCGACGCCCCGAGAGCGGCGAAGTCCCATATTGGGCCTTGGGCGCATAGATCAGGTCGATCAGGCGATCCGCCGGACTGGTCGCCGCAAAGCCGCCCGCCGCGCTCGACGCGACAGAACCGATCTGACCCCAGGTCTGGCCCGCGTCCGCCACGGTCGGATAGGACAGCAGCCCCTTGGGCTTGTTCACCCCGTCGCCGTTGATGAAGGCCTGGGTCTCCTGCGCCGCAAAGGCGTCCTCGACCTCGGCCGCCAGCCATTCGTCCAGATCGACCATGGCGTCGTCCAGCAGGGCCTGCGTCGCCGCCGGATTGGCGTAGAGATCCGCCGACGGAAACTCCAACAGGGCCAGGGTCGTCGGGTCCGTCTCGGGCCTCGCGGCCGTCTCCGCCACCCAGCCGCAGGCCACGCCCGCCGTCGACACCGGCTTTCTGAACACGCCCGCCGCCACCGTGCGCACCGTGGCGATCTCGCGCATCGGACTGGCCGCCATCAGACGCCGCTCGATGGCCCGTTCGGTCTCATAGGGCACGACATAGCCGCCCGAGGTCGCCCCGCCCGACAGGCCCGCCTTGACCTCCAGACCGCCCGACTGACCCGTCTTCAAATAGCCGTCCCACGCCGCCTTCGCCTCGGGCGCAGATGCGGGCTCCACCGGTTCGCCTCCAATCACCGGACGACGGCTCTGGCTCATCACTCGATCCAGCCGCGCCTGGGCCGAGGCGACCGCTTGGTCGATGCGCGCCACCGTCTCCTCCAGCAGCACATCGGCCGCCGCCTTCTTCTCGATCTCGCCCAACCGGGCGTCGTTCGCCCCTTTGAACGCCTCGAACGCCGCCATCATCTCGCGCACGACATCGCGCGCCTCGGGCTGGCCCGAAGCCTGTTTGGTCTCTTTCATGATATCTCCGGTTGAAGAACCGCGTGTTGCGGTTAGGGTCGAGACGTGACCGACACGCCCTCGAAACTGGTGAAAGGCCTGCAGCGCTCCTGGCTGCTTAAGTTCGTCTGGATATGGGCGCCGTTCGTCCCGCTAACGGCGGTCGCCATCTTGAACCACTACGAAGGGGCGGTTCCCGAAATCGTCTATGCATTGCCTGTGCTGGCGATCTTCGGCGCCTTGGGCCTTCAATATGGCCTCGCCTTCGTCACGCGTCGCAGACGGCGCACACTGGCGCGGAGCCTGTCGCCGCTACAGCGTCTCCAAACGTCTCACGAACTCGACCCGGTTCCTCTCGGCGAATTCCTGCTCGTTACCAAACAACCGCCTATCGAAACCGTGCCACGTTCCATTCAGGCGGTGATCGCGCGATGGGGATCTCCGCCTTCCAAAACGACCGACAACGTGATCGACGTAGTATCCATTTCCGTGTGGATCATGTTCTGCGCGGTGGCGGGCTTGCGCGACCCGCTGGGTTTCCTGAGCCGCCACTTGGGGATACCGACCATCCCGTATTGGCCTGTCTTCACGACCTTGTTTGTACTGGCCTTGCTGCTTTTTCTTCGAGCACAGCTGCGCAAGATGAACGATCACTACGTCGCTGAGGCGAAAGCTTCAGGTCGTCGCCCCTTCCCTGCTCTGTGACGCCCGCCGCATGTCCCACCTGACGCCCCTCGAAAACGCCGTCATGGACGCCATGATCTGGCAGATGGGCGACAGCGTCCCGGACCTGCGCGCCCAGGTCGCCGCCAGTTCACCGGGCCTGCGTCGCAACACCGGCGCCGGCCTCTATTCCCAGATCGTCGTCGATGCGGACCGCGCGGTCGCCAACCCGGACGCCACGGGTCTGTTCGGCACGGTCCATGCCATGGTCGCCGGCCTGCCCGACCCCGTCGGCTTCCAGATCGAGCTGCGCCAGGGCCGGCTGACGGCCCTGCACGGCCAAAGCTACGGCCAGGACACCCGCGCCATCGACTTCTCGACCGCCGCCTTCGAAGAGGTCTTCACCGTCGACGAAGCCGGCCGCTCGATCCTATTCCGTCCCGCCCGGCGTGCGACCGATCCGATCCCGCCCAAGCCAAAACCCGCCGCCCGACCGGCCGCTGCGCCCGCCGCCCAAGCCGCGCCAAAAGTTCAACCCAAACCCGCGTCCCAACCGGCGTCAAAGCCCTCCGATCACGCCCTGCCGTCCGCCGCCGCCTCACCGGGTCTGGCCGAGATCATCGCCGGCCTGTCCAACCCCACGGCCTCGCGCGGCGGCCAGCTGGCCTTGGTCTATCTCGGCGCCTATGCGCTGGCGGCCGTCTTCATCCTGTTCGCCCACCTCGTGCTGCACGTCGGCTGGATCTTCGGCCTGGTGCTCGCCGGCTTGGCCCTGCGCTATCTCCACGGCAAGAAGGGCCGCGCCCAGATGGCGGCCCTCGCCGAAACCCTCGACCGCAACGGCGCTTTCCAGGCGCTCAAGCCAAACTGAACCGCGCCCCCGGCAGCATGGGAAACGTCACCAGCGACACCTCCCACAGCTCGACCGCGCTCAGCACGCGCAGCCGTCCCTGACGCCGGGCCCGCGCCGTGCGGTAGCCGATCGACAGCCCATCCAGCGCCCCGGCCCGACTCAACGCCCCGGCGAACCGCGCCTCGGCCGACCAGTCCTCGATCCGGCCGCGCACGAACAGACCGCGCGCATCCTCGACGATCTGCTCCCAGACCCCGACCGGCGTGCGCGCATCGTGCTGGTTCAGCATCCGCACCCCCTCAGCCCCCGTCTTGGCCAGACTGTCCGCAAACGCCCCCGCCTGGACCACGTCCCCGTTCAGATCCGCCACGCCCCACAGCGAGGCGTAGCCTTCGATTTGAAGGGGTGAGTGGTGAATCGTGACTCGTGAATGCTTCTGTCGAGTCACCAATCGCGATTCACCACTCACGCCCCGCCCTCCAACCGCCGCTCGATCCGCTCCACGGCCGCCGCCGTCGCCTCGCCCTGGACCTCCAGCCGCGCCAGCCGTTCGGCGACCAGCCTCTGCTCCCCGACCCGCTGCTCCAGCGTCGCGATCCGCGCCGCGGCGCCCCCGGCCCAGACCAGGCCGCCCACCGTCTGCACAACGACGGCGATCAGCAGCGCCGTCGGCACGCGCCGGATATGATGTTCGGTCATGCCCCCAACCCCGCCATCCGCCGACGCTCTTCGTCGGTCAGGAAGCTCGCCGCCTCCAGCCGCGCCCACAGGGCGTCCCGCTCGGGCTGCAGCGCCGAGACTGCATCCAGGTCCGCCCGGATTTCGCACCCCGCGAACCGCTCGCCCAGCCAGCCCGTCATCGCGCCCGCCGCCTTTCTCACCAGCGGGATCACCGTCTGTCGCCAGAAGGCCGCATTGGCCTCGCGATAGTTGGCGTAGGTCGCATCGCCCGGTATCCCCAGCAGCTGCGGCGGCACGCCGAAGGCCAGGGCGATCTCGCGCGCCGCCGCATGTTTGCCGGCTGTGAAATCCATTTCCGCCGGCGTCAGGCTCAGCGGCTTCCAGTCCATCCCACCCTCCAGCAGGATCGGCCGTCCGGCGTTGGTCGCCCCGGCATAGACGTTCGACAACTGATCCTTCAGCGCCTCGAACTGTCCGTCCGTCAGCCGCTCGCCGTTTTTCGCCCCATAGATCAGCGCCCCCGACGGCCGCGCCGCATTGTCCAGCAGGGCCTTGTTCCAGGCGCCCGCCGCATTGTGCGCATCCACCCCTTGCGCCGCCGCCTCCAGCGGCGACAGCCCGTACCAGTCGTCCAGCGGGTGCCACAGCTTCAGGTGCATCACCGGCGCCCAGCCGTCCCCTGCACGGCCGATCCGTACAGACCGTCCGTCCACGGAATAATCCCACGCCTCGGGCCAGCCCGACCGGCCCGGAATCACCTTCACCCGATCCGACCGCAGCGCCCACAGCTCGTCCGGCGCCCCGTCTCCGTCCGCATCGCCGGTCGCCTCGACATAGGCGTTGCCCGACACCTGAAGCGCGCCATAGACCGCCTCCATCAGCTCCGCCCCCGACTGCTCGGGATTGGGCCGTCGCATCAGTTTCGCCAGCGGATGCGCCTCGTCGCGCACCCCGTCCACGAACACCGCGAACGCCGCCGCCGCCGCCGCCTCGGCGATCATGCGGATGCAGCGATAGGCCACCGCGTTCCTCTGATACCCCTCGCGCGCCAGGCTAGCGTAGTCGTTGGACGTCCACCTGGGCCGCCCCACCCCCGACAAGGCGATCACCCCGCCCGCCCGGCTCTCCTTGCCCTCAGGCGCGCCCACGCGCCCCGCCTGGCCGAACGGCCACCGGATCGAAACCATCGCAATCTCCCAAGAATTCCTGTCCCTTCTCCCAGTGGGAGAAGGTGGCCCGCAGGGCCGGATGAGGGTTGGCCGGCGTACCAGTCCGCACGAGCGAGCCCTCACCCTTTCGCGTTGACCGATCGCTACGCTCTCGGACGCTCAAGCCCTCTCCCAGCGGGAGAGGGTGTCATCACCTTCAGCAACGGCCGCTCGATCCAGACGTGGACGACCGCCCCCGCCGCCAGACTGGCGATCACCGTCAGCGCCACCACCGCATCCCCCGGCAGGGCGACCATCCCGCTCTCGAACAGCCTTCCCAGGGCCCGGATCACCAGCACATGGACCAGATAGATCGAATAGGACGCATCCCCCATGAAGGCCGCCGCCCGCGACAGCCGCCCCGGCGCCCGATCCGTCCGCTCCATCCGCACCACGCCGAACACCAGCAGGGCGCTGGGCAGACCCCAGATCACCACCCGCCTCAACCCGTTCCACGGATCGTTCAGCGCCCGCACATCGTCGATGCCGCCATAGCCGAAGACCAGGCCCAGCCCAAACCCAAGCGTCGCCAGACCGACCGCCCACAGCCCCAGCGGACGCGGCGCCGACCGCCACGCCCAGGCGATTCCCACGCCCAGCATAAACTCCACAATGATCGGTGCGCCCCAGAACCTCAGCACCGGCGTCGCCACGACCAATCCGGCCGCTAGCATCGCCCCATAGGCCCCGACCAGCCACCAGCCGACCCGCCGGCCGCCCGCTATCGCCAGCCCGAACCCGGCGTAGAACAGCATTTCGAAACACAGGGTCCACCCCGGCCCCAGCGCCGGAAACGTCATCTCCAATCCGCTGAACGGCCAGAACAGGAACGTGGCCGCCGCCACCTCCGGGCTCAGCGTCCCGCCCCGCGCCATGCCGATCAGGATCGGCAGCGACAGCAGCCAGTAGATCGGCGCCACCCGCCGAAACCGCCGCCACAGAAAGGCCCCGGCCGCGCCCACGCCCGTCTGACCCTGCGTCGTCGTGGCGATGATGAAGCCGCTGATGACGAAGAACACGTCCACGCCCGCGGCGCCGAAGTTCTCCAGCGTCCCGTTCGCCAAATTACCGTGCGTAAGGGCCGTCTCCAACCCCAGCCGCGTCCCGACCAGATCCAAGGCGTGCGTGACGACCACCGCCGTCGCCGCCGCGAACCGCAGCGCCTGCACCCCGTAGAACCGCTCCCCCATCCGCCACGATTATCATCGCGCGAGCGTGCACGACAACCTCAGATCATCACCCGTGCGCGCACCGCCTCGGCGATCCTTACCTGGCCCGCCGCGTTGGGATGGACGGAATCGAACATCAGCCCGCCGGCGAACCCGCCGCCGAACAGGGCCGTCCCGTCGATGGGCGCCGCCAACCCTCGCGTCGCCGCCACCTCGAACACCGCGTCCCGCAACGCGGCTTGCGCGGCATAGCTCGCCTTGCCCTGGGTCGGATCGGACGGACATCCTGTCATCAGCAGCACGTTCCCCGTCGTCAGGCACCGATCCACCAACGTCCCCAGCCCGGCCTTGTAGGTCGCCACCGCCGTCCCCGCATTCCAGTCGTTGATGGTCAGGCACACGACCGACAGATCGGACGCCGCCGCCGGGATCGACCCATAGGCCCGGTACGGCTGATCCGTCGTGATCCAGTCCGCGATCTTGGCCCCGCCCCACCCGGCGTTGATCACCCGCGCCCGCTTCACATCTGACCGCCATGCGACCCCGCCCGCGATGAACACCGCCCCGCCCGAGGCCCAGCGCACGCTCACCGGCCCGGTCGTCTCGGGAAAGGCCACGGTCGTGACCTCCATCGACGCCGCCTTGGTGGTGTTCACGGTCGCCCGCACCAACCCGTCCGTCTCGACCGTCAGCACCCCCAGCGCCGTATTGGTCACGGCCCACAGATCGAACCGATCGATCGGCCCGTTCGGCTGAAAACTCCACACGCCCGTCGACGACGCCGCGCCCGAAAACAGCTTGCCGCCCATCCCGGTCAGGGTGTTGACGCCCCACCCGGCCCCCAGCGTCACGCGCGGATCATAGGCGGAGTAACCCCCGCTCGCCCCGTCCGCCGCCCCGGCGCCCGCGACCGACACCGCCGAGGCCGGCAGGCCCCGCCCGCTCATCATCGCCGCCAGCCGCTCGGGCCAGGCGCTCGCCCGACCGTTGGGCGTCCAGCCGCCGGAGACCGCGCCATAGCCTTGGGTCACGCTGTCGCCGATGCACAGCAGGCGCGCCTCGCGCCCGCCCGCCTGCATGGTCCTGACCGCCGCCGACCAGACGGGCAGGTCGGGCACGGCGAACCGCGCCCTCCCCAGAACCCCGCCCGGCGCCGCCGTCGCCGCTCCGATCTCGACACCCGACATCAGTCGAAGGTCGCCACGATCTGCGTCGCCGTCGTCCCGGTCGCCAGCACTCGGCGCACCTGCACCGGCAACCACCCCACCGGATGGTTGGCGAAGGTCACGGCGTCGCCATCCTCGGCCCCGACTGTCAGCACACGGACATTGCCCGCCCCGCCGACATACAGCGCCTTGGCATAGGTCGTCAGATCGGCCGCGTCGCTGGGCGTGACCGCCGCCGCGCGCCTCGCCGGCCCGCCCGCGTCGCGCCCATGGTTCAGCAATCCGTCCCGCTCGGGAATGGCCGGCATATCGTCTCTCCTGTTTCCACTAATTCTCCCTCCCCCTGCGGGGGAGGGTGGCTGAGCCGCAGGCGAAGCCGGGTGGGGACGGCAAGGCGAAACCCCACAGACCTAAGCGCCCCCGCCGGGCCGCCCCCACCCGCTCGCTTCGCGACCACCCTCCCCCAACGGGGAGGGAAAGGTCCTTCACAATCCCCGCAACCGCGGTCCCGCCGACTGCGGCCCCAGCATCAGCCGCGTGATCGCCCACACCAGGGCGTCGGCCCGATCCGGGCTGGGTCCGCCCTCGCTGCCCAGCGCCAGCATCTCTTCCTCCAGCGCCGGGAAGGCGTCGCAGTGGACCACGCGTCCCTGTTCATAGAGCAGGGCCACCGGCTCGGCCCGCGCCGCCTTGGACCGCGAGGCGTGGACCATCTCGATCCGGCACGGACAGCCGCTGATGGCCAGAACCGAGCCCACCATGTCGCCGCCCTGATTGCTCTCGGCGACCACCTCGTGCGCGCCGAATTCGTGCGCGGCCGCACTGACGGCCCTACCCCAGCTCTGGGGCGAGCGCCCCTGCACCGTCCGGTCCGCCAGCACGAAGGCGTGGCGACCTTTTCGCCCCACGACCACGATGCCGCAGGCGTCTCCGGTCGCGGTCGCCGGCGGATCGACCGCCACGACGATCCGGTCCAGTTCGGCCGGCCGCGCGCCCCTGGCCCGCTTCAGGTCCGCAATGCGGAACAGGGCGCCCTCGCCCTCGACCACCACGCCTTCCAGCTCCTGGGCCGCCAGCCGCGTCCCGCCATAGACGTCGTTCAGATGCGCCAGAAAGCCGGGCGACAGGTTCTGCGCGTTCAGGGCCGTCGCCGCCCGTTCCGTCACCGTCCCCGCCTCGGCCATCAGTCGCCTCAGCGCCGGGATCGGCCGGGGCGTCGTCGTCACCGCCAGCAGCGGCGAGGCCCCCAGCCGCAGTCCGAACCTCAGGTTCGACAGCACCATCTCCGGGCGTCGCCAGGCGCAGAACTCGTCCGCCCAAGCGGCGTGAAACTGCGGCCCTCTCAGACTGTCGGGATCCTCTGCCGAAAACGCATAGGCCGCCGATTGATTGCCCCACACCAACCGCCGCCGTCCCGCCTCCCAGCGCGGCCGGTCGCCCGGCTCCGCCAGCGCCTTGATCCCCGACGCCCCCTCCACCATCACCTCACGCACGTCGTGCAGGGCGGGGCCGACCAGGGCCAGGGTGATGCCGGGCAGCTCTCGCGCCATGATGTCGATCCAGACCGACCCGGCGAAGGTCTTGCCCGATCCCCGGCCGCCCAGCAGCAGCCAGGTCTTCAGGTCGTCGTCAGTCGGCGGAAACTGATGCTTCGCCAGCCGACAGTGATTGCGATGCAGCCTTAGCCCGCGCTCTTTCAGCAGCTTCGGCGTTCTTCTCTTCCAGAATTCGATCAAGCCGCGCGTGTTCGACGACCAGTTCCTGTCGGATTCGCTCGTCCTCGGCGGGGTCGTAGGTTCGTCCACCCATCTCGTCCTCTTCGTTGTCGCTCAGGCACAGCAGCCGCATCGCCTCGACCGCCTTGGCCGACCGCGCGATCACCCCGATCTGGCGCGCGACCTTCTCGGCGACGGCGGCGTCCTTGACGTCCGTCTCGCAGACGCTCTTGGCCGTCTCTTCGATCTTGGCCTTCATCATCAGGAACAGGGGCTCCATCCACCCCGCGCAGGACGCAGCCGTCTCGCGCGCGCCGCCGCAGCCGCTCTCTTCGTAGTCCTGATTTCCCGTCATGCCCAAACCATAGCGGACCAGCGTCCTCAGGCCGGAAGAACGCCCACATAATTCGCCAACGGCTTGTTTTCACACGCTTTCAACCAGCGTCATTGCGCTGGCTAGGGGGTGCTACCCTATCGCTCCCGGCCCCGCTCGACCGCCCATTCCGGCGCCTCGAAATCCAGCGCATCCTCCGGCTCGGCCAGCGACAGCTCCGAAATCGTCTGGCCCCGCACCGACACGCCCGCCGTATGCACCGTCTCGCGACTGCCCGAGATCAGATGATGCCATTTCGCCAGCGGCCGCCCCTCGTGCAACCGGCGATAGGCGCACGACTTGGGCATCCACTCCAGCGCCTCGATGTTGCCGGGCGTCAGCTTGATGCAGTCCGGCACCTGCGCCTTGCGGTTCGCATAGTCCGAACAGGCGCAGGCTTCGGGGTCGAACAGCTTGCAATGCACCCGCGTCGGAATGACCTCGCCCGTATCCTCGTCCTCGAACCGGATCACGCAGCACAGCCCGCACCCGTCGCACAGCCCCTCCCACTCGGAAGGCGACATCTCGGCCAGGGTCTTGGTTTCCCAGTAGGGCTGCATGGCGCGCCTCATACGCGCCGCGCCGTCGCTTGTCACAGCCTCAATGCCCCACCGTCTTCGAGAGCAGGTTGATCACCACGACCCCGCCGACGATCATCGCCAGCCCGACCATCGCCGGCAGGTCCAGCCGCTGGCGGAATACCACCGTCCCGATCACCGAGATCAGCACCACCCCCAACCCGCTCCAGATCGCATAGGCGATCCCCACCGGCATCTGCCGCAGGGCGATCGACAGCAGATAGAAGGCCAGACCGTAGCAGACCGCCATCCCCGCCGTCGGCCAGGCCCGCGTGAACTGCTGCGAGGCCTGCAGCATCGTCGTGCCCGCCACCTCCAGCGCGATGGCGCCCAGCAGCGCGGCCCAGGTCACAAGGCTCATGCGTCGTTCGCCGTGATCGGATGGCCGGGCGTCAGCAACGACAGCAGCGCCTGTCTCTGTTCCGGCGACACCGCATGGATGCCGAAAAGGTCCGACATCCACAGCCCGTCTGCGATCAGCCTCAGCATCAGGGCGTCGTCCGCCCCGACCGGATCGCTGGGATCGTCCACCTTCACCTTGTCGATCCAGCCGTTCCAGCGCTGCGCCAACGCCGGATCGATGGCGCAGGCGGCCATGATGACCCGACCGATGCTGACGTCCTGCGGCGTCACCGGCTCATTGACCGTCGCCCTCAGATAGGCCCGCGCATTCCGGCCATAGGGTTCGGGATCGCGCGCCGCCTCAGCCAGGATCGCGTCCGTATGCATCCGCCCCAGATGATCGACCATCCCTTCCAACAGCGCGATTTTGCTGGGGAAATGATGCAGCAGGGCGCCCTTGCTGACGCTCGTCCGCGCCGCCACCGCATCCAGCGTAAAGCCTGACGCCCCTAGCTCGGCAGCGACCTCCAGCGCCTTTTCGATGATCTCGGCGCGGGTGTCGTCGGGCGCGCGACGGCGTGTGGTGCTATCCATCGCCGCTACATACCAACCGGACGGTAACAGTCAATCCATCGCCATTGCCAAGGTTACCGCGGCGTCCGCCGTCGGGCCCAGGCCACCCCGGCGATGCCGATGACCGACATGACTATGCCGCCAAAGAAAGCCCCCAGCGCCGACATGATGGTCACGAACATCCCGGTCATGAAGCCCTGCCCCACGGCGATCACGGCCTGCGGTCCATCACGGCCGTCGTAATCCCCAGAAACGCGGTAGGTCCCTGCCCTGTCGATGCGGAACGCCTGGATCGACTGCCCTTGCCGCCCGCCGAACGTATAGGTCGAGCTGGCGCCCGGCGTCCGCGTCGGCACCACCGTTCCATCCGCCGCCTGGACCTTCACCGCTAGTCCGTTCACGTCCTCGACGACATAGACCCGCCCATCGACGACGCTGCGGTATTCCAGAAACACCGTGTGGTCGCCCGGCTTCAAAACCAGATCGCGGCCGCCCGGCACGACGATCTGCTCCAGCCCGTCGTCCAGCGCCGGCAAGTTCGTCGCCAGCAGCACAACCATGGCCACGATCCCGCAGATCGCCGGCAGCGCGGCCATCAGATAGAAGATCCGCCCCGGCTTTCGTTCTGGCGCGCCCCCGCGCCCGTTCGACGTCACATCCATCCCTGCATCCCCCGCGTGCAACCGCGCACGAACTACACCGTGTACGCCGCTAACCGTCAACGCCGATGGCGGTTGGCCTTCCCCTCCTCTATATGGCCGCCCATGGCAGCCAGACCCCCCCTCGTCGCACTCAAGGACGTCCGCCTTCAGGACGGCCAGCGCCCCCTCTTCGACGGCGTCGACCTTGCGGTCGAACCCCGCAGCCGCGCCGCCCTAGTGGGGCGCAACGGCGCGGGCAAGTCCACCCTGATGAAGGTCGTCATGGGCCTGATCGAGCCGGACAGCGGCGACCGTTCGGTCCAGTCCGCCGTCCGCTTCGCCTATGTGCCGCAAGAGCCGGATCTCAGCCCGCCCTCAAGTAGCGTCAGCGATAGGGCAACAAAGGAGTGGACCCTGCTGGACTATGCGTCGTCGGGCGAGGCCGAGACCTGGACGGCCGAAAGCTGGCTCGAAACCTTCGGCCTGAACCCGGCAAAGTCGACCCAAGGCCTGTCGGGGGGCGAGACCCGACGCGCCGCGCTGGCCAAGGCCTTCGCCGAAGAACCCGACCTGCTGCTGTTGGACGAGCCGACCAACCACCTCGACATCCTGGCTATCGAACTGCTGGAGAACGAGCTGATCCAGGCCCGGTTCGCCCGGCTGGTCGTCAGCCACGACCGCGCCTTCCTGAACCGCGTCACCAACACCGTCCACTGGCTGGAAGGCCGCCGGGTCCGCACCCTGAACAAGGGCTTCGTCGAGTTCGACGAATGGTCCTCCAAGGTGCTGGAGGAAGAGGCCGAATCCCTGCGCCGCCTGACCAAGACCATCGAGCGCGAGACCGCCACCTTCTACTCTTCCATCACCGCCCGCCGCAGCCGCAACGAGGGCCGCGCCCGCTCGCTTCAGGCGCTGCGCGCCGAACGCGCCGAGAAGATGAAGGACGTGCCGCGCGAACTGTATCTCGACGTCGATTCCGGCTCGACCTCGGGCAAGCTGGTCGCCGAGATCAAGCATGTCTCAAAAGGCTTCAACGGCCGCACCCTTTTCAAGGACCTGACCACGCGCATCATCCGCGGCGATCGTCTGGGCATCGTCGGTCCCAACGGCGCGGGCAAGACCACCTTGGTCAAGACCCTGCTGGGCGAACTTGCGCCGGACGAGGGCACGGTGCGCATGGGAGCCAATCTCGAGCCGGTCTATCTGGACCAGTCGCGCGAGGGGCTGAAGTCGGACATGACCCTGTGGGACGCCCTGACGCCGGGCGGCGGCGACAGCATTCTGGTGCGCGGCGTGTCCAAACACGTCGCCGCCTACGCCAAGGACTTCCTGTTTTCCGAGGCCCAGCTGCGCCAGCCGATCTCGACCCTGTCGGGCGGCGAGCGCAACCGCCTGCTGCTGGCCAGGGCGTTGGCGAAGCCCGCCAATATGCTGATCCTCGACGAACCGACCAACGACCTGGACATGGACACGCTGGACAAGCTGGAAGAGCTGCTGGAGAGCTATGACGGCACCCTGATCCTGGTTTCCCACGACCGCGACTTCATCGACCGCCTGTCCACCTCGACCCTAGCCCTGAACGGGCGCGGCGACATCGTAGAGACCCCCGGCGGCTGGACCGACTTCATCCGCCAGAACCCCGGCTTCCTCCAGCCCGGCTCCAACCCCCGCCCCCAGGACAAGGCCGCCGCCCAGCGCGCCGCCGAGGCACCCCCGCCCGCCGTCGCCCCCAAGAAGACCGCCAAACTCTCCTTCAAGGACGCCCACCGCCTCAAGGAGCTCGAAACGCTCATCGACACCCTGCCCGCCGCCATCGCCAAACACGATGCGACACTGGCCGACCCCGGCCTCTACGCCCGCGACCCGAAGGCTTTCGACGCCGCCATGAAGGCCGCCGAAAAAGCCCGCGCCGAGCTGGAATCCGCCGAACTGGAATGGCTGGAGCTGGAAGAGAAGAAGGCGGCCCTGGCGGGGTAGGGACCGAACGGCTGGTCACCCGGCGAGGACGGCTTGAGGGCCTAACCCTGACTGTCCGGATCCCCGGGCGGCGTCTTCGCCGCGCCCCGGTTCTGCATCACGCTGACGGCGATGCAGGCGACCAGGCCGAACGCGAACCACAGGCCGAACTTGCCCGTCAAAAGCCCGATCAGGCCGAAGATGAGCAGGACGCCGAAGGGGGTGAGCCGTTTCATGGGGCGGACGATAACCGGCTTTGTCGTGGCTGACGAGGCTAGGCCAAAGGCCCCGACTTGAAACCAAACCCGCCGCCGCACACTCAAGCTTCATGACCCTGCGCAGCCACCTCGTCGAATTCGCCCCGCCCCAGCAGGCGGCGGTGCGGCGGATCAACGCCGTCCTCGCCCGCGCGCCGCGTCTGCGCACCGACGGCTGGCGGATCGATGCGGGCCAGCGGCTGTCGCTGTGGCTGGACGCGGCCGCCGGGCGGGTCACCACGCCGCGTCTCAGGAAGCGCGGCGTCACGGTCGAGATCGTCCAGACGGACGGCGACCACCCCGTTCCTTTGCGCATCCTGCATCCGACGGGCACGCCCCGCGCCGTCATTTTGGACATCCACGGCGGCGGCTGGGTGCTGGGCAGCGCCGGGCTGAACGACCGGCTGAACGCCCATCTGGCCCACCACGGCTTCTGCGTCGTCTCCGTGGATTATCGCCTGCTGTCCGAGCGGCGTCAGATCTATATCGACGCCGCCATCGCCGACTGTCTGGCCGCCGCCTATTGGACGGTCACGAATGTCGATCGACTGGGCGCCTCGACCCTGTTTCTGGCGGGCGAATCCGCCGGCGGGCATTTGGCCGCCCTGACCGCCGTCGCCCTGCGCGACCAGGGGCTGATTGATTTGGTGAAGGGCTGCGTCTTTACCTATGGCGTTTTCGACCTGTCGGGCACCGAAAGCGTGCGCTCTGCGGGACCAGAGACCCTGCTGTTCAATGGCCCGACGATGCAGGCCGATCTGGCGCGCCTGGCGCCGGATCGCGACGAGGCGGCCTTGCGCCAGCCCGACGTCTCGCCCCTTTATGCCGACCTGACCGGCCTGCCGCCCGCCCTGTTCCTCGCCGGCGAACAGGACCCTCTGTTCGAAGACAGTCTGTTGATGGCCACGCGTTGGGGCGAGGCTTCGGACGCCGACCTGATCCGCGTGCCCGAGACCCCGCACGGCTTCCTGCATTTCGGCGGCCCGGCCGCGCGCGGCGCGCGCAAGGCGATCCGCACCTGGCTCAACGCCCGGCTCTAGCTCGCCTCGATCAATTCGCGGATCCGGCTGCCCAGCGCCTCCATGGCGAACGGCTTGGTCATGACGTGCATGCCGGGGTCCAGGTGCCCGTTGCCGACCACCGCATTCTCGGCATAGCCAGTGATGAACAGCACCTTCAGGTCCGGCCGATCAATCCGCGCCGCATCCGCCATCTGACGCCCGTTCATCCCGCCCGGCAGACCCACATCGGTCACCAGCAGGTCGATCCGCGCGCCCGATTGCAGCAGCTTCAGCCCCGCCACGCCATCGGACGCCTCGATGCACTGATAGCCCAGCTCATGCAGAATTTCGGCGACAAGCATCCGCACCGTCGGCTCGTCGTCCACGACCATGACCGTCTCGCCGGCCTGGGCGCGCGGGGCCTGTTCGACCTCGGGGATCAGATCGGCGTCGTCCACCTCGCCGAAGTGGCGCGGCAGATACAGGCAGATCATCGCCCCCTCGCCCGCCTCGGAATAGATCCGCACCTGCCCGCCCGACTGGCGCACGAAGCCATAGATCATCGACAGGCCCAGGCCCGTCCCCTCGCCCAGCGGCTTGGTGGTGAAGAAGGGCTCGAACGCGCGCGCCGCCACCTCGGGCGCCATGCCCGTGCCGGTGTCGCTGACGCAAATGGAGACATATTGGCCCGGCTCCAGATCCTGGGCCTTGGCCGTGCGCGCGTCGATCCAACGATTGCCGGTCTCGATCGTCAGACGCCCCCCGCTCGGCATGGCGTCGCGCGCATTGATGCACAGGTTCAGCACCGCGTTTTCCAGCTGGTGCGCGTCGATCAGCACGGGCCACAGGCCGGCGCCGGCGACCACCTCGACCTCGATGCCCGGCCCGGTCGTGCGCCGCACCAGATCCTCCATCCCGCGGATCAGGCGGTTGGGATCGGTCGGCTTGGGATCCAGGGTCTGACGCCGCGAGAAGGCCAGCAGCCGGTGCGTCAGGGCCGCCGCGCGTTTCGCCGCCCCCTGCGCCGCCACAGTGAACCGCTCCACCTCGGCATGACGCCCCTGCGCGATCCGGTTGGTGATCAGTTCCAGGCTGCCGCTGATGCCGGCCAACAGGTTGTTGAAGTCGTGGGCGATGCCGCCGGTCAGCTGTCCGACCGCCTCCATCTTCTGGCTCTGGCGCAGGGCCTCCTCGGCCTGCATCAGGGCGCTGGTGCGCTCGGCGACCTGTTCTTCCAGCGTCTCGTTGAATCGCGCCAGCTCAGCCGACTGGCGGCGCAGGTCCTCGATGTCGGTGTTGGAGCCGACCCAGCGCAGGATCCGCCCCTCTTCGTCGTGGACGGGCTCGGCCCGCACCACGAAGGTGCGATAGACGCCGTCGTGGCGGCGGATGCGGAACTCGTTCTCATAGACCTGGCCGCTGGCCAGGGCCTGGACCCATCGCTCGGACGCCCAGTCCAGGTCGTCCGGGTGAACGACCTTGCCCCACCCCGTCGTGCCGTCCAACGCGCCCTCTGCAAGGCCGGAGTAGGCATAGACCTGGGGGTTGAACCAATACAGCGACCCGTCCGCCCAACTGGCCCAGATCTGGATCGGCGTGGCCTGGGCGAAGACCCGGAACTGGGCCTCGCTGTCGCGCAGGGCCGCCTCGCTTCGGGCGCGCTCGGTCGCCGTGCGAACCCGTTCGGCCACCTCGCGCATCAGGCGCAGGTCGCTGTCGGTATAGTGACGCGCCGTCGCATGGTTGACGAACACCATCGCCACGACCCGCCCCTGTTCCATCAGCGGCATATTGACGAACGACCCGGCGCTGATGGCCCTCAGGGCCTCGGCCGTATCAGCCGTGCGGGGATCGCGGGCGACGTCGTCGATCGCCACCGTCTCGCCGCGCTTGATGTCCTCGATATAGGACCCGTAGTCGCGGAACGACAGGACGCCGGCGATGCTGCTCACCCCCGGCTGGTTGAAGTCGCGGGCGATGGTGATGGTCTCGGCGGCCGTGTCCACCGTGCCGTATCCGGCCCGGCTGACGCCCATTGTGCGGGCCAGAACCTGGGCGGAGGCCTGGGCGATTTCGCCGGCGTCGGTCAAGTCGCGGATCGCGTCGTTCAGCTCCAGCAGCGCGTTCTGACGCGTCTCGCTCTGTTTGCGCTCGGTGATGTTGTTGAACAGGATGGCGACCTGCCAGGCGCCCGGCTGGCCGATCCTCAGCGCCTGCACGTCATACCAGCGACCAAAGATGTCGGCCGGGTTCTCGAAACGGACCGGCTCGCCTGTGCGCGCCACGCCGCCATAAAGATCGAACCAGTGCTGCTCGAGCCCCGGCGCGATCTCGCTGACGCATTTGCCGTAAGGGTCGACCAGGCCGGTCATCTCCTCGAAGGCCTTGTTGCCCTCGACGATCCTGTAATCGACGGGCCGGTCGGCCGCGTCGAACTTCATCTCGATGACGCAGAAGCCCGTCGCCATCGCCGCAAACAGGGCGCCGTATCGCGCTTCGCTCAGCGCCAGCGCCTGGTCCGCCCGGTGGCGATCCGACACATCCATCCCCTGGATGAAAACGCCCCAGACCCGACCGTCCTCCTTCAGCGGCTGGAAGACGAAATCGACGTAGCGGTCCACGACCTCGCCGCCCGGCTCGGCCTGAACGGCGTACAGGGCGCTGTCGGCCCGGTGCGCCTCGCCGCTGCGGTAAACCTGGTCCAGCAGATCCAGATAGCCTTGCGCCACCGCATCGGTCAGCACCTCGCCCACCGTGCGCCCGATCACCTCGCGGTGGCCGATCACCTTCTGGTAGTTGGGATTGGTCAGCTCGAACCGATGGTCCAGCCCCGTGACCAGCGCCATGAACCCCGGCGCATGGGCGAACATCTGGGCCAGCTGGCTGCGATTGATGCCGATAGACAAGGCGTGGTCAGAGCCGGTGTTGGACAACGAATTCCCCCAAGGACTTTTGTCCGTTGATCACAGAACCCAAAGCGCGCCGCACGGTTGCAGCGCAATGTGTCCGACGCCGGACATAGCGCTCTATCGCCGCGTTTCTGTGGACAAGACAAGACGCTGATCCGCAATCGCGAATTTGATCCGTCCACCGATGTTCACAGGCTTGTCCACCGCCGCCGGGCCAATCGTGCACACTGGGGCGAGTTCGGGCGCTTGCCTCATAGCCGGTTTCGTCCGAACGTCAACAGGCCAAGGGACACGGGGCAGCGGAAATCCAGGGAGACCTGGACCTCCAGCGAACCGGCCCGGCTCTCCGACCCGGCGCTTCGGGCGATCTTCGGATCGTAACGTGCGACAGGCGGGATCCAGGCTCCAGTCTTCGACGGTCTTCGGATCGACGGCAGACAGGAGAACCGGATCGGGATCGACGGACGACGCGGACTAAAATGCCGTGGGACGCCGAAGACCAGGAGCGCGACAGGATACAGCCGACCGCCCTTTCGGGTTCGCCCGAAACGACGCTGACGCCAAGGTCCAGACCCAAACGGCCAAGTCCAACCCGGACTTGGCGAGGGGACGAAGCTGACGGGTCCGCCCGCACGCTTCGTCCCCTCGCTCAATTGGGGTGCACTTCAAATCGCAGATACGTCGAAGCGTTCAAGCATTGCCTTGAGTTTTTCCGCCTCAATCTGAAGACGTTCACGTTCCGAGCCTATGGCTTTCGCCAGAACAGCGTCCGGCCCCGGCGTTTTGGCTTCAAAATTCTGAGCTAGAAAATCAATGGCGAGCAGAGTGTTTTCCAGACGCCGACCATACAGCGGTTCATGATGCGCAATCCGATTTCGCGCTTGGTAGACATGCTCCAGTTCCGCCGCGATCTGGCCTCTCGTCAGGGTCTTGTTCGGAAAGAGCCGCTTTAGAGATCGCGCCCACAAGGTCGCTTCATAATCATTTGAAAAATGACGCTTCCAGAACAGAATGGTCAGTTGGGCGATCTGCTGCCCCTGGGTGACCCGAATGGCTTTCTGCCTAGCCTTCGAGCGGTCTTCGTGACTGACGCCCGCTGGTATTCCCATCGGAAAAGCCACCTCATCTAGCGCTCGCTTTTCCGCATTGGTCAGCTTCGCGTACTCAGCCCTCTGTCCTTGCCGGATTGCGCGGTTCAGGCTTTGCAGTTCTTCGCCCCGCCAAGCAAACGGTGCTGGAGGATGATTCAACCAGTCCGGGACGTCGAAATGCTGACGCAGGCGGTCGCAAATCGAGTTGCGCAAAGCGATTTCGATCAGCCCGATCACAGGCATCAACGCTCCCGCGACCGCCATCATTTGTTGATGCAGTTCGAATGCGTCACGTTCGGTGCCGCTTATCTTTACAAACGCGGCCAAGCGCTCCGACGACAGCCAGGACGCGACCAACGCGATTTCTTGATCCGACAACCCCTTTGACATCGGCAACGCTTAGCACTATATCTGTCGGTGAAACATCGGGATCAGGTCGGCTGCGCCGCTAGCGGTTAACGGACCCCCGATGCACCCTATTAAGGGCGCTTCCTGGAGCGCCCTTTTTTTGGCCTCAAGTCGGTCGAACAATATGCGTGGCGCTAACGCGGCCGACTGACGCTCCGCCTTCCCAAGGCCCCTATCGCCCCGTAAGTCAGGGGCATGAGCTTGTTGGGGAATCGCCTGCTGACCCGTCGCCGTGCGCTGATCGCGGGCGGGGCGGCTGTGGCGGCGGGGGCGATCGGGCTTCGGGCCTGCGGGCGGGCCGAGGCGCCGGTCGACGAACAGGGCCGGGTGCGGCTGCGTTTCGCCACCGACTGGCGCGCCCAGGCCGAACAGGGCGGCTTCTATCAGGCGCTCGCCAGCGGGGCCTATGAGAAGCGCGGGCTGAACGTCCAGATCGTCCAGGGCGGCCCCGGCGTGAACGTGCCGCAACTGCTGGCCTCGGGCGCGGTCGAACTGGGCATGGGCTCCAACAGCTTCATTCCCCTGAACCTGGTCGCGTCCGGCGCGCCGGTGAAGGCGGTCGCCGCCTTTTTCCAGAAGGACCCTCAGGTCCTGATGGCCCATCCGGACGCGGCGCTGGAGACCATCGCCGATCTGGCCGGCCGACCCTTCCTGCTGTCCGAGGCCGGGATCAGCACCTTCTGGGTCTGGCTGAAGGCCAAATACGGCTTCACCGACGAGCAGCTGCGCCCCTTCGCCTACGACCCCGCCGCTTTCATCGCCAATGCGCGGGCGGTGCAGCAGGGCTATCTGACCAGCGATCCCTACGCCATCGAACAGGCGGCCGATTTCGACCCGCGCGTCTTCCTGCTGGCCGACGAGGGCTATCCCTCCTACGCCGCCATGGTCCTGGCGCCCAACGCCTTCGCCCGCGACAATGCAGCGGCCCTGCGCAGCTTCATCGCCGCCTCGGCGGAAGGGTGGCGCGACTATATCCGCGGCGACGCCTCGGCCGCCGACGCCCTGATCCGCAAGGACAACCCGGACATGACCCAGGCTGTGCTGGATCAGGCCCGCGAACGCCTGCGCGACTACGCCATCGTCGATGGCGGCGACGCGGCGCTTTACGGCCTGGGCGCCCTGACCGAGGAACGCTGGCAGGCCTTCTTCGACGTGACCTCGAAAGCGGGGGTTTACGAGTCTGGTCTGAACTGGCGCGACGCCTTCACCGACAACTATCTGCCCGGTCGCGGCTGACACGCGGTCGTTGTCGAATCCTGGCGTCACATTAGCGCGGGATTAAGGGTCCGAGCGCTAGTGTGTGCGCTGGAATTCCTCTCCGGAGAGCCGCCGTGCGCCGCGCCCTCGCAGTTTCGATCGTCCTGACCGCCGTCAATCTGGCGGCCGGCGCCGCTGTGGCGCAACAGGCGCCGACCAACGCGTCGGGCCTGCGCTACCTGTCCTGGCCCGGCAAGCCGGCGGTCTCCGCGCGTGCGACGCCGACGCCCGCCGTCATCCAGGCCGAGGCGCCCGCCCCGACCCTGACCGCCGCCAATCGCACCCTGCCCGGCGCCATCCCCCTGGCCCGCCTGTCGCCCGCCCCTTCGGTCACCCCCTCGATCTCCACGCCGCGCAGCAACGGCCTGACGCCTGCCAGCGCCTGGATGCCCCAGCGTGCCCCGATGCAGGCCGAGCCTGCGCATAGTGCACCCGTAGAGGCCGCACCCGTAGAAACCGCACCGCCGCAGGCGACGGCGACGCGCGTCGCGCCCTCGCCCTATGTTCCGGAACCGCAGCCTTCCGCGCCTCAACCTCAGCCTGAACCTCAGATGCAAGCCGAGCCTGCGTCCGTCCCCCAACAGGCCGCGCAGGCCGAGCCCCGGCCGGCGCCCCAGCCGGATCAGGCGGCCGTCGCCGATCCGATGGCCCCGCGCCGCGACGCCCCCATCTATCGCCTGCAACGGCCCCAGGCCGGCGCGCCGCTGGACGCCGCCGCCGTCGCCGCCAGCGGTCAGGCCGCCCCGACGCCCACAGCCGGCGACAACAGCGCCCGCTACTATTCGGTCCACCGCCAGGCCGGCCGTCACCCCGACGCCATCCCTGCGCCGCAGCAGACCTACCTCGACGCCCTGCCCGTCCAGATGGCCCAGACGCCGCAATCCAGCGACCTGGCCCAGCCGGACGGTCCGCCTGCCCTGATCCGCAACGCCAACGGCGCCCTGCGCGCCGTGCCACAGACTGAAGCCGACAACCTGCCATGAGCGATCGCGCCGTGATCGAACCTGCCGAGATCAAGGGCTCGCGCCTGCCCGAACTCATCGCCCTGGCCAGCGAGGAGTCCAGCGAGAAGCGTCGTCTGCTGCTGCGTGAACTGACGGCCCACTTCTTCGGCGCGCCTTCGCCCAACGCAAACGAAACCGCGCTCTACGGCACGGTGTTAGCCAAGTTGTCGGCCGAGATGGAGGTCGCGGTCCGCGCCGAACTGGCCGCCCGTTTCGCCCAGGCTCCCAACGCCCCCCACAGCCTGATCCGCCGTTTCGCCGACGACGAGATCGAGGTCGCCGAACAGGTTCTGCGCGCCTCCACCGTCCTGACCGACGAGGATTTGATCCAGGTTGTGCGCAAGCGCAGCCAGGGCCATCTGCGCGCCGTCTCAGGCCGCGCGACGGTGTCCGAGGCGGTTTCCGACGTCATCGTCGAGCACGGCGACGACGACACCTTGAACACCCTGCTGCGCAACGACGGCGCCCAGCTGTCGCGCGCCGCCTCCGAAACCGCCATGGAGCGCGCCAAGGCCAATCCGGCCCTTCACGCCGCCACGGTCGAGCGCCAGAGCCTGCCCGCCGACCTGCTGAACGAGATGTATTTCGTCGTCGAGGCCCGGCTGCGTCACCAGATCCTGGAACAGAACGCGCGCATGGACCCGGCCCTGCTGGAGGCGGCGCTCGCGGCCGGCCGCACCCGCGTCGCCACCGACGACGGCGCCCTGCCCGCCGACTATGCCGAGAACCTGGCCTATATCGACGAGCTTCAGGCCGCCGGCCAGCTGACGCCCCAGACCCTGATCCGCTTCCTGCGCTCCAACGGCCGCACGCCCTTCCTGATCGCCCTGTCAAAGCTGGCCGACATCGACTTCCACACCGCGCGCGGCATCGTCGAGCGCAAGGACCTGGACGCCCTGTCGGTGGTCTGCAAGGCGGCCGACATGGACCGCGCCGTCTATCTGACCTACGCCGTCGCCGTCCTGGGCGCCGAGGACAATCCGATGGGCAAGGCCGCCGCCTATGGCCGCATGTACGGCGAACTGACCCGCGACGCGGCCCTGCGTACCCTGCGCTTCTGGCGCATGCGCCGGACCGCCCAGGCGGCCTGAAGCAGTAATGATTTCTCCCTCCTCCCTGCGGGGGAGGGTGGTCG
>Ga0308156_1001163_pt1 | contig 34526 bp, 25 predicted proteins | sample PhyAR2_FD_201041 | JGI IMG/M metagenome (GOLD analysis project Ga0308156, IMG submission 201041) | Phyllosphere microbial communities from UC Gill Tract Community Farm, Albany, California, United States - DLSL A.R2 | ecosystem: Host-associated > Plants > Phyllosphere > Unclassified | place: USA... | reverse complement strand
GGGCTGGAGAAGGTCCCAAGGGTTGGGCTGTTCGCCCATTAAAGTGGCACGCGAGCTGGGTTCAGAACGTCGTGAGACAGTTCGGTCTCTATCTATTGCGGGCGTTAGATGTTTGAGAGGGCTTGAATCTAGTACGAGAGGACCGATTTGAACAAACCTCTGGTGTATCAGTTGTACCGCCAGGTGCACCGCTGAGTAGCTACGTTTGGAAAGGATAAGCACTGAAAGCATATAAGTGCGAAACCTGCCTCAAGATGAGACATCTTTTAAGGGTCGTTGGAGATGACGACGTTGATAGGCTATAGGTGTAAAGACAGTAATGTCATAGCCGAGTAGTACTAATTACCCGTAGATTTATTGCCTAATTGGCATAGTGCCCAATTGCACAACAAGGTTCTCTCTTTGTGAACGTTTTTATCGATAATTATTGTAAAATGTAGAACTGTAAAAAGTATTAACGATTATAATCATCGTGAATACAATATACATTAATACAAAATACAGTAATATAAATATACTGTACATCCTTTTGTACAAAACAGCCTTTAGGGTGGTTTTAGCAGAGGGGCTCACCTGTTCCCATTCCGAACACAGAAGTTAAGCCCTCTAGCGCCGATGGTACTGCGAAAGCGGGAGAGTAGGTCGCCGCCAGTCTTTTTTAAACGCTCATCATTCACTTGATGAGCGTTTTTTTTTGATAAAATGAGAGCTATTTTACTGAATACATATAGAAGATCAGATATCTTTCAGTGCTCTATAATATTAAGCTTAGCAAGCTATTGTATATTTGTTGCAATATTTATAATAATTTACCAACTACTTATGAAAAAACTATTTACCTTTTTCTTATCATTACTCATAATTAATGTGAGCTTTGGCCAATTCTCCGGAGGTACTGGAAGCCTTGCTTCACCGTATAAAATTTCAACACTTAATGATTTAAAATTATTGAGTGAAAGCCCACAATATTGGAGCAAAAGTTTTATTCAAACCCAAGATATAGATGCTACAGAAACTAAGAATTGGAATAATGGCTCTGGATTTTTGCCCATTGGAAGACCTACAGACTTAGCGCCATATTTTTGGGGAACATATGATGGTAGGAGATATGCTATAAAAAATTTGTATATCAATAATTTAGATTTGGATTATACAGGTTTGTTCTCATATACATTTTGCTCTTCCAGTACTTTTGATATTCAAGGTATTAATTTAGTCAATGCAGATATTACAGGAAAATCGGTTGTAGGAGGAATAGCTGGTTTGAATTATGCCTACACAAAGAATTGCTCAGTAACGGGTAAGATAAAAGGTTTAAATTACGTTGGTGGTATCGCTGGTATACAATATTATTCTGTAAATAATTCTTTTTCTTATTGTCAAATTACTGGAATAGATGTCATAGGAGGAATCGCGGGAATTAAATATTTTGGAGTAATAAGCAATAGCTATTCTTCATCAGATTTGATAGGTAATTCGCAAATTGGCGGTCTTGCCGGTAATTCTAACTCAGCATTAATAAAGAATTCATATGCCAGAGGTAAGATCAATGGGAACTCATCTTTAAACGGTCTTTTATCAGGAAATTTATCAACTTCAACCGTTGTTACAAATAGCTTTTGGAACAAGGATATTTCTGGAATATCTACTTCAGTCGGCGGTGGATCTGGCTTATCAACGAACGAAATGTTTTTAATTACCACCTATACATCAAAAGGATGGGATTTTGTAGATGAAACTATTAATGGTAATGAAAATATCTGGAAAATGGATACTTTCAATATCAATGACGGTTACCCTATTTTTAATTACCAAAATGCTAATTTGTCCGTAGATGACCGAAATTCATCTTTTAATATAGTATATCCCAATCCGGTAACACAGTATCTTAATTTTAAAAAACCATTAAAGAGTGTAATTGTATATGATTTGATGGGAAGAAAGATTATAGAGGCCGATACGCTTATTGTATCAAAATTAAATATTGAAAACATATCAGCCGGAACATACATCTTGAAGGGTATAATGGATAATAACCAAATAATTATACAGACTATTATAAAAAAATAATATAAAAGTTAAATTAGCCAGAATTTATTTATAACATTTTAAGAAATAGCAATTAGCTATTGTAAGTTATATTAGTTATTTTTGCACAAATTAATTTTTAAAATGAAAAAATACTTATTTCTTCTTTTGCTTGCTTTTCTGGTTGTTTCGTGCTCCAAAGTTAAAGTCGAAGGAAATGTAAAAGGAGGATCACCTCTGGAAAGAATAGAATTTATCGAGGCATCTGGCGTTGCAACGCTGCCGCTTGTCAATATTGGATTAGATGAAAAAGGCAACTTTAAAGGTGATTTCAAAGCTCCGAAAAACGGAATGTATGCGATGACATATGCCGGAAAGATGAATTTCATCTATCTTAAAAAAGGGCAGACGCTGAATATTTCAGGAGATGCTGCAACTTTCCCAGAAGTTTATAAAATAGAAGGTGATGCCAAAAAGAATAACGACTTTATCGCAGCAACACAAAAATATCTGGAATCCTACAGCTCAAAACTTAATATGCAGATGCTGCAGAAAAAAGAATCCGAGTTTGTAGCCGACATCAAAAAAATCCATTCTGATCTGGAAAAAAATCTGGATGACAATGCTGATAAATTCGGGGCAGACAGCGAAGTGGTAAAATTGAAAAAAGATGAGCTTACCACCAATATCCTGACGTTCCTGGTTCAGTACCAGTCTACGCACGGACAGGCTACCGGCGATCCGTCGTTCAAAGTGAGTAAGGCTTTCACAGATTATGAAAAAACGCTGACCGAGAACAACGACAGAATGGTAGAAGAACTTCCTGTTTACAGAAACTATTTGCTTAATAAAGTAGGACAGGATTTTCAAACTTATGCTGAGAAACAGACTGATAAAAATTCTGCAAGTATGTCTGCAATTTTTGCCAGATTCCTGGGAACAAAACCGGATATGTCTCAGAAAACAAAAGATTATCTTCTAGCTTTCGTTATTGCAAAGTTTGACCTTAATCCTTACACTAGTGAAGTAGATAAAGTAAAGAAAGTAAGTGATGAATACATCAAGGATTCTGAGGTTAAAAAAGACCTTAACTCTGCGATCAACGCCGTTTTCGGATTAAAGAAAGGAGAGGAAGCACCTAAAGTTTCTCTTCAGAAATTAGACGGTAAATCCGGTAATCTGGAACTGAATACAAAGCCAACATTGGTAATGAGCTATGCATCTTGGAATCCTTATATCGGACAGTCCACAATTCCTGTTCTTAAAGAAGTCGTGAATTTTTATAAATCCAAAGTGAATTTTGCATTTGTAAATCTTGATGATACAAAAGAGCAGTTTACTAAAACGGCCAATGCACTTTTGAAAGGAATCCCAGGAACGAGTTATTATGCAGAAGGTGGATTACAGTCTGAATATGCTAAGAAATTCTTTATCTATGGATTCAAAATCCCTGGCTTCTTCCTTATCGACAAGGACGGAAAAGTAGCAAGTCAGACTTTCTATAATCTGGGCGACGCCAAATTTGTCCAGGAGATGAATAAAATTTCCGGATTGCAGGCTCCAACTGTAAATCCACAAGTGCAATTACAAAACGATTTGTTGCCACAGGATCCAAAAGCAGATTCTGCAAAAACAAAATAATAAATGAAACAGAGAAGAAACAAAATTCTTGAAAACATCAAACTCCTTTCCGCAGGTGCGAAAGGAGTTTCTGTTGGTAAGACAGAGGACGGTAAAACCGTTTTGGTGACCGGCGCAGTTCCCGGAGACCTTGTGAACGTAAGGGTCAAGAAATCGAAAAGCAACTATTTTGAAGGCGAAGCTGTAGAGATTCTCGAATATTCTGAGCACAGAGTCAATGCCAAATGTATCCATTTTGGAACTTGCGGAGGCTGCAAATGGCAGAATATTGCTTACGAAAAGCAACTCGACTTCAAACATAACGAGGTAGTAAACAACATCAAGAGAATTGGAGGATTTCCTGAATTTGAAGAGATTCCGATTCTTGGAGCGCCCGATCAATACTACTATCGAAACAAAATGGAATTTTCATTTTCCAATGCCCGCTGGCTGACAAAATACGAAATCAGTTCTGAGGAAAACTTTGGAAACAGAGACGCACTTGGATTCCATATTCCCGGAATGTGGAGCAAAATTCTGGATCTTAAAGAATGTTATCTGCAGGAAGAACCTTCAAACCTGATCAGACTGGCTGTAAAAAATTATGCCGTCGAAAACGGGCTGGAATTTTATGACGTCAAGGAGCAGAAAGGATTTCTGAGAACCTTGATGCTTCGTCAGAATTCCAAAGGCGACTGGATGGTTCTTTTTCAACTTTATAAAGATAATAAACCGGAAAGGATCAAATTGTTCGATTTTTTGCTAAGTGAATTTCCTCAGATCAGCACCTTGGTGTTTGCGGTCAATCCAAAAGGCAATGACAGCATTTACGATCTGGATATTCAGAATTACTTTGGCGAAGGTTTCATTTATGAAGAGATGGATGGTCTTAAATTTAAAATCGGACCCAAATCATTCTTCCAGACCAATTATAAACAAGCATTGGAACTTTATAGAAAAACACTGGAATTTGCAGATCTTAAAGGTCATGAAGTCGTATATGATTTGTATACAGGAACCGGAACTATTGCCCAATATGTTGCCAGAAATGCAAAACAGGTAATCGGTATAGAATCTGTACAGGAAGCCATCAACGCTGCAACAGAACACGCAGAACTGAACGGCCTTACCAATACAACATTCTATTGTGGCGATATGAAAAACGTTTTCAACGACGAGTTTCTAGCCACACATCCCAAAGCAGATGTACTCATTACAGACCCGCCAAGAGACGGGATGCATCAGAAAGTAGTAGAGCAGATTTTGAAGTTGGCTCCAGAAAGAATAGTGTACGTGAGCTGTAACTCTGCAACGCAGGCCAGAGATATTGCATTGATGAAGGAGGATTACGACCTGGTGAAGATCTTGCCTGTTGATATGTTTCCTCAGACACATCACGTGGAAAATATCGCACTGCTGACTAAAAAAATTAAGGCTTAATTTTGACAATTAATATCCTTTCTCGAGGCTAATTTCTAACACGACCGTATGAAAAAGATACTATGGATTTTCGGTTTTCTAATGCTTCTCACCAGTTGTGGAAGTGATGATGATATCTGCCTGGGAGAAGAGTCGACACCAAGACTTCTCCTGAAATTCCGCAATGCCAACAACCAGCTCGTACGACTGGACTCACTCTTTGTGGACGTAGATTATGGCAAAGATACTTTGAAAAACATTATCACCTCGGTAAATGTAGATTCGGTTTTTGTGCCGTTGAGAATAGACGAAAGTCCTTACACAGATATCTACATTAGAACCAGAAAAGGACAGAAGGGAAGCAAGCTGAGAGTCAATTATGATAAAAAATCGATCTACGTTTCGCCGGCCTGCGGTTTCAAAATCAATTATGAAAATCTCAAAATGGATCTTCTTCAGGCAAATCCTGTTCAAAGTATCCTCCCAAATAATACATCACTGACCGATGAGAATAACATCAATTTTTATTTGCGCTTTTAGCCTTTTATCAGTATCAGTTTTTTCTCAGAGCAGTACAGATGAGAAAAAGCAGGATTCGGTAAAGTGGAAATATACACCCAATTTTACAGTTGGTGTAGATGTTCTGAATCTGGGAACAGGCCTCTTCAGTGACAGGCAGATGATTCAGGGTTTTGTTTCCAGCCGGGTGAGCAAGAAAGTTCACGCCGTGATAGACCTCGGATATGACAACAATATCTACCGGAAAAACGGTTATGATGTCACGGCCGATGGCCTTTTTGCAAAGATCGGTGGATTTTATATGCTCTCCATGGATCCTGAGAATGATCTCAACGGTTTCTACGCAGGAGCCAAACTGGCAGGGAGTTTTTATAATCAGGAATACAAAGCCATTCCTGTCAAAGGGATCAACAGTGAAGGCGTTACCGTAGCGTTTGCGCCGTCTACACAAAGCAGCTATTGGATAGAAGCCGCTTTGGGAGCCAGAGTACAGGTTTTCAACAGTAATTTCTTTATAGATGTCAACGTTCAGCCCAGATATTTGGCTTATACAACCAAGCAGGAAGAAATCAAACCAATGATCGTTCCCGGTTTTGGAAAGAGTTCAGGAAGTTTCAATATGGGTTTCAGCTGGAACATCGCTTACAAATTTTAAAAAGAAAAAGTCTGCACAATGTGTGGACTATTTTATGAACGTTATTTGGCCAGCTTTGTCGCCCTTAGTTTATCCTTAGCCTGTCGAAGGGTTCCAGCTTTTTTCCTTTTTTATTCAAAAAAACAAAAGAGAGCTCCACGCAGGTCGGGCTGCAGATTGCAAATATCGTCACAGTAGTACAACAAAAAAAGCACGGAACCTTATGACGGTTGCCGTGCTTTTTTCATGTTTAGACTGTGATTTTCTATCAATTCAATTTGATGTTGAAAGGCATTTCCATCATCACAGAAGCTTTAGCATTAGGATCTGTCACCTGCTGGAAAATCTTGAAATTCTCTTTACCGATTTTGTTTTTGATGACTCTGGTAGAGAAGTCCTCATCAGTTTCAGAAGAGAATATCTGCTCAAATTTTGACAGTTTAGCAGGATATGCAGCCACGCCGTATTCTTTAAGATTGGCAGTTTTTGCTGCATAATTAATGGCGTCCTGCAAAGTTCCAAGCTCATCTACAAGACCTATCTGTTTAGCGCGGACGCCAGACCAGATTCTTCCTCCGCCGATGGCATCAATTTCCTCAAAAGATTTCTTTCTGTTCTGCGTTACAAAATGGACAAAACGCTGGTAAGTAGATTCCACGCTTCTCGTCATGATGGTAAGCGTACCGGGACTCAGACCGTTGATCGCAGAGATCATATTGGAGTTGGCATTGGTTGTCACGGCATCGCTTCGGATACCATTTTTTGCAGCCAGATCTTTAAAGTAAGGAATAACGCCGAAAACACCGATAGATCCTGTTAACGTGTTGGGTTCAGAGAAAATTTTGTCTGCTCCCATTGCGATGTAGTAGCCACCTGACGCTGCATAATCTCCAAATGACACAATCACTGGTTTTGAACGCTTCAGCTGCTGCATTTCAAAAAGAATTTCATCAGATGCATTGGCACTTCCGCCGGGCGAATTGATTCTGAAAACCACGGCTTTCACATTGTCGTCCTTCTGTAGTTTTTTGATTTCCTTCACAAAGTTTTCAGAATAAATCGCATCATAACCTTTCCCGTTGTTGATGGCTCCGGAAGCGTACAGAATGGCGATTTTGTTTTTTCCGCTTTCAGAGTTTACAGATTCGGAATATTTTGCAAAAGATATTTTATTGATTTTTTTATCAGAATCGATATGCAGCTTTTTCTTGATCAACTTATCATATTCGCTCTTCTGGATCAGCTGGTCAGCGAGTTTATACTGCAGGCTGAGATTGGGAAGATAGCCGTACAGACTGTCGGTAATTGTTTTAAATTCTGACTCGGAAATTTTTCTTGAGTTTGATATTTTACTGGAAGTGTTGGCCCAGATGTCATTCAAGAGGGTAGACAGTTGTTCTTTATTTTCCGGAGAGATCTCATCTTTCAGAAAAGGCTCTACCGCCGCTTTGAATTTTCCGTGACGGATGACCTGAATGCCGATGCCATATTTTTCAGCAAAGCTTTTGAAGAAAGTCACTTCCGCAGAAAGTCCTTTCAATTCTATTCCGCCAGCCGGGTTCAGGTAAAATTTATCTGCCACAGAACCTAAGTAGTAGGCACCTTGTGATACTGAGTTGCCATAAGCGTAAACAAATTTTCCGCTCTTCTTAAAATCGATCAGCGCATTTCTGATGTCGTCCAGCTGTGTAATGCCAGCATTAATCTGGTCAGATTCTATGCTGATCCCTTTAATATTATCATCGCTTTTTGCTTTGCTGATAGCCTGTAAAACATCATACAGCAATACTGCTTTTTCCTCTTTATTAATAGAGAAAAAATCTTCCTGATCTTCTGATGGGCTGTCTATTATTTTTGTTTTAAGGTCCAGCGTCAGTACAGAATCAGATTTTACGTCTGATGTTTCAGCCAGCGAACCGAGAATTACAAATGCTAAAAAAAAGGCAAAAAATCCTGCAAAAACAATAAAAATTGCCGTTAAATTTGCAAGAACTAGTTTGAAAAAACTTTTCATTATAAAATTAATTTGTTTGATATGTCGTACTATACTGTGGTTTTGTTACTGGGAAGTAATATTAATAATCCGGAAGATAATATTACTGTTGCTCTGAAAAAGATAGAAGAACAGACGGGTGCAATATTAAAAAAATCTGAATTAATACAATCAGAACCAGTAGAGTTTGTCAGTAATAATAATTTTTGTAATATTGCAGTTCAAATAAAAACACAATTTTCGCCTGTCGTGTTGTTAAAAGGGCTGAAGAAAATCGAAGTGGAAATGGGTCGCATACAGGACTCTACGTACTACGAGAGCTATCAGGACAGGATTATAGACATTGATATAGTATTATTTAATAATATCAGATTTGTCTCAAAAAAGCTGGTTATTCCGCATCATAAGAATCTTTATGAAAGGCGTTTTGCCAGGGATCTAATTGCTGAAGTGAGATAAGGTAGTTAAACACAAATGATTATGAAGAAAAAATTATTTCTATTATTCTGGGTCCCATTCCTGGGTTTTTCACAGAATAACACAAGCGGATCGGAGAGCATTCCTACGCAACCTTTCAACAATCAAAGCCGTCTGTTTAAAGATTGGTCTGTCTCCTTGGGAGGCGGTGCTGCATTTATGACGCACTCAGATCTGACTTCTTTTTATGATGGCGATATCAACTGGGGCTGGAATGGCTACGTAAGTCTTGACAAACAAATCACGCACACGCTCGGAGTGTCTTTGATGTACACGAGAGGTGAAACCAATCAGAAAGCTTATCTCAATGATCTTGCCGGAGTAGGGCAGGGCCGTACAAAATTTGATCAGATTGCCTTACTGGGTGATGTCAATTTTTCAAATATTATGAGGAGAGTAGACAATAGATCTAATTTCAGATGGGCTCTTCATGGCTACGCAGGACTTGGGCTGATGGGTTACAAAACTTTCCTACAGGACAACAATACACTTAGCAAATTTCCTCTTTATATAGAGCAAAAGATGAATGTAGGATCTTTCACCTATATTGGTGGAGTAGGACTGAAATATAACATCTCCAGATTACTTGATATAGAACTCAGAACACTTTATTTTATCAGTGGTGATGAAGAATTTGATGGTGGTGGCTGGACAAGAGAAGCCGCTCCGGGATATAACCTTATCAACGATACCTATTCTGATAATTCATGGATAGTCAACTTAGGTATTTCCTTAAAACTGGGGAAACATCAGGATCATTTGCGTTGGGTAGATCCTTTGCAGGTAGCCTACGCACGTACTGCAGAGATGGAAGATAAATTCAAAGATTTCAAAGTCTGTGAAAAAGGTGACGGTGATAATGACAGCGTTTGCGACGACTGGGACAGACAGCTGGATACTCCGGCTGGTGCAAGAGTAGATGGTGCAGGAGTTGCATTAGATCTGGATCTTGACGGTACCATTGACCTCAATGACAAATGCGTAACGGTTCCTGGACCTATCGAAAACAACGGATGTCCTACAGAAGTTGTGAAGCCGCTTGTTGACAAGCAGGTAGCTGTAGATGAAGTCAATAAATACTTTAAAGGAATCGAATTCGAACTGAACAAAGATGTCATCAGACCGACTTCTTTCTCAGACCTAAATAATGCAGCTGATATTATTAAAACAATAGCTGCAGGAGAAAGTTTCACAGTGGTGGGCGCTACAGACACAAGAGGTTCAGCGGCATACAACAAAAAACTGTCACAAAGCAGAGCCAATGCCGTACTTGCTTATCTTGTAAACAAAGGCGTTTCTTCGTCCGTGTTAACTGCAGAAGGAAGAGGTAAGGATGATCTTAAATATCCGGAATGCGACCCGGCAACAAAATGCCCGGAATGGAAAAATGAAGCAAACAGAAGAGTTTATTTCATCGCAAAATAAATAATAATACAAAAACATTCAAATATGAAACAAAATTTATTCGCATTAGTGACGTTAGGCTTAATGTTACCAATGGGCTTAGCGGGTCAGGAAAATACTGCCGTTGCAGCTGGTGATGCCAATTCAGGATCGTTGAACGTAGCACCATTTACACAATCTTCAAAAAGATTCAATGACTGGTCTATTTCAGTTGGTGCCGGTGTACCACTTATCCAGTCTGCTGATATGACTTCTATCAAAAACGGAAACGGTAAAAACCTTTTCGGATATTCTGCGTATGTAAGTGTAGACAAGGCGATTACACACGCATTCGGTTTAAACCTTCAATACGACAGAGGCGAAACAAGACAAGGTCAGGTGAACACAAAAGATCACGAAGCTTTGGCAGGGAATTATCCAGCAGGAAGAACGCAGTATAACGCAATTTCTATATTAGGAGATTTGAATTTCTCAAATTTACTAAGAAGAGTAGATAACAAATCGCCTTTCAGATGGGCTCTTCATGGTTACGCTGGTATTGGAACAATGTCTTACAAATCTTACAGACAGGATCCTAGTCCAGTGTACAACCAAACGCTTAACTACGAAGTAAAACCTTTCAAACTGGGTTCTCTTTTTGGACAGGCTGGTGCAGGTCTTAAATTTAAAATCAACAACAGAATCGATCTTGAAGGTAGAGTAATGTATGTTGTAACAGGCGACGACGAATTTGACGGAGCTGGTGTAAAACAGACAGGATATAACCTGATTGAAGATCAGATTTCTGATAACTTCTTCAACACCACTTTGGGACTTACTTTCAAACTAGGTAAACACGAGTCTCACCTGATGTGGCACGATCCAATGCAGGAGATTTATTACAAATTGGATGTTCTTAATGAGAAAACTCAGGATATCGAAGTTTGTAAAAAAGGAGATGTAGATAATGACGGCGTTTGTGATGACTGGGACAGACAGCTTGATACTCCGGCAGGTGCAAGAGTAGACGGCGCTGGTGTAGCACTGGATGTCGATTTGGATGGTGTCATAGATCTTAATGATAAATGTGTAACAGTTCCAGGTCCGGTAGAAAACAACGGCTGTCCTTTGACAATGAATAACTCAGGAACAGGAGTTGCAACAGACGATACAGCACTTTTGAAAGGAATCGAATTTGATCTGAATTCTGACAGAATTCTTCCTTCAAATACACCAATTTTGAATAATGCAATCAGTTTTATCAATTCAAACAACAGTTCTTTTAAAGTGATTGGAGGTACAGATACAAGAGCATCAGATGCTTACAATCAAAAACTTTCTGAAAGAAGAGCTAATAATGTTAAAAGTTATCTGATAGAAAACGGAGCAGACAAAGCAAAACTGGAAGCGATCGGATTAGGAGAGAAAAACCTTTTATATCCTGAATGTGACCCTGCTGATAAATGTCCGGAGTGGAAAAACAGAGCAAACAGAAGAGTATATTTTGAAGCTAAATAAAATATACCTCATTTAATATCAAAAACCGTTTCGTTTTTATTACGAGACGGTTTTTTTATTTTAAGGAATTGATTAAATTTACAAATGTTTTCTTCCGCAGAATCGCAAAATCAGATTATTTATAAAACGCTCAAACAATTTTGGGGGTTTGATCAATTTCGTTCTTCTCAGGAACAAATTATCCTTTCTGTGATCAACGGAAAAGACACGCTGGCTCTTTTGCCAACCGGCGGAGGGAAATCGCTCTGCTACCAGTTGCCGGCCATTATTCTTGAAGGCACATGCCTTGTCATCTCACCATTATTGGCGTTAATGCGGGATCAGCTTCTGTCATTACAGTCGCTCGGGATTGAGGCAGAACTGCTAAGCTCAGACCTGGATGAGTTTGAAGAAGAAACGGTCTACAGCCGCTGCAAAGAAGGCCTGACCAAAGTTCTTTTCGTCTCACCGGAAAGACTACAGAATCCATTATTTCTAAGGAATATCCAGGAGATTCATATCTCATTTATGGCAGTAGACGAGGCGCATTGCATCTCGGAGTGGGGCCAGGATTTCCGACCAAGTTATCAGAATATCAAAAAATTCCGGCAGGATTTTAAAAATGTGCCTTGCCTTGCCTTGACGGCTACGGCTACCAGTCAGGTGATAGATGAAATTGTCACAAAGCTGGGTTTTCACAATCCTCAGATTTTCAAGCAGAGTTTCCGAAGAGAAAATCTCAATATCATCGTCGGCAATACGTCTGATAAATACAGCCGTATTCTGGAATTCGTAAGACAGAACCCATCTTCCGGAATCATTTACACGCGCACGAGGAAGGAAGCAGAAGATCTTGCCTTTTACCTCAAGAAAAATAATTTTCCAAATGCAGATTTCTTCCACGCTGGGATGACAGCAAAAGATAAGGAGAATCTGCAGAAAAAGTGGATCAGCAGCCAGTTCCACGTTTTGGTTTCTACCAATGCTTTCGGAATGGGGATCGATAAAGATAATGTGCGTTTTGTGATCCATTTTTCACCATCATCCACTTTGGAAAACTATTATCAGGAGATAGGACGTGCCGGTAGAAACGGACAGGAGGCGATTGTTCTGCTGCTGTGGAATGAGCAGGAACTTACTAATATTGATGATATTTTTAAAAATCAAATTCCTAATAAGACCGAATATCAGAAAATCCTCCTGTATCTGTATTCCATTTTTCAGATTGCAGATTCCGATTTGCCTGAAAGGACTTTCCAACTGGATATCAACAGAATTAAAAATCTGACCAGTCTTTCATTAGCCAAAATAAAAAACATTCTCACATTTCTAAACAATCAGGAGCTTATTTATTATAAAAGCAGCGTATCAGCATCCACGCTTCAGAGTTTTATCAATTCGGAAGATCTGGAACAGCTGCCGCCTTCAGACGCTTATTTTATGGAGTTATTATTCCGTAATTTGCCTGGCCTGGCCATTCAAAAGGTACATTTCAGTGATATGGCTTTTTGTAAAAAAAATGGATTTGATTTGGTTAATTTTAAGGAAAGGCTGAAGCAGATGCAGAAATCCGGACATCTGGAATATCTCGATGGCAGCCAGCATTCGATTAAGTTTCTGAAACCTCGTAACGACAGACATCTTTCAGGAGAATATTGGACACTTTTCAATCATATTCAGAAAAATAAATTGAAGAAATGGGAGGAAAATAAATTCTTTATCAAAGATCAGGATTTTTGTAAGATGAAACTGATTCTCAGTTATTTCGGTGAGCGCGATGCCGAGAATTGCGGGAAATGCTCTGTCTGCAGAAAAAAAACCAATACCAAAAAAACCTTGTCCACAGACATTTTTGAGCAGCTTGCGAGAAGGCCGATGGCTTTGGAAGAAGTGGCCGCAAACCTCACATTCCATTCAAAAGAAAAGATCTCAGAAACACTGATTTTTCTACTGGATATCGGCAAAGTCAAGATGCTGAATTACAAAACTTACATGCTTAATCAATAGAATTATTTGGGCAGCTTAATCCGTCTTCCACTCCCGCTTTTTTATTTTTTTGCCAAAAAATAAAAAGAGCTCCGTTCAAGCCGGGCTGCGAGTGATTCGACTTAAAAATCAATTATCAACTATCATTTATCAATTATAAATCAATGACGAAATCCCTCAATGTCGTTTTTTTCGGAACTCCCGATTTTGCCAGAGCTTCTCTGGAAGCCATTTTCAAATCCCATCATAAAGTTGTTGGCGTTGTAACTGCCGCCGACAAAGCCAGCGGTCGTGGCATGAAACTCACGCCATCGCCGGTCAAAGTTTTTGCAGAAGAAAATAATCTCAATCTCTTTCAGCCCGAAAAGCTTAGAAATCCCGAATTTCTGGAAGCGGTGAAAGCTCTGAACGCCGATGTATTTGTAGTTGTCGCGTTTAGAATGATGCCTCAGGTCCTGTTTACGATTCCAAGATTGGGTACTTTTAATCTGCACGCCTCTTTACTTCCAGATTATCGTGGTGCCGCTCCAATCAATTATGCGGTGATCAACGGAGAGACCAAAACCGGCGTCACCACTTTTTTTATCAATGAGAAAATAGATGAAGGCAGTATTCTTCTTCAGGCCGAAACGGAAGTGACGCCAGATGATAATGCCGGAACGCTGCACGACAAACTGATGAACATCGGCTCGGAATTGATCATTACAACGTTGGACGGTTTGGCCGATAATTCAATAGAGGAAAAACCGCAGCCTGAAAAAGAAAATCCGAAAACCGCTTATAAAATATTCAAAGAAAACCTGAAAATCGATTGGTCTCATAATGCTGAAACCGTTCATAATTTCGTCAGAGGAATGTCGCCTTATCCCACTGCTTTCACCATTATGAAAGTTGGCGACGAAGAAAAATCGCTAAAAATTTTCAATGGTACATTTGAAGTTGAATCTCACTCACGCGACGGCGGAGATTTTGATATTTCAAAAACAGAATTCAAATTCTATACGAAAGACGGAATATATTATCCGGAAGATGTTCAGATCCAGGGTAAGAAAAGGTTACCCGTCAAAGATTTTCTGAATGGGATTCAGAATTTTGAAGAATATAAAAAGTCTTAGTATTAAAAAATATAATAAAGGCTTCGACTCCGCTCAGCCTGACAATGCTTAAAATTAAAATCGTATTCGAGCTGTCACACTGAGCGGAGTCGAAGTGCATATTCAATTAAAATATTTTAAAAATGAAAAAACTTTTTCTCGGTTTATTGTTCGGTTCAAATATCCTGTTTTCTCAGGATTTGAAAGTGATGACTTATAACATCCGATTGTCATTAGAAAGCGATAAAGAAAATTCCTGGGACAACAGAAAACAAGATGCTTTGGCTCTGATGAATTACTATCATCCCGATTATTTCGGTGTCCAGGAAGCGGTTCCTCAGCAAATGACGGATATAAAAACCGGTCTGAAAGATTACGACTATGTAGGCGTTGGGCGAGATGACGGTAAAAACCAAGGCGAATATTCAGCAATTTTTTATGATAAAAATAAACTTGAAGTTCTGAAATCCGGAACATTCTGGCTCAGCGAAACGCCGGAAAAACCTTCCAAAGGTTGGGATGCGGCTTACAACAGGGTTTGTACTTATGCACTTTTCAAGTTGAAAAAAAGCGGGAAAATGTTTTACGCATTTAATGTGCATTTTGATCATGTCGGCAATATTGCCCGGGTCAACTCATCGAAGTTAATTTTGGAGAAAATTAAAGAACTTAATACGGAAAATCTTCCTTTGACCTTGACAGGCGATTTCAATCTGACAGGCGAGACAGAGCCGATCAAAATTATTTCGAAATCTCTGGACAATGCTTATTACCATTCGAAAAAACCACATTACGGACCGAAAGGAACGTTCACAGCGTTTGATGTCAACACCGTTCCAAAAGAAAGGATTGACTATATTTTTGTAAAAGGTTTTGAGACCGAAACTATCAGAACTATCAATGACAGACGTGAAAATCTGCTGTATCCATCAGACCATTTTCCGATTTTAGCTAAGATTGAGTTTAAGAAATAATTATAAATAAAAAATCCTCTTGCTGAAAGAGGATTTTTTTATTTTAACGGAAAAAGTCTTCGACTCCGCTCAGACTGACATTATTGAAAAATTGAATTTTTAGTATTAGAGTTGTCACACTGAGCGGAGTCGAAGTGTTTATGCTACTTTTCCCAAACAATCTTCTTCGTCATCACATCACTGGAATTGGTTCCAACCATTATTTCAAATTCACCGGCTTCCCAATCGTAGTTTAGTTCGTCATCATAGAATTTCAAATCTTCAGGCGTCAGTTTAAAAGTCACGTTTTTGTTTTCGCCTTTTTTCAATAATATTTTTTGAAAACCTTTCAGTTCTTTGATTGGACGAACCACTTTTCCGAAAAGGTCTCGGATGTAAAGCTGAACGACCTCTTCACCGTCAAATTTTCCGGTGTTGGCAACGTTCACATTGATGGTCAAAGTTTGATTGCCTTTCAGATTTTCTGAACTCAAATTAAAATTTGAATATTTGAAATCTGTGTAACTCAGTCCAAAACCAAATGGGAATTTCGGGTCATTGTCCAAATCGATGTAAGCGGAAACGTAATTTCTGTCCGTAGACTTTCCAGCCGGTCTTCCGGTGTTGTAATGGTTGTAATAGATTGGGATTTGACCTTCCGTTCTTGGAAAAGTCATCGGCAGTTTTCCGCCAGGATTTACATTTCCGAACAGGACATCGGCGATCGAATTTCCAGCTTCTGTTCCGAGCCACCAGCTGTAAACGATCGTTGAAATGTTATCTGCTGCCCAATCAAAAACCAAAGGTCTTCCGGCGTTGATCATCAGAATAATTGGTTTTCCGGTTTTAGCAATTTCTTTCAGTAATTCTTCCTGTACGCCTGAAAAATGCAGGTTGCTTCGGCTTTTCGCTTCGCCACTCATGGCGTGTCCTTCGCCTAAAGTCATAACCACCACGTCTGCTTTTTTCGCCGTTTCGATAGCTTCTGCAAACATCGATTTGTTGTCGTCGTTTTCGTTACAGCCTTTTGCGTAGAGCAAAGTTGAGTTTTTGTCTAATTGATTTTTAATCCCTTCAAATTGCGTGACAATTCTCTGTGCATCATCTTTGAAAGGAACAGACCAGAATCCGTGCATTGCCACCGCTTCTTTCCCGAATGGTCCAATTAAGGCAACCGTTTTAGTAGATTTTGAAAGCGGAAGTATTTTCTTTTCATTTTTCAGTAGAACGATACTTTTTGAACCAAATTCTCTCCCGAATTTTCTGTGTTCAAGATTGTTGGTTTGTTGTTTTTGTCTTTCGGAATTTGAAAATTTGTATGGGTCATCAAATAGTCCCAATTCAAATTTTTTGATTAAGATTCTTCTAACCGCATCATCTACAAATTTAATATCTACTTTTCCTTCTTTGACCAGTTTTGGAAGCTGTTCCATATAGATGTTGCTTTCCATATCCATATCGGATCCTGCTAGGATGGCTTTTTCTGCTGCTTCGGCGTTGTCTTTTGCATAGCCGTGCTTGATCATTTCTCCGATGCTTCCCCAATCGGATACTACGAAACCGTTATAATTCCATTGGCCTTTTAATAAATCTCTCAGGATGTACCTGTTTGCCGTCGCAGGAATTCCGTTGATATCGTTGAATGAGTTCATAAAAGTGGCAACACCTGCTTCTGCTGCGGCTTTGAAAGGTGGAAGATAAGTCTCGTGAAGTTGGCGAAGACTCATATCGACAGAATTGTAATCTCGTCCGCCGACTGCGGCACCGTAAGCTGCAAAGTGCTTGGCACAGGCCATTATTGCGTCTATGTTTCCCAGACCTTTCCCCTGGAAACCTTTGATTCTTGCCAATCCGATTTTCGTTCCCAGAAAGGTGTCCTCGCCGGAACCTTCCATCACGCGTCCCCATCTAGGATCTCTGGCAATGTCCACCATTGGTGCAAATGTCCATTGGATACCGTATGCAGAGGCTTCGATGGCGGCAATTCTTTCGGATCTTTCTATCATTTCCAGATCCCAGCTTGCAGCCTGACCAAGGTTAATGGGAAAGGTTGTTCGGAATCCGTGAATCACATCCTGCCCGAATATCATTGGGATTTTCATTCTCGATTCTAAGGCCAATTTTTGGAAAGCTCTGGTTTCTTCGGCACCGGTTACGTTTAGCATAGATCCCACTTTTCCCTGTTTTATCTCTTCCAATACTTTTTTGGAATTGGAGTTTTGTGGTCCTGTGGCATATTCGAAGCCGCTGTATTGGACGAGTTGTCCCGCTTTTTCTTCCAAAGTCATTCTGGAAATAAGTTCGGTAACTTTTTGGTCGATGCTTTTCTGGGCATTAATGCTGATTCCGAAGATTAATAACAGTAATGAAAGGCTATGTTTTATCATAAGTTTTCTTTTGTCTCATTTTGAGAAATTAATATTTGTAAAAATAATAATATATCATAGACGAAGATGTTTTTTATTCAAAAAATAAAAAAGCTGCCTTTACGATTGTAAAAGCAGCTGTATATAATAATCGAAGTATTATTAATAAACTCTTAAGCCGGATCTTGCTCCAGTAGATGTTAAGACGGCTTGTGATCTTGCTTTTTGTCCTGCAGAAAACATAAACATTGCGCCATCATCCACATAATCCATATAGTTCATAAACATCACAGATCGTGAAGTACCACTACATGATTTATACAATGGGTATGTTGGTTTTCCATAATTTTCCGATGGTTGTGTAGGCGTATCTGCTACAAGATCATTTCCGCAAGCGGCATCGCCCCAAATATGTCTAAGATTCAAATAATGGCCCACCTCGTGAGTTGCTGTTCTTCCTAAATTATACGGAGATACAGCGCCGGTTTTGCCAAAATAAGGTGCTGCAATTACAACGCCGTCATTCCATAGACCTGCAGATTCCGGAAAAGTAGCATACCCAAGAATGCCACCCATATTTCCAACCACCCAAAGGTTAAAATAGTTGGATGGAGTAGTCGCATCAATGCCGCCGGACGAAGCTTTTTTCATAGCATCATTAGTTCCCCATTTTGTTTTTGTGGTTGCTTTTCTTACGGTTTTTACCAGATGAAATCTTACTTTTGTATCTCCTGCACTGATCCCTGAAAATTCTGTTGGGATTTTTGATGCATCGGTATTTGTTCCTGCAAAATCAGCATTAAGAACTGCTATCTGTTCTGCGATTCTTGCATCTGAAATATTTTCTGCAGCGGATTTATACAATACATTTACAACAACGGGAATGTCAACAGAACCGTCAGCTAACACCTTTCCTTGAAATTTGTTCACTGCAGTTTCTATGTTGGCAAACCGTTCTCTAGCACCTGCATCATTTTTTAAAAGTTCAGATCTTATTTCTTCCGAAGGGCAGGATCTTCTGGCGGAAACTGTGGTTGTCGAATTATCTTCAGACAGATTTTCTGTTTCGGAATTTTGATTGCAAGCCGTTAACATGACCGCAGAAGCCAGATAAAAAATTGTTTTCTTCATAAAGTGGTATTTTTAATATTTTTATCAAAATTATATATTTTTTCAATAATCACTATTTTATTTTAAAAAATATACAAAGATGTGCTTATTTAGTTGAATTATAATTAATTAATCGTTTGTTTGACTGATTTTGTTTGCTGTACTAGAAGGGCTTTACAGGAGTTTATTTGTTTGATTGTAAATCTATGATCTGCCTAAATTTCTCTACTTTTGACACATAAATTTTGGGAAATGAAAAAACTATTATTGGGACTTCTACTGATGGGAACAGCGCTGGGTGCGCAGGAACTGTATATGCCGAGGAATATCAAGAATGCTTATGCGAAAGGAACGCGGGATATTTCCGGAAAGCCGGGGAAAAACTACTGGCAGAACAAAGGTGTCTACGACGTCAAGGTAAAAGTGGATGCAAAAACGAAAATAGTCTCGGGTTCTGAGACCATCCAATATTCCAACAACAGTCCGGATGAGCTGAATGTTTTGGCGATCAGATTTGTCAATAATGTGAATAAGCCACAGGCGCCAAGAGCCGGATACGCTTCTAAAGAATCGATGACGGATGGTCTGAAGATCAAATCGTTTTCCATAAATGGTGAAAAATATAATATTAATAGCGACAACTGGGGAACGGTGGAAGCGGTGAAACTGGTGAAAGCGATTGCTGCAAAATCGAAAACTGAAATCAAAATCGACTGGGAATATCCATTGGCAAAGGAAAGTGGCCGAGAAGGGCAGATAGATCCGGAGACTTTTTATGTGGCGTATTCTTTCCCGAGAGTTTCCGTTTATGACGATTACAATGGCTGGGATATGCTGGCGCATAACGGTAGACAGGAGTTTTATAATGATTTCAATGATTATTCGTTTGCGATTTCTGCACCGAAAAATTTTGTGGTTTGGTCAACTGGAGATTTCCTGAATCCTGAGGAAGTTCTTAATCCTGAATATTTAAAACGGTTTAAAGAATCGTTAAAATCAGATAAAATCATTCATGTTGCCACTGAATCTGAAATGAAATCAGGCAAAGTGACGAAGCAGAATGAGTGGAATGTCTGGAAATTCAAAGCAAATAATATTGTTGATTTTTGTTTTGCCCTGAGCAATCATTACGTTTGGGATGCGTCTAGTGTTCAGTTGATAACAAAAAGAGCGAGCGTACAGGCTGCTTACAAAGTTGGCGCAAAAGATTTTGAAAAATATACGGAATGGATGCGTTACAACCTGAAATGGTTTTCAGAAAACTGGCCTGGCGTCGAATATCCATTCCCTGCGATGACAGCTGTCCAAGGTTATGCCGATATGGAATATCCGATGATGATCAACGACACGAGTATCCCGGATGATTTTCAAGACGCAAGACTAACGGCGGATCACGAGATTGCGCATACTTATTTTCCTTTTTATATGGGAATTAATGAAACGCGGTATGCTTATATGGATGAAGGCTGGGCTACGACTTTGGAATATCTGATTGGTATTGCTGAAAACGGAAAGGAAGCGGCAGACAAATTTTATAAAAACTTCCGTGTCAAACGTTGGATTAATGATGCCTCTGCGGAAGAAGATCAACCGGTTATCACCATGAGTTCTCAGCTTGCAGGCTCAGGTTACGGGAATAATGCGTATGTGAAATCGTCTTTGTCTTATTTGGCTTTGAAGGATTATCTGGGTGATGAGTTATTCAAAAAAGCACTTCACACTTATATGGATAACTGGAACGGTAAACATCCGATTCCGTGGGATTATTTTAATTCGATGAATGCAGGTTCCGGGAAGAATCTGAATTGGTTTTTCAACAACTGGTTTTATACCAATAATTATATTGATTTGAAAATTGCGTCGGTAGCTCAGCAGGACAAACAGTTGGTTTTAACGGTTGAGAATGTCGGTGGATTTGCGGTTCCGTTTGATGTGGTTTTGACTTACGAAGATGGGACGACGGAGAAAGGCCACTTTACGCCGGCAGTTTGGGAGAAAGACCAGAAGATGACGAATCTGAATATTCCTGTGAAGAAGAAAATAAAGTCTATCAATCTGGATGGCGGTATTTTTATGGATTATACGGTTGCAGATAATTTGAAAAGCCTGTAATAGAAGTATCTTTCCAGTAGGAAGTTTCTATAATTAATAATAGATTTGCAGCCATTATCATAAATATTAAAATAATAAAATGAAAAGACAGACTATCGCATTGTTTTGCATAGCAGCATTTAGTTTTTCGTGTGCCGATAAAGATGGCAAGAAAGACGACAGCAAATATACAGATGAGCAAAAAGCCTCGTACTATATCGGTATGAGTATCGCGCAAAATATGAAACAGGATGGCTTCAAAGTAGATCCGGATCTTTTAGCTCAGGGTATCAAAGAAGAGTTGGACAGCACAAAGAAGAAGTTGATGCCGGCTGAGGAAATGAACAGTTTTATGCAGGACTTTATGATGAAACAGCATCAAAAAAAGCAGTCTGAAGCGGGATCACAGTCTAATGATAATAAGAAAAAAGGTCTGGAATTTTTGGCTAAAAATAAAAGCAATCCAAAAGTAAAAACCACTGCTTCAGGTTTACAATACGAGGTTCTTCAGGAAGGCGACGGGAAAACAAAACCAAAAGCGTCCGATATTGTACAGGTAAAATACACAGGGAAACTTCTGAACGGAACTGTTTTCGATTCTACCGACAAGAATGGAGGCGCACCAATGGATATCAACTTAGCCGCAGTAATCCCAGGCTGGACAGAAGGCATCCAGCTGATGAGCAAAGGTTCCAAATACAGATTTTATATTCCTTCCGATTTGGCTTACGGCGACCAAGGTGCTGGAGATGCTATTCCTGGCGGTTCTACCATTATTTTTGATGTAGAATTGGTTAGTATTAAATAAGGCCAATTACTTTAATAAAATCAAAAACCTCAGCTCAATAATAGCTGAGGTTTATTTTTATATCAAACTAAGAAAATCAAAAAATGACTATATTATAAATAATGCATTAAAAATTGATATTTGTTATTAAATTAGTATCTTAGTAGTGTAAAAATTAATTATCATGAGAAATTATTTATTTATTCTTATTATTTCAGCTTTCGCTACGAGCTGTGCCACTGACGGTCTTATAGATGATTCTAAAAGAGAGGAAGCATTAAGCTACAAAAATGGAACACTTTCTACTGGAAAAGTTTCTACAACGGGATTGAATGCGCCGGCAGGTTTTGAATTCAGTGAAATTCCCGCTGGGAGTGAAGGTATGTTATATGCATTGTATCTGAATTGGACTGAAGATGCGAGACATACTGTTTCAGATGATTTTATTATTCCACAAAATGAAAGCTGGAAAATCGAAAATTTTTCTTTTTTCATCATGAATCCTGATATTTTACCAAATAGTGTCAGTTATATTAAAACCCTTGTTTTAGAGATTTATGACGGAGATCCAAAACTGTCCACTTCAAAAAAGGTTTACGGAAATATGAATGATAATTTGTTTAAATCTATAACAGCTACTAATATATATAGAGTTAATCATCTTACAACCTCTTCTACTATGAATCAACAGGCAAAGCTTGTTTATAAGGTTGATACTAGTATTAAGGATCTAAACTTGCAATCTGGTCGTTATTGGTATAAAATGACCCTTAGATTTAATTACGGAGATGATTGGTTTTGGTGTGTTCCAAGATTGCCAGTTACCGGTAATGATGTCAATACTTTTAATGCTTACTTCCGTATTGAGAATACAGGGGATATATTTACTACAGATCAAGGTTACACGGACCCGCAAACTCCAGTTCAGCCTCCTAATGTAAAGTATGAAACACCTTTTGAAATAACAGGTATAAAAACTATCAATTAAAATCTGTTTTTTTATTAATCTTTGTTTAAAATCAAAAACCTCAGCCGAAATAGCTGAGGTTTTCTTTGTTCTAATATATATGAAAAATTTAACGCTTATTCCACCGGTCTGAAAACCAAACCTGTTTCCTCAAAATAATCCAGCGTAATTCTGTCGCCGTCATTCACGGTTCCTGCGAGGATTTCTTTTGATAATTTATTCAAAACTTCCTGCTGAATGACTCTTTTCAAAGGTCTTGCTCCGAAAACAGGATCATAGCCTTTGTTGGTTAAATAATTCAGAGCGTCTTGCGTCGCAGTCATAATGATGTTTCTTTTCAGCAACAGATCATTGAAACCTCTCAACTGATACTGAACGATTTTTCCGATTTCTTTTTTTCTTAAAGGCTGGAACAAAACCGTTTCATCAATCCTGTTGAGAAATTCCGGACGAAGGGTTTGTTTTAATAAATCAAAAACCTGAATCTTAGTTTTGTCCACAATCTCATCCTGATTTTCCTCGGTAATATTTTCAAAATTCTCCTGAATAATGTGCGAACCGAGATTCGAAGTCATTATTATGATCGAGTTTTTAAAATTCACAACACGGCCTTTATTATCCGTCAAACGACCATCATCCAAAACCTGCAACAACGTATTGAAAACATCAGGATGTGCTTTTTCAATTTCGTCGAGAAGCACGACTGAATAAGGTCTTCTTCTCACCGCTTCCGTTAATTGTCCGCCTTCATCATAACCCACATATCCCGGAGGAGCGCCGACTAAACGAGAAACCGAATGTCTTTCCTGATATTCACTCATATCGATTCTCGTCATATTGTTTTCATCATCGAATAAAAACTCAGCTAAAGCCTTTGCCAGCTCAGTTTTACCGACACCTGTTGTTCCTAAGAATAAGAAACTTCCAATTGGTTTTTTCTCGTCACTCAATCCGGCTCGATTTCTTCTAATGGCGTCTGCAACTGCTTCAATCGCTTCTTCCTGACCGACAACTCTGTGATGAAGTTCGGTTTCAAGGTGAAGTAATTTTTCTCTTTCGGATTGAAGTAATTTTGTAACAGGAATTCCCGTCCATTTTCCAATCACTTCCGAGATGTTATCTGCGGTTACTTCTTCTTTAATCAATTCATTCTGATGGTTTTGCATCTCCAATTCGAGTTTCTGCAGAGCATCTTCTTTCTCCTTGATTTTTCCATACTGAATTTCAGCTACTTTGGCGTAATCTCCGGCTCTTGAAGCTCTTTCGGCTTCGAGCTTTAAAGATTCAATATCTTTTTTAATGGATGTTAAATCCTCAGATTTCTGTTTTTCTTTCAGCCATTTAGCGTTGATTTCGTTTCTTTCCTCAGAAATTTTCGAAATATCTTCTTTTAAATGATCGATTTTAGTTTGATTTCCCTCTCTTGAAATAGCTGCCAATTCAATTTCCATCTGCATCAGTTTTCTGTCGAGAACATCCAGCTCTTCAGGTTTTGAATTGATTTCCATTCTCAGTTTAGCCGAAGCTTCATCAATTAAATCGATGGCTTTATCCGGTAAAAACCGGTCTGAGATATATCGTTGAGACATTTCCACCGCTGCAATAATTGCTTCATCTTTGATTCTTACTTTGTGATGCGCTTCATATTTATCTTTAATTCCACGAAGGATTGAGATGGCAGATTCAGTATCAGGTTCTTCAACCATCACTTTCTGGAAACGTCTTTCCAAGGCTTTATCTTTTTCAAAATATTTTTGATATTCATTTAAGGTTGTCGCCCCGATCGCTCTTAATTCTCCTCTTGCCAAAGCAGGTTTCAGGATATTGGCAGCATCCATTGCTCCATCACCACCGCCGGCTCCAACCAAAGTATGGATTTCGTCGATGAAAAGAATGATTTGTCCGTCTGATTTGATGACTTCATTGACGACAGATTTTAATCTTTCCTCAAACTCACCTTTGTATTTTGCACCGGCAATCAAAGCACCCATATCCAATGAATACAAGGTTTTATCCTGCAGATTTTCAGGAATATCTCCGGAAATAATTCTGTGGGCAATTCCTTCCGCAATGGCGGTTTTACCAACTCCGGGTTCACCAATCAGAATCGGATTGTTTTTCGTTCTTCTCGATAGAATCTGCAAAACTCTTCTGATTTCTTCGTCACGACCAATTACCGGATCCAATTTTCCTTCTGCGGCAAGTTCGTTGAAATTTTTAGCGTATTTCTTTAAAGACTGGTACGTTTCTTCGGAGCTTGCAGAATTTGCGGTGCTTCCTTTTCTTAATTCTTTAATTCCACCTTCCAAAAGACTTTTGGTCACGCCCATATCTTTCAGCATTTTCGAAGCTTGGGAATTGGTGTCTAAAAGTGAAAGCCAAAGATGTTCGATGGTTACGAATTCGTCGCCCATTTTTTTTGCAATATTTGGAGCATCCAGCAAAACTTTATTTGCTGATTGTGAAAGGTAAATATTTCCGCCTTGTACTTTCGGAAGTTTTTCAAGGTTTTCTCTGTTTCGCTCTCTTACCAAAGTGGCATCTGCTTCAGCTTTTTTCAGTAAGAAAGGTGAAATATTTTCATCCGTCTGAAAAATTCCTTCCAGAAGATGTTGAGGTTCTATTTGCTGATTGCCAAATTCCATTGCCACTTGCTGAGCAGCCTGAATGGCTTCCTGTGATTTTACGGTATATTGGTTTAGGTTCATATTATTTATAGTTGTTAGTTGCTGGTTAATTATTGAATTGTTTCATCAAAATTTGTACAATTCCTATATGTAAAATGATGATTTTATTAAAAACATTAAGACTAAAGTTTTTAATTCTAATCTTAATGCTTATCAATTATTTAATTCGGATTGTTGATCGCAAAAAGTGTTCTTTTACTGATTATTTAAAATTATAGGACAAAATTTCCGAATTATTTAAAATTTAATAAAATGATGCGGACAATTTTTCCGATTGCTGATCAATCTTAATCCGATAAACTGGTCAAATTGTAAAGGATTATGATGGCTGATTTGATAATGTTTATAATCGAATTTTTTATTTATAAATTTGATTCTGAAAAATCTGAAATTGACTCGCTTTTTAATTATTTTAATGTCCTTTTTTCTACTTGATTTTTGTTGGGCGCAGCAACAGAATCAGGAAGATCTGTCAGGCTCGGAGACTTTGGACAAGAGTAAAATTTCACCAGAATCTGTCATTTCGCAAAGCCTCAAAAAGCTCGAACAGGCTATTTCTGAAGAGGAAAAATATAAAGTGAGAATGACGATGGCTGATGCTTATCTCAAAATTAAAAAGCCGGATTTTGCTAAATCAACCGAAATGCTTTTTAAGGCCAAGGAGATAGCGGAAAAACTGAATAATCCTTTATTGATGGCCAAAATCTACGGTTCTATAGCCAATCAGTATTCTTTTCTGAATTATCCCGAAAAGATAAAACCTTACCTCGATCTTTCAAAAATCCAAGTCGAAAAGCTGCCAAACGGTTATGAAAAAAACTATCTCACTGCAAGGCTTTTCATAGAATATGGCAATCTGGAAGCAGACAGAGAAAATTTTGCGCTCGCTAAAAAAAATTACCAGCGTGGTTTGACTGCGCTTCAAAAAAACGGAAGTCCGGATAAGAAAAACATATTCCAATACCAGCGCATATTCTATAATATCGGCGTGGCCAATACTTATCTCAGAAAAAATGACTCTGCAGAGTATTTCCTTAATAAAGCTATTGCCGTAAAAAATACTGAAAATAAGGAGTTTAAATATTTCGTTTACAATACGTTAGCAAAAGTTTATACCAATAGAGACGAAACAAAACGCGCCATCGATTCATTAGAAACGGTTCTGGATGATCCTGATTTTAAGGACAACAGGCTGAAAGCTGACATGTACAGGCAGCTTATTCTGTCTTTCAAAAAACTGGGCAACAACAAAAAGTATATCGAATATTCTGAGAAATTGCTGAAACTGGATCCTGATGTCAAGGAAAATAACCAAAAGGCCATTGTGACGGCCGTCAATGCAGAGCAGAAGGATTTGGTAGGGAAAATTGATGAACGGGAAAATCATAATCTGCTGCTAATGATCCTCTGTGCGCTCGTGATTTTATCCGCCGGGATTTTCATCTTTTTTATCAATCAGAAAAGAAAGCGGGAAAAACTGCTTTATCAGAACTTCCTGAAAAATCTGGATAATAGTCAGCACGATAATTTGATGGGGCCGGAAGTTGAGGTGGGAAAGGAGAAAGTGTCCTTCTCAGTTCCCAGTGCTGCAGAATCCGCGATTCTTGAAAAACTGGAGAAGTTTGAAGCTTCTGATAAATTTACCAATTCCAAACTTTCTGTGGCGAGTCTCGCAGTGCTGTTCAAAACCAATCCAACTTATCTTTCGGAAACAATTAAAAAACATAAGGAGAAAAATTTCAATACTTATATAAATGAGCTGCGGATCAATTATATCTGTAAGCAGATTCTGGAACGTCCGGAATTCCTCAATTATAAGATAAGTTACCTGGCAGAGCACGCAGGTTTTTCTTCGCACAGCGCTTTTGCTACGGTATTCAAAGGTGTGACTGGTATTTCGCCGTCTGCATTTCTGCGAGAGGCAGAATTAAAATTTAAAAATAATAAATAATTGTATATCAATGCTTTATATATTTTATTTTGCTTTTAAAATATGATATTTCGAAAGGATAATGTTATTTTTTAATGATTTATACATCTAAATTTACTTTAAAGAATTAGACAAGTGACTAATTTTTTATCTGAACTGTTTTACTAACTCTTTAAATTATTAATTATGAAAAAAAGCTTACTCCTTTTCTCCGCCTTTGGTTCTCTGCTGGCACATTCTCAAAGCCTAGGCTACGGAAAATCCTTCTTTGATTCTACTCCAAGAAGTTCTCAATCAAAAAAAGCAGCTGCAAAAGCAGAAACCTGTAATACCGTCGTCATCAATGATACGGAGGAAGAAAACGGGATTTTCATCATCGGAAACGGTGGTCAGAAGGCTGCAGTTGATATTCCGTTGGCGGCCAATCAGACCATTAAAATCAACAGTATTGTGGTGACCTTGGCGAGCAAGCTGCCGCCTACTTTTGTGAATTTTATATTCTATGACAACACGCTTTCTTCCCCCGAAGATCCTGAAGATCCGAGAAGAAACATCCCCAATCAGCAGATCCTGGCTGTCACAAACAGCACGATAGAATCTTACGAAGATGTTGGTTATGAGCCTCTGCATGAGTTCATCGTTAGAAAAGTAAAAATCAAATTAGCCACTCCGATTATCCTGAACGGAATGATGTCTGAGGGGAGAGTCTGGATGAGTACAAAGTCTGATGCCAATGCCTGGTCTACCACAGCGCATTATGAAACGGGTGAAGGCGTTGTGGGGGAAAGTATTGCAATGGGAGGCAATACCTACGATTGGTTTCAGCTGCTGAATCAGGAAGGTCTGTATGAGCTGAATGCCGAATGTGACTTTTTGAATGTGGCAGATGCAGACTCCAGATCAAAAGTGGATATCTACCCAAATCCGGCTCAGGATTATTTTGAATACAGAAATATGGAGTCGATGAAAGTGATCTCCGTTACTATATTTGATGCCGGTGGTAAAGTGGTAAAAACCATCAACGGTAATCAGTCTAAAATAGATGTGAGCCATCTGGCTAAAGGCGTTTATATCGTTAAAACTAAAACGTCTTCCAATATTACTTTGACAAACAAGCTTATAAAAAAGTAAAGGAAAGTATTATTTCTACAGATGAATTGCCGGTGGTTATCTGCTAGCAATTTTTATGATGCGTGTACTTTTATGCCTCTGTGTTTTTCGAGAAATGTGTCATTCGGACGTTATAAATTTGATATCGGTAATAATCTTAACTTAATATTATGAAAATTACTTAAAAATTGTTAATTTGCAGGAAAATTTTTAATATGAAGAAGTATTTACTAATGTCTGTGTTGGCTTTACCACTGTTGAGCTTTGCCCAATGGACGAAAGTGAGCAACACAAGTAAGCAGGTGAAGGAAGAGTTTGCCAGCTTGAAAGAGAAACAACTGTTCTCTCTGGATAAGTCACTTTTAAAATCAAAACTACAAAATGCACCGGAAAAATTCTCGGGACAGAAAGGTGTAGAACTGCTGATGCCAAATGCAGAAGGCGTTCTGGAGAAATTTCTGGTTTGGGAATACTCCAATTTCACACCGGAAGTTCAGGCGATGTTCCCAAACATCCGTTCCTATATGGGAATTGGCGTGACGGATAAATCTGCCTATTTAAGGTTCACGGTTTCTGATCAGGGTGTGTCATCTTCTACATTCCGGACAGGAAGTTCCAGCTTTGTAGAGGCTTATACGGCAGGAAATGACGTCTATGCAGCATACTCGTCATCTTCAAGAATTTTGGATCAGAAAGATGAATTTATCTGTTCCACAATGGATGAAGTGCTTCAAAGCAATCAGGAAAATACAGGTAGCAGATCAAGTAATCAGGTTTACAAAGCTTTCCGACTGGCAATGTCTGCTCAGGCAGAATATTCCCAGTACCATATCACCAGAGCCGGTGCCGAATCCGGTACAGATGATGAAAAAAAAGCTGTAGTTTTGACGGCTATCGTCAATACGGTAACAAGGGTGAATGCCCTGTATGAGAAAGATCTCGCAGTCCATTTCAACCTTATAGATATCTTGCCAATCATCTATCTTGATGCAGCATCCGATCCTTACACAGGTTCTTACAATTCACAGGTGCAGTCTACGCTCAATACTGTGATAGGTGCAGCCAATTATGACATCGGGCACGTAGTGGTTTACGCCAGTCCAAACGGTAATGCGGGATGCATCGGCTGTATCTGTACAAATGGCAGTAAAGGCTCCGGATTTACCTCGCATTACATTCCGGTAAGTGATATTTTTGATATCGATTATGTAGCGCACGAAATCGGACATCAGGTGGGCGGCAACCATACGCATACCTACAGTGGATCAGAAGGTTCAGGCGTTCAGGTAGAAGTCGGCAGTGGCAATACTATTATGGCTTATACCGGAATTACCGGTGCTTATGATACGCAGTTCAATTCCAATGACTTTTTTACTTACAGAAATATTCTGCAGATTCAGAATAATCTGGCCAATAAAGCCTGCGCCGTAAACACACCAATTACAAATACACCACCAGTTGTCAACGCCGGTCCAAATGTTACCATCCCAATCAGTACACCATTTGTACTGAAAGGAACTGTGACCGATGCGGAAAATGAACCCATGTCTTATGTCTGGGAGCAAAATAATTCGGCTACTGCATCAGCTCAGTTTGGTTCCGGATCTTACGCTTCTCCAACAAAAGCAGGTGGCCCGAATTTTAAAATGTTCCCGCCAAAATCTGAGCCTGTAAGATACTTCCCAGAATTTGGGAAAGTGTTGGCCGGTGTAAGCGCAACCCGTTGGGAAGCACTTTCCAGCGTAGGAAGAACTCTTAATTTTACATTGACAGCGAGGGATAATTCTGCTGCCGGTGCTCAGACTGCTACAGATGAGGTAATTGTAACGGTAAGTGCTGCTGCCGGACCTTTTGTGGTGACAGCACCGACTTTTGGTGAAAGCCTTGTTTCTAGCGGAAATTACAGCGTCAAATGGAATGTTGCCAATACCAATGCAGCACCTGTCAATACAGCTAACGTCAATATCAAATTATCTCTTGACGGTGGTAAAACATTCACCACTGTTGCCGCTAATACCGCCAACGACGGTGAAGAAGCTGTGACAATTCCTGCTGGTTCTCAAGCTGCAAACGCTTACTTTATGATAGAGGCGGTGGACAATGTTTACTTTGCAATGAGTCCTAGTTTTGTCATAGACTATTCTGCAGCAGGCGAGGTGTGTACAACATATACCTATGCAGGCGCTCCGGTAGATATCAACGACGGAACTGGTTCTACCAGCGGACCAATCTCATCTCCGCAGATTATGGTTCCGATAGATGTTCAGGATTCTAAAGTCATTACAAAAATCAGTGTGAAACCAACAGTAGAGCACCCAAGAACAAGCCAGCTGGTAGTAGGTGTTCAAGGTCCTCTTGGTCAAAGTGCTTGGCTGTGGAACAGAAAATGTACCAGTTCAGGCATCACCGCTACATTCAGTGATGAAGGTGCTGCATACGTTTGCGCATCGCCAATTGCCGGAAGTGTAAAACCGGATGAGTCATTATCAATCTTCAAGGGGAATGATACAAAAGGTATTTGGAATCTATTCGTTTCCGATAATGTAAGAAACCTTACAGGCAAAGTAACCACCTGGTCGTTAGAATTATGTACCAGAGATACACAGGCATTGGCAGTCAACGAGAATGCTTTGAATTCCAACAATATCAAGGTGTATCCTAATCCTTCAAACGGTAATTTCTTCATCAAATCAAAAGATCTCGGAGGCAATGCCAAGGTGACAATTTATGATATGAATGGCAGGGTAGTACATACTTCAGGCTTCAACGGTCTTACCGGTGAATCTACAAATGAGTTCAATGTAAACCTTACAAAAGGTGTTTATATGCTTAAAGTAACTTCCCCGAAAGCGAACTACACCCAGAAATTAATGATCAAATAATTTCATATTACTTTATAAAGCAAAAGCCGGTCAGCAATGTCCGGCTTTTGTTATTTTAAGAATAGAACTTTCTCAGATGCTTTCAATAAAATATATTAAATTGCAACTAACAATAATTATGCAACATGAATTACACTCAAATAGAAATAGACGCGCAGTATGATGGCAGACTACAGCTGATTTACCTGAATCAGCCGGAAAGTTACAACAGCCTTACGAAGACGATGCTTTCGGAATTGCGTCATGCCATTCACCACTTCAGCGATGATGAGAACGTTCGCTGCGTTGCAATTGCAGGCAGAGGAAAGGCTTTCTGCGCCGGCCAGAATCTCAAAGAAGCACTCAGTTTTGGTGAGGATGAGGACGACAGAGCGATCCAGCGTTTCGTTATCGAATACTACAATCCTCTGGTTTTGGAAATAGTGAAGTGTAAAAAACCTGTAATTGCGCTGGTCAACGGTCCAGCCGTGGGCGCTGGTGCTATGTTGGCTTCCATCTGCGATTTTACTTTAGCCGTCGAAAGTGCCTATTTTTCATTCGCATTTGCCAATATTGGTTTGATTCCCGATACGGCAGGAACGTACTTTTTACCAAAATTAGTAGGAAAGCAATTGGCCAGTTACCTGTCATTCACTGGAAAAAAAGTACCTGCAGCGGAAGCCAAGAAGATTGGTTTGATAGCCGACTATTTCCCGGATTCAGAATTTGTAGAAAAATCGATGGAAGTGTTGACACAGCTTGCGCATTCGGCGACGACGGCGCTTTATCTGACTAAGAAGGCCTTCAACAAATCTTATGATTTCACACTTAAAGAACAGTTAGATTACGAATCCATCATCCAGCAGGATGCCGCTGAGACAGAAGATTTCCGGGAAGGTGTCACTGCTTTTATCGAAAAACGGTTACCAAATTACAAAGGGAAGTAAGTCGGAGAGGAGAGCGTGGATGCGTTTGAGCGTCTGATGGTTTGACCGTTGTTTGCCTATCGTCCATCTTTAAACTTTCATCATTTATCAATCATCATTTATGAACCCAAGAGAAACTGCCGAATATATGTACGGAAAAGACCGCTTTTCCCAATGGCTGGGAATAGAACTTTCCGATATTAAAGAAAATTACTGCCTGCTAAAAATGCCCGTAAAACCTGAAATGATCAATGGTTTGGGAACCGTGCACGGAGGCGTGACTTTCGCATTTGCAGATTCGGCACTGGCTTTTTCTTCCAACAATACGGGTGACGCTGCCGTTGCACTCAATTGTTATATTAATTTTACAAAAGCCGCAAGAGATGGCGATGTGCTGACTGCCGAAAGTGTTTTACTTACTGATACCCGAAAAACGGCTGTTTACGACATCACAGTGAAAAATCAAAATGATGAGCTAGTTGCAGGTTTCCGGGGAACGGTTTATAAGATAGGCAAAAAAGTGGTGGATTTGTAGATTCATTGCATTATTAAAACAGTATTTATTTTTCAGAAAGTATTAATATAATCTCATAATCAGGGCGTTGTGATTATTTTAACAAAAATTAAGAAATATTAAGAATTTTTTATATTTTTGGGAAACTTTTACCATGAAAAATATCTACCGGTTCTATTTGTTAATATTTCTATTTTCAAATTTAAATTTCTATTCCCAAAATCAGCAAAGTCTTAGCAAAATCCAACAGTCAACCAAGGTGGATTATTTGAGGTCTCTATCAGAAACTCAAAAGAAAAAATTTGACTTAAGTTTTAATCTAGCCAACTCACTGGCAGAGAAGAATCGCTGGCAGAAGATCATCATTACAGATTCTACCTATTCACGATTGGTCGGGGTTACAAAAGATCTTAAACCCATCTATTATATTACAGAAAACCGGGGCGCTGGTACAACGTCCAGAGCAGACCGGCTGTATAGCGGCGGTAGCCTGGGACTTTCCATAGAAGGACAAGGAATGGTTGCGGGGGTTTGGGATGCTGGAAGTCCGCTTCTCACCCACGAACTTTTTTCGAACAGAATTTCCCTAATGGACGGTTCGCCCTATCTGCATCCGCACGCAACTCACGTGGCGGGAACTATGATTGGGACAGATGCTGTGCAAAATGGTAATGCAAGGGGAATGGCTTTTAAAGGTAGTGCCAATGCCTATGACTGGAACAATGATATTTCTGAAGTCGCCAGTGCTGCAGCTGCCGGACTTCTGATTTCCAACCATTCTTATGGTTACAATCCTTATTATATTACTGTAGATAAATTTGGTAAGTATGATCAGGTCTCAAAGGATTTTGATGAAATACTTTTCAATGCGCCTTATTTTCAGATGGTTTGTGCGGCAGGAAATTCCAGAGTATATGGTGTCAATACCGGCAAGAATGGCTATGACCTTATCACCGGACACGCCCTTGGCAAAAATGTGATCACGGTTGCAGCTGTGGATGAAGTTTTGAATTATACAAATTCATCTTCTGTTGTGATGTCCGACTTCAGCAGTTGGGGTCCGTCAGATGATGGCAGAATCAAGCCGGATATTTCGGCTAAAGGCGTTCATACCTTCTCGGCAGTCAGTGATTCGAACACTTCTTATGATTATTATGATGGTACTTCTATGGCATCGCCAAGTGTAGGCGGTACATTGCTGCTGCTTCAGCAGTACCACAATCGGATCTATAACTCCTATATGAAGGCGTCTACGCTCAAAGGCTTGATGATTCATTCTGCTGATGAGGCGGGAACATCGCCAGGCCCGGACTACAAATTTGGCTGGGGTCTGATCAACGCGGAGAAGATGGCTAACATCATTAAGAATAAAAATCTCTTTGCAAAAATTGAGGAAAATACTCTGACTAATGGTGAGGTGAAGGATGTTGTTCTAAGCAGTGACGGTGTAAATCCACTGGTGGTAACGGTTTCCTGGACAGATCCTGTTGGAAATTTACCCTCTAATGTGACAGACGATGCGACACCAAACCTCGTCAATGATCTGGATATCGTTCTTTCCAGAGACGGCGTAG
>Ga0308156_1001162_pt1 | contig 34544 bp, 31 predicted proteins | sample PhyAR2_FD_201041 | JGI IMG/M metagenome (GOLD analysis project Ga0308156, IMG submission 201041) | Phyllosphere microbial communities from UC Gill Tract Community Farm, Albany, California, United States - DLSL A.R2 | ecosystem: Host-associated > Plants > Phyllosphere > Unclassified | place: USA... | reverse complement strand
TCAGGCATCGTTTGTGTGGTTGTTATAAAACACTACCGCTTAAGGTGGCTGAGGCTCTCGAAGCCACCTTACCTGAAATTGAATGAACATCTTACACTCTGCCTTCGAGTGCCTCAGGCATCGTTTGTATAGATGTTATAGAACACCAGTATTTCAATGGTGGCTGAGGCTCTCGAAGCCACCTTATCCAAAAGTGACTGAGCCCTGGAAGCCAAAAATCCCCACCGGAATGGGTGGAGATTACAGAACATCAGATCATAGTAAGAGCACCGAGGTGAATGCTGTTGGAGGCGGATGTGCCTTTTTCATTGTGGAGGTAGCTCCAGACCTGGACTTCTTTTCCGGTGTATGCGGCGGGAAGGGTGACATCCGCGGTCAGGGCATTGCGTGCGGCGGCGGATTCGAAAGTCTCAAAGCGGCCGAGTTCTTCGCAGTAGCAGACCAGGTTTACTTTGTCGGTTTCGGAAGCGTTGCCCTGGGTGGCGTTGTTTTCCCAGTTGAGCCTGATGACATGGCCGGTCTGCGGAAGGGCGGTGATGTTCTGGAAGCCGGTAAGGTCTCCTTTGGTGATCAGCACTTTGTTGTACACCAGTTCGGCCGTATCGCCGTTCATCTGTACCGCTTCGCTGATGGTGTATGACACCGCCATGTTCACGCGGGATTTTGAACCGCTTGCCGAGCCGAAATATTTGTTCTGAATGCTTTTGAGCGGCTGCAGAAAGGCGATGACCATTTTAAATTTCGACTGCTGCATCTGCTGCTTCTCGCTGGGCGGCCTGGTGCTGGCTTTGGGAGTACTCCTGATGATGTCCTGTCCGCGCCATCTGGCGCCTACGATCGTTCCTACTTTTCCTGAAAATCCTCCGAGGATTCCTTTTGTTATTCTTGCCATCTTTTTTGCATTTTTAAGATTTGTGAGACGAAGATAGAATGAAATTTCCCAATTTCAGGCACCGGTGAAAGCTATGACAGGATCTGACCGCTATTGACCGGTTTTGACCGGTTTCGGAGGTACTTTCTTCGGGTGTTCTTCGGGTCACCTTCGGGAAGGCTTCGGAAAAACGGTACTTTTTCCGAAGCGCTTCCGAAGAACTCCCGAAGGATTACAGGAAAATCGGATGGGTTTTGACGAAAATCCGGGGTGACCTCCGTTAGGATGCGGACAAAAAAAATGCTTTCATTTTCTGAAAGCATTTTTGAAATCATCGTTGAAGACCGATTTGGGATAGAATATTTTCCGCCCGATCCTGAAATACGGAATTTTCTCCGATTTACGGATCCGGTGTAAGGTACTGTCGCTGATGTTCAGCATCCGTTTGATATCCGCACTGTCATAGTACGGCGATTCCTGTTGTTTTGATTTTTTAACCTGGGCCAGGATTTCGGAAAAAACCCTGAGAAGCTCTTTCAGATACTCATCGGCTTCTTCTGAGGCGTAATTTTTTTTTCTCATGTTATGTGTATTTAGGTATCATTTGCTATTAATCAGTTCAAATATAAGGGAATTAAAATGACTGGAAAAGGGGTTTGTTTTATTATTTTTTTCCTGAAAAAAAATTGCATTTTTTAACTTTTTGCCTTTTTTCATTATGATAGACTGCAATTCGCTCATCAGTAAAAATCAGTAAAAAAAATTCAGGATTTGGGCTTCATCGACTAATATTATTCACTGCATTTTTTTTTGAATATTTTTTTACTGTATTAATTTTCAACAATGTAACATTGTTTTTATGATTTTTTTTATAATTTCGCGTCGAATTTAAAAGATTGACATCCAACCTTATAAGTAAAAACGGCATCTTCCATTATAACACGACACCTTTTGTCGTCTTTGAGGATTAGTTTTGCCATAAAGGTGCAGATTGAATCCAGGATCAAAAAAAATTAATAAAAAACAAAACCATGATAACAACCATTTCCATTCAGGCCATTTCGTGTCATTGCCCACTTTTTTTAAGAATGAGGTTTCCCTTATTTTTTTAAGAAAAAACCTTTCTCATTTCGCCTAAGCGAAAAATAACAATTTAATCATTCAAACACTACGTATGAAAAGACTCTACTCCGGTGCATTATTCTTAGGCACCATCCTGGGGGTTTCCGCCCAGGAAGTCATCTGGCAGAAAGATATCAAATCCTCCACGCAGGATTTCCTTTCGCAGATCACCACCACCATTGATCAGCAGTATCTGATAACCGGAAGCAGCATCCCTTCGAGAGCCTCAGGGACCACTCCTTCGAGAGCCTCAGGGACCACTCCTTCGAGAGCCTCAGGGAACACACCTTCCCTTCGAGAGCCTCAGGGACCAGGCCAGGACCAGGGAAAGCAGAATACCGGCTACGATTTCCATCTGGTAAAACTCAACCAACAGGGTGAAGAGGTCTGGGAAAAGTATTTCTCGGGCCAAAACCATGATTTTCTCTCTGCAACCGTGAATACGCAGGAAGGTGGTTTCATCCTGGCTGGAACTTCTTTTTCCGGGAAAGGCCTGGACAAGAAAGACGATTCCAAAGGAGGTTCTGATATCTGGCTGATCCGGATCAATGAATTCGGGGATGAGTTGTGGCAGAAAACCGTTGGTAGTGCTTCAGATGAAGAAGCCCGGGCGGTAATCCAGACCACGGATATGGGATTTTTTGTGGCGGGAAATGTTGCCTTCGGCTCCGCTCAGGCAACGGGACAAGGTTCCCTTCGAGAGCCTCAGGGAACGGCGGGTATTCAGGGAACGGCGGGAACGAGAGGTTACGGATCGAAAGATGTTCTGGTCGTACGATTGGATAAGAACGGAAAGGAATTGTCTCAATTGGTTTTGGGCGGAAAAGGATTGGATGAGGTGGAAAAAATGATTCCTACGAAAGACGGCGGTGCTTTACTGGGCGTGTATTCGAGAAGTGCATCCTCCCCCAGCCCCTCCAAAGGAGGGGAGCAAGACCGTTCAATCCAAAATTCAAAATCACTTTCCGGTTATGCAAAGTCTACTGAAAACTTCGGGGAGGGCGATTACTGGATCATTAAGCTTTCCAAAGACGGCAAAGTGGAATGGGAAAAAAATTTCGGCGGAACCGGAGACGATCATTTGAGAACCCTGGCGTTGACTTCCACAGGATACTTAATCGGTGGAGAATCAAGATCCGAGAGATCGGGAAATAAAACAGTAGGCATCGAAGAAGGAACCGATTTGTGGCTGATCTCCCTCGATGAAAGAGGGGAAGAGATCTGGCAGAAATCCTACAACTTCAAAAACCGGGATGTCTTAATGGGAATGAGCGTGATATCCTCCTCTAGCCCCTCCAAAGGAGGGGAATCCGGCAACCTGACCAAAGGTATTTTACTGGGCGGTTATACCCAGGCGGAAGGACGGATTGAAAGTGATGATGAGACCTTTTGGATGCTGTACCTGGACCAGAATGGGAATGAGCAGTGGAGAAAACACGTGAAAGGTGAATCGAGAAAAAGAGAAGAAAGGCTTTCGGATATCAAGCTCAACAGGGACGGTTCGATCGTACTGGCCGGAACGAGTGCCGAAGAGTTGGGAAAAGAGAACTGGAAAATCGTGAAGCTGGGTGACCAACAGATCGATCAGCTGATCGAAAAGCAGGATATTAAGATTTATCCGAACCCGGTGAGTGAGTATGCGTATGTGGAGATAGGGTTTATATCCTCCCCCAGCCCCTCCAAAGGAGGGGAGCCTCCGTTTGAAGCGAATATTGTGGTATATGATATGGGCGGAAGGCAGGTCCAAAGCATAAAAACCAAAAATAAAGTGACCAAGATTAATACCCAGGCGCTGGTTCAGGGGGCGTACCTGGTGAGCGTGAAAACCAATGATAATAAAACAGCAAGTGCTAAACTGATTAAGAAATAATGAAAAGAATTACATTTACAAAATTGATACTGCTTCTTTTTCTGGTATTCATTGCAGAAAAAGACTATGCACAAATAGGGCCCGGTGATGTGGTTAACACTTCCGTAGCCTCCCCTTCCATGGCAGCGATGTCAACCTATACCGATGTCCCGATGTCCTTATCTACAGGATCTCCCCAAATCGGCATTCCCCTGCTCAGTGCACCTGTCTCCGGGGGGATCAGCTGGCCAATGAATCTTGGGTATAATGTAAGAAACTATGGGGACACGGAAACGGCCAGTGACGTCGGAAGCGGATGGTCGTTCTTCGGAGGAGGCGTAATTTACAAAAAAGTACTCGATTACCTGGATGAATGCTATGACAATCCTTCTTTAGCGGCTTATAAGAAAAATGAATTTGACGACCTGTATTATTATAATCTTCCCGGCCTGTCAGGAAAGTTCAGGATGAAAAGGGATACGATCAACAATACTTTTCAACTGATCAACCTTACCCCGAACCATGCCAGAATAGAGTATGTAAGAAACAGCAATACGGCCACCTTCAAGGCCGACAGCTTTACGATAACTTCAGACAACGGGTATAAGTATGTTTTCGATAAGACCGATATGGCCAAATATGACTGTGGAGATCACTGGCTGGGAAAAGATTACAAAACGGCTTACTACCTATCCAAAATACTGAACCCGATCGGAGCAGAGGTTGCCACGATGGAATATGACGAAAGAAAAAAATATAAGGGCAGTAGCACTTCTATTATGCTGTCACTTCAGAACAAGCTGAAAAGTATCAGCAGCCGAAACGGTAAGGTGGAATTTAATTATGTCTATGATACGACCCTGGAACCGACCGATGGAGAAGAACTCATCAGCGATCCGTACAGCCTGCAGAAAATAAGCCTCAAAGACCCGGCAGGAAATGAATTATCTTCTTATGTCTTTAATTATACGATGCTTTCCAAAGGGGCCGAAGCTTATAAGAAACTGAGGATTCTCAACTCCGTATTTAAAAACGATAAGAACGGAAATTTGCTGGAAAACAACTGGTTTACCTACCAATTTCCCAGTGGAGAAGGAAACCTTTCCAAAATGATCTCGCCAACCGGAGGGGTCACCGAATACAACTACGAAAATGGGGATGTATACTTTAATTATAATGATCCGGCTTTCCTGGCTTCCCTGGTAGGAACGTCCTCTCTGAGATATCCTGGAATCCAATACTTCTCTCCTATTACCAACGGTACTTTCAATACGACCCAGAGCCTCTCGTACCCGGTGGTTATCTCCGGAGATACTGCTCAGAAAAAGAACTTCAGTTTTTATCTGAACCTGGAGGATTATACGATTCCAGAGCCTTCTACAGGTTTTCCGGGGCTCCCCGGCATTCCCGTTCCGCCTGTTAACCTTAAGATCACGCTGAAAAAAGGATCTGAAGTTGTTATTCCAACCATGACCATTACGGACAATTATACTATGGAACGATGGATCAATAATTATCCGGGAAACTATACCCTGGAGATCGTCTCGAATGGCGGCGCTACAGGTACGGTTACTTTTGGAGCCTCAGAAATCAAGGTCAATCCCGGGCCGTTCAGAAATGCAATGTCAGGTCCCGGAATACGATTAAAAAACATCAAAATCTACAAAAATATCAATGACAGTTCACCATCCCGCACGATAAATTATGAATATGATTCTTTTGACTTACCCAACAGCTCCAGCGGATACGTCTATTCCAATACCGTTGATTCGGAAGATGAATACGGTTCAAATTATACGCTGTATAAAAATGTAAAAGAATCGGAAACCGGAAAAGGATCGGTTCGCTACACCTTTAAAACCCCGGATAACTATCCTAAGCAGCAAACCGGGGGAACAATATTAGAGCCACAATACTTCTGGCCCTTTTATGATATGACGAAAGGCGGACTGATGTCTAAAAAAGAAACCTATGATGAGCAGAATGTGCTTTTAACCTCCGAGCAGTATGATTACGAGCTGGATCATTATTCTGACGTGGAATACAGCTTTAACGGAGGCAATAAAATTACTTCAAAGCCATCTTATGTTAAAAAAAGTATGGTGACCAGCAAAGCGTACCTGGCTGATAACGGGATCCTGGAATCGAGCTCTGAAACCCGGATCAGCCCATCGAATATGAAGCCGTATTATACCAAAAATGTGGCGGACGGCGATATTTCGGAACAATTCATCACCTATGCCACAGGGCAAGCCGGATACAGCCATCTTGAAAATGCCTTTATGACCGGAATCCCGGTGATCCAGGAGCAGAAAATGAACGGGAAAACCCTTTCCAAAGCCATTACCCGGTATGAGAATGCTTCCCTGCTGCCAACCTCGGTATATGCTGCCAATATCAGTGACGGAAGCCTGAAGCTGAAAGGAAAAATGGATGCCTATGATGATAAAGGAAATATTGTACAGGCCTCTTCCGGAACGGGAACGCCTACCGCATTCATTTACGGATACAATAAAACGCAGCTGATCGCTAAAATAGCCGGTGCCAAATATGACGACGTAAAAACCAATGCCCTGGTGGTGGCCGCCATAACGGCCTCTGACAATGACAACACCAACCCTGCGACAGAAAGTGCTTTGGTCACCGCCCTTGAGAATTTAAGAACGCATTCTTCCATGGCTGCGTACCAGGTCACCACTTACACGTATGATCCGCTGATAGGCCTCACCACGACGACCTCCCCTAACGGACAGCGCGAAATGTACGAATATGACAGTGCAGGAAGACTGAAAAAAGTGAAGAGCGCAGAAAGAAACAATGCGGGAACTATCGTCGAGAAAACCCTGAAGGAATATCAATACCACTTTAAGCCTTAGCCGCCTGTTTTTTTTAATTTTTAAAATGATAAAAGAATGAAAAAATTTCTAAATATACTGGGGACCTTACTGGTCATCTGTGTCTCCGCCCAAACGAATCTTACCGATACCCAGCACTATATTTACACCAAAACCTGCCTGACCGGCGACTGCACCAAGACCTCCGAAACGGTACAGTATTTCGACAGCTTCGGAAAGCCGTTCCAGACGGTCAGCATCAAATCGAGTCCTACGGGTAAAGATATGGTGCAGCATATTCCCTATGACCGCTTCGGAAGAAGTGTCGACAGCTGGAATCCTGTTCCGATGAGCTCCCTGGGAGGTGCGCTTCAGGACAGCAGTGCCGTTAAAAACGCTGCCGTATCCGTATATGGGGACAGCCGTCCTTTTTCACATAGCGTGCTGGAAAAATCTCCATTAGGCCGTCCGCTCAGCAGCATCCCTTCAGGGCAGGAATGGCAGAACCATCCCGTAACCATGGGGTATTATGCCAATAAAGCCAATGAGGTGAAAAAATATACGGTAACTACCACCTGGACCGAAGGAAGAACGGATGATGTGCTTTCATCGTCCGGGTTTTATCCTGCCAATACCATTGTTAAAACTTCTGTAACCGATGGGGACGGAAACAAAACCGTTGAATATAAAAATAAAGCCGGCCAGGTGGTGCTTGTAAAGAAAGGAGTCGGAACGGATGAGGAAACCGATACATACTATGTTTACAATGCCTATAACCAGCTCGCTATGGTGATCCCTCCGCTGGCCGTGAACGCCCCGATGAACCAGGCTACCTATGACAAGCTCTGCTACCAGTACCGGTATGACGGCTGGAACCGCCTGGTGGAGAAGAAAGTTCCGGGGAAAGGCTGGGAATACATCATCTACGACCAGCAGGACCGCCCGATCATGAGCCAGGATGCCAACCTGAGAACCACAGACAATACGTTTAGGGCAAAAGGCTGGATGGTTAACAAATATGACAAGTTCGGAAGAACCGTCTACACCGGTTTTTTCGCAAGCACCGATTCCAGGGCAACCCTGCAGAACAATGTGAACAACCTTACGGTCAATGCGGAAAACAACGAAGCAAGAACTACTTCATCGTTCAACACCAACGGAATGGCGGTTTATTATACCCAAAATGCTTTCCCCGCTGGAGCGATCACAGTACTGCAGGTCAATTACTATGACACGTATCCTTCCTACAGCTTCAATCCTTCTTTCCCGACATCCGTATTCGGTCAGGAAATGATGACGAATGCCTCCAACTCACCAATAAGTACGAAAAACCTGCCTACCCTGAGCCTGGTGAAAAATATCGAAGATAACAACTGGACCAAAAGCTATGTCTGGTATGACACTAAAGGGAGAGTTGTCTCCACCTATTCCATCAATCACCTGGGAGGCTATACCCGTACCGAATCGGAGATTAATTTCGCAGGATGGGTGAAGCAAACCAAAGTCTATCACAAAAGACTAACGACCGATACTGAAAAACAGATTACCCAGACGTTTGAATATGATGACCAGGGAAGACTCAAAAAACAATACCACCAGGTCGGCAGCAATGCGCAGGAACTTCTGGCAGAAAATACCTATAATGAGCTTTCGCAGCTGGTCAATAAAAAAACAGGGAATAACCTTCAAAGCATTGACTACACGTACGACGTAAGAGGCGGACTGAAAAAGATCAATGATCCTTCCAATTTGAACGGGAAACTTTTTGCCTACGAAATCAAAACCAATACTCCGGCTACCGCTTCTTCAAAATACAATGGAACGATCACAGAGATCGACTGGCGAACTTCTTCGGACAATGTTTTAAAAAGATATGCCTATCAATATGACGGGCTGAGCAGGCTGCAAAAAGCGACTTACTCCGAACCGAACGCTTCAGTGCCGCAGAATGGTTTTTATAACGAAGAGCTTACCTATGATCTGGGTGGTAATATTCTGGCATTACAGCGAAACACCAAAGGATTTTCCGGTATGAAAGAGCAGATTGATGATCTTATATACACCTATGATGCCAACAAACTTCTGACGGTCGCAGATCATTCTGCCAATTATGCCGGTTATCCGGATACTTCCGGGAATCTGATCTCCTATGATGACAATGGCAATATGACGAGCCATGAAGATAAAGGCATTGTAAACATACAGTACAATTACCTGAATCTTCCGGAAAATATAAAGTTTAACTCTACCTATATTATCCGAAACCCGGCGACCGGAGATGATGAAACAAGGAATGTAAGAACCGAGTATATTTACCGTGCAGATGGGACCAAGCTTCGAAAAAAATATACCATTTACGCTACAAAATTTAAATCAGAGCGTGCAACGACTACAGATTATTTAGATAGTTTCCAGTATACCATTAATTATCTGGGAGCCGTTTCTTTAGACTTTATTCCTACTTCAGAAGGTTATTACGATTTTGTAAAAAATAAGTATATTTACAGCTATACCGACCATCTGGGAAATATCCGCCTGAGCTATTACAGAAATACAGCCAGTGGCAGCGCAGAAGTTCTTGAAGAAAACAATTATTATGCTTTCGGGATGAGGCAAGATATCAATATTCTCTCAGCAAGCAATTCGTCTTACAAATACCAATATAATGGTAAAGAACTCCAGACTGAGACAGGTTGGAATGATTATGGAGCAAGGATGTATATGTCTGATATCGGAAGATGGGGCGTGATCGATCCTTTGGCAGAGCAGATGAGAAGATACTCTCCGTACAATTATGCCCTTAATAACCCGGTGATGTTCATAGATCCGGATGGAAGAAAATCCATGATTTACAGTGCCGGAGGAATTATGCGCTGGGATTTTGATCCGATGACGACGATAAATGGTGTTTCATGGTTTGAGGATTCTATTAATTATATTAGTACCGCTAGAACCCGATTCCAAGCTGATGCAGGTGGTGGAGATGGTTCTGGAGATGCACTCTCACCTGGGGGAGCTTTTGTAGATTCGCAAGCCTTTAAAGATATTATGCAGGCTCTTTCTGCGGGGGGAACGGGTGGATTAACAAATATCGATGGAATATTACGCTGGTGGACAGATTTCGGGCAAGAAGATAAAGGGTTTCTTGGTTCATTTAATATGTTAAAATTAAATAGTAGCACTAAAACAACAACATTTGCTGAAGTTACAAGCCTAATTATAGATAATCCATTTATAAAAGCTGAAAATACAATGTATCATACAAAGGGAAATGCAGGAATATCAAATGTAGATTATAGAAGGGTAAGAAATTCAAATACAGGTACAGAGAGTAGTTTGATATCAATGCAATTAAACTTATCTTTTCTTAATATGTACAATGAACTTACTGCCGGATCGGATACTAATGGATTTATGATAAGTATTGGTAAATACTCATTTGGAGGTTCAGGAACTCTCTCTTTTGACATTATTAACAGTGACCTTTCATTAAACTTCGGGCAGAAAATGGATAATAATACAACAAGTATTAATTCGTATGGGATAAAACCGGGTACTGCTGCAATGGCTGTTGCAACTTATCTTTTATATAGATTGGTACCACCAACAATTATAAATCCCGCTCTTAATTCAGGTACAATTTTAGATAATCGAATAGTATTGTAAATAAACAATTATGAGAAAGAAACTTTTATTAATATACTTTTTTATCGGATTAATCGTAGTATCTTGTCTGATTTACAGAACATTTTTGTTTTCGGAAAATAACGACAGACTAAAAGTTAATAATTCCAAACCAGAAGTAACATTAGAAATGCTATTGAATAACGATAGTATGAAAATTATTTATCTTAATAGCTTTACTTATGATAAAAAAAGTATAGGATTTAATGCAATAATAAGTAACAAATATTATGTTACCGCTACAAAATTAGGTAAGATTGAAAATAGTAAATTAATACTAACAAAATCCTCTAAAGGTTTTGAAAGAAACAGTGAAATAATTGGTTTTCCACCTATTGATATTGAAGAAAATGTCAGCAGATTCTTTGGATTTTATTATTATCCATTTCATATAAAAAATATAGAATACTACATAGAAGGAAAAGAACAAGCAAGATTTAACAATGGTTTCACAGAAATTATTTTCAAAGGTAATTTTATAGACTTTTCATTTAATAATCAAAACAGAAGAGATTTTGGTTATGTAACATCAAACGAAGAAATGTCGTTAAGTTTTATTGTATATAAGCATGACTTATATGCTATTAATACGAAGACATATAAAAACAGTGATTTTAAGAATTTACATTATCTGATAAGCGACAATAAGCAGCAATGAAAAAGAAACTTTTATTTTTATATGCCATAATAGCATTATCTATTATAGTATATCTTGTTTACAGAACGTTACTCTTCTCAAAATATGAAAACAAATTAGTAATTAACAAGTCCACGCCAGATTTTACTTTAGAGGACTTGCTAAATAATCGTAATATAAATGTAAAATATATTAAAAACTTTAATTATAATAAAAAATGTATTGGTTTTGAAGCTATAGTTAACAATAAAAATTATGTGATAGTAACAAAACTTGGTAAACTTAATAATAATCACTTTAGCATTGATAAATCAGAGAAAGATTTTACAATCAATTATGAAATAACTCCTTTTCCACCCGATGTAAATGTTCAGATAGGGCAATATTTCAGTTTTTACGATTTTCCATTCCGTATAAAAAATACTAAATATTATTTGATGGGGACAGAGCTACAAAAAATCGAAAGTAGGTTTACAGAAATCGTTTTCAAAGGAAGTTATATTAATTTTTCATTTAATGGAAGTCAAAAAAAGGATTTTGGATATTTAACTCCCAATGAGAAAATGTCAGTAAGCCTAGTATTATTTAATAATGAGTTATATTCCGTTATTACAAAGGGGTATAAAAATTATCCTTTTAAGAGTTTACATGTATTAACAACTGAAAATCAATAAAAGGAAAAATCAAAAGAAAACAAGAGTAGATATTCCCCACTCTTGTGTATTTGTAATAATGAGATATTTTACAATTATCGTAGTTTGGAAAGTATTCCTCCGAGACATTTCAGAAATACGACCAACGGCAGCGCAGAAGTTCTTGAAGAAAACAATTATTACGCTTTCGGGATGAAGCATGATTTATCTATCAATCCAACAGCGGCAAATCCTGCCTACAATTATCAATACAACGGCAAGGAACTCCAGACAGAAACCGGTTGGAATGACTATGGAGCAAGAATGTATATGAGTGATATCGGAAGATGGGGCGTGATTGATCCATTGGCAGAACAGATGAGGAGATATTCTCCGTACAATTATGCCTTTAATAACCCGGTGATGTTCATAGATCCCGATGGAAGAAGATCCATGATTTACAGTGCCGGAGGAATTATGCGCTGGGATTTTGATCCGATGACGACAATAAATGGTATTTCATGGTTCGAGGATTCTATTAATTATATTAGTTCAGGCAGATCCCGATTCCAGGCTGATGCCGGCGGTGGAGATGGTTCTGGAGATGCACTCTCACCTGGGGGAGCTTTTGTGGATTCGCAAGCCTTTAGAGATATTATGGAGGCCATTTCTGCTGGCGGAACAGGTGGATTAACAAATATCGATGGGATATTACGCTGGTGGACAGATTTTGGACAGGAGGATAAAGGATTAATTGGATCTTTTAATATGTTGAAGTTGAAATCTTATGGTGATAATACTAATTGGGATGCTGGTGAAAATTGGTATAACTCGGGACCTGATGTTGTAAAAACGAGTTTTAACTGGGTCCAAAACAATCCAGGGAAATTTACGTCCATAGCTGGTATCATACAGGCTGGGTCTACAATAGCTGAAAAGGGATTGGCAAATTGGAATGCGCCATCCAGCATAACAAAAAGCAAGGTCTTTGCAGAGACCATAAGCACAAAACTACCTGCCTCTGCTAAGGCATTGGGAAATGCATCAAAAGTTTTTGGTATTGCTGGAAAAGTTGTTGGGGCTGTTGGTTTATTAAATACAGCCTACCAATATAGAGAAGGTAATATCTCAGGAATGAGAGCAGTTGTTGATGGGGTAATGGGAGTTGCCGGTTTCTTTCCTGCCACAGCTTGGGTATCCTTAGGTTATTTTGCCGCAATGGCTATTTATGAAACGTATTATAACGATGGTAAACCCGCATTTTAAGATGATTAGATTTATAAGATTACTTTTTTATCATATTTATATGTACTATGATAAATCAGAAAAATTAGGAAAAAGTTTAACTAAATTTTCTACATTTTGTGTTTTTGTAGTTATAATTTCTGTTTTGACAACAACTATTTATGATTTGTTTTGTCAATATTACGATGTTAACTACACTACGCTTTCAGGAAAGCCATACGTAATTGTTTGTGTTGTCATCGGCATTATTATCGCTTACTATCTGTATAAAGAAGGTTTTGAGGATTTTAATGAATATACTGATTATCATAAGAAGTATTATTTATATTTTTTTATTATAGTATTATTCACTCTTGGTCTATTTATCTATGAGAGTAATATTAGTAGAGAAAGAATTTTCAAGCAAAGAGCAATGAACAAAGAGCAAGTTGAAAATATGGAGAATAAATGAGAGTTAATTAGCTTCTTTCCTGCCACAACCTGGGTGTACTTAGATTATTTTAGGTCGCGATCAAAGTTAGTTACAGTATAATTACCAACCATTAACCTGTTGAAAAGCAGTAAAAATAAAAAAATACATTAATAGAAAACAAGAGTAGGTATTCCCTACTCTTGTTTATTTTTGCTCATAAAAATATTCTTAAATGACTGAAGATCATTCATCGTGTATCAAAGTCGGTGATATAAGAATTTGTACTAATGCTACTTTAAAAATATTGTAAAAAAAGCAATCAAGGAATGTTTCTTACATCCGAAGATTATTATGATTTCATAAAAAGTAAGTATATTTACAGCTACACCGACCATCTGGATAGACGAGTAAAAGAGAAGCTTTTACGAAGACTACGAACGCAGTTCAGTACGCCCTGAGCTATTACAGAAATACATCCAATGGCAGCGCAGAAGTTCTTGAAGAAAACAATTATTATGCTTTCGGGATGAGGCAAGATATCAATATTCTCTCGGTCAGCAATTCGTCCTACAAATACCAATATAATGGCAAGGAATTCCAGACAGAAACCGGCTGGAACGACTACGGAGCAAGAATGTACATGAGTGATATTGGAAGATGGGGTGTGATCGATCCGTTGGCAGAAGAGATGAGGAGATATTCTCCTTACAATTATGCCTTTAATAACCCGGTGATGTTCATAGATCCAGATGGAAGAAAATCCATGATTTACAGTGCCGGAGGAATTATGCGCTGGGATTTTGATCCGATGACGACGATAAATGGCATTTCATGGTTCGAGGATTCTATTAATTATATTAGTTCAGGCAGATCCCGATTCCAGGCTGATGCCGGTGGTGGAGATGGTTCTGGAGATGCGCTGTCACCAGGAGGAGCTTTTGTAGATTCGCAATTGTTTAAGGATGTGATGGCATATCTAGAAGAACCTGGATTTGATTTTTCGCAGTTTGATTTTTCGCAGTTTGGAAATGACCTGGGGCCTGGTCCGAAAAACCCATTCTCCAAATCTGAAGTAAATGTATTATTAGCGGGAGGAGTTATTTCCGGAATCACCGCTAAAATGATGATGGGCGGAATTGCATTAGAAGGTGCTGGTGCTGGTGTAATAAGCTCAGGAGCAATGGCATCTTCTTCTGCGGGTTGGGGAACTTTTGCAGTTGTACTTTCCAGAGCACTTTCCATAGGAGCTCTGTTATCTATTAAAGATGAAGCGCCACCACAAAGATACTATGTATATGCAATATCTGGTAGATATGAAATGGCTAAATTTGGAATAACTAGACAGAATGATCCAACAAACCGTCCACAAAGTCAAATTAAGGGATTGAATAGTGTATATACTGATCGCGGTCCTCATACTTGGGAATTTGTAAGAGGCCCTGTAGATCGCGAAACAGCTCTAATTTATGAAAAATATTTTGTGTGGGCATATACACAAAATTCAGGTGCAATGCCTTATGCACAACGTTATCCTTATGCAGACGCCATCACAAGACTAATAGACAAATTTGGTAAATAAAATATAAATGAAGAACATTTGGTTTACGATCTATACAGGAGATCAAGAAAAATATGATAAAATAGGTAACTATAGAACCTTGCTAGAAATTTTAATGATACCTGCGATTCAAAATAAACTTAATCGCGATAAAAAAATGAGCAAAGTAATGTATTGTTTGTCAGAAAGATTAGAGGCAGATAATATTGAAAATTTTAGAAAAAATTATTATGAAAAAAAGGTTTGGGAGGGGCTTGTCAATTTAGATGTTTCATTTAAAAACATTAACTGGAATTCATTTTCAGACCAAGAAAAGAAAGATTTCCTCATTGAAAAGTGGAAAGTTCTTTTCAGTAATTTATCAGACGATTATTTTATCGTAGACAAATCTGAAGTTATCAATTCATTGGATAAATTGAGGACAGAAGAGTGGAAGCACACCAGTCTATTATTTAAAAAGAAGCTAAAATACAATAAAGAATTATACAGCATCGTAATGGATATCTCCGTAGAAAAGGCAAAATTAGCTTTAGTAAGAGAGTCCGACGAAAGTTGGTTTATTCTCAAAGAGTACGAGGAAGTCTGGAAAATAATGATGGATGCTAATTTTAAGAATTTTAAACTTGCCGGAGATATTTTAACTTTAGATAATAAAACTTTTTTTCTACCATCTGAAGTAATTGACTTGAGAAATTTTATCAAGTGATGATTTTTGAGAGGCTTTATTTTTAAAGATTATAAGCCTCTCTTTATAATTTTGCAAGATAATGAATACTAATATGTACTATATTCCCGTACATCATGGAATGTTAATAACAAGCAATTTCGCTTATATTCAGAGAAGAATGGATATCACCGTATAATTATGCGTTTAATAACCCGGTGATGTTCATAGATCCCGATGGAAGAAGATCCATGATTTACAGTGCCGGAGGAATTATGCGCTGGGATTTTGATCCGATGACGACAATAAATGGTATTTCATGGTTCGAGGATTCTATTAATTATATTAGTTCAGGCAGATCCAGATTTCAAGCTGATGCAGGTGGTGGAGATGGTTCTGGAGATGCACTCTCACCTGGGGGAGCTTTTGTAGATTCTCAGTTGTTTAAGGATGTGATGGCATATCTAGAAGAACCTGGATTTGATTTTTCTCAGTTTGATTTTTCGAAGTTTGGAAATGACCTAGGGCCTGGACCAGGACCTGCGAGTGCTATAGCAGGAATATTAACTAGAGGCACTGGACTTATAGGAGCTGCAACAGCAGGCGGTATTGGAGCACTATGGTATAGTGTTAATACAGCTTTTGGCTCTGCCCACGTTCCGCAATGGGCTGGAACAAGGTATTCTTATAGTAATATTGGAAGTAAAACATTTAACTTTGAGCAGGTAAAGACAGAAGCAAGATCTACTCCTGTAAGAGAAAGAATGGGACAAGTAGGATCTTATACTATTTTTTTGATAAGGGTTACAAGTATCATGGAAAAGGTCCTATTGACCGAATGTTTACATCAGCATTATTACAGATGACATTCCATAAAACAACTGTAAAAGGTTTTGAATGGACTCCATCTCTATCAGATAGAGAAGCTTTTAAAGCCGAATACAGAAGAATGCAAACGGATAGAGTTCTTCCTGATTATCCACAAGGGTATGCAAACCCAATAAACTTTAACATAAGACAATCACCAGGATATTTATATATTTTACAAGATGGCTACTAATATTTATTACATTCCTAAAGATAAAGGAATACTAATTACAAGTGATTTTGCAGACATTCAAAAACGAATGCATATTGGCATGGATCCTATTACAGAGTACATACAAATATCAATTTCAGATTTTGATAAATACATTGTAAAAGGTTTTGGCTTTGATAAAGTTGATAACGACTATTTTCAGAGTATTAAGCAAGAGATATCAAAATATCATTTTGAGGCAATTGCTTTTCATGAATCTACAATAGATTTATCTGATGTTGTTTTAGATGTGAAACATTTAATTGTAGGCGATAAATCTAAAATCAATTTATCATCTAATAATTTTAAGAATTTAAAAGAAATTACATTTTTGTCGGTAAAAACTTTTAAAGGAAAAATTTTAGATAAGTTTAAAAAAGTCGAAAAACTCATCCTTTGGTATGAAAACCAGAAATCTAACATTATTTTAGAAAACTTTCCAAATCTTAAAGAGTTTTATATTTATAATGGCTCAATAGTACAACTTGACTTAAGTGAAAATCCTTCGGTCGAAAAATTACAACTTCATAGAGCTTTAAAGTTGGAAAAAGTAATTTTACCCCCAACAATACAATTGAAAAAAGTTATTATTGAATCTTGTAATAAATTAGATACATCCAACTTACCAATAAACTAAAACAGAAAATGAAAAAAAACAGCATTTTATTAATATTATTGGTTCTAGGGATATCAGTTTTAGGATATTATATTTACACATTACAAATAAAATCAGAAATAGCAAAGACTGAAAAAATTACATCGACGGGAGATAAAGAACTTGATAATTTAATCATCAAATTAAAGAAATCAATGGAAAATTATATGAAAGAAGCTAACCCTTCTTACTCTCAAAAAGATGTTAATGAATGTATATCTTTATTATCAAATTATGTGATAAACATTTTCAAAACTCATTCAAAAGATGATGCACTGTTAATTATAAAAACTACGGTTTTAAAATTAAATGATTTAAATGAGAGATGTGATCATTCTTTAATTGAAACAAATGAAAGAGAGCAGATTGCTGAAATAATCATTTTGGCAGGCCATAAAATGAAGTATAATTCTTTGAATGAAGATATTACTGAGAAATGGAGAGAATGGTAAAATAGAATCACTAAACGGCAAAGCCACCAGAAGTTCTTGATGAAAACAATTACTATGCGTTTGGGATGAAACACCTTTCCGGAGGATACGCAGTATACAAATACCAATACAACGGCAAGGAACTCCAGACAGAAACAGGATGGAACGATTACTGAGCCAGGATGTATATGTCCGATATCGGCAGATGGGGGTGATCGATCCGTTGGCAGAGCAGATGAGAAGACATTCTCCGTATAATTACGTCCTTAATAATCTACAATGAATAAAATGATTTATAAAATATTAAAAATTCAATTCTTTATTTTTTTTGCTATATCAAATAATATTTTTTCTCAAATAACTGTCAAATGGCAATTAGATTTACAGGATCAACAAGCTAAAATTGAGATTTATAATCAAAGCAATAAAAAAATAGCATTGCCTCTTGACACAACATCTTTTCAAGCCTACTACAAGGACAATTATGTTATATCCCGGTCCGAATGGAATAAAGATTATCCCTTTTATTCTTTCACTATAAATGCTTGTGATGCATCAACGAACAAGAGAATAGAAACTCATTCAAGTGCACCATACATAGATTTATCCGATTTTGAAAAGCAACGATCGAACATTGAATCTGCTAATGAAGATTACAATTCCAAGATAAGTTTCTGGAAAAAAAACAATAATCTGACAAGCGATTTAAGCGCTGAAATAAATTATTATTTACTTCACAATTTAATGTTTTTACAACCTAAAGAAACAAAAATATTTCATGTACCCTATAATTTGAAAAACATAACGAATAAAGATAATACAGTCCATGACTCATACCTTCTTGAGGAAGATAAGAATTATAATTTATTCTTAAGTTTACAGGTTAAAAATGATATATATAATTATTTAACTCCCCATCAAAAGCAAAAATTAAAAAAATATAAACTGTTTACAGGATCATTGGAAAGTAACAAAATTGAGATCAAGCGATAAAGGACAATCCGATTTTCTGAAAAGCAGGTATTGTTTTAGTGGAGTACTTTTATAAAATGACCAATATAGATACCTTACAAAATTAAAATAATGGAAAATAAAAGTATTGAATAACAGAATTACTTATCAGGATTAATAAAGAATCATTAGGAAATTATAGAATTGTTGATTTTTGGGAAGCCGATACGACAGCTATTTGTATCATAAAAGGAAACATTTTAATATATATATCCTCTTTTAATTATGATAGAACCCATAAGTATAATGTCATTACTGAAAAATACGACACAGGAGAAATAATTAACACGGAAAAAGAATATGTTAACGATGAATTGGTAGAAATCATAAAAAGATTCAAAATGTAAATCAGTAATATTGCACAACTATTCCGTTCATTGGTAGTAAAAAAAGATTAAACGAATGATATGATTGATTTTATATTTGGAGGATTTGGATTATTCATAAGATGGATGGTCATCTATAAATTTAATTCAAAAAAAATGGCAGAAGCTTATAATTCAAATATAGCAGAGGAAGGAGCAAAAAATAATATGGCCGGTTTATTTTTAATACCAATAGCGATGATCATTGGTTTGTTGATAAATTATTGAGCCTTTTTTATCTTCTGCTCTGTTCATTGCGGCCTGTTTGAATGACTGGAAAAGTACGATGCCTTAATTCACCAATCATTTTAAAGGGCTGATTTTCAAATTTCGGAAATACCCCTCTGTACCGACATCGACAAATAAGCCGACGCCACCCGTTGTATCAGGACCTTGTTTAAGGTCATTCACGATGAGCGACGGATATTTGTTCTTATTTAAAAACAGTTTTGCCTGGCTGCCTCTGACTTCAATTTTTAAGGTGATCCATTCATCCAGGCCCATGTCCGCATAAGATTCGTATTTCTCGGGATTCTCTTTCCTAAGCCGCTCATATTTAAAACCAGGGTAAGAAAAGTATTGAATCGAGTGATTGCGTCTCACCTGGTCTTCAGCTCTGCCATTCGTAGGGCGTATGTAGATGGATTCAAATCTGGAATTCATGTCATCAATCCTGAATGCCAATCCGATAAATCCGCGGTCTGTCGCAGAAGCCGTTGGGAGCAGCCGGCTTAGAACTTCTACCTCGATACTGCCATTTTTGAAGTGTGTGTTTTTTATCTTAACAAATGTTGGTTCGTCCGCTTCTTTCACGGTACTGTCTTTCACGACCCTAACGACTTTTTCTCCTTTCAGATCAACGATTTGACTGTAGACTTTATGAGGGATAAGATTGCTCTCTTCCAAATTTATTTTTTGGCTAAATGCACTCTCCGTGGCTAACATGCAAAGAAACAGGATCGTTTTTAATTTTTTCATACCCTTTACTAATGATTTCAGATTGTTATACATTACATCTTATTTTTTAAAAAGCCCGGCATTCAGATCAGAACCCAAAGAACCTTCTGCCAGTTGCAGGTAATTGCGCTTACTCTGATCCTTTTCAATGACTACGGTTCCGCTGGTCTGTACGTTTTTCATTTCAAGAAAATCTGTGGAGGTTGGGATGCTGTCACTCAATGGACCGCTTCCATATCCTGCCAGTTTTTTATAATTCACAAAAATGCAGTCAGAAGCTTTGTAGCGGCGTGTGCTTCCTTTTTCCCTGATCCACACGGTGCTGGTATTGGCGATAATATTATGATGAAAGTCGAAATCATCGCCATTCGTGCCCTGAGTCGTCCATACTCCGCAGAAATAGCCGCCATAGACCAGTGAATGTTTCATGGCGCTGCGGCTCCCGGTCTTTCCTTCATTTTTCCAGAAGACCACAGGAATTTTACAATTGAAGAAAACGCAATGGTCAATAACCAGGCCATAGCCATTGGCGATCACCCCTACATGCAGTGGCAGTACCTCTTCATTTCCGGCGAAAAGGCATTGGGTAACCAGCAAATCGTCCAGTTTTTTTCCGTCGCGCCAGATCGGATATGAACGGCGCAGATTATCGGCATCAAGATAAGTATAATCAGGGCTGCCTGTAAACTTCAGACCTGCAATGGTAACGTGGCTTACCTCGGGTTGGATGCCTCTGGCCTCTTCTCCCCCCACACCGGGCCCGGGCGGCACAACAGTCATGATGACCGGCATCTTTTTCGGGGTCCATTCTGCATCATCCGGCATCACTTCGGCACGAATGGTTAAACGTTTGGTAAACGTGTATTTATCGTTATTAAACAGTACCGTTTCAGTGATCAGATGCAGTCCCTCTTCAAGGATAATTGTTGTTTCTCCTTGGGCTTTATTTGAATTAACGCGCCTGGCAGCTTCTGAGAGCGACTTTAAAGGTTGTGCCTTTATTCCTGAATTCATATCATTGCCTGTCAGCGGATTAATATATAATTCTTCTGCCTTTATGGAAAACAGGCTCATTAGAAAGAATAAAAGACTTAGGGTCACAGATTTTGTCATTTCCTTTTTTTTGGTAAAATTAGGAACATTCATGCCCTTCAAAATGGTCATTTTATCTTCAGAATTGTCAATTCATATATTCTTTCGGTATTGCTGGGGCGTGATCTGCGTCATTTTTTTGAAGAAACGGTTAAAGTTCGAAGGATCTGAAAATCCAAATTCGTAGCAGATCTCTTTTGCAGATTTATTCCGGTGCAGCTGTTTTTTGATCTCTGAAATAAGCTTGTGATGAATCATCTGCTGTGCAGTTAATCCGCTGAATTGCCTGCAGATTTTATTAAGGAATCCGGAACTTACGTTAAGCATTTTGGTGTAAGCTTCAACGGTTTGATCTTCTAAAAATTTCTCTTCCAGCAAAGAGCGGAATCTGTAGAAATCTGCATGGACGTAAGTGTCCCGCTGAACGTGATAGATCCCGGCGTAATAACGGTTGAGAACAATAAGCAACTGATAAAGAACCGACCTGATCAGATGATTGCTGTCATTCTGAATCTGTGCGAACTCCTCTTTTATTTCCTGTAAAAGTTCAAGGCATTTTCCGAATGACGTTTCGTCGATCTTCATTTCAGAAGGCTGTGAATACTGATGAAAGTACTGAAACCGGTACAGAAACAATTCATCTGAAAAGAAAAGATGAAGAAAATCTTTTTCAAAAAACAGCGTATAGCCTTTTATTTTTTCTTTAACTTCCCATCGGCGTATTTGTCCGGGACTGATAAAAATAATGGTCTGCGGAGCGATAGACATTCGTTTTCCATCCAGTGAAAATGTTCCCGATCCCTCTTCAATGAAAACAATTTCATAAAAACTAAGCTGATGTAATGTGCGGTCCCGTACATAATTTTTCAAAGTTTCAATGCGTCCAAGGTCCAGCAATAATTCCGAACCATATTTACAGGGCAGAAAATGATATGTTTTTATGGGGGAGGCTGTTACCATATTCTATACTTTTTATAACAAATCACGTGTTAAAAATACAAACTTTTGTTCAGCTATAAGCCTTTGATCTGATTCAATTACAAACGTCAGCACAAAAGAAAAAGCTGCCCCTAGAGACAGCTTCATCGATTTTATGATCTAACAATATTATTTCTTAGCTTTTACATCAACAGCAATTTCGATGTCCTTGCTGATCATCCATTCTGCAGGATCGGCCTCGGAAGTACCGAACTTGATTCCCCAGTCGGCTCTGTTTACCGTGAACTTAGCCTGGATCGAAGCAGAAGTTTCTGTAACGTCAACTTTAGCCGGGAAAGTTACGTTCATTGTTTTTCCTGATAAGGTAAGGTTTCCGCTTACGGTTTTATTGGCGCCTGCAACTGCATCAGCCGGAGCATTTTTAAGATCCGTTACGCTGGTGATTTTAAATTCGGAAGTAGGATTCTTTGCGGTATCAAAGAAATCAGGTGTTTTAAGGTGTTTTTCAAGATCTTCAGGTTTTTTGTCTTTCTCCGTTACGGAAGCCGGATCTACTTTAAGAGAGTTCATGTCGATCACGAAATTTCCTGCTGCAACATTTCCGTTTTCAACACTCAGATCTCCGGATTTCACCATTAAAGTTCCCCAACGAGGAGCCATTCCTCCTTTATGGAAAGCTTTCCAGTTTACAACAGAGGCTGCTGTATCTACAGGCAGTACTTCTCCTTTACTTTCAGCAACCGTCTGTTCCTGAGCTGTTGTTGCATTTTCTGCAGACTTTTCCTTATTACAAGATGCGGCAAGAAGACCCACTCCTACCAATGCAATGACACTTAATTTTTTCATATTATCTAATTGTTTAAAAGTTTATTATTTACCGTGAAAAATACTTTACTGATTCATACATTTCACTTTCTGATGTCCAAAAATAAAGAACTTCGTGTTTCAGACCATTAACATACATCAATAAAATATGAACAAATCATTAACAAACATATAAAACATTGATTTACAAAGCAAAAACTTAACATGCATATTTAAAATATCATTTGTAAAAATTTTGGAAAAATTGTAATTTTGTGCGCTCAAAGTGTATAAACACTCTATTTTATGATAAAAAAACTAATACCGCTATTACTTGTTGTCAATACAATCAGTTCAGTATGCGCACAGAACAACGCTGAAAATGCCATTGCAACATTTTCTGAAAAATATCCACAGGAAAAAATACATATCGTACTTAATAAAAACAGCTATATTGCCGGTGAAAACATCTGGTTCAAGTCCTTTGTGTTCGATGGCTACAGCCCTTCCCAGGTTTCTACCACTTTATTTGCCGAACTGTATGATCACAATAAAACGCTGATCGCTAAGAAATTCCTTCCCTTAATTAACGGAGAAGGCAACGGAAGCTTTACACTGCCCGAAAACTTAAAAGAAGACGTATACTACATCAGAGCCTATACTACCTGGATGAGCAATTTCAGTGAAGAATTTCAGCCTTTAAAGCCCATCACCATATACAATCCCTCCTCAAATGAAAAACTGACGAAGGCTGTTGATACTCCCTGGTCGGCATCTGTTTTTCCTGAAAGCGGAACTTTCATTGAAGGAATACCTACCAAATTCGCAGTCCGTCTTCAGTCCGAAGGTCAGACTCCCGGCGACTGGTCCGGCTACGTAATCGACACAAAAAAGCCGGACGTAAAAATAACATCTTTTAAAGGTTTTGACCAGAATGTAGGTTTATTCACCCTGACACCCGATGCCGGCGCTGCTTATCAGCTGGTCGTTACAGATTCTAAAGGAAAGCAGCAAACGGTCGTTTTACCCGAGCCCAAAAATTCAGGGTTCAACCTGCAGGTGGCTGTAACCAATGAAGCTATAAAATTTAAACTAAAATCAAAAAATATCGGCCCGTCAACAGCTTACAAAGTCATCGGAACTTTGGGGAACGAAATGGTTTTTAAAGTAAATTCTGATAAGATCCTGGAACACTCCTTTTCCATTCCGACCAAAGAATCGATGAATGGAATTCTCCAGCTTACGGTTTTTGACGATAAAGAAAATATCGTAGCACAAAGACTCTGCTTTGTAAAGCCTGATGTGTTAAACGTAAAAAAATCAGTGATGCAGCCTGTATCTCTTCAGGAATCACCAAAGGCACTGAATACTTTTAATGTATCCTCTGCCGGCTTTACCGCCTACACCGTTCTTGTGATGGACGGAATCTCTGAAAGTTCAGAAGATGAAAACAGTCTCCTCAGCACTTTATGGCTCACCGGTGATCTGACGTCTAAAATATACACGCCTTCACAATATTTTAAAGAAAATCACAACTCAGAAGCCCTGGATGCTCTGTTGATTTCTGAAAAATGGAAAAGATTCGACTGGAAAAATATCATAGCCGGAAGCTATCCGACAATCAGATACCAGCCTCAGCCGTATGTGACGTATAAGGGAAAAGTAAGCATTAACGGAAAACCTGCCGTTTCTTCAGATCTCAACCTCCTTTTTGAAATGCCCGACCACGCCACAAGGTTTCATCAGGTAAAAACGGATGCCAATGGTTTTTTCTCTCTGAACGGACTGATCTTCGAGGATAACATTAAAGTTTCTTATCAGCTCAACGATCTTAAAATCCCAAAAGAACAGGTACAGGTGATCTTCCAGCCGGATTATACTTTTGTTCCTTACAGAAAAAGCCTTCCTTCAGACGGGTATATGCTTGAAAAAAGAATAAGCGGAGAGCCATTGCCTCCTCAGGTTACAAGATATGTGGCAGAAAAACAGACCCAGAGCTCCATCAATGAAAAGGTAACATTGATTGAGGAAGTAAAATTAAAAGTTAAGAAAAAAGATAAAACCCGCCTGCTTAATGAAAAATTAAGCACCTCCATGTTCAGAAGTTCCGATGAGCAGGTTTTTGATTTTGTGAATGACAATACAACACTGGGCTTTGCAAATATACTGATGTGGCTGCAGGGTAAAGTTGCAGGATTGGCCATTACAACCAATATGGGAAATTATAATGTAAAGTTAAGAGGATATGAAATTCCTATCTATTTGGATGAAATGCAGCTTGATCCTTCGATGATATCTTCTATTTCTTCTTCTGATGTGGCCATGATAAAAGTGATCAAAGGCTTTTTCTCAGCAGGATTCGGTGGGGGTTATGGCGCTATTGCCATCTACACTAAAAGAGGCGGAATGACGGGATATGTTCCGGACAATTCTTCTCCCAAACTTAATAAATATACATTAAATGGATTTGATAAGGTAGCTCCGTTTGCAACACCATCTTACAACGATGAGAGCTTTAAAAGCATTTCCAATGACGTACGCAGTGTTCTATACTGGAATCCGTATCTGCTTACTGACCCAGAGACGCCTGCCAATGTACAGTTCTACAATAACAACGACGCAAAAAACTATAAGATCATTATCATGGGGTACGACAATAAAGAAAATTTACCCGTTTATTACAATGCACTTGTACAGTAATTAAATTGATCGTGTGAATAAATAAAAACAGTCTTAATCAAGGCTGTTTTTTTGTTTTAAATTACAACCTCATTTAGAAGGATAAATTGAAGGCAGGTCACGTTTACAGACTAAACTTTATACTTTAATCAAATATGATCATCAAACCGATTATAAAAATATCTTATCCCATCCGAGAGGTCGCAATATTTTATAAAAAGTCAGTATTTTAGCCGCTTAAATTTTACAATGAACGCCACAAGCTATATCCGTCAGACCCTTGATATTTCAGAAAAAAGCATTACTTCTACCCTTCAGCTGCTTTCGGAAGACTGTACGATCCCTTTCATAGCACGCTACAGAAAGGATAAAACAGGAAACCTGGATGAGACACAGATCGAACAGATCTCAAAAATCAACAGGCAGTTTGAAGAAATCATCAAAAGAAAGGAAACCATTCTGAAATCTGTGGAAGAGCAAGATGCCCTGACTCCGGAATTAAAGCAGCGAATCGAGACAAGCTTTGATCTGCAGGAACTGGAAGATCTTTATCTCCCTTTCAAAAAAAGGAAAAAAACAAAAGCCGATGCCGCCAAAGAAAAAGGCCTGGAGCCTTTAGCAAAAATCATCATGAGCCAGAAAGCGCAGGACCTTAATTCTTTAGTAGCATCCCGATACCTCAACGGACAGGTAGCAACAGAAGAAGAGGCACTTCAGGGCGCAAGAGATATCATGGCAGAATGGATCAATGAAAATATGTATGTCCGTAAAAATCTCAGAAGGCTATTTCAAAGGAAAGCTGTAATCACTTCAAAAGTGGTCAAAGCGAAAAAAGATGAAGAAGATGCCCAGAAATTCTCGCAGTATTTCGAATGGGAAGAAAGCCTGAACAGAACTCCTTCTCACCGTCTGCTGGCCATGTTGAGGGCAGAAGCAGAAGGTTTTGTCAAAACAAACATCGCCATTGATAAAGACGAGGCCATTGAAATGATCGAAAATGCCATCATTAAATCCAATAACGAAACCACCACACAGATTTCACTGGCCATAAAAGACAGCTACAAAAGATTGCTGGAACCCGCAATTTCCAATGAGACCCTCCAGGAAGCCAGGGAAAAAGCAGATAAAAAAGCGATAGAAATATTTGCCGGAAATCTTACCCAGCTGCTGCTAGCTCCGCCTCTTGGAGAGAAAAGAATCCTGGCGATAGACCCTGGATACAAAAGCGGCTGCAAAGTAGTCTGCCTGGACGAAAAAGGCGATCTTCTCCATAACGAGACCATTTATCCGCATGCTCCGCAAAACGAATCCGGAATGGCTATGAAGAAAATACGTTCGATGGTGAATGCCTATCATATCGAAGCCATCTCCATCGGAAACGGCACGGCAAGCCGTGAGACAGAGTTTTTCATTAAAAAAATCGCATTTGACAGGCCGCTGCAGGTCTTTGTGGTTTCTGAGGCCGGCGCTTCGGTATATTCTGCCAGCAAGATTGCCAGGGATGAATTCCCCACGTATGACGTTACCGTTCGCGGTGCGGTCTCTATCGGAAGACGGCTGGCTGACCCGCTGGCCGAACTCGTAAAGATCGATCCGAAATCCATCGGAGTCGGACAATACCAGCATGATGTAGACCAGACCCAACTGAAGAATGAGCTTGATTCTACGGTCATGAAATGTGTAAATGCTGTGGGAATTAATTTAAATACTGCCAGCAAATCCTTATTGAGCTATGTCTCCGGGATCGGTGAAAAGATGGCAGAAAATATAGTGAATTACCGGGCCGAAAATGGTGCCTTTGAAGACCGTAAGCAACTGAAAAAAGTACCGCGGATGGGAGAAAAGGCATTTCAGCAGGCCGCTGCTTTCGTAAGGATCAGTAATCCGAAAAATCCGCTCGATAATTCTGCCGTACACCCCGAAGCCTATGGAATCGTGGAAAAAATGGCAAAGGATTTAAAAATAACCACCAACGGGCTGATTGCCAATAAAGAGAAAATTGCGCAGATCAGTCCGGAAAAATATATCACGGAAGACATCGGTATTTTAGGCATAAAAGATATTTTAAAAGAGCTTGAAAAACCGGGACTGGATCCGAGAAAAGCAACCAAAGTATTTGAATTTGATCCGAATGTAAAAAAGATTACCGACCTGAAAATAGGCATGATCCTCCCGGGAATCGTCAACAACATCACCGCATTCGGATGTTTTGTCGACTTAGGCATCAAAGAAAGCGGGCTCGTACATATTTCCCAACTGAAAGACGGATTCGTTTCCGACGTAAATGAAGTGGTAAAGCTTCACCAGCACGTGCAGGTAAAAGTAACGGATGTGGACGAGGCCAGAAAAAGAATACAGCTGACCATGATTTTATAATTCATAAAAAAAGAATTTAACAAAGAAACAGCCGGTAACAATAGATCGTACCGGCTGTTTTTTGTTATTAAACGTTATAATGTAATTGAGATTAATTCTCGTTAAGAAAAGCCTGTTCCTCCCTGGACAACAGCATACCAGATTCTTTATTCTCCTTTACCGGAATATTTTCCCAAATGTTTTTTGTGAAATCGATCCTGGGTTCAATGCCCTTTTTATCAGATGGTGAAAAAGTATGATAAATGGTTTCCGTAGTAGATTTTCTCTCTTCCTCTCCGCCATCATACCTGATGATGAATTTGTCCGCTATGGTTTTCTTTAAAGCAGGAAGATATTTTCCGTCTTTTTTATAAAAATCGTAAATAAGCTGTACATCACCCAGCTGAAATTCGTATTCCTTTCCTTCCGTATTGGTTTTTTTGTAAGGAGCGTATCCCGTCTGCTGATGGAGCGCCTCAAAGTAGGTGATCACCTTGTCTGCCTTATTATAGTGCATTTCTCCTTCGATATTGATGCCGTTATCCGTTTTGATCCGGATGCTGATGAGCTGCTCTTCCCCATCGTCTGAAAGAAGCCGCCCCGAAAACTTTGTATTTTTCGTGTTAATGGTCATCAGAAGCCTGTACACCTCAAAGCTGAAAAAATAGTCTCCCATTTCAGCATGGGAAAATTCATTGCTTTTTCCGTTAAAGACCGTTTTGCTGTTATTTTTCAGGTATTTTACATTATTCAGCTGCATCTGCAGGATGTCATCGTAGTTTTTGCGCAGGCCCTCCCTGAAATTATAGGCATTGCTCTTGCTCCAGATTTTGGCATCGGCAATGACGAGAAAGTAAAGTTTGCCATTACTGAAACTTTTGGTTTTATAAGTAACATCATAGAGTGACGGCTTGTCGTAGTATTTTTTATGGTAATTTCTCTGGATATCTTCAAAAAGTTTCCTGATATCCACATCCACTATTTTGACTTCTTCAATATCAATAAGAGCGGGTTTTAATGAAATTGCCTCCTGGTATGAACCGGCCTTAAGGGTTTTATATCCCGCAGCGGACACCACAAAATCTTTTGCCTGTTTGTCTAATGGCGCATAGCCGTCTTCATTGGAATATACCAGCTGATCGGCAAGAACAATTCTTGCTCCGCTTATGGGCTGATGGGTTTCGGCGTCAAGAATCTGTATTTTCTGTGCGTACGCTGAGATCGAAAAAAATAAAGAAAGAATAAGAATCTGTTTCATACATGGTTGTTAATGGCAGCAAATATAACAGGAAAGTGCATACAATTCAACAGACCTTGAATTATTTTAATAATATTTAACCTTTTAGAATACGTTTTCTATGGTATGGCTGTTTAACTCTAAGAAAATTTAACCTTCAGAACAAAACAAAGCCGGCTTAAAAGCCGGCTCCGTTATTATTTTTTAGATTCTTCAACAGAAACTTTTCTGAAATCCTTGAAAAGTTTGCTAAGCTCTAAAGCCGACTTACGAGCTCTTGTTCCAGCCGCTTTGTTACCTTTTTCTGCTTGTTGGTTTGCTTCAGTTGTAAAAGCTTCAAATTCCGCGTTGATTTTTTCAATTAATTCTTTCATTATTTTTAAAATTTAGGCTGCAAATATATGTTTTATGGCAATTCCAGCCTAACAGAGACGAAAAAATTTATAATAATTAATCAAAATTAAGAGTTTAGACCCGCTTTTAATTTATTTTTTGAAGTGAAATCCGATTTTTAATGTTTTTTATTCGGTATTCAACGATCTATTCTGCCCATTCACCGAAACACATGTCTGTTATTCCGGATTCCTGCGGAACTTTACGTCAGAAAAAGAGCAATAGTGCTCAACCAACTTTAAATATTTCACATCATGAAAGCAAAAATCGGACTTACAGAAAAAAATGCAGACGCCGTAGCGGCAGAATTGGCTAAATTATTAGCAGACGAATTCGTACTCTACACCAAAACAAGAAATGCCCACTGGAACGTGACCGGCGATAACTTCCACGCCATGCATATTTTCTTTGAAGAACAGTATACCCAGTTGGAAGACCTCATCGACAGCGTCGCAGAACGTATGCGAAAAATAGGACACTACGCCCCTGCTACCTTAAAAGAGTATCTTGAACTTACCCATCTTACCGAATACAGCGATAGAACCAATGACGGACTGGGCTATATGAAAGATCTTCTCAGCGATCATGAGAGCATCATCGATTTCCTCCGCGGAAACGTAACCCCTTTTGCTGATAAATATAAAGATTACGGAACCAGCGACTTCATTACGGGACTTATGGAAACTCATGAAGAAATGGCCTGGATGATCCGTTCTTATTTCAGATAGGATGACCAACAAAGGAAAAATAAAAAGGAATAAGTATATTTGTGTACATCATAAATAAACTATTCCTATGAAAGCTTTGATCGTCGACGACAATGATATTGCCAGAATGACTTTGGCCCATCTGGCGAAACAGATTCCCGGCCTTACCATTGTCAGAGAATATTCCAGCGCTGTGGAAGCTTATCTTCATCTTCAGAATGACCCTGTTGACATGTTGTTTCTCGACATTGAAATGCCGGAAATGACAGGGATTGAACTCACCAGGAACCTTTCCGGAAGAGACACCATCATTATTTTTACTTCTTCCAAGAAAGAGTATGCGCTGGAAGCTTTTGAACTGAATATCGCAGACTACCTGCTGAAGCCCGTCACTCCTGCCAGATTTTTACAGGCCGTCAGCAAGGCACAGGCCGTCATTGAAAGCCGGAAGGAAAATGTTCAGGTCAGTAAAGACGAATTTCTCTTCGTAAGAGATTCCAACATTACCCGGCGTTTAAAGCTCGACGACATTTTTTATGCGGAAGCGATGGGCGATTATGTGAAGTTTTTTACCCGTGAAAAGACATACGTGATCCATGGCACCATGAAAGCAGCTGAAGAGCGCCTGCCAAAAGATATTTTCATCCGGGTGCACCGCTCATACATCATTGCCGTCGGAAAGATCGACACCCTCCAGGACGGCGGGATCATGATCAACGGAAAATTCATTCCTGTGGCTGATGCATACCGAAAAATGCTCAACACAAGAATGAATATTTTCTGATCGGCAGAATTATTTTAACAAGTCATTATTTATAGTTTATTTATGATTAAGGTAACTTCCGTAATGGGCAACAAAAAGTTCCGGTACTTCATCATCTTCAGTTTTCTGGTGGGGAGCCTGCTCCTGATTGCCGTTCAGATTAATTCGGCACGCAATACGAAAGCCCTCATCCAGAACAATAATACATTGTTGAATGAGCTGCGTTCCAGCAACCACCTCCGGGAAATCGACCGTGATATCCTGGGAGTTGAAAGCCGGATCAGAGCGTCCATTGCCACCAATGACACCACGCATCTGGAAGGGATAGACGAGAAGATCAACCAGATTGAAAATTTTCTGGATTCCCTCTCAAAAGACAATGCAGACACGACAGAGGAACGGCTGATCCACCGGCTCAGTGTTCTCGCCATGGAAAAAAAGGAAACCAAAGAAAAGCTGCTCCACCGCTATCTTACGCTGGGAAATATGGATGACAATACCTCCATTGCCAACCCGGGAGCAAGAAATAAATCCAATGAAATCACCGCCATTACGGGAAAGATCTACGAAAGCCGCAAGCAGCACATGATAGAGCTCAGCAGGAAAAGCGAAGAAATGGGACGTAAAGCGCGGCTCTATGATATTTCACTTTTAGCGTTGCTCGTTTTAAGCGGTGCCATTGTAGGATTTCATATCCTGAGACAGTTCCGCCGGCAGTCTCTGCTGATCGAAGAGCTGGACATTGCAGAAAAAAAGGCCTCTGTGGCAGCCCAGACCAAAGAAAATTTCCTGGCTAATATGAGCCATGAGATCCGTACCCCGCTGAGCGGTATTTTAGGATTTACCAATTTACTTCAGAAAAGGCCTCTGGATGAGACCTCAGCACAGTTTGTCACCTCGATCCAGCAGTCGGGGGAAAATTTAATGGCCATTATCAATGATATCCTTGATCTGTCTAAAATTGAAGCGGGAATGATGAGGATCACTTCAGGAGTTTTCAGCATCAACGGACTGGTAGATTCGGTGAAAACGCTGTTCCTTGAAAGGGTAAAAGAAAAAAAACTCACCCTCTCTGGAAGCGTAGATCCCTCGATCCCGGATACGCTTATAGGGGATGCGACAAGACTTACGCAGATAATGGTCAACCTTATTGGCAATGCCGTAAAGTTTACCCAACAGGGAACCATCAGCATTGAAGTATATCCCAAAGAACGTTCAGGAAAGCATATTATTCTCGGTTTTAAAGTTTCAGACACCGGAATAGGGATTGAAAGAGAGAAGCTTGAAGAGATCTTCGAACGGTTTAATCAGGGTGAAGATTCCATCACGAGAAATTACGGCGGCACCGGGCTTGGACTGTCCATTGTAAAGCAGCTGATCCTTCTGCAGGGCGGAAACATCGAAGTAATCAGCGAACAGGGAAAAGGAACGACTTTTCATTTTTACATTCCCTATTCGGTTTCTGAAGAACAGCTGAATATTGCCGCTCCCGTAAATACCGATTACTTTAAGGACCGCACCAATATTCCTTTGAAAGTATTGGTCGTGGATGACAATGCTATCAATCAAAGCCTGATGAATCATCTCCTCGGCCAGTGGAATATCGATTTTGATATCGTCTCGAATGGTCTTGAAGCGGTGGATTATCTCAGACAAAAGCCTTGCGATCTCGTGCTTATGGATATCCAGATGCCTCAAATGGATGGCTATACGGCAACCCGGCAAATACGTGAAGAATTAGGATTAAATATCCCCATCATTGCCATGACCGCCCATGCCATGGCCGGAGAAAGGGAAAAATGCATGAGCCGCGGAATGAATGAATATATTTCGAAACCTGTTAACGAAGAAGAGCTCTTCAGGATCATTTCAGGATTCGGACTGGAAAACACCGCATTCGAAAAAGAACAGACGGAAACCGGTATTCCTGACTACGATTATATTGATCTTACTTATATGAAATCGGTAAGCGGTGGCGATCGTAATTTTGAGCATCTCGTGACAAAACAATTCACAGAAAAAATTCCCCGGCACCTGGATGAACTTATGAAAGCCTATCACGACAAAGATTTTTCTACCCTGAAGCTGCGTGCCCATGACCTGAAATCCAGTGTAGCCATTATGGGACTTCTTCCGCTGCTGGAAGAAAAGCTTGACATCCTCGAAAAACCCTCAGAACATCCTGAAATCCTTGATAATACTTTGAAAGAAGTACAGAACATCCTTCTGCTGTCCATTGCCGAAGCAAAACAGCTGTTAACCTCACAAAACCATTAACAATGAATTTATTTTCGCCATTATATCTTCGCAGCCTAACGCTGAAAAACAGAATTGTCGTGTCCCCAATGCAACAGTACAGCGCCAACAACGGAATTCCCGGCAACTGGCATCTTGTACACCTGGGCAGCCGTGCGGTAGGCGGGGCCGGACTTATTCTTACTGAATGTACCGCCGTTTCCCCTGAAGGGCTTGCCACTTTAAATGACGTCGGCCTCTGGAACGACGAGCAGCAAGAAGCCTGGAAAAACATCGTAGATTTTGTTCATGAACAGGATGCTAAAATAGGCATACAGCTCTGGCATTCCGGAGGTAAAGGAAGCCTGAGGCATCCCAACCGGAGAATGAAACCACTTTCGGATGAAGAAGGAGGATGGACTGTAAAGTCTTCTTCTGAGACGGAAATCAACGGGGTTATTCCTAAAGAACTGACGATCGTTGAAATCCACGAGCTGACAAAAAAATTTGCAGACGCGGCAGTCCGTGCAGTGGAAGCAGGCTTTGATACCATTGAGCTTCACGCCGGACACGGGTATCTTTTCCATCAGTTTTATTCGGAAGTAATCAATAAAAGACAGGACGAGTACGGGGGAAGTTTTGATAACCGGATCCGTTTTCTGGTAGAGACCGTTCGTGAAATCAGAAAAGTGATTCCCGAAATCATGCCTCTTCTTGTCAGGATCTCTGCGGTAGATTATATCGACACCCCGGAAGGCTGGACTTTGGAAGACAGCATTGCCTTGTCAGAAGTTCTGAAGGAAAACGGGGTAGATTTTATCACAGCTTCCGGCGGAGGGTTTACCAACGTGAGCAAAGACAAAGTCTTTCCCGGTTACCAGGTTCCTTTTGCTGCTGCCATAAAAGAAAAGACAGGAATTCTTACCGGTGCGGTCGGCATGATCACATCAGCGCAACAGGCAGAAGAAATCATTACCTCCGGAAAGGCAGATCTGGTCGTGATGGCCAGGGAGCATTTACGGGATCCCTATTTTGCAATTCATGCCGCCAGGGAACTTGGTCTGGAAACTGAAATTCCGTGGCAGTATCAGAGGGCTTTTTAGTGGAGTTACACTAATTTAAATTTAACCAAAACAAAAAAGTTTTCAAAAGAATAACATCCAAGGTTAAAAATTATAGTACTCCTTATTCATCATTCAGATTAACTTTAAAAGCTGTTTAAACTTTTTATATAACCACAAAAGTCACAAAAGATGAGCTCAATTTTATCTTAAGTTGATGACTGTAAATGAAAAAAAGGCAAATAGTCTTAAAAAATCTTCGAATTTATTCTTT
>Ga0308156_1001159_pt1 | contig 34586 bp, 35 predicted proteins | sample PhyAR2_FD_201041 | JGI IMG/M metagenome (GOLD analysis project Ga0308156, IMG submission 201041) | Phyllosphere microbial communities from UC Gill Tract Community Farm, Albany, California, United States - DLSL A.R2 | ecosystem: Host-associated > Plants > Phyllosphere > Unclassified | place: USA... | reverse complement strand
CGGCATAAAAATAGAATAACTTTTTTAGGCTTTCAAGAGCCAAAAAGTTATTTCCATTTTCAGCCCTAAAACAGAAAATACTATATAAAAATTAGAAATTTCTGTCTAAACAAAGGGGCGCAGCTTACTTCTGCAGCTCAAAATAGTTGGTTATATCGACAAATTCATCATCGGAAATTTTTATAAATTTATCCAGGTGTTTTTTAAATTGTTCAAGCATTATTTTAAGTCTGTTTCTTTATCTTTCGTTCAGTTAAGATAATAAAAAATAAATAACCACGTCAACCTCCAAGTATAATCAGGCGCGGACTTTGCTACTTAGAACTCGAACATCCTATACGAGTGAATTTAAATACAGAAAAGAAAATGAGCGAATACTTTTGGATTGCCATACCTGCAGAGCTGTTTTTTCAGTATTGTGGCCAAACGATGGAAAAACATGGTGCGCATGCTTATATTGAGACGATAAACCGCAAATCGGGCAAGCGGAAATACATCAAATATAGCCAAGAAAATGAGTCGGCATTTTTGAAAAGCATAGCATCAGCGGATTATCATGGATTTTTCCTGTCCACCTATCCCTTTTCCGATCAGGAAGCTATTACAAGCTCCGGCATCTTTTACGATTCGCCTGTAGCCGAATATACCCTTGCAGGAAGCGGCGGTTATGAAACAGACCGGACAAGAGAAATCATTCACTTACGGCAAATTATGAAGCATGCCGACAAATCCGCAAAAGCATTTTTTGCAGCTTTGCAGCGCAACCTCAAAAAGATCCCCGAATTACGCGACACCCTGCGAAACGGAAATAAAACCCATTTTTACCTGCCAACAGCAAAGCGTATCATTCCACAAAACGCACATAGCCAGCTTATAGAAATACCTTGGGAAGAGCACTGCCTCAGCAAAGACCTCATGTACCAACAGGAATAATCAGTAGCCGTGTACAACCTATCGTTCCCGAAAAGAAATTGCGCTGTGCTAGTCAATCTGTTCAGCAACTAAGAACTAATTAGGCTGACATTTTTTATTTCCGTTTGTATCTTAATTAATAATATCGTAATATTACAATATTAAATAAGCTTCACCATGGGACTTACCAAGACAGAGATTTTTACGGACGAGCAGAATAAAGTGGCTTCGGCATTCAAAGTATTGGGCCATCCTGCAAGAATTGCCATACTTCAGTACATTATCGATAAGAAAGCCTGTATCTGCAATGATCTTGTGGATGAACTGGGACTTGCCCAGGCAACCATTTCGCAGCATTTAAAGGAACTTAAAAGTACGGGTATTATTCAGGGGACTATTGAAGGAAAGTCTGTCTGTTATTGTATTGACGAAGCGGTGTGGAAGTCGGTGCAGCGCAATTTCAATGCTTTCTTCAACCAGGAGGTAAAAGTAAAGAGCTGCTGTCCGTAGCGCTTTTTTTTACCCATCGATATCGTAATATTGCAATATATAATTATACTAATTTAAATTCAATACCATGAGACTATCAGAAATCAAAGCAATCCTCCCAACATTGGAAAATGTTGAATTCCAATTGGATAACGGAGCATTTGTTCCCGAGCACTTCCACGTCACCGAAGTGGGCCAGATCACAAAAAATTTTATTGACTGTGGCGGTGTTATACGTCAGGAGAAAACGGTAAACTTTCAGCTTTGGAATGCCGATGATTATGAGCACCGCCTGAAACCCGCCAAGCTGCTCCACATTATTAACCTTTCGGAAGAAAAGTTGGGAATGGAAGATGCAGAGATCGAAGTAGAATATCAGCGCGATACCATTGGTAAATATGGACTTGATTTCAATGGGAAGACTTTTGTTTTAAAAAGCCGCACAACTGCTTGTCTTGCGGAGGATGCCTGTGGTATTCCAGTTGAAAAACAAAAAAAGAATCTTATTGAGCTATCTGTTAATCAATCATCCAGCTGCACGCCGGGTTCGGGATGCTGCTAAACCATTAAACTCGCATGATGTATCCTACATTATCAGATACGATCGGAAAGTTGGGATGGGAACAGTTCGCTGATGAAGAACGCAAAGCCTCCTTACAGCTCCTGATAGATTATATCCAGCAGAAGGTCACTGCAGGGCGACCTGTAAACCTGAACTTTATCTGCACCCACAACTCGCGCCGGAGCCATTTAGCTCAGGTGTGGGCGCAAACTGCCGCCACTTATTTCAAGATACCGAATGTCTGTTGCTACTCCGGTGGTACAGAAGAAACGGCGCTGTTCCCAAAGGTTGCAAAAACATTGACAGCCCAGGGCTTTCAGATCTTAAAGATTGCCGACAGCAATAATCCGGTATATGCTATAAAGAGCAGCGACAATGCGGTACCCATGATCGGATTTTCAAAAAAGTATGACAGTCCGTTTAACCCTTCAACTGATTTTGCGGCAATTATGACCTGCTCCCAGGCGGACGGTGGCTGTCCTTTTATTGCCGGAGCAGAAAAGCGCATCCCCCTAACTTTTGAAGATCCCAAGGTATCAGACGGAACGCCGCAGCAGACTCAGGTTTACGAACAGCGGAGTCTTCAGATCGCAACAGCGCTGTTCTATGTTTTCCATACCATTAAACTCTAGGCCCATGCAGTCGAAACTTAAATTTCTTGACCGGTACCTTACACTATGGATTTTTTTGGCGATGGCCGCTGGAATCTTGCTCGGGAATTTCTTTCCCTCCTTCTCCACCTGGGTAAACAGTTACAACAGCGGAACAACGAATATTCCGCTGGCAGTCGGTCTGATCCTGATGATGTATCCGCCATTGGCCAAAGTACGCTATGAACATATTGGAAAGGTTTTCCGAAATGTTAAGGTGCTGGGCACCTCGCTGGTGCTGAACTGGGTGATCGGTCCGGTATTGATGTTTGTTTTGGCCCTCCTTTTCCTGAACGGTTATCCGGAGTATATGACAGGACTGATACTGATCGGGCTGGCCCGGTGTATTGCAATGGTTGTTGTCTGGAACGAGCTTGCTGATGGAAACAGGGAATATGCTGCTGGTCTGATTGCGCTCAACAGTATTTTTCAGGTACTGCTGTACAGTCTTTACGCTTATCTATTCATTACTGTATTGCCTCCGCTGTTTGGCGTGTCTGGGCTCTCTGTTGATATTTCAATTCGGGAGATTGCAAAAAGCGTCGGCATATATCTGGGTATTCCTTTCCTTGCTGGAATCCTCAGTAGGTATGGACTCATTGCATTAAAAGGTGAAAACTGGTTTCAGGAACGTTTTATTCCGTTTATCTCTCCGGTTACACTGATTGCTTTGCTGTTCACCATTGTCGTCATGTTCAGCCTTAAAGGGGAAATGATCCTCCAGCTTCCTTTCGACGTACTGCGCATTGCTGTTCCGTTGGTGATTTACTTTGCGTTGATGTTTGTTGTTAGCTTTATCGCTGGCAAGAAAGTTGGCGCAGATTATTCGCAAAGTACGGCAATTGCTTTTACTGCCGCGGGAAACAACTTTGAACTGGCTATAGCTGTTGCCATCGGCGTATTTGGTATTAATAGCGGACAGGCTTTTGTCGGCGTGATTGGCCCATTGGTTGAAGTTCCTGCCTTGATCGCACTGGTTAATCTGGCTTTTTGGTTCCGGAGGAAGTATTTCACTTCCCCATCCACTGTTTAAGCTGACGACCACTTGTATCATTGAGCCATGCCCACGCATGGCTTTTTTTTGCGGTTGGCATTTTCGTGTGCTTTCAACTACCTCCCTAGAATCTGCAAGGTTCCTTTGACGGATGATGAAGGTGTCTTGATGAAGATCCGGCTTACGTCAGCTGCTCGTTTTAAGTTCGGTGGATAAGGCCGCACACTATCAACAATAATCAGTAGCTTTATTTAAATTATCGGCTAGTGCATTTCGACAATGAACTATTTTATCTCTGAATCGCAATTATAACGTAAAAAAATGGCAAAATCTATTTTAACAATCACCCTGAATCCATCCGTAGACAAGAGTAGCAGCGTACAGCATATCGTTCCCGAAAAGAAATTGCGCTGTGAACAACCGATATACCAACCAGGTGGCGGCGGAATTAACGTATCGCGGGCTTTGAAGAGACTCGGCCTGGCTTCTACTGCCCTTTTTACATCCGGTGGAAAGACTGGCAGCTTGCTCGAAGGCTTATTGAAGCTCGAAGATATTGCCGTCGATCCTATCCGGGTAAATGGCGAAACCCGCGAAAATTTTATTGTGGTTGACCGTTCAACCAATCAGCAATATCGATTCGGCTTTCCAGGAGAACACGTTGAATCCAACGAGCTCGAGGGGATCATGGCCTCAATTGCGGAACTGAAGTATATTCCGGATTTTGTCGTTATCAGCGGTAGTATGCCGGCTGGTGTACCGCCCGAGTTTTTACGGTCGCTGATCCATATGTACAAAACCAAGGGCAGTAAAATAATTGTCGATACCTCTGGCGATTCACTCCACGTTGCATTGGAGGAAGGTGTCTTTTTAATCAAACCAAATGCCGGAGAACTTGCTGCTCTTGTTGGAAAAGAGGAATTGGGGCATTCTGATCTGGATATGGCCGCCCAGCAGCTCATATCGGAGGGTAAAGCAACGCTGATCGTGGTCTCGCTAGGTGCACAGGGCGCTATCTTGTATTCCGAAACAGAACGAATTCAGCTGCCTTCCCCACTGGTAAAAGTACGCAGTACTGTGGGCGCTGGTGACAGTATGGTTGCCGGAATGGTGTCTGTCTTAGCCGGAGAGGGCGATCTCGAACAGGTCCTTCAGATGGGCATCGCCTGCGGCTCGGCGACCACAATGGCAGAGGGAACCGGACTGTTTGCCAAGAAAGATGTCGATCGGTTGTTTTCGGAAATTGGAAAAAGATAAAAAACTCTAAATCAAGAACAAAAAGCAAATCACCTAAAGACTTACAGCTGACCGAAGAGCATCGGAAACCTAACCGATTACAGACCGAATTTGTCTCAACGTTGAGTTTTCTAACACAAAAAAAATTGATAGCATTGCAAAGTCAACACGCAATCAATTCCCTATCAACTCCCAGCTTTCATCGGGATTTCATCGGGACGGCATCGGGCGCTGCTCGAATTTATTCCGAGGAAAAGCTGAGCCCAATACGAGCAAGATTGTTGTAAAGGCAGGAGTTGGTCGGGAGAAAGTGCCAATAAGGTTGGGCAATGGCTGGCTGCCGCGCTTGGTCTATCTCAGTTTACAATTCCGGGATACATCAGTTTAGCGGTATAAGGCGATCCCAGTGCTCATGCCGCAGTGTATGAAGGTTATCGATAAAATCCTTTAGTTTTTTTTCTTTACGCATCCATTCGGTGACGAGCAGTAGGCTCATGATTTCCAGTTCCGACATCTTTGTATGCAGATAATCGAAGACCTCTTTTCTAAACTCGAGATGCGTCGCATACGGATCCACCGGATAACGCACGAGCATCATATTCACCCGGCAGGTCTTACTGATACGGAAGTACCATTTGTCGAGCCCCAGCTGTTCCAGCTCCTGCACAAAATGACTGCCGTCCACTCGGTTGCCGTCGATCAGCATGAGTTCTTTTTTTCTTTTATGCGAAAAATAGAAGGGTACATCAAACATCCGTACCGCATCTTTTTGCAAGTTTTCGATATTGAAGGGGCTGCTATGATACAGCACATCAAAAAGAAAACCGGGTACGATATACGTATCCGACACCGTCGGCAGTTGCGGGCGCGCTGCGCTTTCGCTGTTATTTTCAACAAGGCGATGCTGCGCCATAATCTCCTTCTCAAATAAGACCATTACGTTTTCCGACGTTAGCCACCATAGCCTGCCTTTACAGAAAACAACGATTGCATTGGCGACCAACCCCGTACTCACCCAGGGCAAATAATACAAGCAATAGATGCTTAACAGCTTATCCTGACCGTCGATGCGATCAAACAACACATACATGCAACCCAGGTGCATAGATATACTCCCTGCGGCGGTATATAGAATCGCGCTGATGCGCTTATTACGGGGCAAACTCTTGGTGTTGATCTTGCCGTTATCGAGCAGTTTCAGATCGGGATATTGCTTCTGCCAATGGGTCCAAAAAACTTTTAGGAGCGCCTGCGTAAGCAGCACAGGCAAGAGGATGGATAGGGCAAATTGGAATACATAGGTCCAAGACATGGGCGGCCAAAAAGGCTTTAGCCCGATTTCGTTCGTTCCGATCAAATTAAAAAGCACGGCGATAAGCAGGCTCAGCGCAATTAGTTTTAATCCCTTCATAAGCTCATTCAAATTCCCTTAATTGGTTTAGGTTGTTATTATGTTATTATTTAATCACCCAATTTACTAAATAAAATTTACTAAAAACTGATTTACGGCGCTTAAAAGGAAAATTATCCTCCAAAATAGCGGAGGTTAGGACACTACACTTGCATCCGTGACCAAATAAACGCCATATTTATACTAAATAGTAATCAGATAAATAAAAATTTAAAACAGTAGGAAAGCAATTGGACCTTATCGAAAAATCACTCCCCATGATCATCCCGCAATCCTGGCCGGGGGAAACTTATACGCCTAAAGCGAATGAAAAAAGCATTACATCTCCATCTTGAATCTGTCTTTGGCGCGTCCTGCCCGCTTGCTGAATCGACTATTCAGCCACAAATAGCACTATCCAATGGAAAGATCAGTCACTACCGACACCCCTCTGGCGAAGCCTGCCTGCAGGAGTTTGATGGGCTGCTCGGCTACATTAACCTGCTGGATGTTGCGGTATCAAGCGATATCGTCATCCCGGTAAGGATAAAGCGCTCCGATATGCACATCATCTATGTTTTTAGTGACGAGTCCGCGGTCCAGATCAAGGATGTCGGCCAGCAGACCAGTTACAGCATCGCTTGCAATCGCGGACGTTATTTCTACTTAACCAGAGGCGATTATGAAATATACATTCCTGCAGGCAGCTGTACGCTTGTAAACTTTTATTTCCGCGGCAGTATTTTCCGGGATGGCAACGAGCGCCCCTTCCAGTTCTTGCATCACCTGGTCGATGCCTATCGAGATGGAGACAAGCGATCCTTCTGCAGCATTGATTTTCGTGTGGGCCCCCGAACCATTTCATTGATGAAGTCCATTGCGGCAAAAATCAAAAAAGGTGACCTGGATAGCGAGGTCAATATCCTCTGGGCGATCAAGAAACTGATCCAGCTATCGAAGGAAAAGATTTTTGAAGAGTATGAGAAGATATCGCAATCGCAAGCACAGTCCAAAGCAGCCTATTCAGCCATCAAACAGGCTGTGGCAGCGCATGGCCAGGATTTTAAACTGGAAGATATTGCTTACCTGTTTGGAATCAGTAAAGACTATCTGCATCAACTCATCCATAGCTATTATGGACAGAGTCCCCAGGAGCTGAAAATAGCGTTTATGGTACGCCTTGCCAAGAAGTATATAGCGGATGGCATGCACACCGACGAAATTGCCTACGAGCTCGGCTACACATCACCCAGCAGCTTTGTCCGCTTTTTTAAAAATCAAACGGGCATGACGCCAACGGCATATTTTAAGCGCATTAACCCATGATTTGACACGCCCCTATTGTACATTTTATAGCTATTGGCATCCATTATCCAGATTCTGTATATACGAGAGTCCAGATTCTGTATATCCCACTTAATTTTTACTGGCGAACTTTGGTATAAGATGGTTGACGGTTTATTCGATTGAAAGCAGTCATTGAGGAAAGATTTGTAAGCGGACGGCATAACTGAATGAATTAAATAAAACTAACACAGTGAAGCGACATCGGAATGCTGATGCTAGGTTGTCAGCAGAAAGGGCGAGTCTGCCAAAAGACATTTATGAAGCTAGTTCGGCTGCCGATGGCAACGCACAGAAAAATCGGTCAGAACGGGTAGCAAAAAAGAAAGATTAAATCAATTTTTAAAATCAAGGTCATGAACCTCATTCAAAACATCAAAAAAAATATCGTAGCTGTACTAGGTATGGCGATGATGATCGGATTATCAGTATGGTCACTGACATCCGAAGGTACCGAAAACAGCAAAGCTGTAACACCAGTTGAAAAAGCAGAACCAGCATTGTATTGGTACTCCGTTTCAAGTAGTAATACATTAGGGGCACAGCTCAACAGTACACCACAAACTAAGTCAGAATCAATGCCCGGTGGAAGCAAGCAAATTACGAATTGTCAGGATGAACTGGAAGCAAATTGTATTGTAGGTTTTGCTACACCGCAGGCGCCCGGCTCGCCTGCCCCTTCCAACCCAGCTGAAGATCACCGCATAAATCAATCCAACAATTAATAGTATTGAAGTAAGCGAATGTTTGTATATGGTCAGTGGAAAGCCCGGTATGAAATCAATTCATCCGGGCTTTTCTATAGCTAAGCTTGGCGTTACCAGCTAATCTACATCCTTAATAACTAAAACTTCTACAGGTCTTATCTCATTAATGAGTTGAAGTCCATAGCGCATTAACTCTTCATTCAGCGCCTCTAATGTAAAGAAATCAAAAGTTAAGCCATCAAAATCCACGTCCACGTTAGCTGTATAAGCTACATCATTTACAAAAGGCTTTTCCAAATCATATTCTATTAGCGGCCTTATCCCATTCAGCAAATAGTGGAAGGGTTGATTTTTCAGAATCCTGCGTTTATCTTCAAATATGCTACCTTTGGCAGATTCATTTCTTTTCCGAAAAGTGTTTACCGGTTTTCCACCTTTAGATTTCAACTTGTCCTCTTTTCCGACTTTACGCAAGACCAATGTTTCCATTGCTATGGTATCGATATAAAACTTAAGCGGAAAATGATTAGCGAGATCTCTTTTCATAATCTCATATTTTTCTGACTCTCTTCCACTCGGAATAACAAGCTGATAGACGTAAGAATGATTGTAAAGCCAATCTTCTGGATTTTCGAGATTGTCTGGCTTCAGGTATAAATCGAGGTTTTTAATTTTCAAGACCGTTTTCCAGGGTCTTCGCCAATCCACTGTTCCGTCTGCAGCATATGCAGATCTGATCAGATCTATTGCTGTCATACCTCTTGCGGTAAAGCTTCGCGCACTTCCCCATTCGCCTCCACGAAACCTAAAATCACTATTATACCGTGCGAGGTAACTAAATGATTGCATATCCGATTCATATTCACGCTCAAATAAAGAAGTCTTGACAACCATTTGCTTGGCTTCCTTAGAGTTTAGTTTTTCGCCTTTTAGAAACTTTCGGATATTCCCTGCATTGAGAGATGTACCTCGAGCTATATATTTTATCTGAAGCTGTTCATCGAGCCAAATGATATGCGGCACACCTACCACAGCAAATCTTTTGTGAAGCAAGGTATCGCCAACGATCATTTTCACATTGGGCTTTTTAATCCAGTCACGCTTTTCGAATAAGTTTTCAGTAGAATCTTTCGATTCATAATTTACCAGAATAATCTGAATAGAATCACCAAACATAGCTTGTAATTTTTCGACCTTAGGAAAGGAAGCGATACACGATCCACAGCCGTGTGCCCAAAAATCCAGGATGGTGAGTTTGTACTTATTCGGTTTTAGATCAATTTCCTTTTCCGGACCCAGTACCTGTTTAAAATTCATTGCGGGCAGCTTATCGCCGACCTTTACCTGTTGCGCCGTAGTTTCCTTAAAAAGAGAAAACACCAAAACAACAAAGAGAAATTGTTTAATTATCATATCCAGGATTTTGAATTAAATGCGTATTCAATAGAATTTCGTTTGATGGAATAGGAAGATATTTTGCAAAGGATTGCCAAGAGGGTTTTGATGCTCCAAGCACGTCATCAATGGTATTCCACCGGATGAGATCGAGCCAGCGGTTGCCCCCTTCAACAAAGAGCTCATGGCGTCTTTCAGTTACGATAGCTTCCCATAACTGTATTGCATCCGCGTATTTTTTATCCTTTAGCCCTGCCCTTTTTCTCAAGCTGTTCAATGTCGATAGCACTTGATCGTAGTCTTTAACTCCAAACAGCGCTTCGGCACGCATCAAGTAAACCTCAGCCAGTCGAAATACCACGTTGTATTCTTCAATCGGAGTCATTAGTTTGTTCTTGTATTTTGTAGGGTAGTAATAAGCAGTTCCATCCAGTATATTTGATTCCGTCCAAGCCTTCTTTCGGAGGTCTTCAACTTCAAAGCTTTGCAACAGATCATGCTGTAAGACATACATGGGCTTGCTCGTTGGACTAAAAGGAAGGAAATTCATCGCTACAGCAGTATTTGCTACTGTACTTTCAATTTGGAAAATAACTTCTGCCGATTTGATTTTAAAGACATCGTTGAGGTCCATTTCTAACGTGAAATTTTTATTGTTCAATATCTCATCTGTGAGAGCAAGTACCTGTTCAAATTTCCCCTGATATAATTTAACTTTTGCCAATAATGCGATTGCGGCATAATAAGAGGGCACAACACGCTCGCCCTTGATTTCTTTGGGGAGGAGTTCTGCAGCTCGTTCCAGATCTTTTGACAGTGATTCCATGACTATTGATTTGCTATCTCTTGCTTTGACAGCATTCGCCCTATAATCTGACGAAGAAATATAGGGTACATCACCAAACAATTGACATAGATGGAAATGTAAGAATGCACGGACAAAAAGTGCCTGACCCAAAAAATTCTGTCGGTCGGTAAGAGAAAGCATCTGATCGCGCTCCGCATTTTCAATCACCAGATTGGCGCGATATATACCCCGATAGGCATATATCCAAAAATTGCTTACCACGGCATTGGAACTCTGTAATTGATTCTTAAAAAACTCCTCCTCAACACCCCCCACTAAGGTAGGATATATCTCATCGGCTGCTACACCCATGTACACTTCCATACCCCCGTTGGTCATGGAGAGGTTAAGTGCCCGCATCTGAATAAAGATACCGGCCATCGCCGATTCATACCCCTTTTTTGACTGGAAGAGTACCTCTGAGTCGACCAGCTGATCCGGTGTATCCACCTGCACCAGCTTGTTGCAGGCCGACAGCAGCAGGAGATTAACTGCAATACAGCTAGAGATACAGATATGTATTATGTTAATTTTCATAGCTTTAAAATTTTGATCCATTTTATAAACTCATTTTTAGCCCAAACATCATGATGCGCATGGGTGGCGTGGTCAAATAATTCTGTATCTCCGGATCGCCGCCTTTATACCGCGTGTAGGTCCATAGATTCTGAATCTGGCAGAACAGTTCCAATGCTGTTATTGGCTTTAAGACAGCCACATCAGGACTATAGCTGAGGTATACATTGCGCAATTTGACGAACGAGGCATCCGTTACCTTTCCATCCGAATTAAGAAAATTCTGGAAAGCACTGTAGCCTTTATCCGTCCGCGATGCAATAAAGCGCTGATAATCGGACACATCGCCCTCCTGCTGCCAGCGATCCATCACCTGTGTCGCATGATTGACAAGCCCAAGCCCGGGCGCATTGGGGTTTGCTGCTTGCGCACCATTGCCCCGCTGCTTCTTGAAGTCCACCAGAAAACCCATACGCCATCTTTTATAGGAAAAGGTGTTGCTCCACCCACCGAAAAAGTCCGGTGAATAATCGACCAGCACCGTTCTATCCTGAATGTTGTATTTGCCATCGCCATTGCTGTCCTCAATTTCATAAAGGCCAGTCTGCGCATTGATGCCCGTATAGCGGTAAAGCTTTTGCGTACGAATGGATTGGCAAATCACATATTTATTGGCGTAAGACGAGTTTTCAAGCCCGGGAAAACTGAGCAGTTTATTTCTCGAGCGCGCTATATTGAATTTGGTAGACCAGCTGAAATGACTTTTCTGAATCAGATTGGCGTCCAAAGTGATCTCAAGACCCTTGTTTTCAATTTCGGCATCCAGATTTTGGTTTACGCTGCTAAAACCTGCCTGAAAGGGCAGCGAATAAGCAATCAACTGGTTGTCGCTCCGATTGCGGTAATACGAGAAAGACAGGAGTATGCGGTCTTTCCAAAAGCCCATATCCATGGCCAGTTCAAGCTTCCTATTGGCTTCCCACGCGTAGTCTGGATTGTACAGCATGCTGGGATCCATCCCCACCACCCCGTTATAGAGCAGCGCATTGGAAGACCAGGTATCCAAAAACTTATAGTTACCGATCTGATCATTTCCGGTAATGCCATAGCTACCGCGCAGTTTCCCGTAGGATAACCAGGCACTGTTCTGTTTCATCCACTTTTCCTCCGAGAAGATCCAGCCGGCACCGATGGAATAAAAATTGGCAAACTGTTTACCTGGTCCAAAGCGTGAGGAACCATCCCTACGTGCGGCGATATTGAGCAGATAACGTGCATTATATCGGTATCCGAGGCGCGCGAAGACAGCCGCATATTTGTACCGCGACTGCGTATAGCTGGGCACTACTTTCCCGGCAGCGGCAATGGTCCCCAAGAGGTTGTCATCGCTATAATTCGTTCCTGCCAGTAAGGTATTTTCACTTCCATCCTGCTGTATAGAACTACCCAACAAAAAGTTAATGTTATGCAATCCTAGCTGTTTAGTATAGGCCAGTTGCGGCTCTACGATCCAGCTGTACCGGCTCCCGTTTGAAAAATTTGCAAAGGGCAAATTCGAGGTCGATGGATCTATTCCTGTCGATGGATAGCGGGCTTTCTCATTGTTGTTACCAAAAGAATAACCGCCGGTGACTTTCAGATTTAGATCGGGATAAAGCTGATATTGCAGGCCGATATTGGCAAACATGTTTTTGAACTTTCCGGAGAAGCTATTTTCCAGTTGCGCGAGCGGATTGGTAAAACCCAGACTCGAAAAAGAGTATGGACCGATCTTCCAGTTCAGCGAACCATCGTCATTACGGAGCTGCAGATGGGGCATCAAGTAAAGGTACGCGGCCGGATCATACACCGTCAGGTCGGAACTGTTCTGGGTAAAGTTGCCCGCCATGTCCAGCGTGAACCGACGGTCTGCAGAGCGATGGTTGACATTGAATCCGATGTTGTACCGATCCGAAGATTTTGAACGGTCAAACTGAAAAGCTTCACGGCGCAGGTTTCCATTCAGGCGAAAAGAAGTGCGGTCGCCGCCGGTCACATAGCCGAGGTTATAATCCTGCGTCAGGTTGTTGGAACCGACAAGGTATTTTGAAAAATCCGTGTACCGCGTGGTATCTGCCAGCAGCAGATCAGGCGCATTTGCTTCCGTCAGCGACAGCCCACTGTTGGCAAACGCTTCGCGGCGCATGGCCAGATAACCTTTGGTATCGAGTAGCGGAATAACATTTCCTGCGCGGGAGACCCCGATATTGGACGAAAAATTGAGCTGTGCCTTTTCTGCAAAAGCTTTCTTTGTGGTAATGAGGATAACGCCGTTGGCTCCCCGGCTACCATAGATGGCTGTGGCATCCGCATCTTTAAGCACCTCGATACTTTCGATATCGGCCGGATTAATGGCGTTGAACAAACTTAAGCCCGACTTGGTCGCATTGGAAAGTTCGGCAATATTCTGCCCATTCGTCGCAATGGGATTGCCATTGAGCAGTACCAGAGGTTCACTACCCTGCGTAAGCGAACTTATTCCGCGCACTTTGAGGTCCACCCCGGCTCCGCTGATGCCACTGCTTGGCGTCACTTCCAAGCCGGGTACGAGCCCTTGTAGTGCGAGCATCGGGTTACTGATAGGCTGATGCTGAATATCCTTGCTGGTTACTTTGGTAACAGAACCCGTAGCGAACCTGCGAGTCGTGGTGCCGTAGCCTATTACAACCGTTTCATCCAGTCTATTATCCATAGGTATCAATTGCACATCGATTGATACTCCTGCAGTATAATTCAATGACTGTGCATTATAGCCCAAATGGGAAAATACTATTTTACCATACTTCGCTTTCACTTCAATGATGAAGGAGCCATCACTTTTGGAGGATGCCCGCTCCTTTTCATCGGCTATGCTGACGGATACCCCTGCTATTGGTTGGCGATCCGAAGCGGATACCACAGTACCAGAAATTGTTAAGAGCCCATCGGCCCCGCTGTCCTTGCGGGGCGTCTGAGCTGATAAACTAAACATATAAAACATAAGAGCTAATACGATAAAAGCTCTTATGTTCTTCAATGCCTTTAAAAAACAAGTTAAATAGGATTGAAAAACTAGTATGAATAAGATTACAAGTAATGTAATCTGTATAACTGGAATATTGACAACCTTATCCAATAAGGCAGTGCATAGATTAGATCTTTTTATCATCTGCTTATGGAATAAGTATTATTCAGCAATTCTATTAAAGAAACTGTGGATCCTTTGCTTGGCTTCCAGATCGGCCGTAATGACGCCGGCAGGTTCCGTAAAGGCAAATGGCACCGCATCGATATCGATCTTACGAAAGTGTACGAGGAAATAAGCCATCAGCACACGGCACACTTTCATCAGAAAGGTATGCATCTGCTTTACGTCGGCAGCATCTTGCTGTGCGATGCCCTTTCTATAGTTTTCAAAGAGTGTCCACAGGGTTTCCTGACAGTCGGTGATGGTATGTTGGGACCAGAACTCCCGAATAGTATGTAATGGATCGTATCCATTGTCGTATATTTCATAACATGCTAGCTCAAAGGGTAGCAGATTGTTTGCGTGTTGGTTCATAATTTAGTTTCATCGAGTACGACAAACCTTTGGATGCTCGCTGAGATAAAGGCATAGCTTTCCCCTTCGCGATTTTTTCACGTTCAAAAGGCTTGTCATTGCACAGATCAAATGCGACCTATGCGAAATGGACAAATAATATTAAAAGTCCGAAAAGCGCCCTGATACAATTTCAAAGCATAAATTAGGGTTAATTATGGCGCTCCCTGCCGGAAAGAAGTAAAGACCGACCTACAGCAATATTGGATTACAATAAAAACTACGGGTAAAAAGTTTGGACTGAATGAAAATTTGCTTAATTTTAAGGTGCAAATATTAAATCAAGCTGTATCATTGGCCAATATTACCTTTTTATGCAATCATATAAATGTATAGGTCGGTGTCAGGCGTAAAAAGAGGGAAACTAAACAGAACTTTGTTCAGCTGTGTTTTCATTTTAAGGAAATTAAATACCTCCCCTTTTTAATACTCTTTACAGCCTGTGTTTGATGGAGCGCAATCTATTCGGGTGCGCGAAATATGTTCTTTAAAAGTGATTTGCGGGAATACCTCATCAATCCATTTTGGATCGATTGAGGGTGATGGTTGGTGTGTGTTCGTTTCGTTCTCATAATTGTTTTGGTTTTATGTGAACGATGTTACTCTGAGTATATAGATGGCCTAAAAAAATAAGGTGGCCTCGCAACTCCAGAGCCAAGGGGACCAACCCTCCTATAAATTAATTTATAGTTACCATCTGAAGTTAACGTGAGAACCACCCTATAACTTTATGTAAAGGTATAAAACTTTTTTAAGCATAGGGCGATTTCACGGTCTCCTCACTGGTAATTTGGTCTTTTTGGCATGAGAAAACATCGTCAATCAAGGCAATATAGCCATGAATTTCAATCGCTAAACAAAGATAAACAATTAAATAGAGTTTACAAAATATTATTATCTATATTATGAATTTTGAAGAGAAATATAAAATTGAATTTGGGAAACAAGTAGCCAAGTACTTAAGAAAATCAGGTTTGGACATTAATGATTTTGCTAAACTTATTAAATCCAATAAAGATAATGTGAATGATATTTTAAATGGAAAAGTTGGTCTTACAATTGGCAAAATGATAACTATTGCAAATCTCTTTGGACAAGTTTATTATAATTTTGCAAATCCAAACCACGCTATTCCAGATAAAGTGGAACTCGTAAAAAATATAGAAGAAGTATTAAAAAGGAGAAAATCCATAGGGAACAAGACTATAGACAAAGAAAGACTCTTGGCAACCGAACTAGATCGTCTCATTTTGGAAGGCTCTTTAAATAAGCCTTGCACAGCAAAATATCTCCATTCAAAAATGGACGAGAAACTCTCGGAAAAGCAGTCAACCGAAATCACCAATCTTCTAAGCAAATCCCCTCGCAACAAAATAATCATATCACTGTTTAAAAATAGTTCACCAAAGATTTTTGTACATAAAGATTACGCTGCAGAGTATGAAAAGATGTCGAAGGAAGAGATATTGGGATTGAAAAATAATAGTGAGGAGAAAAAAGAAAAAAATAATAACATGCCTTAATAATACAAAAATTACTACTTTAAAAATCAGTATTCAATTTGTAATCAGATAAACAGATGAAAAAAATAATAACTATATGCACGATTATCGTGTTCGCCCTATCTTTCCAGAATTTAAGTGCTCGGATAAAATATCCAGGAAAAAGGCACACTACTAGCCATGGTGGCACTTATAAAAGTGGTAAAGGTAGCTCTCATAAAGGCGGAACATATAAGAACGCTAAAACAGGTAATCGATATGGTAGACATAGATAACGCTATCATCAACTAAATACTAATTTAAATCATTAGCATAAAATATGAAGATTGATCTTAAAACCAATAAAAATTTAACCGCTAGTGAGGTTTTAATTCTATATCAGGCTAATAAATGGAGTGCAGCCGATAAACCAGAACTACTGTTGAAAGCACTATTGAATTCGCATTCCTTGGTTACAGCATGGGATGGTCCAAAATTAGTAGGCCTAGGGAATGCCATTTCCGACGGTTATCTCGTAGTATATTATCCTCATTTACTAGTACTACCCTCCTATCAAAGTAACGGCATTGGTCGTTTGATTATGGATAAAATGCAAGAGATCTATAAGGGTTTTCATATGCAAATGCTTACTGCTGATGGAGAAGCTATAGACTTTTATAAAAAAAATGGCTTCGAAAGAGCAGGACAAACGGAGCCGATGTGGATCTATTCCGGTGGCGATCATTAAAATTGAGAAAGTAACAAAGCTAGAACTATCTTTTGACGAGGAATTGGGCAGCTTCTGTAGTCTTAAATTTCCAGATTTACGCTTCAACATTGAGGAGGAATATTTACTCAAATTGGAACAGATAAAAGAATACAATAGACAAGCTAATAACAGGAGGAAAAAGTAAATAATTTCAATAATTATATGCCTACAATAGAACAACGTAATTATTTAAAAAAATCGATAAGAATATTTAGATTCTATACTATTGCGTCATTAATATTGATTTTAGTAATTATGCTTTTATCGCCTTTACGGCAGAATTATCCAATATTGGTATCGGCACTAACACTATTACCTTTAATAATTGCATTAATATTTGCTCCAATCGGTCTATATTATAGCTGGAAAAGCTATCAAGCAAAAGAAGAACCAAGGAAAAAACGAACAATGTTCTTTATGGGACACCTGTTTTTTTGTACGTTGATATTATTATTTGTCATGGCGATAACTAAGGATTTAGCTTCACTTAATTGGTAAGAAATTGATTTTTTTATATTAACTGATATTGCTAATCCTAATTTTAAAAAAATAAAAAAACGATGATTTTAGAAGTAGCTATTTTAAATGTAAAACTTGGTAGAGCGGAGAAGTTTGAGAATGATTTTCAAACAGCTAGCCAGTATATATCATCGATCGACGGATATATAACACACTCCTTAAAGAAATGTATAGAGGTAGACAACCAATACATTTTATTGGTGCATTGGGTTTCTGTCGAAGCACATGAAGTTGGATTCCGACAGTCTCCGCAATACCAGAAATGGAAAGTCTTACTGCATGACTATTATGATCCTTTTCCGCAGGTTTTGCACTATGAGGACATATGATAGATTGGAAATTGAAAAGCTAAAAGAATAAAGTAATTATATGTTGTCAGAAATAGAACAATTTATCGAAGATTATGCAGAAGAACTTGTTGCAGGCAATGCGGCTTATTTCGTAGGTGCAGGTATTTCCATTGACTCAAGCCTTCCAGATTGGGGAGGTTTAATAAAACCTTTTACTGATAAAATTGGAATTAGGGATCTAAAAGGAAAGGATCTGACATTAATGGCTCAATATGTTATTAACGAAGAAACGGGAAATCGTGGACCATTCATTAACGCGATTTCTAGAAAACTAAGGAAAAACTTTTTACCCAATGCTTATCATGATGCAATTGCAAAGACCAATCTAAAGACAATTTGGACAACAAATTATGATAATCTATTAGAGAAAGCTTTTAGTAATAGTACTATAGATATAAAATTTAGTGACGAATCAATTTCTAGGGATGTGCCGGATAATCAAGTAGAGATTATTAAGATGCATGGATGTATCTATAACTCAAATAGAGATGACATCGTCATAACTCAATCAGATTATGAAGATTTCCTTTTTAAAAAGCCCGCAATCGCTCAGCGTTTAAGATTAGATTTATTACAAAAGTCATTTTTATTTATAGGCTATGGTTATGGAGACTCTAATATAAAAAATATTATTACCGAAGCACGAAGGCTTGCAGGAAATAATACCCGTCAACATTACCTTATTACCAAAGATAAAAAGGATGACCCTGAGTTTAAATTATGGTGCTCAAATTTAAGAAGATATGGTATTCGAGTGATAAAAATTAGTGAATATGATGATTTGAAACCAATTTTAGAAACATTGTCTTTACAATCAAGAGGTCATAGTGTTTTTGTAACTGGATCACATACTGTAAATAATAATAATGATGCAGCTGAATTAGGAAAAGGATTGGCGAAAAAAACAGGATATATTTTTAATGATGGACAATCATCTGGGCTGATGCGTATTGTTTCAAATGCATTTATGCAGACTTTAATTGAAGACAAAGCAGATATTAATCGAAGATTAAGATTTTTCCCAAATCCATATGCCGCAAATCCTAAATTCGCAAATGATTCTTCATTGTTACCAATGCTAAAGCAGTGGAGAATTCCATTGTTAAAGTCAACAAATGTTATGGTAGCATTTGATGGTGGAATGGGAACTAAAGCAGAAATTGAGGTCGCTTTAGATTTAGGCTGCATTGTTATTCCATTTTTCAAAGATGACAATAAAGAGACTTGGCAACTGATATATAACGATTTGATTAGCGAGCGACTTGGTAAATATGATAGAGATTATATACATAGAGTGAAGAAAAAAAAGATAAAATATAGCTGTGTCCTTAAACTTATTGACAAGGTATTTAAACGAAATGAATATGAATAAGAATTCAACGTCTTTTGTTTATAAAAATGGAATTAAATCAGTAGGACCAAATTCTAAGACTTTGGTATCAGTTCTCACTGGTGCGACTTCGCCAAAAGATGTGACCAAGCAACTGAGAAAGATAGAAGCTATTAATAACCTAAAAACTAATGAACGTCCTGATATTATTTCAGATCTAAGTCTTGAAAATAGTAAGGCCGTTTTATATAGGGATATTCTTACGAATTTTCCGGACTACATTGTTTCTACTTTGCCTATTTATCAATGTAAATCTCACAATGGATTGATTGATGACACCCACTTGTTGTCCATTATTCAAGAACAATTGACCACAGGTGTATCATTTATTACCATTCATCCAACAGTAAATTATGAGATAATGCAATCGGCTCAAAGTCGATTGGTGCCATGGACATCCAGAGGGGGCGCAATTGTAATGAGAGACATTTCTGAGCGTGATTTTTCGGTTGATAATGTCTATATAAGAATACTAGACGATATTATTAAAGCAGCAAAAATCAATAATACAGTTATTAGTATTGGAGCGTCTTTTAGATCAGCAAATATTTTTGACAGTTTGGATGAATGTCAGATAAAAGAATTTAAATTTCAAAAACAAATTGCAGATTATATTTACGAAAGAGGCGTTGATGTCATTATTGAAGGACCAGGTCACAGCTCTCCCAAAATGCTTAAAGAGGTTGCTAAATATTACAGAGCTATGAATTACCCCATAATGCCCTTGGGCCCTATACCTACCGATATCGCGATTGACCAAGATCATATTTCATCGGCTATAGGAGCTACGATTTTGGGAATGTTAGATTGCGTTGATATCGTAACTGCAGTAACAAGAGAAGAACATACCGGAAAAATTCCAACTCTAGAATCTTCAATAGAAGCAATTAAAGCCTCTAAAATAGCTGCTCACATCATCGATTTAAACAAGTTAGAAGATTATTCTCAGGATGAAGAAATTGTTAAATATCGTAAAGACCATCAAACATGTATTTTTGGCAAAAATAATTCTGGTTGTAGTAGATGTGCTCATGTGTGTCCACTAGAATACAAAATGTAGCTAATATTGCAATGTATCCGACCTGACCCCTCCACAAAAAACTGGAGTATTGAAAAGTAGAGAGTTCATATTTGAATTACTAATTTTAAAAAGGCAGAAAAGCGATGAAAAGATAAAAGTTTATCGAAGCACATATCGCTTGCTCATTTAATTAAGTACCTACTAATAGTGTACTTGTGAAATTATCTAACAAAGATCTCAAAGTTATAAAAAGTAAGCGGTCTGTATTTTGATGACCGCTACGAGACCAAAATGGAATCTCGGCTACGACAACCGCTATCTTGTGTTTATTATATAGCCCAGAACTAATATGGAACCTATCATCTTCTTTAATCTCATCAGATTGATTGGGATACAAGAGAAGTACATTACTACAACCTCTTCGGAATGCATAGGATGTCATCTGATAAAGATCGCTTTGTACTATCCCTTTTTTCTTGTCCTCTTTAAAATTGCCCCGCAACTTATACTTGGTATCGACGATAATGTTAATCGAACTATCTCTCTTTGAAACTAAAAAGATGTCATGTTGCATCTGAAATGCCTTTTCATCTGTCAGATACAGATCTGATTTCTGATATTTGACTTCCCAATCCGACGAGAAATGTTTTTCTAAAAATCCAGCAATAAAATCTTCAAATACATATTCCATGGGCAGAAGCAGCGACCAATGTTTTGAGTCTTCGTAATGGTGGTTGTAAATATGCTGTTCCAACACCATACGGCATAGGCCGATTGTCGTTTGGTACTCCTGATAAAATGGACTGATAGGAATATGATCTAAAAAAGAAGCATTGCACACCCGATCTTCAACCTCATCCAATAAAAAAATAATATCGTCGAGCTTCTGACGGGTTTCGTGAAATCGAGATTTAGACAATAACAAGCGTGCTACATATTTAATGGTCCGATTAAGCCGATTGTCATATTCCATCGGTTGATGGTCACATTCCAACTGATGAAAATTACCATTGGCCATGCTATTTGAAATATAGCGACGGAAGTTTAGCGAGCCCTTGGGCCTTAGCATAGCTTCTTCCCTGTATTGATACAGTGAAATCGGATTTGTGGAAACAACTTCGTATAGCTGATTGGCAATCAAATTTAAGATCAATTCCGGTAGATCGATGTTTTGTAAGTTACTCAGATTTACGTCAGTGAAAGGGAACTTCCATTTTCGACAATAGTCAAACCAATAAAGGAGATGTTGAAGCATTATTGACTTGTCCATATTGGCCTCACGAAATATTTTCGGATATATTTCGATGGATTCGGACTCCGTTTGAATGAATCCGATAAAATTTCGGGCCCGCGCTGTTTTGCCATCAAACCGCAGTATACCTTGACGGTGAGCATTATCATCTGTCAAGTTGCCGTCGTCTTCATAGTTATGATGTGCGCTCCAAACCTCACGAAGGTAGTCCTCCAATTCCTTTCTGGAAGTGACGTTAAAAGATTGACCGAATTCGAAGCTAGTTATTGATTTCATCGAGCGTAGTCGGATTGATATGCCACCTATAATTCAACGTACTGTATTCAGCGATGATATTTGCTGCTTTTAAAATCTCCTTAACTTCTTCTGTACGTCCGGAAAAATATTCCATCAATAGAGGAATGACCTTCTTGAGTAATACCGTATCCAAAGATTCATCTTTTTTCATAAAGTAGCCATGTCCGATTAGAAAATCAGCCGTTTTCTTACGTGTATAAATGGCTTCATTAATCTTTTGCAACATCATGCTGCCCGTGTCATTGAAGGTAGATAACGTCTTATAATCAGGATAATACCCTTCAAATTCAAAGCGTCTCCGAAGCGCAATATCTACTAGTGCAATGGATTTATCGGCTGTATTCATCGTACCTATGATGTGCACATTCGGCGGAATACTAAAGTCGGGTTCACCATTTGGCAAAGTTAAGGATAGTGCATTTTCTCTACCTATACGCTTATCGTCTTCGAGCAGGGTGATCAGTTCACCAAATACTTTCGATATATTAGCGCGGTTGATTTCGTCAATAATAATGACGAAGTTCTTCAACGGTGTGGGTGCTGCTGTGGGTTGCTGACGTTCTTGGATTAATTTCATTAACGGCTTATAGTAAACGCCAAGACCAGAATTAAAATCTCGCTTTCCTTCTACGATAGCTTTCAACGTATCGACACTCAACGTATGGCGGTCGGAACCGTTTGGCTTTTTAAAGCGGATGGTACCATTGTCAACATCTGTAATGGTAAAAGCATTACCTCCTTTCATTGGTATATCAATCGTGTGTCCACCTTCAAGTGGCGCGATTAATTCTTCAAAGACAGAGTCGAAAGGCGTTAATTCCTGCTTTTGGTCTTTATGCGCAATGTAATTCGCTTTTGCACGCTCGACCAAGCGATAAAAAATCCCTTTATGTGGTTTGAAGGTTAGTTGCTCCGTATCAGTATTTGGCTTGATACCGACCATAAAATCTTCGTAAGAATATCCTTGGTGGAAGGTCACAAACTCGATCTGTCCATCTTTACGTAATCGATCAAACTCAACTTTGTTTTCAGCGTGGGTTCCAGATTGTCCAATTGCTATCTTTACCGCTTTGTCTATACTGTTATAGGTCTTTCCGGTTCCTGGAGGACCGTAAAGGATTTGGTTTAGTGGGTAAGCCATATTATCGTTGCTTGATTTTGAAGAAGGCTCTTGTAAATGATCTAATAAATTAAACACTTGATTACGGAATAGTTTATTGAATACCATTTCTCTTAAGTCTGCTTTATCATATTTTAGAAATCCCGATTTTAACGTGCTTGATATTATTCCTACAGCAGAGTTCGAAATTATTTCTATAGTTTTGTCAATATTCTCCAATGTTGGCGTGTGATTTAAATATGCCTTCGGCGTACCATCAAATTGCTCATAACGCGTGGTAATCGGCTTATCACTTATAAATCGAAACCCCTCTGTATCCAAATTAAAAATATAACGCTGACCAATTCCAAAAACTAACTTTTTTGATGTGTCATAATTAAGATATATTTTCTCAGAATCCCGTTGTATATCTAATTCTTCAATTAACTTATCTAGTCCCTCAAAGTATAAAGTCAAATTACTCCGCAACACCGTCAAAGTTCCTATAAGCTCTTGAGAAGGCTCGATATTTCGCCAGAACTGTTCTCCGAAAATAAAATAATCTTGATTTGCAGGTTTGGTACTCAATATTCGATCCTGTAGCTCAAAAAATGTATCCTTTTTAGTTAATGACAGTTTTAAGTCTTTGCAGATATTGACGAGTTTTGGTTTACTAAAAATATTGAGGATTTGAAAATCACTGTAAATAAATGCCAACTTCCATTTGATGGTATCTCCCAGATCTATACGATCAATAGCAGAATAATTTTTCTCTTTTACAGCCTCCAGCACTTCAATGAGTAAGGACTTGACTTTATCAAAGGCCTCATCTCTGGTCTTTCCATATTTGGCATACCAAGCATATTCATCGTCACTTAGTCTACCACGGGTATAATATGTTTTATGCTTTTGATCTTTCTCGTAAATTCCGAATTTAAAAGAAGAGCCTCCCCATATACTTCCCAAGTCGTTGGATTTGGCTTCCAACCAATAGCAAAAGGAATTTTTATTTCGGTTGGTATACTCTTGAAGCGTCATACGCTGAATACGCTCGTATGGCCACTCGGCTATAAAATCTTTTAATAGTTGATATCTTGGGTCGGTCATATTCTTTTATCAAAATTTCGGAAAGAGTTTTACAATTTCGTTTTCTCGTTAGTATTGCTGAAGTGTTCAAGTAATTCGAAGAAGTACTTATTGAAGGTCAAATGAGCTTTATCACCAATATAATCGATAGTGATGCATCGTCTGTATGTTCGGTTCCCTGTCGGTATATTTGTCTTTTCTATGCTTGTCTCATACATACGGAAATCTGATGTGCTAAGCATACGAGATGTTTTATCATCGGGATCGGAAAAAGGCATTTTGTATATTGCTTTTAGTAATTTTAAGTTTTGCTCTTCTAAGCCATTAAATGCGCGCCATACCCTATCATTATTTTTTTTTTCAATTGCTAGGTTATTAGCAATGATTGATTCCTGGTTGTTGTCTTGTTCAATCTTTTTTTGTCTTTTATTTGAATAGTATTTCGAACCAAAAAACGCGATAATTATAAAGATAAGTGTGAGCCACAGATCTATCTGGTAAGTAAATACATCTCTTACTATAGGTAAAAGCTTTGCTGCTAACCAAATTATTCCACCTATAATTCCCGCTGAAATCACTTTACTCCATACTGGATCTTTCCATACAATTTTTATCCAATTGACTATTGCTTCCATGATCTAACAACTAAATGCTTTACTTTCGCTTCTTTCCTTTAGGCTCGGCCTTCAACGCCATAATCTCCGCCAGCAAGTCCTTAGCATCGCCATCAGTAGGGAGTTGAGGTACTAATTCGCCTTTGAAGGCCTTATGCAAAATAGATTGTGGCAAATTGTCTACTTTTGCTTTTAGCGTTTGATAACGAGCTTCGATAGCATCTGCTTTAGCAAAAAGGCTTTCTACTCGACGGACGATTTCTTGTTGTTCTTGAAGTGGGGGAAGTTGAAAATCAAACTCTTTAACCCTTTGACAATTTAATGCTTTAGGACCTGTACCGTTACCAATAGTTCTATGTAACTCATAGTTCTTAATTAAGAAGTATTGCAAATATTCAGGAACTATTTGACTATGCCCAATTTCAATCGATGCCACATTTTGATTAATTGTTGCTTGAATTTCTAAAATTGAACTCTGAGCTCTCGTCTTACCTTCTCCAATCATTGCAATAAGTACAGTTCCTTTGGGTAATATTCTAATAGAAGAGCTCGCTAATCCTTTATTCGTAATGAATTCTTTCGCTAATTTAATTTTATTGTTCTGAATTTGACCTGAACCAATCCAAGCAATATTTCCACCCCAATACTCTTTAACGCTTCTAGAGGGCGTAGATCCATTCGAGACATAACTAACATTACCCATTTTCACATTATGCCAGTTTGGGATCTCGCTAGGTTCCGCGTTTTGGTCAATAGGTTTAAACCTTTTGAAATTTTTAAGATACTCATCTATCGATTCATAGTCAATTTGCATATCTTTCCCTTCTCGCCATTGTTCGGTTAGTTTTCCAGTAACCGCCTGTGTCAACACTTGCTGACGAAAAGTTTTTAGCAATTGTGGAATGCGATCCAGTGCTTTTTTTATCTTTTCGTGTTGAGCAAAGAGTTTGTCGAGCTTAGAAACAATACGCTCTTGTTCAAAAAGTGGAGGGAGAGGAATTCGTATTGTCTCGTATTCTTTATACTTTAAATTACGTAAATTATTGCTACCACCTTGATGTTTAACAACTTCCCCACTGTAATAAAAATACTTTAGATATAAACAGAAATAACTTGAATTGATTTGTTTTACGGGACGAATTAATCTCAGAAAGTTTGTACATACTATGGGTAGATCGGGTAATTTATTAAAAGTATTTTGTTCTATCAAAACGACTCGGCCAACAGGTTGATCGGGCCCTCCCCCAGAAATTTCTAAGAGTATATCCCCATTTACTAATCTACGACCATCTAGACTCGACTTTTTGATCTTTCTAACTACTGCCGTATCACCAAAATTGCTATTCCAATTTTTAATCTCACTACCTCTAATACAATATACCTCTTCAAAGTTTTTGTCTTCAAAATCAGGATCTTTACCCCAATCGCCTCCTATTACATGTGCTATTAAATTAGCAAATTCAGTTTCCACCCAGCCTTTTGGCAACGACTTTTCCATTAGCTCAACTCCTTTATCAAATCATTCAACTCCTTGGTAATAACATCTAGTTCTAATAATGCCTCACGAGCGATATCAATAGGCTCTCCAAAATCATCCCCACTACTTAATGAGCTATCAGCAATTAAGCCAATATCCAACGAGTCTCCTTTGGCAGCAATGGCTTCGCGACTGAATACCTGCCAACGGTTATCCTCTTTGGCTATTTCAGTACGTTTAGCCTCATCGATATCACCTTGCCAGTTTTCTTTGACTTCGTCAATAGAAATACCACCAGTATAAGCTTTTACAAAATCGGCAAAGGCTGCTCGGGTGAATGGTGTGCGCTTACCAAAGCTCGGCGCATTGGTCCGCATATCGTAGACCCATACGTTTTTGGTGTTGGAGGTTTCTGTCTTACCTCGTGTAAAAAATAATACGTTCGTCTTTACACCTGCAGCGTAAAAGATACCTGTAGGTAAACGCAGGATGGTATGCAAATTACACTTGTCCATCAGGTCACGACGGATTCTCAAGCCGTCACCATCTTCAAACAGCACATTGTCGGGTAATACAACTGCCGCACGGGCTTTACCGTCTCTCTTCAGTGAGCGGTAGATATGTTGTAAAAAATTCAGCTGCTTGTTGGAACTTAAAAAAGTTAAGTCTGTACGAGTAGGCCGCTCCCCTCCTTTTTTGGTACCAAAGGGTGGATTGGCCAGTACGCCATCGTAATTGTTGAAAGCTTCTCCTTCTTGGCTCAGTGTGTCCGCCAAAGCAATCGGGGACTCTATACCATGTAGCTTGGCATTCATTAACGCTAAGCGATGGGCATCTTGTACGAGTTCGCAACCTGTAAAGGCTTCATACTTCTGAAAGTGCAGTTCCTTCTCGCCCAATGTAAAATAGCTATCAGTCTTTGCTTTAAGATAGTGGTCTGCTGCAATCATAAAACCAAATGTGCCCGCAGCAGGGTCATTCCATCGTTCGCCAATTTTAGGCACCAACAGATCGACCATCACATTGATCAATGGGCGTGGCGTGAAATATTGTCCAGCACCAGATTTCTTCTCGTTGGCATTTTTCTCTAGCAACTCTTCATAGATCGTCGCGATCTGATCTTTCTCGGTATCTTCAAACCAATCGATTCCATCTATAGCTGTCACTAGGGTACGTAAGTTAACCGGCTTACGCAGCATACTGCTCGCATTGGTATAGATCTCCTTGATCGTTGCATTCTGCGTCTTTGCAGAGATGGTAGCCAGCAGTTCCCGGTAGGTGTCGTATAATTCTTTATTATCTTTGATTGACTTAAACTTGTCCCAGCGATACTCTTCTGGTATCTCGTTGTCAAATTTCCGCACTTCGGAAAGTTTGAGGAAAAGAATATAAGTCAATTCATTTAAATATTGGTGATAGGTGACTCCATCGTCACGTAGGACGTTACAGAGGTTCCAAAGTTTCTGTGCGATTTCTTCAGCGCTCATAATTTGTTATGATATCTATTTCAATAAATTGCGATTCTCAACGTTTTGCAATATGCTTATTTGTTGAATAGCTATTTTATTGAGTTTTATAAGTCTTTCTTTTTGTGGTAAATTTTCACTGATAAGTACGGCGTTCAGGTTTTCGATATTAGCCAAACATATCAATTCATTGATGGATGCATAATCGCGTATATTCCCTTTTTTATCGGGATTCGCTTCACGCCATTGCTTAGCTGTCATTCCAAATAAGGCCACATTCAATACATCAGCTTCGTTGGCATAAATGATTGATGTTTGGGCTGACGAGAGCTCCTTTGGAATAATATTTTGCTTAATGGCATCTGTATGGATATGATAATTGATTTTTGCCAATTCACGTTTTGCTGTCCAGCCTAATTGCTTTTGTTCTTCTTCTTTCAACCGCTGAAATTCAGTGATCAAATATAATTTAAATGGTACGCTGATGGCCGAACCGAACTCGAAAGCAATATCTTTATGGGCATAGGTTCCGCCGTATTTCCCTTTTTTAACTACAATGCCAACTGCATTTGTTTTTTCGATCCATTCAGAAGCGCTCAATACAAAATTGGGTAAACCTGACTGCATTTTAAAGTGGTCAGATTCCACCACTTTAAAATGGGCATTATTGATTTGTTCCCAAGTACTCAAAAATTCAAGTGCGTATCTTGTCCTGAGCCAGTTTTTTATGATATCGGCTGCACGGCTATCGCCCTCTTTGGCATTTGCCATATCAGTAAGCGAAATATAATCTCTCTCTTGGATAGATATAACCGTTATCTCGGTATCATGAACATTGATTTTTGCCATTTCAATTAAGCTGTTTGATTTCCATTATACATATAGGTATTGATCTTCTGCAGAATATCGGGCAAGTGATTTTCAAATCGTTTATTGATCCGTTCAAATCCACCTATCTCATCAAAGGGCTGCTTGTCCAGATCTTCGACAGTAACAATACCTTCGGCGATCATTTGCTTTTCAATCCGCTGGAGCAAACTCTTCTGCGGCACCGTCCAATTTTGCTCCTGATACAGCCGTTGAAAGGCTTTTTTGACACGATCTTCTCGGCTTTCAAGTGCAGATCCAAGCATAAGGGTACGAATATAAGCAATAATATCGGCAGCCACATCTTGCCTTTTTGCATTTTTCCATGCATCATGTAGGGTACGAAGATTATAGCCCTTGGTATCAAGTAATAAGCTTAGTTCCTTGAGGTCGGCACGTTTTAGTTGCGTTGGAGATGTGGCGATCAATTTAAGTGCAGCTATCTCATTTTGATTTTCTTCTAGATAGCGTCTGAACCCTTCGATATAGTCTTCTGGTTTGTCCATCTTACCATAGCCGGTACTTACCTCGCGAAGTACATCGGCATGATTGGAATAAAACTGAAGAGCTGGCGCTTGCCTGTACTCGTCCAAGTACTTCCAGAGCTCCGTTTTTTCAGTCAGCATTTTCACCTGCTCTGCAATATCTTTCTCGCGAACGTGCTGAATAAATCCGTCCAATGTATCGGCTCCGGTAAAGTATTTGATCATTTCAGCATCTAGGCTTGCGGTTCGCTTTTTGCGTTGCAACTTGGCAATGATCTGATCAACTTGCACAGCTGCCCGTTCATCGGTTTGTATAGCTGCAAATTCACTGTTCAATGTACTAAAATCAACGGAAGGATTGACAACTAACGGTTTCATTTCCGTATAGTCTTTGATACCTTCATAGAGATTGACCGCATCAAAAACACGAAAACTCTCCTTGTTTATCTCTGGACAAAGACGGGTGGCACGCCCGATCATCTGATCGTATAGGATACGTGACCGAACACGACGCATAAATACAAGATTAGAAATCTTAGGTATATCAATCCCCGTGGTCAACAGATCTACTGTAACGGCAATATTTGGGTATTTCTCATTTTTATAACGCTTGACTTTCTCCGCTGGCTTGTCAATGATTCCAGTGATTTTTACGACAGCATCATCAGGTACAGGTATCCCTACCGCCGCAAACTCTTCTTTCAGGATTTTAACAATCATATCTGCATGATGGTCTGTAGCTGCAAAGATAAGCGTCTTGGCGTCGCCATCGGGATCTATGTGATTGACAAGCTCACGAAGTACAGTACGGTTAAAATTCTCGGTAATAACACGTTTATTGAATCCGGAGATATCGAATTTGAGTTCGTCATTCAATTCATCGAGTTCAATAACCTGATTACCTTCTTTGTCATAAATAGTAGGTTTTTCGCCTTTTTCCCATACAATCCCCTCTTCTGATAGTTGTGTCTTGATCTTGATCGGTGGATCCTGATCAACTAAATAACCATCTAATACGGCTTCTCGTAAACTATAGTTATAGATAGGTTTATTAAAAATTTCTTTCGTATGAAGCGCTGGTGTAGCCGTCAAACCTACCGCAAAAGCATCAAAATAATCCAACACTTGGCGGTATTTGCTGACATAATCATCTTGGTCTTTGAAGTAAATCTCTTCATCGTCCATTTCCTTATCCAATAAATAGCCCCGATGTGCTTCGTCGACGATAATACAGTCGTAGGTGTCGATGCTAAGTGCTTTTTCTTCACTCTCATTGCTATAGAGTCTTTTGACCATGCTCTGCACAGTAGCAAAGTGGATACGGCTATCGATATCGGGCCATACATGCTTTAGCCCATCGATGTGGTAATAATCGCTGAAACTTTTCAGGTCTTCAACCTTGTAATCTTTGAAACCGTCCAGGGCTTGCTTGGCCAGCAGGGTGCGATCTACCAAAAATAAAATACGTTTAAAACGATTGGTCTGGATTAAGCGATAGGCCAACCCAATAACTGTACGTGTCTTACCAGTACCGGTTGCCATGGCTAATAATGCCCGGTTGATCTCGGGATGATGGATAATAATATCTTCGACTGCTTGAATTGCTTTGATCTGGTAGTCTCTCAACCCCAATCCTGTCTTGAGCTGAAGAAAATCCAATGAATTCTCTTCTAGTTTTTTATTGGCTAGTGTGATATCTTGTTCAAACTTTTTTTGCAGATCCGCTGGACTATGGAATCCTTTGATGGAGCGAGAATTGTTATACTTCTCACGTATATCAAGATACCATACACCACTTTTGGTGGTAATCTGTTGAAGATATTCGCGACCATTGGTGGAATATAGAAATGGTACTCGAAAGCCATTCCAGTCGCCCAATAGCTCGATCCCTGTCTGCGGAACAATATTCATTGCATAGCGCTTACTTTGATCAAGATTGGTTGATATATCCTGACCATATTTTTTGGCTTCAACGACACCATATAAACTTGTACCGATAAATAGTGCATAGTCTGCATAGCCACCTTTAACTGGCCACTCAGCAATAGCCATATTACGCCCCCTTTCGGGTTGTGCCTTATGGATTTTAGCATTCAGTAATTTGGTATCTGCTTCCCACCCTATCTTACGCAAATTTAGATCGATAAGCTCTCTGGTCTCGGATTCGTCCATATCAAGTTTGGATGCAGACCGTTTGGCACGTGCCGTAAACGCCGTCCGCTGTTCTGCACTGATCATTCTTTGCTGGGCTATCGCCTGCTCATATTGTTCCTTTAAGACCTTATTTTCCTGTTCAAGGATATGCAATGCGTGTCTGGCATCTAAATCCTTCGGTGTACCAAATCTTAATGTAGAAATGTCCATATTCTTTACAGAATAGGATTCGTAAAACCATTTTCCTAGTTTAAATGCAGAAAAAAGAGATGAGGTCGCATCTGCAGTGGTTCCTACATATTCATGTACTGCATCATTACCCTGCTTGCGAAGTATTGTAAAATGGTCTATTACGTTTGAAGGTAGAATACCCTGACTCCGCAGGTTATAAATCAGATTTTGAAATTTTGTATCTTCCGGCAGGTCAATCCCATAGGTCTCAAAAATCTGCTTGGCCATGTATTCTCCATATTGACGCAGCTTGAATAAGGATGTCGCTGGATCTTGATAAAGATTGTATTCGGCGGCTTGTGCTAAATTAAAAAGCAAGGGATATTCTTGTTCTAGAAATTGGAAATTAGATACGGCCATAGTGATAATACTTAATTCAGAAATTCAGCTAGAACCAAATATAAATAAAACCAATCGTTATACAACAAAACATTATTTGAAACACTAAATTAATTACCGTCTGCCCAATGTCTTTTCAATAAGTTTGGCACTTCTATAATTACGTCTTAAAGATTGCATCAAAACAAAATTAAATAGAATACTAACAAAATATAATGGAAGAGATGCCACGAGACTAGGTTTTACGTCTTTCTCAGTAGCTATAATTATCACTAAAATTGAAAAGAGTAACGCAAAACAAATTCCTCCGACAGAAAATAATGCAATAATGAAAATATCAAAGATTTTCGCACACACACCTATTGTAATCTTTGGCTGCTCAGTATTTAAATCAATAAATGACCTCGCAGCCTTAATTTCCGGCCAATCAAACTCTCCATTCGAACTATTCCTCAATGCTATGAGCTTCTTGATTTTATCTGGATGGATATATATACCTGTCAATTCCCGAAATTCTTGTTGTTTCTGAATATCTTTTGCAAGATGACGTAAATCAGCATGTATTTGCAGCCAATATGAGCTGGGTTTCTGCTTTTTTTTGAACAATATACCGGTTAGAGGTCCTTCGGAATTTAAAAACCTTAGAAAGAAAGCTGCTACTGTACATATTAAAAATATTGTCATTATGATAATAGGATTGACACCAATTTTCTCAAAAAAATTTGCGGCTTCTGGAATGCTCATTGTTACTTATTTTAAATTGCTGTTTGCTTTAAGATGATACTTTAACGTAGCTGAACGGTTTGTAGATGAGAATTATTCAGGTTAAATTCATCATCCCATAATAATTCAAATGAAATATTATCGGGAGATCCCATGTGAAGATGAATATTCAGATCTACATTTTCATGCTCATTTAAAAGCGGAAAAGGGAAAGGATTCAAACTGTAAAGACATTCAGGTTCATCATGTATAATTAACCGAACATTTTTTGCAGAGGCCTTCCCTTTGTTATATACCCTTAAAGTCCGAAGCCCCTTACTACCTACAATAATAGAGGCCCGGACCTCAGCCTGGATTTTCTGGATTTTCTCCTCTTCGATTTTCCCAAGCTGATAGTCATTGATTAGTTTCTCCTGAGCTTTTATTTTTTTATCGTGCTTGAAATAAGTAAAAATAGTCCCCACTAGCGCCATAGCAGCAACAATAAATGAAGGATCGTCGAAATCTATTTTCATCTTCTCTTAAATTTAATGAATTTATTACCTCTAAAAGTTTTCTCTAATCTTTTCGCAAAGTCATCAATAAGCTGTTGACCAACTTCCTCGGCAGCGTCTTGAATTTGATTTTGATTGAATGTTGCTAATTCATCGATTCCACCGGGATACTCACGTCCACAGTTCTTGCATTTGATCCAAGATTTATTTTCATTGTGTTCAAAATCAGCTTGGCCGCAGGTTGCACAATAAAGGGATACGGTTATTTTGGTACTCATAATATTACAGTAATTAGATTAAAAAATAAAATGTGCTTCGTGTATCTATCATAACATAAAGCACATAACAATTAATTATTTAACAAGATCAACTATTGGAGCAGTAGGCGCATCACGTTTTACCGCTGCAATTCCATTCTCTCTTCCAGCTAAACTCGTATAATTTTCGCTCCGCCCGATAATTTCACCATTAACAGCTGTTAGGTTGAAGGTATAATTATAAACGGAATTTTTACGCTGGTAACGGCTGTCATAGGGAGAATTAGCCTTAACAGAAGCTATCCCATTTAAACATCCTTGTTTTGACACGTAGCCTTCGCTACCAAGAATAGTTTCACCATTACCAGACTTTAATCTAAAATAGTATTGTGAATTCCTTGAACTCACAAATACTTCAAACTTTGCATTTGACATATTGATACAAAGTTGTACTGTATCTGTGCAACCAATGTGCACAGGTAATTTTTTATAATCTGTATTTGCTGATAGCGTCTTCTAGTTTTTTAAGCATGGAATCTCTTACGGAAACTGGAGCTAAAATCTCTACGGCGGAGCCATAACCCAATATATGTGAGAAGAACTCATAATTGGGAATAATATCCAATGTTAAAATGACGTATTCTGCAGTTCTCTCAACCACTGTTTGCGATGGATGGATAGGTTTAGAATCAATGTAAGGCCACAATGCCATACTTACTTTAATTGAAACAATCAAAGACTCGGTATTGGCTGGTTTGCTAACCCCTACGATATCTTCGAAATATGCATTATGTGTTTCCTTTGATGCTATAAAATCTAGATTTCCTAAGGTATTTAAGCTGCAAATTCGATCCAATGCCAAATTGGTCCAATTTTCGAAACTATCTCGCTTTCCGAATAAAAACCAGCGCTTATTGTATTGTTTCAAAAAATAGGGGTGAAAAACAAACGTTTCTTCAATCTCTTTATTAAACGGTTTGTATTTAACTTCTAACACTTGCTTCTGTTGAATATATTTAAGCAAATCACCTAATAGATTTATATTTCTTAAATACTCATTCTGATCGAAGAAAATACATTCTTCAATTTCCTCTAGCTGGAAACTCTTTTTTAATTTAAGCGCGAGTTCTTGAACAAACTCGAACTGTTGTAATCCACTGAATCTTCCAAGAATATTTATAGCGGTCTTCAATAAGTCTGCTTCGACTGGGTTGATTTGCTGTATAGCTATAGAATAATTTGCTTTTGAGTACCGATAGTAGCTTTTTTTCCCTTCTTTATAAGATTCGATAGGCGCACGAAAGCCCGCCTCGCTACGCATAAAATCTATATCTTTAAAAATCTGTCGTCGAGAAATGGAAGCCGCTTTACCAGTATATTCTTTAATTGCGTCCGAAACATAAGTGGAATTGCAACAAAAAAATGGACATATAGTTAAGCTGCAATATTTTGTTCATTCAGTTTTCTTCCAAACTCTTCAGGGGACATAAATCCCAATGCAGAGTGCATTCTTTTTCTGTTATACCAGATCTCTATGTATTCAAATACGACAAT
>Ga0308156_1001158_pt1 | contig 34594 bp, 39 predicted proteins | sample PhyAR2_FD_201041 | JGI IMG/M metagenome (GOLD analysis project Ga0308156, IMG submission 201041) | Phyllosphere microbial communities from UC Gill Tract Community Farm, Albany, California, United States - DLSL A.R2 | ecosystem: Host-associated > Plants > Phyllosphere > Unclassified | place: USA... | reverse complement strand
CTTCAGGAGCAGCGTCGATTTCGTCGTACTTCTTGGCTTCGCCGCCGAACTTGGCAGACAGCACGGTTGCGATAGCAGCCGTCAGCGTGGTCTTGCCGTGGTCCACGTGACCAATGGTGCCCACGTTCACGTGCGGCTTGGTGCGCTCGAATTTTCCTTTTGCCATTCTAGACTCCGAAAAAACCTAAACCTAATGGGATATAGCGCAACAAGAACCGTGCGCACTTAAATATGGTGCCCATGGGCAGGATCGAACTGCCGACCTCCCCCTTACCAAGGGGGTGCTCTACCACTGAGCCACATGGGCAATTTTTTCAAATTGCAACAGGATCGCTTTACTGCAGACTGGAGCGGGAGACGGGAATCGAACCCGCGTCATTAGCTTGGAAGGCTAGGGTTCTACCATTGAACTACTCCCGCATCAACCGCGCCATAAGCGCAATTGCTGCAAAGCTTTCTTCTTCAACCATTTCTGGTGGAGGGGACTGGATTCGAACCAGTGTAGGCGTAAGCCAACAGATTTACAGTCTGCCCCCTTTAGCCACTCGGGCACCCCTCCGAAGAAGAACTAGATTGTAGCATCATTTTTGGCTGTTTTTAGAAACTTCCGATTTCTCGCAAATTTCTTTCAGGGACGCAACCCGCACAAACCCGAAAACAATGCTTCTCTCTATATAAAAAGCCCCGAGACCTAAATCTCGAGGCTCTTAACTGGTGCGGCTGGCAGGAATCGAACCCACGACCCCTTGGTTCGTAGCCAAGTACTCTATCCAGCTGAGCTACAGCCGCTAAGCTGCGTATTGTAGGCGGTTTTTGGGTGCCCCGAACGAATCGGCCATGTTTTTTCAAAAAATCGTGCTGAAACCGGGTGATCCGTCGCAGCGAGAGCGCACATGGCGCCTTTCTTTGAAGCCTGGGGAGATAGATCTCAGCGCTCAAGCAGGCGGCTCGCGCAGCCTTGCTCATCTCCATGCCGGCACCTTCCGAGGAGAAGGCAGCAAGATCTGCAGCTCGTCAACACCGCAAGCAAAGTACGGCACGCCAGCAGGCACCCAACAGACAACAAAAAACCCGCGCTGCGACGTCACAGGCGGGTTGATGCTGCTCGGGCCGAGCAAAAAGAAGCTGTTGGTGCGGCTGGCGGGGATCGAACCCACGACCCTTGGCTTCGGAGGCCAATACTCTATCCACTGAGCTACAGCCGCACAAGCTGCAGACGCAAAGCGCTGCAGATCAACCCGCAGATTATGGCATGGCTTCGATGCCCTCGCCGATCAGTTGTCGCCCGGGCATTGCAGCAAAGACAGACCTTCCAAAACCCTTAGCTACCTGCAGGCAGTTGGCTGGGCCCAAAGCCCAGGCCGGCCAGATAGGCCTCCACCGCTTTTTCACCCATGCTGCGCAGCGGAAAGTTGCCTTCATTGAGCACCCAGCCGTGGATCAGCCCCACAAATAAAGAATGCAAGCCCAGCGCTGCCTCCTGCGGCGTCATCTGCATCTGCACCTGGTCCTGCTGCGAGGCCTCTGCCAGATCAGCGGCAAATTTGCGCTGGGAGCAGGCAAAGCTCTCGACATGGCCTTCTCTCACGCTCTCGAGTTCGCCCACGTATTCCAGCTTGAACAGCGCCGTGTCAAACACCTTGCGGCGGCGTTCGTCCCCATCCATACTGTCAAACACTGCATAGATTGATCGGCGGATTCGATCAAGCGGGGCCAGCTCGCCATATTTGTCGTCACAAATTTCCTCGAAGGGCATGCAGATGCGATCGAGCATCGATGTAAAAACATCGACCTTGTCTTTGAAGTGCCAGTACACCGCCCCGCGCGTCGCACCTGCCCGCTGGGCGATTTCGTTGAGCGAGGCGCGCGCCACGCCCTTCTCGAAGAACACCTGTTCTGCCGCATCCAGCAGCTTGACGCGGGTCTCATCTGCCTCTGCTTTAGTACGTCGGGCCATCGCTTGTATTCCGTTCTTGCAAGCACATGACCCCTGTTTGTCAACCCAAAGGACATGCGTTATTTATCAAATTTCGACAATTATACATTTGCGCATGTATGTATAATCGCGCAGCAATTTCATGGGAATTGAGGACCATCCGTGCCCGGATGCGAGACAAGCCCAGCAAGGTCCCTTGGGGCCTCCATCTTTACCATTTCTCATCTACCGAAGGGACTTTCATGCAGCAGATGTATGAAGCAAACCAATCCACCGGGAACCGCCCAGCCTCCACCAGCCCCCGCCGCAAGACCGGCGTGCTGGCTTTGACGCTGGTCGCCGCCCTGGTCTTGACCGCCTGCGGCAACAAGAAAGACGAACACGCAGCACCACAAGGCGGTGCGCCCAAGCCGCCTGAGGTCAGCGTGCTGACGGTGAAGTTGGAGAGCATTCCTGTGATCTCCGACCTGCCCGGCCGCCTGGAGCCCGTGCGCGTGGCCCAAGTGGGTGCACGTGTGGCAGGTATCCTGCAAAAGCGCTTGTTCACTGAAGGCTCGGACGTCAAGGCTGGCCAGGTGCTCTACCAAATTGATAATGCGCCCTACCGCGCCAACCTGGAAAGCGCACAGGCGACTCTGGCCCAGGCCCAGGCGACCTTGGCCCAGGCGGCATCCACCGCGCGCCGCTACAAGCCATTGGTCGAAGCCAATGCGATCAGCAAGCAGGAATACGACGTCGCCGTAGCCAACGAAAAGGCTGCCCAGGCCCAAGTCGCCGCAGGCAAGGCGGGCGTGACCAATGCCAACATCAACCTGGGCTACGCCTCGGTGACGGCACCGATCTCCGGCCGCATTGGCCGCTCGCTGGTGACCGAAGGTGCGCTGGTCGGCCAAAGCGGCGTGACCGAGCTGGCGGTGATCCAGCAGATCAACCCGCTGTACGTGAACGTGACGCAGTCGTCTTCCGAGATCCTGCGCATGCGTGAAGCGCTCAAGTCCGGCAAGCTGGCCAAGGCCGGTGACAACGCCGCCAAGGTCATTGTCTACACCGATGACGGCAAGCCCTACGCCCACCCCGGCAAGCTGCTGTTCACCGATCTGACGGTGGACCCTGCGACCGGCCAGGTGAGCGTGCGGGCCGAGCTGCCCAATCCCGAGAACCTGCTGCTGCCGGGCATGTATGTGCGCGTACATATCCAGGAAGCCCAGGTGGAGAACGCCGTGCTCGTTCCGCAGCAGGCCGTGACCCGCAATGAAAAGGGCAACACCGTGATGGTCGTCGCCGCCGATGGTTCGGTCAGCCCGCGGCCCGTGCAGATCAGCCAGTCCAAGGGCACGAACTGGGTGGTGAGCGAGGGCCTCAAGGAAGGTGACCAGGTCATGGTCGATGGCTTCATCAAGCTGGGCATGGGTGCGACACACGTCACGCCGGTGCCATGGAAGAACCCGAGCGACAAGGCAGCAGCGCCAGCGGCACCTGCAGCTGGGGCAGCGCCGCAGGCCGCAGCGCCCGCTGCGGACAAGCCCGCCGCTGCGGCCGACGCTGCAGGCAATGCCGCCGCCAGCAAATAAACAGGACACAGCGGAATGTCAAAGTTCTTTATTCACAGACCGATTTTTGCCTGGGTGATCGCGATCTTCGTGGTCCTCGCAGGTATCGTGTCCATTACCCGACTGCCGGTGGCGCAGTTCCCGAGCGTGGCACCGCCCACCATCACGGTGACGGCGACCTACCCTGGCGCCACTGCGCAGACCCTGACCGACTCGGTGCTGCAGCTGATCGAGCGTGAGATCAACGGCGCCGAAGGCCTGATGTACATGTCGTCGTCCGCTTCTGCCACGGGCAGCGGCGAGTTGACCGTGACCTTCGAGCCCGGCACCAACCCCGACCTGGCCCAGGTGGATGTGCAGAACCGGCTGGCACGCGCCACGCCGCGTCTGCCCAGCATCGTGCAATCGCTGGGGGTGCGCGTCGACAAGTCGATGAGCAACTTCCTGATGATTCTGACCTTCCAGTCGGACACCGGAGAGACCTCGCGTGACGAAATCTCCGATTACGTCAACCGCAATGTGGTGCCGGAAATCCAGCGCCTGAACGGCGTGGGCAAGGCCCAGCTGTTTGCGGCCGGCCGCGCCATGCGCGTCTGGGTCGATCCGGCCAAGCTGCAGGGCTACAACATGTCGATCGCGCAGATCAATGCCGCGATTGCCGCGCAGAACCAGCAGATCTCCGGCGGCGCGCTGGGCGATACGCCGAGCCTGCCAGGCACCATGATGAACGCCACTATCGTCGTGCCAGGTCAGCTCTCCACGCCCGAAGAGTTTGGCGAGGTGGTGCTGCGCTCCAACTCGGATGGCTCGACCGTGCGCCTCAAGGACGTGGCCCGTGTGGAACTGGGCTCCGAGAGCTATGCCACCAACTCGCGCCTGGACGGCAAGCCCGCCGTGGCGCTGGCGGTGCAGCTGACCTCGACCGCGAACGCGATGGCGACCGCCAAGGAGGTCTACAGCAAGATGGACGAGCTCGAACCCTTCCTGCCTGCCGGCGTGAAGTGGGCCGCGCCGTATGACACCTCGAAGTTCGTCAAGATCTCGATCGAAAAAGTGCTGCACACCTTGCTCGAAGCCATCGTGCTGGTGTTCATCGTGATGCTGATCTTCCTGCAGAACATCCGCTACACCCTGATCCCGACCATCGTCGTGCCCATTGCGCTGCTCGGGGCCTTTGCGGTGATGTACAGCGTGGGGCTGACCATCAATATTCTGTCGATGTTCGCCATGGTGCTGGTGATCGGTATCGTTGTGGACGATGCGATCGTGGTGGTGGAGAACGTCGAGCGGATCATGTCCGAAGAGGGCTTATCGCCCAAGGAAGCCACGATCAAGGCCATGGGCCAGATCCAGGGCGCCGTGGTCGGTATTACCGTGATTCTGGTGACCGTGTTCATCCCGCTGGCCATGTTCTCGGGCGCGACCGGCAACATCTACCGCCAGTTCTCGCTGGTGATGGCGATCTCGATCTTCTTCTCGGGCTTCTTCGCGCTGACCCTGACGCCAGCGCTGTGCGCCACGATGCTCAAGCCCATCCCCAAGGGCCATGCACATGACAAGAAGACCGGCCTGCTGGGCCCCTTCTACAACTGGTTCAACCGCATGTTCGGCAAGGCCACCAAGGGCTACCAGAAGACCTTGGTTGGCGTCGTCAAGCGCACGTTCATGGCCTTCCTGGTCTACGCAGCGGTGATCGTCGGTGTGGTGTTTGGCTTCAAGGCGCTGCCAACGGCTTTCCTGCCGGTGGAAGACCAGGGCTATGTGATCTCCTTGGTGCAACTGCCCCCGGGTGCCACCCAGGAGCGCACCAGCGAGACCATGAAGCACCTGGAAGACTTTGCGCTGGCGCAGCCTGAGACGGCCAACATCGTGAGCATTCTGGGCTTCAGCTTTGCCGGTCAGGCACAGAACATGGGTCTGGCCTTCACCGTGTTCAAGGACTGGTCCGAGCGCACGGCGCCGGGCTCGGATGCCTCGTCGTTCGCCGGCCGCGCCATGGGCGCGATGATGAGCCTGCGCGATGGCTTCATCTACACCCTGGTGCCACCGTCGATCTCCGAGCTGGGCAACAGCGATGGCTTTACCTTCCGTCTGCAGGACCGGGGCAACCATGGTCACGCCGAGCTGCTCAAGGCCCGCAATGACCTGATCGCCAAGGCCAGCAAGAGCCCGATTCTGACCGGCATGCGCTTTGATGGTGTGGATGACGCGCCGCAATGGCAGGTCGATATCAACCGCAATGCGGTGTATGCGCAAAAGGTCAGCATGGGCGACATTGCCACGACCTTGTCGACCGCACTGGGCTCGAGCAACTCGACCGACTTCCCGAACAACGGCTACATGCAGCGCGTCACCATCCAGGCCGACGCGGCCACCCGCATGCAGCCCGAGGACGTGCTGAAGCTGACGGTGCCCAACGCAGACGGCAAGCTGGTCGAGCTGTCCACCTTGGTGACGGCCAAGTGGATCACCGGCCCGATGCAGATGTCACGCTACAACGGCTATCCGTCGATGAGCATCACCGGCCAGGCCAAGCCCGGCTACACCACCGGTGACGCGATGGCGGAGATGGAGAAGCTGTCGGCTGAGCTGCCACAAGGCTTTGGCTACGAGTGGACCGGCCAGTCGCTGGACGAGAAGAAAGCCGGCTCGTCGGCGATGATCCTGTACGCGTTCTCGATCCTGGCAGTGTTCCTCTGCCTGGCAGCGCTGTACGAGAGCTGGAGCATTCCGCTGGCCGTGCTGCTGGTGGTGCCGCTGGGTGTGTTGGGCGCGGTGGCCGGTATGCACCTGCGTGGCATGCCCAATGACATCTACTTCCAGGTGGCGCTGATCACCGTGATCGGCTTGTCCGCGAAGAACGCCATCTTGATTGTGGAGTTCGCCAAGGACCTGCACGACCAGGGCATGAGTGCGCTGGATGCGGCACTCGAAGCCGGCCACCTGCGTTTCCGCCCGATTCTGATGACCTCGCTGGCCTTCATCCTGGGTGTGGTGCCGCTGTACATTGCCTCGGGCGCCAGCGCCGTGAGTCAGCACGAGATCGGCACCGGCGTGTTCTGGGGCATGATCATCGGCACCTTCCTGGCCGTGTTCCTGGTGCCGGTGTTCTTTGTCGAGGTCTTCCGCCTGTTCGGCCGCAAGGGCGAGCAGGACAAGGGACCGCAAGGCAGCCCGCCCGATAGCGGACACGATGCCGTTCTGTCTGCCAATGTGGGGAAAGGAACCCACCATGAATAAGAAACTGATACCAACCGTACTGGCTGCGGCCCTGCTGGCCTCGGGTTGCTCGCTGATTCCATCGCTGGACAGGCCCGCCACCCCGGTGGCTGCGCAGTACCCGGTGGCCACCGAGCAGGCGCAGCAGGCCGCTGCCGATATTCCCTGGCAGAACTTCTTCACCGATACGCGGCTGCAGCAGCTGATCCAGACCGCGCTGGACAACAACCGTGACCTGCGTGTGGCGGTGCTCAACATCGCCCAGGCCCGTGCGCTGTACCAGATCCAGGACGCCCAGCGCTTTCCGGAAGTGGGCGTCTCCGGTTCGGCCACGCGCCAGCGCAACCAGATCACTGGCGCCTACGGCAACGCCTTCAGCGTGGGGGTCGGTATCCAGAGCTGGGAGATTGACTTCTTTGGCCGCATCAGCAGCCTCAAGGAGCAGGCCCTGGCCCAGTACCTGGCCACCGAAGAAGGCCGCAAGTCTGCCCAGATCAGCCTGGTGGCGGCAGTTGCCAATGCCTGGCTGACCCTGCAGGCCGACGAGGAGCTGATCGACATCTCGCGCCGCACCCTGGAGACGCGTGAGGAGTCGATCAAGCTGTCCAAGCTGCGCCTGGATGCCGGTGTGGCTTCGGAGCTGGACTACCGCCAGGCCCAGTCGCTGACGGAAAACGCCAAGGCCACCCTGGCCCAGCAACTGCGCCAGCGCGCGCTGGATGTCAACGCCCTGACCTTGCTGCTGGGCCAGACGCCACCGGCCGAGCTGCTGACCAGCCTGCAGGGCAAGCGCCTGAGCGATCTGCCGGTGATGGCCGATGTGCCGGCAGGCCTGCCGTCGGACCTGATGCTGCGCCGCCCGGACCTGCGCCAGGCCGAGCAGACCATGATCGCCGCCAACGCCAACATTGGCGCGGCGCGCGCGCTGTTCTACCCGGCGATCTCGCTGACCGCCAGCGCCGGCTTTGCCAGCTCCGAGCTGTCTGACCTGTTCGACTCCAAGTCCAAGGGTTTCACGATTGCGCCTTCGCTCTACCTGCCGATCTTCAATGCCGGCCGCAACCAGGCCAACCTGGAAGTCGCGGAAGTGCAGACCAAGATTGCTGCGGCGCAGTATGAAAAGGCCATCCAGACCGCGTTCCGCGAGGTCTCGGACGCACTGGTCAGCCGCCAAACGCTGGCCGACCAGCTGCAATCGCAGCAGGCCCAGGTCGAGGCCGAGTCGGCACGCCTGAAGCTGTCGGACCTGCGCTACAAGAACGGTGTGGCCAGCTACCTGGACCTGCTCGATGCGCAGCGCTCGCTGTTCGCGCTGGAGCAAGCCGTGGTGCAAGTGCGCCTGACCCAGCTGCAAAACCAGGTCGGCCTGTACAAGGCGCTGGGTGGTGGCTGGACCGACGCTGCAGCGGCCGACACTGTCGCTCAGGCGGCCCCGACTGCTGGCAAACCATAGGTTCCTGCCCGCGACTGCGGCCCCACAATGGCTTGCCAGACCTGCTGGCAAGCCATTTTTTTATGCGCGCGCGGCGCAACTGTGGTTGATTACCTGCAGGTATTTGCCCGGAGGCCCTGCCAAAAAACCCGTCGATATAATGATTTTGGCCTCTGCACGATGAACAACAAGCCCACAGAGAATTTGAGGAAGCCATGAGCGACATCCAGCAAGAAGAAGCACATACAGGCCCCGTCAAATCACCCAAGCAATTTTTGTGGACGGTGATCTTTGCTTTTGTGATCCCGGTATTTGCCATCATTGGCTTGGTGACCTTTGTGACCTCGGCCAACAAATCCGGCCCCGGCGCGGCCGATAACGCAGGTTCCATCGAAAGCCGGCTGCAGAAAGTAGGCTCGGTCGAAATACGCGACGCCAACCGCCCCCTCAAATCCGGCCAGGAGGTCTACCAGGCACAATGCGCCGCCTGCCATGCCACCGGCGCTGCTGGCGCCCCCAAGTTTGAAGATGCTGCTGCCTGGGCCCCGCGCATCAAGACCGGCCTCGAAGCGCTGGTGCACTCGTCCATCGCCGGCAAGGGCGCCATGGCCCCGCAAGGCGGCGGCGACTTTGAAGACACTGAAATCGCCCGTGGCGTGGTCTACATGGCCAATGCCGCCGGCGCCAAGTTTGATGAACCCCAGCGCCCTGCCGCTGCTGCCAGCGCCGATGCGGGCAGTGCTGCCCCAGCCGCTGTAGCCCCCGCAGCAGCTACGGCAGCCCCTGCTGCAGCTGCTGCCGAACCAGCAGCGGCCGTTGCCGCAGCCCCTGCAGCCGCCGCCCCCAGCGCCAGCGCAGCCGTCAATGGCAAGGCACTGTATGACAAGGCCTGCTTTGTCTGCCATGCCGCTGGTGTGGCGGGCGCGCCCAAGTTTGGTGACAAGGCTGCCTGGGCGCCTTATATCGCCCAGGGCATCGACAGCATGGTGAAGATCGCCATCAGCGGCAAGGGCGCCATGCCCCCGCGCGGCGGCTCCAGCGCATCGGATGAAGAGATCCATGCCGCCGTGCAGTACATGGTGGAGCATGCGCAGTAAGCAGGCTACCCACCGCGTCCGCTAAAAGATCAAGCCTGGCCCGCGGCCTTCAGCGCAGCGGGAGAGCGCACAAAGCCATAGCGTTTTTCCAGCAGCACGCTGGCCACCTCGGTGGGCTCGGGCAACAGGCCCTGCTCCAGCGCCTGCGATACATCCAGCACATCCTGCGTGTGCACAATGCCCAGCCCTTGGGCAGTATGCAGGTAGACAGCACCTTGTTCATCGGCCAGCACCGCCTGCACCTGCGCAGGCGCCAGCACGGCGCCAGTATGGGCATGCAGATGCAGAGACTCATCGCGCCACTGCGCGCGCCAGACCCAGGGGGTCGCCTCCAACTCCACAAACACCTGCTGCGGGCCGTTCTGGAAGTACCAACAGCCCTGGGCATCGGCCAGATAGTTGCGGGCAATGAACTGCGCGAGCTTGTCATGCTCGACCCGCGAGCCCTTGGCCCCTGGCAGGCCGCTGCTGAATGCACCGGCGGCCTGGGCCTGTGCATCACGCAGCCACCAGTTGCCGCGCGCGTCCAGCGCCAGCCAGCCCCAGCAGGCGGGCACGTTTGGCCATTTGGCCATGGCTTGTTTCACGATATCGTCCATGCGGCGATCCTACTGCATGCGCCAGGCATGGCATGCCGGTGCTGCGCGCCTCATTCCGTCAATAATCGCTGACAATGGACAGCAGCCAGATAGGTAACAATGGCGGCTCTGAACTGGCAAGGAGCCCTTATGAACGCATGGAAACGATTTCTGGTGGTGGCGGCCGCAGCGCTGGCACTGACGGGCTGCGGCTATAACGATTTCCAACGGCTCGACGAAGAGTCCACAGCCGCCTGGAGCGAGGTGCTGAGCCAGTACCAGCGCCGCGCCGACCTGGTGCCCAACATCGTGGCCTCCGTCAAGGGTGAGGCCAACTTCGAGCAAGACACCTTGACCAAGGTGATCGAAGCGCGGGCCAAGGCCACCTCGATCCAGGCGACGCCCGAGCTGGTGAACAACCCCGAGGCTTTCAACAAGTTCCAGCAGGCCCAGGGCGAGCTGTCCAGCGCGCTGTCGCGCCTGATGGTGGTGTCGGAACGCTATCCCGAGCTCAAGGCCAACCAGGCTTTCCGCGATCTGCGCGTGACCCTGGAAGGCACGGAAAACCGCATCGCCGTGGCGCGTGACCGCTATATCGGCACCGTCAAGGCCTACAACATCAAGGCCCGCCAGTTCCCGACCAACCTGACCGCCAAGGTCTTTGGCTACCAGCCCAAGGCCAATTTCACGGTGCAGAACGAGGCCCAGATCTCCCAGCCGCCAACCGTGGACTTCTCGTCTGAGCGGAAGTAAGCACATGGCCTCGATGCCCGCCTGGCGCCCCCGGCTGGCCTGGCTGCTGGCCCTGGTGGCGGCCCTGCTGCTGCCCTGGCTCAGCACACCTGCGCTGGCCGCCGTGCAGCCGGTGCCGGCGCTCAGCGCCCATGTGATCGACCAGACCGCCACCTTGAGCGCGCAGGAGCAGGCCCAGCTGGAAGCCCAGCTGACGGCACTGGAGCGCGACACCGGCGCGCAGGTGGTGGTGCTGATGGTTGCCAGCACCAGTCCCGAAGACATTGCTGCCTATGCGCACCGTGTGGCCAGCACCTGGATGATTGGCCGCAAGGACGTGGGCGATGGCCTGCTGGTGCTGGTGGCCAAGGACGACCGGCGCATGCGCATCGAGGTCGCCAAAACCCTGGAAGGCGCAATCCCCGATCTGCGCGCCGCGCGCATCATTGACGAGACGATGAAGCCGGCCTTCCAGGCTGGCAAGTTTGCCGTGGGCATTGGCGACAGCGTGGCCCAGATCAGCGCGCTGATCAAGGGCGAGGCGCTGCCGCCACCCCGCACCACAGCGCCCAGCCGCAACCAGGCATCGTCGGCCTTGCCGGATGACCCGGCGCAGCTGCTGCTGTTTTTCTTCATCTTTGTGATGGTGGGCGGCAGCGTGTTGCGCAGCATGCTGGGCCGTGCGCTGGGCTCGCTCGCCACCGGTGGCGCCGCAGGCCTGGTAGCGGCATGGCTGACATCGAGCGTGCTGCTGGGCATTGGCGCGGGCGTTGCCGCGCTCTTTGTGGTCTTGCTGGCCGGCACCATGCGCGGAGGCAGCTCGATTGGCGGAGGTGGCGGAGGCTTTGGCGGCGGAGGCGGCTTTGGCGGGGGTGGATTTGGTGGCGGCGGCGGTGGAGGCGGCGGATTCAGCTCCGGCGGCGGCGGCAATTTTGGGGGCGGTGGCGCCTCGGGGAGTTGGTGATGGGCCATTGGTTGCAACGCTGGGGCAGGCAACTGCGCCACCGCTTTCTGGAGCGCGATGCCTCCCATGCCTTGCCGGACGACGCCCGGCAGCGCCTGGCGCAGGCCATCGCCGCTTCAGAGGCCAGGCACAGCGGCCAGATCCGCGTCTATGTGGAAAGCGCCCTGCCCTGGAGCTATATCCGCCGCGATGCGCCAGCGCGCGAGCGTGCGGTGATGCAGTTTGGCAAGCAGCGCGTCTGGGATACCGAGCACAACAATGGTGTGCTCATCTATCTGTTGCTGACCGACCATGCGATCGAGATCGTTGCCGACCGCGCGGTATCGCGCTGCGTGAGCGGCCCGCAGTGGCAGGCGATGGTCGACAGCCTGGCCAGCGAGCTGCGCAGCGGCCAGTATGAAAAGGCCTTGCTGGCGGCCATCGGCCAGGTATCGCGCCATCTGGAGCAGCAGTTTCCGCGCGGCGCCGCGCCTACAGCGCCAAACAATGAACTGGATGACCAGCCGTTGATCGGCTGAGCACGGCGCACGGGGGGCGAATTTCGGCCTCCCAGCCCGATCAGGCAGCGGATATAAATGATAATGCGCAATCAGTATCATTTGATGTGCATTGCACCTGCCCATCTCGCCCGCCTGCTCCATGTCCTCCGACACCCCCATCCTCCCCCGCATCCCAGTTGCCTTGCCGGGCGCCAGCCGCCTTCAATCCATCGACGCGCTGCGCGGCCTGGTCATCCTCTTCATGCTGATCGACCATGTGCGCGAGACCTTCTACCTGCACCACCAGGTGCCGGATCCGATGGATGTCTCCGCCACCGCGCCGGAGCTGTTCTTCAGCCGCTTGCTCGCCCACCTGTGCGCGCCGGTGTTTGTGCTGCTCACAGGCCTGTCGGCCTTTTTGTATGGCAGCAAGTATGAAGATGGGCGCGCTGCAGCCTCGGGCTTTCTCTTCAAGCGCGGGCTGTTTCTGGTGCTGCTCGAAGTGACCGTGGTCAACTTTGCCTGGACTTTCCAGTTCCCGCCCACCAAGATCTTCTTGCAGGTGATCTGGGCCATTGGCCTATCGATGCTGATGCTGTCAGCATTGGTGTGGCTGCCCCGGCGGCTGATCATTCCGCTGGGTCTGCTGCTGGTCGCCGGCCACAACCTGCTCGACCACCTGCACTTTGCGCCCGACCATGCGCTGCACACGCTCTGGGCCGTGCTGCATGACCGGGGTTGGATCGATGTGAGCAGCAGCCTGCGCCTGCGCACCTCCTACCCGCTGCTGCCCTGGATCGGCGTGATTGCGCTGGGTTATGCGATGGGCCCCTGGTTTGCCAAGGGTGCCGATGCGCTGCAGCGCCAGCGCCGCCTGCTGACCTGGGGCCTGGGTCTGCTGGTCGGTTTTGTGTTGCTGCGTGCCGCCAATGTGTATGGCGACAAGCCCTGGGTGGTGGGCGACTCGCTGGTGGTCAGCCTGATGGGCTTTTTGAACATCACCAAGTACCCGCCCTCGCTGCTGTTTCTGGCGCTGACCCTGGGCATCGGCCTGCTGCTGCTGCGCGCTTTCGAGCGCCGGCCAGAGATGCGCTGGCTGGCACCGCTGACCGTGTTTGGCGCCGTGCCCATGTTCTTCTATGTGCTGCACCTCTATGTGCTCAAGTTTCTCTACCTGGGCGCGCAGGCGGTCTGGGGCAACAACCAGGGCGAGGTGTTTGGCTTTGGTGCGATCTGGATGGTGTGGATCACCACGGTGGCCATGGGCTTTGCACTCTACCCGGCGGTGAAGGCCTTTGCCGCCTTCAAGGCCCGCAGGCGCGATATCAGCTGGCTCAAGTACCTTTAAGCCGCTTTTTACGCTGCCTCAGGCTGCAGGCCCTGCACCGCTGAGGCAGTCCTTGCACTGGCCGTACAAGGTGATCTCATGGCCCTCGACCAGAAAGCCCGGCGGCGCCATGCCCTTGAGATCGCCGGGACAGGCCTGGATATCAAACACCCGGCGGCAGCTGTTGCACTGGAAGTGGTGGTGGTGGTCATGCGTGGCGGGCTCGTAGAGCGGCAGGCCACCGGGCAGGGTCACCACACGCAGCAGGCCCTCTTCCGTCATCGATTTGAGGTGGCGGTAGACGGTGGCAATGCCCAGCGCCGGCAGGGCCGCACCCGCAATCTCCAGCACCTCTTGGGGGGAGAGAGGACGGCCTTGCGATGCAAAGGCATCGGCGATGGCGGCGCGCTGGCGGGTAGGACGTTGCATGGTCTGACAGGGGCGTTCCGGGGGAACGGCTAAGGCAATCGAGGGTGCGCCCATCATAGCCGCTCAGGCCGCCGCCTGCAGGCAGCGCCGGCGGGCTGGCGCTCCCCTACCGTGCGCTTCAGAAAATCTGCAAGGGCATCTCGGCCAGCAGGCGCACCTGGTTCACATTCAGCTCGCCCTGGGTTTGGTTGGCTCGGTGCACGCCATAGCGCAGCTGCAGCGCCAAGCCCTTGGCCTGGCCCTGCTGCACGGTGTAGCGCAGCAGCATGTCGCGCTCCCAGTGGCGACCGCCACGGCCGGTGGCGCCCAAGTAGTTGGTATACACGCTGCCGGCACGGCTGTAGTCAATGCCCGAGCCGCGTGTATAGGCCACGCCAGCGCGCAGGCCCGGTGTCAGCCACTGGCCCAGATCGGCCTCGTACTTGAGCTGCCACGAGGCCTCGTGCGGCGCATTGAAGTCCGACAGCTGCATCGCGTTTTCCAACCAGATGGAGCCCCGGTTGACATAGTCGAACGGCGTGTCGCCATCCACCTTCTGGTAGCCCAGGCCCAGCTGGTGCATGCCGGCCGCATAGGTGGCCATCAGGCTCCAGGTCAGGTTGTCCACCTTGCCGGCCTTGGCGGCACCGGTGTCTTGGTTGCGGTACAGGTTCAGGCTCAGCGAGAGGCTTTGCTTATCGGCCAGCGCCTTTTTGTAGAAGCCACCCAGGTACCAAGTGTTCCAGACATCCTCGTATTGGCCCACATAGCTCGACACGCTCAAACCGCTCCAGGGCGTGGCCCAGCTGCCGCCGGCAAAGCTGAAGGCATCGCCTTGCACGCCCGAGTAATTGGCCAGCAGGGGCTGGCCATTCTTGCGCGCATTGCGGTCGGCCCAGCCGGTAAAGCGGCCGGCCTGCAGGCTCAGCTGCGGAATGTCGTTGCTGCTGATCAGCCAGCCCCGGTTGGTCTCGGACAGCAGGCGGGTGTCGGACGAGTGAAAGATCGGGTTCTTGGTGCGCATCTCGCCCACTTTCAGCTCGGTGGACGACCAGCGCAGCTTGAGTGCGGCACCGGCGCGGCCAAAGCTGTCCTGGAGATCCGTGCCGTCCTTGGCGATATAGCGCGGATTGCTGCGCACCTTGTCCGCCTCCGAGCCCAGGTTGATGCCGCCATAGGCATGCGCATCCAGCCCCAGGCCGATCACACCCTGGGTGTAGCCAGAGCTGAAGTTCAGCATCAGGCCATAGGCGGCTTCGGCGGCCTTGTGCGAACGCGCGCCGCCGGACACCACCCGGGTGCTGTCGCCACGCCGGTAGTCCAGTTGCTCATACACCATGCGGTTGACCATGCCCAGGCTCGCACCCGCGATTAATCCCTTGGCCTCGTCCTGTGCGCCCGCCTGCGCATGGCTTGCGGCTACGGCCAACACCGCCAGGCCGCTGCTGCGCGCCATCCATTTGAAATAGGTCATTGTCTTGTGTCGCCCAAAATTGCGGTGGCCGCTCAGCCGTGGTGCCCAGGCGTGGCTGACGATACCCTTGAAGTGATGCTGCGCGCGCTCTGGTACCCCCGCGGACAGCGGTATGCCAGACAGCGGCGTATCGCCCACCTTGTACCAGGATGCCGGCCCGCTGTAGCAAGCCATCCGGCACCGGCATAAAAAAACCACCGCATGCGGTGGTTCTTCTGTGGCAGTTGCGCAGACAGCGGATCAGCGCTTCTTGCGGTATTTTTGCAGAGCAGCAATCTGGGCTGCCATGACGGACAGCTCGGATTGGGCCTTGGCCAGGTCAAGCTCGCCCTTGGCGTTCTTGAGGGCTTCTTCAGCCTTTTGCTTGGCTTCAACCGCTTTTTGCTCGTCCAGGTCCTTGCCGCGCACAGCGGTGTCGGACAGCACGGTCACGCAGTCGGGTTGCACTTCGAGAATGCCACCAGCCACGAAGATGAACTCTTCGCCGCCGTCGGCCTTCTCAATGCGCACCGAACCCGGCTTGATGCGGGTGATCAACGGCGTGTGGCGGGCGTAGATACCGAGTTCGCCCATTTCACCAGGCAAAGCCACAAAGCGGGCTTCGCCGGAGAAGATGGATTCTTCAGCACTGACCACATCAACGTGGAAGGTGTTCATCTTGGATCCTCAGAGTGAAAAAGAAACTAGTTCGCGAGAAGGGCTGCGTGCTGCAGCCCATTCTGCAAAGCTTAGATCTTCTTCGCCTTCTCGATGGCTTCGTCGATCGTGCCAACCATGTAGAAGGCTTGCTCGGGCAGGTGGTCGCACTCGCCGTTGACGATCATCTTGAAGCCGCGGATGGTTTCCGACAGCGGCACGTACTTGCCTGGAGCGCCCGTGAACACTTCAGCAACGTGGAAAGGCTGCGACAGGAAACGCTGGATCTTACGAGCGCGGGCCACGACGAGCTTGTCTTCGGGAGCCAGTTCGTCCATACCCAGAATCGCAATGATGTCGCGCAGTTCGGTGTAGCGCTGCAGGGTACCCTGCACTTGGCGGGCTACCGAGTAGTGCTCTTCACCCACCACTTGGGGGTCCAGCTGGCGGCTGGTCGAAGCCAGTGGGTCCACCGCAGGGTAGATACCCAGCGAAGCGATGTCACGCGACAGCGCCACGGTGGAGTCCAAGTGAGCGAAGGTCGTTGCTGGCGATGGATCGGTGTAATCGTCCGCTGGCACGTACACGGCCTGGATCGAGGTGATCGAACCCACCTTGGTCGAGGTGATACGCTCTTGCAGACGGCCCATTTCTTCGGCCAGCGTAGGCTGGTAGCCCACAGCCGAAGGCATACGGCCCAGCAGTGCGGACACTTCGGTACCGGCCAGCGTGTAGCGGTAGATGTTGTCCACGAAGAACAGCACGTCCTTGCCTTCGTCACGGAACGCTTCAGCCATGGTCAGGCCGGTCAGCGCCACGCGCAGACGGTTTCCTGGTGGCTCGTTCATCTGGCCGTACACCATGGCAACCTTCGAGTCGTTCAGCGACTCCTGGTTCACCACACCGGCGTCCGACATTTCGTGGTAGAAGTCGTTACCTTCACGGGTACGCTCACCCACGCCGGCGAACACGGACAGACCGCTGTGCGCCTTGGCGATGTTGTTGATGAGCTCCATCATGTTCACGGTCTTGCCCACACCGGCACCACCGAACAGACCGACCTTACCGCCCTTGGCGAACGGGCACACCAGGTCAATCACCTTGATGCCGGTTTCCAGCAGTTCCTGTGCAGGGGCCAGCTCATCATAAGCGGGCGCCTTGCGGTGGATGGAAGCGGTCAGCGCCTGGTCCACAGGACCACGTTCGTCGATGGGGTTACCCAGCACGTCCATGATGCGGCCAAGGGTTGCCTTGCCCACGGGCACGGTGATCGCCTTGCCGGTGTTGGTGACCATCAGGCCACGCTTGATACCGTCCGACGAGCCCAGCGCAATGGTACGCACCACGCCGTCGCCCAGCTGCTGCTGCACTTCCAGCGTCAGGGCAGTGCCTTCGAGCTTCAGTGCGTCATACACGTTAGGCACGCTGCCGTGGGGGAACTCAACGTCCACCACCGCACCGATACATTGAACAATCTTGCCTTGTACTTGAGCCATTTGTTGCTCCAATATTGATTTCAGTCGAGCTGTATTACACAGCCGCGGCGCCTGCGACGATTTCCGACAACTCGGTCGTAATCGCAGCCTGACGCGTCTTGTTGTAGATCAGCTTCAACTCGTTGATGACGTTGCCGGCGTTGTCGGTAGCGGCCTTCATGGCCACCATGCGTGCAGACTGCTCGGAAGCCATGTTGTCTGCAACTGCCGAATAGATCAGCGATTCCGCATAACGCACGAGCAGCTCGTCGATCACACTTTGCGCATCGGGCTCGTAGATATAGTCCCAGCCGTGGGATGCAGCCGGTGCCGAGCCCTGGATCGCTTCTTGCGACAGGGGCAGCAACTGCTCCACAACCGAGTCCTGCTTCATCGTATTGATGAACTTGGTGTAGCACAAATAGACCGCGCTCAGCTTGCCCTCAGCGTACTGATCGAGCAAAACCTTGGCCGGGCCAATCAGCGCATCCAGATGCGGCGTATCGCCCAAGGCGGTAGCGTTGGCCACCACCTTGACACCCACGCGCGTCAGAAAGCCCAGACCCTTGCTGCCAATGGCCACGGCTTCCGTGCTGACACCAGCGGATTGCAGTTCCTTGAGCTTGTTCGTCACGGCACGCAGCACATTGGTGTTCATGCCGCCGCACAGGCCCTTGTCAGTCGTCACCACGATCACGCCCACCTTCTTGACGTCATTCGACACCATGAAGGGGTGGACATATTCGGGGTTTGCCTGGCTCAGGTGAGCTGCAATTGCGCGAATCTTTTCGCTGTATGGACGGGCTGCCTGCATCCGCTCCTGCGCCTTGCGCATTTTGGATGCGGCAACCATTTCCATGGCCTTGGTGATCTTCTTGGTGTTTTCCACCGATTTGATCTTGCCGCGTATTTCCTTGCCTGCTGCCATGATGACTCCTCGACCGGATTAAGCGAAGGACTTCTTGAATGCAGTGATGGCTGCAGTCAGTTCAGCTTCGTCCTTGCCTTCCTTGTCGAAAGCCTTCTTCTCGTTCAGACGGTCCACCAAGGCGCCGTAGCTGGTCTTGAGGAACTGGTGCAGACCCGATTCAAAGGACAGAACCTTCTTGACTTCGATGTCGTCCATGAAACCCTTGTTCACAGCAAACAGCGAAGCGGCCATCAGAGCGACGGGCAGCGGGCTGTACTGGGCTTGCTTGAGCAGCTCGGTCACGCGGGCACCGCGGTCCAGTTGCTTGCGGGTTGCATCGTCCAGGTCAGAAGCGAACTGTGCGAAAGCAGCCAGTTCACGGTACTGTGCCAGGTCGGTACGGATACCGCCGGACAGGCCCTTGATCAGCTTGGTCTGAGCGGAACCACCCACGCGGGACACCGAGATACCGGCGTTGATAGCGGGACGGATACCGGCGTTGAACAGGCTGGTTTCCAGGAAGATCTGGCCGTCGGTGATCGAGATCACGTTGGTAGGCACGAAGGCCGACACGTCACCGGCTTGGGTTTCGATGATGGGCAGAGCCGTCAGCGAACCCGTCTTACCCTTGACTTCACCCTTGGTGAAGGCTTCCACGTAGTCCGCGTTCACGCGGGCTGCGCGCTCGAGCAGGCGGCTGTGGAGATAGAACACGTCGCCAGGGAACGCTTCGCGGCCTGGTGGACGGCGCAGCAGCAGCGACACTTGGCGGTAAGCCACGGCTTGCTTGGACAGGTCGTCATACACGATCAGGGCGTCTTGGCCACGGTCGCGGAAGTACTCACCCATCGTGCAACCCGAGTAGGCCGACACGTACTGCATAGCAGCGGATTCAGAAGCGGTAGCGGCCACGACGATGGTGTATTCCATCGCGCCGGCTTGCTCCAGAGCACGCACCACGTTCTTGACCGACGAAGCCTTCTGACCAATGGCCACGTACACGCAGGTAACGCCTTGGCCCTTTTGGTTGATGATGGCGTCGATCGCGACAGCGGTCTTGCCGGTCTGGCGGTCACCAATGATCAGCTCGCGCTGGCCACGGCCCACGGGCACCATCGCGTCGATGGACTTGATACCCGATTGCAGGGGCTGGTCCACGGATTGACGAGCGATAACACCAGGCGCAACCTTTTCGATCACGTCGGTCATCTTGGCGTTGATAGGACCCTTGCCGTCGATAGGCTGGCCCAGTGCGTTCACCACGCGACCCACCAGTTCCGGGCCCACGGGCACTTCCAGAATACGGCCGGTGCACTTGACGATGTCGCCTTCCGAGATGTGGGTGTATTCACCCAGAATCACGGCGCCAACAGAGTCACGCTCCAGGTTCAGAGCCAGACCGAAGGAAGGTTGACCGTCGGCAGTGGCTGGGAATTCCAGCATTTCGCCGGCCATCACATCGGACAGGCCGTGCACGCGCACGATACCGTCGGTCACCGACACGACCGTACCTTGGTTACGGATATCGGAATTGCCTGACAGACCCTCAATGCGGCTCTTGATCAGTTCAGAAATTTCTGCGGGATTGAGTTGCATTACTCACTCCTTTTCATGGTTTAGCCGAATCCTCGAACTGCATTACGCAGTGAGGGTTGCTTTCATTTGTTCGAGACGGGCCTTGACCGAGGTGTCCAGCACCTCGTCACCCACCACAACGCGAACGCCGCCAATCAGCGACTCGTCCACGGTGGTGCTCAGATTCAGTGGGCGGCCAAAGCGTTTTTCCAGCACGGTGCCCAGCGCATTCAATGCGGAGTCATCCATGGGGAAGGCGCTGTACACCAGCGCATCCGACGAACCGTTGTTGCGGTTCACCAGTGCGCGAAATTGCGAGGCCACTTCAGGCAGCGCATCCAGACGGCGGTTATCTACCACCGTACGCAGGAAGTTGCGCGCCAGGTCTGACAAGGCCCAACCGCGTGCCAGCGTCACACCAGCCATCACATCGATCACCTGTTCGTTGGTGACGTTGGGATTGTCGGCCAGTTGGCGCATTTCCGGATCGGCGGCAATCGCCGCCAGTTCGTCCGTCCAAGACAGGGCGTCGCTCAAGCCAACACCTTTTTCGGTGCAGGCCTTGAACAAGGCTTCAGCGTAAGGACGGGCAATGGTGGCGAGTTCTGCCATTTCGTTGCTTCCTTACAGCTCAGTCTTCAGGCGATTGAGCAAATCACTGTGTACCGCAGGATTGACTTCCTTGCGGAGAATCTGCTCAGCACCCTTGACAGCCAAAGCTGCAACTTGCTCGCGCAGCGATTCGCGCGCCTGGATCACTTGCTGCTCGGCATCTGCACGAGCGGCGGCAATGATCTTGTTGCCTTCTTCGGTAGCACGGGCCTTGGCCTCTTCTACGATTGCTTGGGCACGACGGTCTGCGTCCGCGATACGCGACGCTGTCTCATTGCGGGTTGCGGAAAGTTCTTCCTCAACGCGCTTGTTCACAGCTGTCAACTCGGACTTTGCCTTATCGGCAGCAGCAAGACCATCGGCGATTTTCTTTGCTCGCTCATCCAACGCCTTGGCAATAGGTGGCCACACGAATTTCATCGTGAAGAGCACCAGAATCAAGAAGACAATGGCCTGAACGAACAGGGTCGCGTTAATACTCACGGCAACACCTTTCTATCTACGGCGTTGATCGGAGCTTAGGCCAGTTGGAATGGGTTGGCGAAAGCGAACAGCAGGGCGATAGCAACACCGATCAGGAATGCAGCGTCGATCAGACCAGCCAAGATGAACATCTTGGTTTGCAGTTCGTTGATCAGCTCAGGCTGACGTGCCGACGATTCCAGGAACTTGCCGCCCATCAGAGCAATACCGATCGAAGCGCCGATAGCGCCCAGACCAACAATCAGACCACAAGCCAGAGCGACGAGACCGAGAACGTTTTCCATGATGACTCCTGAGAAAAAAAAGAAAGGTTAAGAGAAAAAGGAAAGGGAACAGTTAGTGAGCTTCATGTGCCTGGCCGAGATAAATCAGCGTCAGCATCATGAAAATGAAGGCCTGCAGAGTAATCACCAGAATGTGGAAGATCGCCCAGATCGTGCCTGCAATGATGTGCCCCACGGGGAGCAACACACCAGAGAGCGACATAGCGGCTGCGCCACCCATCAGGGCAATCAGCATGAACACCAACTCACCAGCGTACATGTTGCCGAACAGTCGCATACCGTGCGAAACCGTCTTGGCAACGTATTCAATAATCTGCATCAACAGATTGACGATGCCGAGGATCACGGCAAAGACAGGATTCTTGCTGGTACCAAAGGGAGCGGACACCAACTCATGCGCCCAGCCGCCCAGGCCCTTGATCTTGACGCTGTAGTACAGGCACAGGACCAGTACGGCAGTCGACAGGCCCAGCGTGGTCGACAGATCGGCGGTAGGCACAACACGCAGATAAGCGTGGTGGTCACCGGTGGCGCCTTGCCACAGCAGCGGCAGCAGGTCGACCGGCAGCAAGTCCATCGCGTTCATCAGGAAAATCCAGACGAAGACGGTCAGGGCCAGCGGGGCAATGAACTTGCGCGATTGGGCGTTGTGGATATTGGCCTTGGCCTGGTTGTCCACCATCTCGACCAGCATCTCGACAGCCGCCTGGAAACGACCAGGAACGCCGGAGGTGGCCGAACGGGCGGCCAGCCACATCACGAAGATGCCCAGCAGACCCAAGATCACGCTCACTGAGATCGAATCAAGGTTGACCACCGAGAAATCGATGATCGACTTTTGCTTGATATTCTGAAGATGCTGCAAGTGGTGAACGATGTATTCACTTGCAGTGGGTGCATTCGCTTCTGCGGCCATCGGACAACTCTTCTTCTCAATTACAAAATTTTTGCAGATCTGGTCAGCAGCCAAAGCGCCAACCAGTACGTCTTCATCACTACAACCAGACCCAACACCAGCGCCAACCAGTTGAGTCCCGGCACGACCAGCGGCGCCAGCAGAAGCAGCACCACGGTCAAAACCAATTTTGCGATCTCCAAACCAAAGAACCGGACCATCGCAAGATTCTCTTGCCCAGCCCCCAGATGCAGCCGCAACCCACGTGCAAAAAAGGCAGCAGGAATCACCACCGCCGCCGCACCGTATGCCACCGACCACATCCATCCGGCCCGCTGCGTCACCAGACCCACCAATACTGTGAGCACCACCCCGACGACCAGCTGCCACTTCACCACACGCACCACCGATACCGGCGGATGGCGCTGGCGCCACTCTGCTGCTTCTTGCGCAGTCAGGGGCTTGAAGTCCGGCTCTTCAGCCACATGTTCTTCTTGTGGAGCATTTGTTGTCATAGTGTTGGCTCCCGGGCAGAACAACCTAGCCAAAGCCTGCGATTATAAGGATAAACCCGTTGCAAACGGGAAGCGTTTTGTTGCGCGTCTGTTTTTTTGCGGCACACAAGCCCCCATTGCACCCCTTTTCACGTCGGTCGCATCCGACAAATTCCACACCAGGAAGATGGCTTATCGACTGATGGCACATCACTTGCAAGCTTCTGTTTTAATAGCAAAATGACCACCACTACACCTCCTGTTGACCCTATCGATTCCGGCGCCGATCCCCGCAAAGATTCCCTGATCGAATACCCCTCAGACTTCCCGATTAAAGTGATGGGTCTCAACCAGGACGGCTTTGTCCATGCGGTCACCGCCATCGCCAAGGAACACGACCCCTTCTTCGATGCCAGCTCTGTGGAGCTGCGCCCCAGCAGCGGCGACAAGTACCTGGGCGTCACCATTACCGTGACGGCTACCAGCCGCGAACAGCTGGACAACCTCTACCGGGCGCTCACCTCCAGCCCCATGGTCAAGGTCGTACTGTAAGCGGGCCTTGTTGTCACCTTTGTGAACCTTGACGGCCCTTGGTGGCCGCTTTTTGCCATGCAAACCCGCTTTCTTGGCCAGGCCGATTACGCGCCCACGCTGCAAGCCATGCAGCAATTCACCGCCCAGCGCTCCGCGCAAACGCCCGATGAGCTGTGGATTTGTGAGCATGCGGCCACTTTCACGCAGGGCATTGCCGGCCTGCCCAGCCATTTGTTGCATACAGGCGACATCCCAGTGGTGCAGACCAACCGGGGCGGCCAAGTCACTTACCACGGTCCGGGGCAAGTGGTCGCTTACCCTCTGATTGATCTGCAGCGCGCGGGCTACTTCGTCAAGGAGTATGTGTTCCGCATTGAGGAAGCCGTGATACGCACCCTGGCCGCCTTTGGCGTGACCGGCCACCGCGTGGCCGGCGCGCCGGGCATCTATGTGCGCCTGGACGACCCGTTCTCCCACGCAATGCTGGCCCAGCGCCCGGTGCAGCGCGATGCCGGCAGCCCTGCACCCGAGCCGGTATTTGAAGGCCTTGGCAAGATCGCTGCCCTGGGCATCAAGATCAGCCGGCACTGCAGCTACCATGGCGTGGCCCTGAATGTAAAGATGGACCTGGAACCCTACCACCGCATCAACCCTTGCGGTTATGCCGGGCTGCAAACCGTCGATCTTTCTACAATCGGGGTTAACGCCGACTGGGAGGATGTGGCCAAGACCTTGGCGCAAGAGCTTTCCGCCCGCTTGGCGCCTGCCGGTTCTGCATAACCTGGTGCCGCAGCGCACGCCCTATTCCCCACTAAGGGGCGGCGCAGCAGCCTCGGGCCGTACCTGCTCAGAGCCTACGGCCCCTCCGGTTTTGTGCGTGCCTGTCGCACAGAGCGCGGTGAAACAACTAAAGTGAGCAACATGAGCACCAATGAAGTCGTGCGCGAAGCACAGTCCGCTGCCACCTACAACCCGCTGGCCAAGCAAAAGGCGGCCGCCAAACTGGCGCGCATCCCCGTGAAGGTCCAGCAAGCCGAGGTGCTGAAAAAGCCCGATTGGATCCGCGTCAAGGCCGGCAGCCCCACGACCCGCTTCTACGAGATCAAGGACATCCTGCGCCAGAACAATCTGCACACGGTGTGTGAAGAGGCCAGCTGCCCCAACATCGGCGAATGCTTTGGCAAGGGCACGGCCACCTTCATGATCATGGGCGACAAGTGCACGCGCCGCTGCCCGTTCTGCGACGTGGGCCATGGCCGCCCCGACCCGCTGGACATGAACGAGCCACTGAACTTGGCACGCACCATTGCCGCGCTGCGCCTCAAGTATGTGGTGATCACCAGCGTGGACCGCGATGACCTGCGCGACGGTGGCTCGGGCCACTTCGTCGAGTGCATCAAGAACATCCGCGAGCTCTCGCCCACGACCCAGATCGAAATCCTGGTGCCCGACTTCCGCGGCCGCGATGACCGCGCACTGGAAATCCTGAAGGCCGCTCCGCCTGATGTGATGAACCACAACCTGGAAACCGCGCCGCGCCTGTACAAGGAAGCGCGCCCCGGCTCCGACTACCAGTTCAGCCTGAACCTGCTCAAGAAGTTCAAGGAACTGCACCCCACGGTGCCGACCAAGAGCGGCATCATGGTGGGCCTGGGCGAGACGGACGAGGAAATCCTGCAGGTGATGCGCGACATGCGTGCCCACAACATCGACATGCTGACAATTGGCCAATACCTGGCTCCCTCGAACAGCCACTTGCCCGTGCGCCGCTATGTGCACCCCGACACCTTCAAGATGTTTGAAGAAGAGGCCTACAAGATGGGCTTCACCCACGCCGCCGTGGGTGCGATGGTGCGCTCCAGCTACCACGCCGACCAGCAGGCACACGCTGCAGGCGTTTAACTCCTGCGGTTCACCACAGCAAAAAGGCTGCCTACTTCAAGTGGGCAGCCTTTTTGCATGGGGGCGCGCGTCAGAATCGCTGCCTTAACCCAGCGCCGCGCTGCTGCCCACCACCACCGCATACAGATCACCGATGGTGGCCATCGCGCCTTGGTGCAGCTGCGCGGCAGAGACCGCACCGGCAGCGGATTGCAGCGGACGGGTGGCGCAGGCGTTGGCGACCACGGTGGCACGCTTGCCGCGCAGGAAGGCGCCTTCGGCGGTGAAGGTGACGCACATATGGCTCATGAAGCCGATGATCACCAGCTGCTCGTTGCCTGCCGCATCCACATGCTGGGCCAGGTCGGTGTTGTGGAAGGAGTTGGGAGCGGTCTTGACGACAACCGGCTCACCAGCCAGCGGCGCAACGCTGGCATGGATCTGGCCGATCTCGGCGCGGATGTCATAAGGCGAGCCCTCGCCGCCGTCGTGCATCACATGGATCACCTTGGCGCCGGCCGCGCGGGCCTGGGCCAGCAGGCGGGATGCGGCGTCCAGCGCGGCTTCCCAACCTTCGAGCGCCATCACGCCACGGGTGTAGGTGTTCTGGTAATCCACCAGAATCAGGGTTGACTGGGCCAGGACGGCGGGCTTGGCGTCCAGTTGGTTGAGTTCGCGTAAAGTGCTGGTATGCATCGTGATTGCCTTGTAGGGATGGGTTACAGCCACCCGCAGTGGTGGCGACATGGATGCATCTTAGGGACAGCCTCCGCTGCCGACAATGCCGTCTTAGCCGCAAAAACCGACACCCGCCCAGAACGAAAGACCGCATGCCGCACCCAGAACGCCTGATCGTGATCGTGTTGTTTGACCGGGTTGACCTGCTCGACATCACCGGCCCACCCGAGGTGTTTGCGCTGCTGCAGCGCGAGATGGACGAGCCCTGCGGCTACCAGGTGCTGCTGGCGGCCGAGACGCTGGAGCCAGTGACCACGGCCGCTGGCGTGCGCGTGCTGCCCGACATTCGCCTGGACAGCCTGCAGCACCAGGCAATCGACACCTTGATCGTGCCGGGCTCCGTCGAGATGGATGCCAAGGGCCGCGTACAGGCGCTGGCCGATCCGGCCGTGGTGCAGTGGGTGCAGACCTTGTCTGACCAGTCCCGGCGCGTGGCCTCGGTCTGTGTGGGCGCGCATATCCTGGCGGCCGCCGGCCTGCTGGAAGGCAAGCAGGCCACCACACACTGGTCCACCGCCGCCCAACTGGCCCAGGACCATCCTGATATCCGTGTCGATGCCGACCGCATCTACATCCAACAGGGCCGCATCTGGACCGGGGCCGGCCTGACCACCTGCCTGGACCTGGCGCTGGCCCTGGTGGCGGAGGATTTTGGCAATACCTTGGCGATGCGTGTGGCCCGCCAGCTGGTGATGTTTCTGAAACGCACCGGCGGCCAAAGCCAGTTCAGCGTCATGCTGGAGCCACTGTCAAGCACCCGCCGGATGGAGGACCTGCGCCAGTACATTGCGCAGAACCTGGGCCAGCCGCTGTCGATGGCGGACCTGGCTGAGCAGATGCATGTGAGCGACCGGCAGCTGGCCCGCATCTTCAAGACCGAGCTGGGCATGACGCCGGCGGCTTATCTGGAAGCCGCGCGGGTGGAGGCAGCCCGCCAGCAGCTGGAGGCGACCGATGCCTCGTTGGATCAGGTGGCCGAGACCTGCGGCTTCAACACCACCGATACCCTGCACCGCGCTTTTCGCCGCCAGCTGGGCACCACGCCGGGCCAGTACCGCAGCCGCTTTCGCACGCCGGCAGAGTAAGCCCCGCGAAGGCTTTAGTTCTCCAACAGATCCGCCGGGTTCTCGGCATCCACCACCTGCTGGGCCCAGCCCACCAGGCGCCGCGTGTCGGCCCGCAGCACCTGCTGCTTGATGGCGAGAATCTGCGCGGGCTGCATCGAGAAACTGCGCAGGCCCAGGCCCAGCAGCAAACGGGTCATGGCGGTGTCGCCGGCCATTTCGCCGCAGACGCAGACATCCTTGCCGGCGGCATTGGCCGCCTGGATGACCTCGGCCACCAGGCGCAGCACGGCGGGATGGAAGGGATCGTAGAGCTGCGACACCGCCTCGTCGGCCCGGTCGATGGCCAAGGTGTACTGGATCAGGTCATTGGTGCCGATCGAGAGGAAATCGAAGTACTTCAAGAAGGTGCGCACCATCAGCGCGGCAGCCGGGATCTCGATCATCGCGCCCAGCTTGACCAGGCCCTGGGGCACATTGCGCTCGCGCAGCTCCTGCGAGGCCTGCTCGACCAGCGCCAGGGTCTGCTTGATCTCGCTGACATGGGCCAGCATCGGGAACAGCAATTGCACCGGGCCATGGGCTGCTGCGCGCAAGATGGCGCGCAGCTGGGTGCGGAACATGTCCGGGTCGGCCAGGCTGAAGCGGATGGCGCGCAAGCCCAGCGCGGGGTTGAGGTAGTAGTCCTTGGGCTGGGCCTTGTCCAGCGGCTTGTCGGCGCCCACGTCCAGGGTGCGGATGGTGACCGGCATGCCCTGCATGCCTTCCAGCGCTTCGCGGTAGGCGCGGTACTGCTCTTCCTCATCGGGTACCTTGCCGCCCCGCCCCATGAAGAGAAACTCGGTTCGGAACAGCCCTACACCCACGGCGCCGGCCTTCACCGCCCCCGGGCCATCGCCGGGTTGCTCGATATTGGCCAGCAGCTCGACGCGCTCGCCATCGATGGTGATGGACGGGGTGTCGCGCAGGCGCGAGAGGCGCTCGCGCTCCAGCCGCATCTGGCGCTGCTTGAAGCGGTACTCCTCCAGCAGGATCGGCGAGGGGTCGACAATCACCTCGCCGGCATCGCCGTCGATGATGACCCAGTCATCGGCGCGGATGAGCTGGCTGGCCGTGCGTGCACCCACCACGGCCGGAATGTCCATGCTGCGCGCAACGATGGCGGTGTGGCTGGTCTTGCCGCCCACCGCCGTGACAAAGCCGGCAAACACGCTTTGTTTGAACTGCAGCATGTCGGCGGGCGAGAGGTCATTGGCGATCAGCACCATCGGTGCATCGCGCTCATCGGCCACCCAGTCGTGCTGACCCTCCTGCACGCCCAACGGCGTACTGACCGGCGCAGCTACCGGGCTGGAGACACCGCGCATATGGCGCAGCACCCGCTCCACCACCTGCTCCAGGTCGCCCTTGCGCTCGCGCAGGTACTCGTCGTCCATCTCGTCGAACTGGCGGCAGAGCAGCTCCAACTGCGCGGTCAGCGCCCATTCGGCGTTGTAGAGGCGCTCGCTGATCAGCTGGCGCACGCCTGAAGAAAGCATGTCGTCCTGCACCAGCATCAGGTGCACATCCAAGAGCGGTTCGAGCTCCTGCGGTGCATCCACCCCCAGGTCACCGCGCAGGCGCTGCAACTCTTCGATCACCGCCAGCCGTCCCTTGCGCACGCGCTCGATCTCGCGCGCCACCTGGTCGGGCTCGATCAGGTAATGGGTGACCTCCAGGTGGCTGGACGCTGCCATGACTGCCCGGCCAATGGCAATCCCCCGGGCCACTGCGATTCCATGGATGGCAAATGTCATGCGGAACTTCCTCTTCGCTGGCGCGCTGCTGCGCCAAGCTGATTTATACGCCTGTCTCAGAAGACTGTACAAGCACGGGGCTGGTAGAGCGCGGGGAAAGGTGGGTGTTCAAGCCAAGCGCGGCGCTTGCCAACAGCAGCAGGCAGCGTACTGCCAGACACAGAGCAAGCGGACCCGGGCTGCACCGCTGCAGACGCCAGGCAGCGCCTTATTCGCCTTCGCCGAACTTGTCGTTGATGAGGGCCAGCAAGGCGTCCATTGCTTGCTGCTCATCGGCGCCATCGGTCTCGATGGTCACTTCGGTGCCGATGCCGGCGGCCAGCATCATCACCCCCATGATGCTCTTGGCATTGACGCGGCGTTCGCCCCGCGTAATCCAGACCTCGCAGGCAAAGCTGCCGGCAAGCTTGGTGAGTTTGGCAGACGCACGGGCATGCAGGCCCAATTTATTGCTGATGGTGACTGCGGTCTTGATCATGTGCTCGGATATTTTGGTTCTGTGGCGTGGTCTGCGTCACCTGCATGATGCCCTGGCTGCCCCCGGCAATGGCCCGGGCCACGAGGCTGTCCAGATCTTCTTGGCGATAGCACAGCGCACGCAGCAGCATCGGCAGGTTGACACCGGCCACCAGCCGGGTGGATGCACGGCGCTTGGCCAACTCCTGGGCAATATTATGCGGGGTCGCACCGAACACATCGCTCAGCACCAGCACCGGGCCGCTGTGGCTGCTGTCGAGCATGGCCTGCGCCTCCTGCAGGCAGGCCAACGGGTCGGCGCTGGCAGGCACATCCAGCGCCATCAGGTGCTCTCCGCTGTCGGGGAACACATGCGCAGCGCATTGCGCTAGCGCCTGGGCCAGCGGTGCATGGGCGATCAACAATATCCGGTTGCTCATCAAATCAAAATACTAGAAGTTCTGTGTAGAGGCGTCTTACTGGCGGCGATACCGGGCCACCCGTATCCCATGCCAGTGTAGCTATTTTGCGGCACTGCAACATTGGTAGTGTTGCTTAGCCCAACGCCCTGGCCGCTACACCCCAGCCCTAGCGCAGTTGCAGCCCTTTGACAAAGCTCTGCAGCACCCCGTCCGCCAACGGCGCAGGGGACAGCACCATGGCCTGGTACACCCGCACCTGTTGCCCTTCCGTGCGTGCAAACCAGCGCGCATTGGCATACACCGGCTGGCCCGTGCCATTGCGGCCCTGCCACTGCAGCTGGCGAGCCTGCGGCAGCTCCAGGGTACCGGGCAAGACAAAGGCCTGCCCGGGCAGCGGCTGCCAGGCATCGGCCAACTGCAGCTGCTGATGCAAGGCCTTTTGCCAGTCTGCCATCACCGTGGCTGCATCCTGCGGCCGCGTCAGGGCCACATGGGCCAGCGCATAGGTCGCCCCCTCGGCCTGGCAGCCCACCATCGACACGGCCAGGGTCTGCGTGCCCCAGGCCACATCGCGTACCGCACGGTCGGGCTTGCAGGGCAGCATCAGGTCCAGCGGTGCATCGGCCAGGGCCACCACGCGCCAGTTCAGCGCCGGGCTGCAGGCGGCCAGCAGCAATGCGGTGGTGAGGATCAGGCAGCGGGCCAGGGGCATCCGGCCATTATGGGCACGGCATGGCGACGGTCAAGCCAGGCGCGCAGGTAGAGCCACTGCACTGCACCTCAGGGTGTACATGGTCGCATAATGGCCACAGCGCCGAACTTTCGGCACCGCGTTGACTCCGAGCACCATGTCCAGAAAAACCACCACCACCGTCTTTACCGCGCTGGCCATCGCTGCCGCGCTGGGCATTGGAGCCTATGTCTACCAGGGCACGGGTCAGGCGGCCGCACCCGAGAGCCGCTTTGTGCTGCTCGACGGCAGCACCCAGACGACGGCAGACATGAAGGGCAAGGTCACGCTGGTGAACTTCTGGGCGACCAGCTGCACCACCTGCGTGGCGGAGATGCCCGAGATCGTCAAGACCTACGACAAGTACAAGGACCGGGGCTACGACACCATGGCCGTGGCCATGCATTACGACCCTCCGAGCTATGTCGTCAACTTTGCCCAATCGCGCAAGCTGCCGTTCAAGGTCGCGATCGACAACACCGGCCAGATTGCCAAGGACTGGGGCGACATCCAGCTGACCCCCACCACCTTTGTCGTGGACAAGCAGGGCCAAGTGGTCAAGCGCTATGTGGGCGCGCCCAACTTTGATGAGCTGCACAAGCTGATCGACAAGCTGCTGGCAGAGACCTGAGCCTTTGCAACAGCCCAGCAAGAAAACCGCCCTCGATGGGCGGTTTTTCGATGGTGCCTGTCCGGACGCGGGCGCTACACTGCGCATTCCTTTACTAAGCGCTGCCGCTGTGGACAGACCTGAGATAACGTTCCTGCACCCCACCACACCGGAAGAGCTTGCGGTGACCCGCGAGATCTTTCGGGAATATGCCCAGTCACTGGACATTGATCTGGGCTTCCAGGGTTTTGAGGAAGAGCTGGCCGACTTGCCCGGCGAATATGGCGATCCGCGCGGCGACCTGGTGCTGGCGCTGGTGGAGGGCTCCGTCGCCGGCTGCTGTGCGCTGCGGCCCATGGATGATGTGGACTACAGCAATGCCTGCGAGATGAAGCGCCTCTATGTGCGCAAGGCCTTCCGGGGCTTTGGCCTGGGCCGCCAACTGGTGGACTACACGATGGCCAGCGCCATCCGCCTGGGCTATGACTGCATCCTGCTCGACACCTTGGACAGCATGGAATCGGCCCGTGCGCTGTATGCCGATTTCGGCTTTGAAGAGATTCCGCCCTACTACCACAACCCCGTTGCCGGCACGCATTACCTCAAGGCGGACGTCCATCCCTGACGGCGGTGCTGTGCACCGCAAGGCATGCCGCCCAGCCACAAAAAAGCACGCCTAGGCGTGCTTTGCGCATTCCAGCCAGGCTCTGCAACGCCATGCAGCGCCGCAGCAGCAGCCTGGTGTGGCCTTAGGCCTGCTTGGCTTGGGCCAGGATGGTGTCGGCATCGCTGACCGTGAACTGGCCAGGGGCTTCCACGTTCAGCTGCACAACCTTGCCGTCCTTGACCAGCATGGAGTAGCGGTTGCTGCGCAGGCCCAGGCCCTTGCCGTTCAGGTCCAGGGTCAGGCCGGTGGCCTTGGCGAAGGCGGCATCGCCGTCACCAATCATGCGCACCTTGCCTTCGGTGTGCTGGTCCTTGCCCCAGGCGCCCATCACAAAGGCGTCGTTGACCGACAGACACCAGATCTCGTCCACGCCAGCGGCCTTGAAGGCTTCTGCCTTTTCCACGTAGCCAGGCAGGTGCTTGGCAGAGCAGGTCGGCGTGAAAGCGCCGGGCACGGCAAACAAAGCAATGGTCTTGCCAGCAGCTTCCTTGCTCACATCAAAGGCGTTGGGGCCCAGGCTGCAGCCATTGCCTTCGACCGCCACAAACTCGCTCAGGGTTGCAGAGGGAAGCGAATCACCAACTTTGATCATGGAGTACTCCTTGTAAATTGCCCATCAGGCAGTGATCCCGCTGGCCGATGGGCCAAAACGGGCATAAAAAAACGACCCACAGATTGTGGGTCGTTTTTGAAGTTACGTTGGTGCAAGTCGCAAAAGACTTAAACCAAAGCAGCCTTTTGCACCAAGCGGGTAGCCACCCAGTTCTTGGTCTTGGAGAGCGGACGGCTCTCGGTGATCTCGATGGTATCGCCCGTGTTGTACTCGCCCTTTTCGTCGTGGGCGTGGTACTTGCTGGACTTGATCATGATCTTGTCGTAGATGGGGTGCTTCACGCGGCGTTCTACCAGAACGGTCACGGTCTTTTCACGCTTATCGCTGACCACCTTGCCAATCAAGGTGCGCTTGAGGGATTTTTTAGCTTCCGTCATGTCGGCTCCTATTACTTGGCGGCTTGCTTTTCAGCAAGAATGGTCTTGGCACGTGCCACATCGCGGCGGGTAGCCTTGATGGTAGCGGTGTTGCCCAGTTGTTGCGTTGCCTTTTGCATGCGCAGACCAAAGTGAGCCTTTTGCAAGGACTTGATCTCGGCTTCCAGGCCACCAACGTCTTTTTGGCGCAGTTCAGCAGCTTTCGTCATATCGATTTCTCCTGAATTTAAGCGCCAAGCTGACGGGTAACGAACGTGGTGCGCAGCGGCAGCTTGGCAGCAGCCAGGCGGAACGCTTCGCGGGCCAGTTCTTCGGGCACGCCAACGATTTCGAACACCATCTTACCGGGCTGAATTTCAGCCACGTAGTACTCTGGGTTGCCCTTACCGTTACCCATACGGACTTCGGCTGGCTTGGTCGAGATTGGCTTGTCAGGGAACACGCGGATCCAGATACGGCCGCCACGCTTGACGTGACGGGAGATTGCACGACGTGCAGCCTCGATCTGGCGGGCCGTCAGGCGGCCACGGTCCGTGCATTTCAGGCCGAAATCACCGAACGCTACCGTGTTGCCACGGGTTGCGATACCAGTGTTGCGACCCTTTTGCTCCTTGCGGTATTTGCGGCGAGCAGGTTGCAGCATAGTTATTCTCCTTTACCGTCCGCTGCTGTAGCGGGCGCGTCAGTCTTGCGAACGCGCTTAACGGAATCAGCACCAGCGCCGGCGGGCTTGTCGCTACCGTCTGCAGGAGCCGTGTTACCACCAGCGGGGCGACGAGGGCCACGCGATGGACGATCGCCATTGCGGTTGTCACGACGAGGACCACGTGGACGACGCTCTTCTTCAGGACGTGGCGTTTCTGCGGCTGGCAGATCGTTACGACCCAGAGTGTCACCCTTGTAGACCCACACCTTCACGCCGATCACACCGTAGGTGGTCTTGGCTTCGGAGGTGCCGTAATCGATGTCGGCGCGCAGGGTGTGCAGTGGCACACGACCTTCGCGGTACCACTCGGTACGTGCGATTTCGATACCGTTCAGACGGCCCGACGACATGATCTTGATACCTTGAGCGCCCAGACGCATCGCGTTCTGCATCGCACGCTTCATGGCGCGACGGAACTGGATACGCTTTTCGAGCTGCTGGGTGATCGAGTCAGCAATCAGCTGGGCATCGATTTCAGGCTTGCGCACTTCTTCGATGTTCACAGCGACTGGCACGCCCAGGCGAGCAGCGAGTTCCTTCTTCAGGGCCTCGATGTCTTCACCCTTCTTGCCGATCACCACACCAGGACGAGCCGAGTAAATGGTGATGCGGGCGTTCTTGGCAGGACGCTCGATCAGAACGCGTGCCACGGCAGCGTTCTTCAGCTTCTCTTTCAGGTACTCACGAACCTTGATGTCTTCGGCCAGCATGCCGGCGAAATCACGGTTGCTTGCGTACCAGCGGCTAGACCAGTTACGGCTGACCGCCAGACGGAAGCCGGTAGGATGGATTTTTTGTCCCATGTTCTTCCTTTAGGCCTCAGTTACCCACGGTCACATAAATGTGGCAGGTAGGCTTGCTGATGCGGTTGCCGCGGCCCTTGGCGCGAGCGGTAAAACGCTTGAGCGTGGTGCCTTGCTCAACGAAGATGGTCTTGACCTTCAATTCGTCGATGTCAGCGCCGTCGTTGTGCTCAGCGTTGGCGATAGCGGACTCCAGAACCTTCTTGACGATCACAGCAGCTTTTTTCTGCGTGAATTCGAGAATGTTCAGAGCTTGGTCAACCTTCTTGCCGCGAATCAGATCCGCAACCAGACGGCCTTTGTCAACCGACAGGCGAACGCCGCGGAGGACTGCACGTGTTTCAGACATGGTCTACTCCTTATCGTTTCGCTTTTTTATCAGCGGGGTGACCCTTGAAGGTGCGCGTCAGGGCGAATTCGCCCAGCTTGTGGCCCACCATCTGGTCGGTTACATATACCGGTACGTGTTGCTTGCCGTTGTGCACGGCGATGGTCAGACCGATGAAATCGGGCAGAACCATGGAGCGACGCGACCAGGTCTTCACTGGCTTCTTGTCCTTGGTGGCGATGGCCTTTTCGACCTTTGCCAGCAAGTGATGGTCAACAAACGGACCCTTTTTAAGAGAACGAGTCATTA
>Ga0308156_1001157_pt1 | contig 34608 bp, 45 predicted proteins | sample PhyAR2_FD_201041 | JGI IMG/M metagenome (GOLD analysis project Ga0308156, IMG submission 201041) | Phyllosphere microbial communities from UC Gill Tract Community Farm, Albany, California, United States - DLSL A.R2 | ecosystem: Host-associated > Plants > Phyllosphere > Unclassified | place: USA... | reverse complement strand
CACCCCGCTTGCTGGGTCTCCGCGACGCTTCGGTGCGGGACTTCGTCCCTTCCTCAGCTGCTCCGGCCCGCAACCAGGGTGGTCCGGCGTAGCCGGACGCGCGCGCTGCGTTGCAGGCGGATGCTTCGCACGCTCACTACGCCCTGGACGGGCTACGCGAGCGCAGACCGGAAAAATTGGCCTGGGGGCCATTTTTCCTCACCCCCCGCGTGGGCGCGGCGGGTGTCTGTCCTTGTCGCTCTTTATCGCGTCCCTACGCGCTTCGCGCTCCGAAACGCTCGACGCGCCCTCGCGGGCGCTGCAAGCAGGCAACAGCTTTTGGCTGTTGCCGCCTTCCTGCGGTCGGCAGAAGCGCACTCGGCTAAGGCCGATTGCAAGATCAAGAGCAGGCAACAGCTTTTGGCTGTTGCCGCCTTCCTGTGGTCGGCAGAAGCGCACTCGGCTAAGGCCGATTGCAAGATCGAGAGCAGCCAACAGCTTTTGGCTGTTGGCGCCTCCCAAGGGTCGGCAGAAGCGTGCGCGTTGTCTGCCCGATTTTCGCGTGTGCCCGGCCTCGCCATGCGCCCAGCCTTCGGCGGGCTTGGCTGGCCGGTACACGCTCAATCTCGATTGCGAACGATAGGGCCGCGCCAAGTTACGCATTGCCATTGTCCTGCCTTCGGCGGACTCGGCGCGCGTAACTTTCTGCGGCCCGCACCTGGGTATGGCTGCATCACGCCTACGCATCGGCTTTGCCTTGCGTGTCGGATGCCAGCCATACCCAGGTTCATTTTTGGCCAGGGTGCCGAATCGGAAACCGAGCGTGCTCGGCGCTCTTTGTTTCCGATTCGGCACCCGTTGAACGGAGTAACCAGGCTTGGAAAGTGACAAACAAACACCGCTAGCGGCAGGCGGCTGGAGCCGCGCCGCTGCGATTGATCGCAGCCGGGATAAAGTCGAATCGGTCATTCGCTGGCTCGGGTGGTTCGACTATTCCGACAAAGAAACCATTGCGGAAATGTTGGGGGTAGCCAGGAATGGGCAGGGTGCGTTTTTCAAGAAGCTGGAAGCGTCAGGGTTCATCACGGCGGAGAAAGCGCCGGGTATTCGTCGTGTGATTTACGGCCTGGGTGATGCTGGGTTCGAGTTCGCACAGATGCTGTTGCCGGAGCTGGAGTTGAAGCGCCGGCGCCGGTTGCCGGCATGGGTGACTTTGATTCATAGCCTGTCCATCCAGGTGGCAATCATCAATCGCTTGAATAACATACAGGCGATACGGCCAGAGCGAACATTGAAGCACCTGCGTGCGGTGCGATTGCCAGATGCGATCATCACAACGAAAGACGGTAAGACGGTTGCCCTTGAAGTTGAGTTGAACCACAAGAACACGGCCCGGGTTTACAACGTCTTTTTGTCCCACCTCAAGAACATCCACAACGAGAACTATCAGAAGGTCATTTTCATTTTTCCGAACGACGGGCTGCGCCGTCTGTATCGGGAGAAGTTCGACCAGCCGATTTGGCCGATTTATCGACAACGACCTGGCAGCACAAAACTGGTCCTGGACGAGAAGAACACGTTCAAAGCCACGCAATTGCACGACTCCGAATTATTCGAGTTCCGCTACGAGGAGACCTATAAGCTATGACTACCGAAATCGTACTGAGCGACAGCGAAGCCATGACTGACTTCGGTGTCGTGCCGAAGGAGGACGTTCCAGGCTGGAATCTGGTCAAGTACTACTTCGCACCGCTTATGCCGTACTACCTGGACGAGTCTGTTACTGAAATCATGGTGAACCGCTTCGATTACATCGTAATCGAGCGAGCCAACAAGCTGGAGCGGGTTGAGGGATTACAGTTCGAATCGGAAACAGCCTTGCAGAACTTAATCTACCAGGTGGCCAACCGATTGAATCAGCTGGTAGACGATGACAATCCGGTGCTGCACGCGCGCTTCCCTGATGGGTCGCGCTTATGCTGCACACTGCCGATCGTCAGCCCTGGAGGTGCGACGATCACCTTGCGCTGCAAGCCGCGCGAGGACCTCACCTTTAATGACTTGATCGCCTTCGGCGCACTCACATCCGAAATGGTCAAATACATCGGAGAATGTGTATCGCGTGCAGATTCCATGTTGGTGACGGGCAATACCGGATCGGGGAAAACCTCACTTATGCGAGCGTGCGGCGAGTTCGTCGGTAAGACCGAGCGGATGGTGACTGCTGAGGATACTCTTGAATTGCACATGAAGCGGATGATCCCTGGCACAGTGGCAATGGAGGCCGCGAAGCGGCGAACCTCCAGTGGCGTCAAGCCGTTAACGTTGGCGAACCTTATTGAAACTATGCTGCGACAGCGCCCTGACCGTCCCTGGGTTGGAGAAGTAAGGGACGCCGCCGCGGCGGATGCGGTCATGCAGCTGTCCAACACCGGCCATGAGGGATTAGCTACAAGCTTGCACGCTAATGGCCCGGAGGACGCTATCCGGCGTTTCCAGTACCTGTTAGCGTCTGCTGGACTGGTGAGCTACGAGTTGGCAGGGCATCAGGTGATGAACGCTTTCCAATTGCTGATCCACTGCCATCGCAGCTACAAATTCGGCAGGAAGGTCACGCATATTTCGCGGGTTGAGGGAGAGAAGATCATCCCTGTGTTCGTCTACAACAAGAACACCGGCGAGCATGAGCGTGTTGGTGGCCAGCAGGCCGAGCGCGCAGCATGAGCCCGGGCCTCATCTGAAGCCGCCTCCGGCGAGGCCAGGGGTGCCCCCTGGACGGCAAACTAAGATCAACGGCTTTCAGGGGTATCGCCCCCTGGGTCTCGGGAGCGCAGGGGGGTGAAGCTCCCCTGCACTCCCCGACGTAGGCTGGGGGTCGCTGCGCGCCGTCAAGCAGAATACGCCTGCGGCGGCCCTACGGGCGCGGTTTCCACCGCTGCGCGGCGGAGCCTCCGCCATTCAGCTTGACCGCTCTCCGCTCAAACAGCGGGTATCCTGCTCTAATTTGGTCTTGGCGCTTGCGTGGAGTTCTCTCATACTGTTCATGCGTACAGTGTGGTGAGGTAAGATATGTTTTGGGAAGGTGAGCAATTACCAGAGGTGCCTGCTGATATCCTCGCCCAGGTGGAGGGCAAGGGTACGGACACAGGTGATCTTAGCGACCAGGAGCGCACAGCATTACAGCGCGTCATTGCTATAAATCAGCGACTCTATCGCAAAGCTTGGGAGCTGGAGCACAAGGTTGAGCAACTGGAGACTCAGAACCTTAGCATGCGTCAGCAGATAGTCGGCCTTGTGCAACTGACCCGGCGGCTGGGGTATGAGCCCTCGGTAAAACCTCCAAAATAATGCAGTCATTTCGAGCGGTTAATTCCCCCGCGGCAATGAAAATGCAATCAAAACTGTTGTTTTTTGCCATGAGGACTTATATAATGATTGCGAAAGTTGGGCGAATGGCTCAACTCCTAGCCGGAGAATTCCGACGTGTCTACACAAGAAACCACCACCGCACCTATCACTGCTACTCGCGTATCTGACTTCCGCCGTCTCAGTGTCCTCCCGCACTATTTTGGTCAGCACATGATCGCCGTCGAGAGTGCTATTTTTGACGCCTTGCGTGAGATTTGCAAAGCCTACCACGGTGGCCACTGGGAGTTTTACGAGCTATCGAATGGCTCCTTTTTCATGGCTCCATCAAGCAGCGAGACTTTCCAGGTGACCTGTGCAGGTAATTGGTTCCAGGGTGAACTCAGTGCCGAAGCCACTGGCATTGTGGCTTCGTTGTTGGGGATCAACCGCGCTCTGTGGAAATACCGTACAAATCAACTCAATGATCGCTTCTACGGTCTCCGGGAGTACGCGCTGAATCATCCCGAAGCCCGGCAGATCATGGCGGCTATTGACTGAGAACCAACACGGGTCCGGCTCCGCCGGACCCTGTACAGCCGGGCGGATGCTCGGCCCTTGACGGAGAATTCCGAATGAAAATGAAGGCATCTGCACAAGCTCTGCGCGAGTTCAAGACGAACGAAGAAGTTGTGCATGACATTATGAATTTTTCGCGCTACGGCGCGTTGTGCCAAGCATTCGTAATCTCAGCCCTGGAGCAGTACTGCAAGAGGGTAGGAGCCGCTTCGGAAGCAAGCTTGCAGACAGATTTTATGCCTCCTGGTGTCTGGAAAGGGATTGGTGCCGAAGTGCTCGCGAAGTTACAGGCTGCCGGGTACGTAATCGCTGACGACAAGAATCTTGCTGTATCTGTGGGCATGGAGACGGTTGTGATATTGCACGCGACAACCGGCGATATCAGAACATCTTACCCGGCAAGCAAGCAGGCAGACGCCATTGCCCTTTGGAAAGATTACGTTGCCAGTGGCAAACGAGCTAGCTTGCTTGTCGAGTAGAACCGAGCAGGCCCAGCTTGCGCTGGGCCTGCTCGCTGTTAGACTGGTGGTGTCGGGCGAATGGCTCGACGTTGACCTTCGGAGAATTCCGCATGCTGAAATTAAGCGAATACGAACGCTGCATTGTCGACCAAGCGAAGACGATTCTGATGCACCACCTAGCCAAGCCAGGGGCATTTCTGGAATCGCCGGAGGCTGTTCGGCGTTACCTGGAGCTGGAGCTAGCAGGCGAACAGAACGAGTTTTTTTGCGTGCTGTTTCTCGATGTCAAGAACCGGGTACTGAGTTTTAAGCGCCTTTTTCAAGGCTCTATATCAAGCGCTAGCGTCTATACCCGCGTAGTCGTGCAGGAGGCATTGCAATGCAACGCTGCTGCGATGATTTGCGCGCATAACCACCCTAGTGGCGATCCTGAGCCGTCCCAGGATGACAGGATTATCACGAATCGAGTGCGGGATGCACTTAAACTGATCGACGTGTGCCTGCTCGATCATTTCGTGATCGGGCATGGCAAATACACTTCGTTCTCAGAGCGCGGGCTGCTTTAGCAGCCTGCGTTTTTTTTGCCTGGAGGAATGCAGATGGATGACAGAGCAACGTATCGATTGGCGGGCGATGAAGCTTATGTGCGAGCCGAGAATGTGCTGCCATATCCAGTGTGGGTGCAGCCCAGTGCATCTCAGATTCGTGGGGTGATGCTAAGGGCAGGGCTTGAGCCGCGGACTCTAGGCGAGTTTGTGGGTGTATCGCGTAAAGAGGTCAATCGCTGGACTCTTGGGCAGACTCCTATCCCCTACGCATGCTGGGTATTGCTGTGTCAGCGCGCTGGGCTCGGATACTTAGACAGTTGGAATTGAGCCAGTCTGGCCAAAGAATTGATGGCTATATGATGGCAAATGCACAATGTCGGTGCTGAAATGATCGCAAAAATGCCCAATTTATGTGCGCCAAGTCACAAGGTCAGGATTTGCCAAAATGTGGCCATATGATTGCACTGTGACATGAGTCACGTGCTGGCCAGGTGGCGATTTGATTGCATTGTCTGAATGGTGCCTTGTTTTTGACCTATTTTTTGCCAGAAATCCGTCAGTTTTTGATGCAGGAGTTGTGCTCTTACGTGAGCGCCCTGTTGCAATGTTGGCACACCGGCTACAGAATGCGCGTACCTTTTGACGCAGCAGGCGTCGACAGGGGGAATCCCACGGGTTCCCCTCGTATCGTTAGGTGTCAATGGACGATGCCACTACTAACCCCCCGTACCATCCTTCAGGATGCGGCGAAGCTCTGACTTTAGGCTTTCGTAGTCTCGAATTGCCTCATGCTTAAAGGCTCCGCTGTTCTCTAGTGCGATTTCAAGCAAGGCCCTAATCACCATCGAGCGTGATGCCCGACCGTAAAACTGATCGGTCTGTAGGGGCTCCACCAAGCGACTATCCGTTGCCTCCAGGACGTGTCCTGGGAGCGTGATATTTGTCGGTGCCGATTTGCTCATGCGGTCGCCTCGACTGGCAAAGCCATTGCCATAGCCTTAGATATGTGTATAGTTATGCGCATATAGTTGTGCATTTCTTCTCAGGGAGTTGCGGAAAAATGGACGAGCATAGAAACCCCAACCTGAAAAATAAAGCGGTATTCACTCACCGCGACCTTTCGATAGGCATGCCCACGCGTGTTTTTTACGCGTCCCTGTTCCTCGTTTTCTTCGCTGCGTTCGTCTTCATCAAGTACCTGGGGTGGGCTGCTGGCCTGCCAAGCGCTGCTTTCCTCGCGATCCTCATTTTCATGCCGGTCTATCTGATTCACAAGGAAGACCCGGAAGCGTACATCGTCTGGCTTCGTAGCCTTGTATCTGCGAGCCGGCTCACCGTAGGCCGCAGCAACCGTCGTCGGGTGCTGGTGCTTGTCCCCCAGAACGGGGGCGAATTCAAAACGCAATCACTCAATCAACAAGGATCGAAAAAATGATCAAGCGCGTTTCGCTGTCCCTGGCTTCTCTGTTCCTGGCTCCCGTGGCCTTCGCTGCAAACAATGACGTAGACCTGGGTGACGGCGGTGGTGATGGCTTGCTGAAACCGTTCGCAGACTTCCTGCAGCAAGTAGTGGATTTCGCAGGTGGTCCGGGTGTGCTGTTCATTTCCTTTCTGTCGTTCGCCTTCGCTATCGGGCTGTGGGTTGCTGCACCGAAACAAGGTAGCGCGGCTATGGCCTGGGCATTCCGTGTCGCAATTGGCGTTATTGCCCTGATGAACATTGCGCTGTTCCTCACCTGGATGCAGGGGCTCTAAAATGGCCACGACAGCTGCGCATAAGGGGAATCCCCTCAACGAAGAGCTTTTCGCGGCAGGTGTGTGGAAAGGTAATTTGCTGACCCACACCGGCAGTCTGGTAGGCGGGCTGGAAATGTCCGGCATCGACCCTAAAGGATTGGGCGAACATGATTTGCAGCGTTCGGCCTTACTGCTCCGCAACCTGATCCAGACCCAGCATCCCGACACCACAGTGACCCAATATTATTGGCACTTTGAAGGTGCCAAGGTCGCGTTCAAGCCTCGCGTTGACCCCCGAAGCAACATGCTGTCGAAGCAACGTGAACGCTTCTTGAGTGAAGAACGCAACCTGAGTTCTAGTCGGCTTTTCTGGCTGCTAGACGTGCCCTCGCAGGCAAATATCAACAAGTTGTTCTCCCCGGCAGCGTTCAAAATGCTGTTCAGTGCTCCATTCGAACGGTCAGCGCGTTCCGCGTTGGCCGCGAAGCTTAGCCACTGGGGTTCCTGGCTGATCGAGCAAGACGAGCTAAAACGGCAAACAGATTTGTTGAATGGTGCGCTAAACGAGCTAGATGCCAAGCTTCAAGTGGTATCGCCAGTCAACGAGCGGCTGACTATCCAGCAGCAATGGGCGTTGAACCGAGCATTAGTCAATCTCCGTCCCGATTACCTGGAATCAGCGCTGAAAGAAACCGTCCCTACTGACGAATGGGATCTTCGCCTTGCGGATGGTGATGTAGAGCCCGTCACTGTTGACGGAATGGCCTGCTTGAAGCTCCACGGCGCGGTTCCGGTGTATGCCTGTATCGCCTCTGTCACGGGCTACGGCAAGGATTATGTACCCGAGGGTATGTTTGCTAGGGGTGAGCATAAGGCCGTCCTGCAGAACGGCAACTATCTCATAACGACGAAAGCGCGACCGCTTTCGATGCTTGAAAAATCCTTCATGTTGAAGGGAAAGGAAAATGAACTGCACCGGAGCCAGATGAAATTCTCGGCCATGATGCAGGGCGATGATGTAAGCGGACAAATCGAATCGAAAATCGAGTCGAGCGCGATCCTCAAGAAAAAAGTGGCAGAGCTTGAGGAAGCTGCAAACACACCAGACCGCTACTACACGTATCAAACCCACGTGGTCCTGTTCAATACGAGTCCCGACAAGCTAAAGCAAGCGCGACTGGATATGGGCACAGCCTTAACCCAGGCGGATTTTTCAATCGTATGGGAGTCGGCTGGGCTCATGGACCTGTTCCCCATGATTATGCCGGGCTACCCAAAAAGGTCCTTTCGTGCAGCTGAATTCACTTCGTCTCAAGTAGGTGCGTCGTCGCTGGTCTTTAAGTCCAGTGAAGGCGTTCGGCATTGGGGGCATCAGCAGGAAGAAGCGGTATACGTGCTGGAGAGCGTCGATGGTACGCCCTTCCACTACACCCCGTTCATAGGCGAAAAATGCCTGACCCTGGGCGTGGGTCCTACTCGCTCCGGCAAGTCGTACTTGATGAACACTCTTGCCGGACACTTCCTGAAATTTACCGATGAAAACGGGCGTGGTGCGCTTTACCACGGAGTAGGGGTAGACCCAGGCAGTGAGCCCTTGGCGCAGTTCTTCCAGGAGGATGGCGGTATTTTCCGCATCCAGAACCCGGAGACCGACCGAGGCTTCAACTCCTTTCACACTGCTACAAGCAAGAACGACAGCGCATTCATCTACCACCAGTTGAGCCAGCTGCGTTTGATGTTGAAGCTAAACGATAGCGAGGAACTGCAACGGCTGGAAGTTCATGAGCAGGCCGAGCTTGACCGTGCCTTGCTAGCCACCTTGAGCTTGCCCTCAGAGCTTTGCAATTTTGGGCAGTTCTACAACCACCTCAGCAAAGGGTTGAAGACAAAATTCAGCCGCTGGGTGAAGGGCGGCTTGAACGGCAACCTGTTTGATAACCAGGTCGACGGGATTGGCGAGCTTACCAAGCGTTTGGCGATCTACAACCTCAGTGGGGTAAAAGACAAGCCGCAGCTGGCCCAGCTGGTGATGAACGAAATCTTCTATCGCGTCATCCGCTTGTTCGAAGACAAGGCCAACCGTAGCGTGCCAAAGCTGCTGGAGATAGACGAAGCGCAATACATATTCTCAATTCCAGGTGCCATTGAACTGATCGAGGCCAAATGCAGAACCTGGTTCAAGCACAACGGCGGGATGGGCTTCTGGACGCAATCGCCTGAACACTACTCGAACATCGAAGGCTGGGCGACGCTTCGCGCATCTGCCTCAGCGTGGTGGTTCCTGGCTGATCAGCAAATGGACCGTCAAAAGTACAAACACGCGTTTGATCTGACCGACGGCGAATGTGATGCCATCGAGCAGCTTATCCCACGTCAGCAGGCGTTCATTATTCAGAGGGAGGCAGGTATCGCGAAGACTGTAAACATCGTTACTTCTAAACAAGAGCACGTAATTGCCACCAGTCGTCCGCATGAAACCCTGATTGTTCAGGAAGAACTCAGCAAACATTCGAATATTGACATTGCTGTCGCGGAAATGGTCAAGCGAATCTTCCCGGAGGATTGAATTATGAGCGCTAAACACAACTTCAAACATCAAGTATCGGCACTGGCGCTGGCAATCGCAATTGCTGTAAGCCCAGTAGCGAGCGTGCAGGCTAGCGGTTTCCCTACTGTTGACCTGGCCCAGGTTGCCCAAGGTGTAGCCGACTATAGCAATCAGCTGTTGCAGTACGCCGAAATGATGCAGCAGACCGTGGAGCAAAAGGCGCAGACGATTCTAGACCAGAGTCAGCTGGTCCAACTCGTAGCCCAGTATGAACAAATGATGACTGCCTACAACCACATGCTTAGGCAGATGGCAGCACTGAAAAGCATGATGGATCGTCGGGATTGGGAAGGTTTGTATAATAAATACGCAAATGTGATCGAAAGCTTTCCAGGTAGTGGCATGCCCGACTTCTCCGCTGGCAAGTGGATCAGTAAGGGTAAAGAGCTTCAATCACTCTATGCCAGGATCAACAAAATTAATGACCTGGAAGACGCTATCCGCGCTATCCCGTTCAACTCCAAGTCAGACCAAGCGGTTACCGAATCTACAGAGCAGAGCTTTGCCCGTCAGCAACTGGCAGTCGGGCAGAGTATGTTCGTTGAGGATATGAATGACGAGCTTCAAATTCAGATGGAGCGCTACGGCGAGGTAGCACAGAAGCGGGCTTCACTGGGTGCAGAAGACCATTTAGCGACGCTTCAAGTCATGGCCGAGCAAAATGAACTCATGATTGAGGCAGCACAGCAGCAGAACGCAATCAACAATGCTCAGCTTCAATATTCAAATCAACTGCCTGCCCACATTTTTGCAAAACAGAACAAGGGGCGGTTGGCTTCTTTGACAGAGGCAAAAGAGAAGCTTCGCGATTCCATCGAAGTAGATAACACTCAACTTTCCAACTACTAAAGGCGAAACTATGAAAGCGTTAGCAGCAATAGCCTTGATTTTGGCAGCTGGAACGGCATTGGCGGATTCCAAATCGGATGATGCGGCCCGTACCAAGATGATTCAGGACGGTATTAAGATTTGTAACGCCAAAGGGCTCAAAACCGTTGGCCAGAAAGATGCGTGCGTGAAGGAGTACAGCGACAAGGCCAACAACCTCTATCCAGCCAGGGGTACTGCCTATGCGCAGAAGCACTACGCGGGGTTGAGTAAGTCGGCGGCAGAATCGACCCTCAAAAGCCTCCAAGCAGAGTGGAAGACCGCAGAAAAAGGTGGCTATTTCAGCGCTCGACGCAAACCTGGTGTAGCGACCCGCAAGGCTATCGCGGAGGAAGGGTGGTGGATTCAAACCCACATTCTGGGCGCGCGTCAGAGTCAGGACGACCCGTGGTTCATCGAGTGTAAAGACAGCCCTAAATCGTTTGGCGTGATGAATCGCTGTCCGCTTGGGAAAGGAGGGGCGAAGTAATGAACCCCTACCTGCTCCATGGCTTGATGCTGCTGTGCAGCTTCGCCTGTATCTGGGGATCGGTGCATCTGGTGCGCGCGCGCCGAAAGGAGCGGGGCGAGCGGGAGCAGGCGGTCTTGGCAGGTGCGTGTGAGTCGCTTCCGCTCTTTACAAAAGACCCCGTCACTGGGGGGTTTGTAGCTGTCGGTCACACTGCTCCTACTGTCGAGCAGCAAGCTATTCCCACCTATGGAGTCCGTGCATGGTTTCTGAAGCGCGCTAAAGCGCTCTACTTGTTCAGTGGTCTGCTGTTGGCATTCGTATCACCGTTGTTTTTCATAGAGCCCGCACAGGCAGGTCTATCGCAGACTATGCGCGGTATTTTTGATGGTCAGCTCAAGCAGTTCGTTGACGGAATCATGCTGGACACAACCGGCGCTATTTACGGTTTTGCCTGGATGATCTTTTTGGCGTGGTCGGTGCTGCTGTTTATTTCCGAGGTTTGGAAATTCATGCAGTACGGATACAAGGTCTCTGGTGAGTCCAATGCAGTTGCTATCATGTGGTGGTTTGCGACCTTCTTGCTGTTGAGTAATTTTAACTCTGCAACAAGCGGGCTGTGGAACGTGTTTGTAGGTATTTCCAATGCTTACCAAGATAATCTGGTTGGAAATACAGACAACTTCTTTCTGTCGCAATGGATTCATAAGGCAACAGCTGCTGTTGTAGTAGATGATATTGATTTGTTCGATACCATGAAGATGGTTATCTACTACTGCGTCTGGATGTTTATAGGGTTTCTGTTAGATATTATCGCTTCCTTAGCTGCAATGTGGGCCGACTTCGGTTATGCCCTCGCCAAAGTTGTGGGCTTGGTAATGGTGCCGTTTATGCTGTTGCCTGCCACCCGCAAAATGTTTGACGCATGGTTTCAGTTCTTTATGGGGTTCGGCTTTCTGCTAGTCGTGCTCAAAGCAACAATGGTCGTTGCGGCTATCTCCGTGAAGTCGATCATGGTATCACTGGGTGTAAGTTTTTCGGCTGACTGGGGAGAGCCTGCGGAAGTAGTGCAAATGGGTGTGGACAATCTTTATATGCTCCAAGATGCGTCAGCTATGTTATTCATCGCCGTTTTGTTCGTGTTGTCGTCGTTTTCATTTGCGTCAATCCTAGCCGGTGGTGTGGGTAACTTGAGTGGTGGTCTCGGAACAGCCGCAGGCATGCTCGCTAGAAAGTTTATGAAGTAAGGGGAGGGTGATATGACTACTATTCAAGATGAAAAAGAAGCCAAGCGTTCTGGCGCGGATAGCGAGGTGCCAAAAGAAACGGCGCGTCTGCGTATGGTTAACAATCGTTACTTCGTAATTATCGTCCTCTTGTTGCTGGGGCATTTGTTCCAGGGTTGGATTTCAGCTCGTGCATTCAGCAAGGCTCAAATCAATACGCAGCTTATGTATGTGAAGATGTATCCAGACGGCACTTGGCATGTTGACGATGTGAAGCCTGGCGACGAACAGATTTATTTCCGCTCGACAATTGATGCAATATTTGAAAAGTATGTTACCAATCGATACGGTCAGCTTCCTGAAACCGTCAAGCGTGACTATGCCGAAGCTATAGTGATCATGTCGGACCCAATGGCGGCTGAATTTACCAGTGGGGGCGATAAAGGTTTCAACGCTGTCCAGCGTGCTGTAGATATAAGCGCAGACAAAAACGCTGATCGCATTGACGTAAAGTGGGGTTTTGCTGACCACTATGATCGCATCCCTGCAATGTTTAAGAAAAAGCCCGGTGAAGTCATCAAGAGCAATATTTACTTCACCACAATTCAGAAATCCGCCAACGGCATGCTCCGCAAAAATGGAGTACACAAGCAAATTCTCCGGGTCGAGTGGCGTTTGCTGCCTGTAGAAGAACTTCAAAATAAGAAGCCGGAATGGCTTCGTGTAAATCCCATCGGCCTGGAAATCGTCAAAGCAGATTTGATTGATGATCCAGCAGGCAACGACATTGCAGCAGAGGTGCAAGACCAATGAAAAAGGTAGCTATCAAATTTGGTGCAGGCGTAATGGTTTTCGCTGCGACTATTGCAGCTCAAGCCCAGGCAGCTAGCTGCCGTGTGATTCACTGGAAGCCTGATTCAGTCTTGACCATCAATTCAGCGCTCGTATTGGGAACGCGTATTGAGTTTCCATCTGATCTGCTATTCGATCCGGTTACAAGCTCGAGCTTGTGGGATGCGGAAGGGCAGGCAACTCAAGTGGTAGTGAAGCCGAATAGCACTGAGCAACTGGGCAAATCTGCTGTAGTCCGCGTATTTACCAACGACGGCAATGCTTACGACGTGTTGGCCAATCGCGCTGATACCGGCACTGGCGATGTTTGTGTCAAAGTCGTTGCGGATGGCATGTTTTTCAATCCAGGCGCACGCGCCGCTATGACTGCTCAGTCCGGCCGCATGGCTCAGGGCGCAGCAGCCATGGGAATGCAAATGCAGCAGACCCAACAGCAGCTAGTCCAAGTTCGCAGGCAAGCCGAAGACGACAAGAAAAAAGCTGTAATGGAGGCGCTTCGTCGGTTCCGTTACCACGTCTATACCCGCTATACATGGAGTGAAGGCAAAGGCTTTTCAGCTAAAGGCATTATTACCGACGTCTACGACGATGGCCGATTCACTTACATCCGCTTAGATAAGCCGAATCGTGGCCTCCTTTCGGTTGAAACCGAAATTGGCGGAAAGAACGCCGTGGTTCCGACCAAATATGACGACAGCTATGGCATGTACGTCATTTCTGGCATCTACCCCAAGTTCACGCTCAGGCAAGACGACGCCGAAATCAAAGTGGCCCGTGCTGACAACGCCACTAATGGCGAGTTTTAAGGGGGAGTCATGGCCGAAGAATCCGCACCACGGGTAGACGAACGACCCGCAACGTATAAGCGAAAAATGCAGGTCTGGTTAGCCGCCGCTATCGGTGTAGTCATGGTGGTGCTGCTAATCCTCACAGTGCTCAACGTGTTGAGCAAGATGAAGGAGAAGCAAGCAGCAAAGGAGGCGCCACCACCAACCGCAGCCGCCCCAAAAGTGGACCGACAAGACCAGTTCAGTCAGCTTGTCAGTAATCGAAAACCCTCCCGGCAAGTGGTCACCGAACCAGCTGGGGGGGAAGGGGGGGGGAGCCTGGAGGAGCAGTTCAACAAACTCAAATCCAAGGTTCCTGGGCTTCCAGGAGTCAATAAAACCGCTGGCCAGGATAGCGATGGTGACTCAACACCCGAAGATAAGGCGATTCGCCAGTGGCGAGCCCGAGAGCAGATTCGAGCGCTCAATAGTGCTACGGCCAAATGGGGCTTGGACCAGGCTGCTGCACGTAGCAGTTCTGGCAAGTCTCAGTCGCCGCGAGCGCGTTCATCAACAAGCTTGAAAGGTGATGGCGTTGGCGATCCTAACGGCGATCTTATGGCCCGCATCGCCAATCTCAACCGTCCCTTTGATGAAAGCAAGTCCCTTGAGGATCGGCGTGCTGAGGTCAAGAAGCGTATCGACGAGGCGCAGCGGCTGCGCGCATCTTTAGCCATGGGGGGTGGGAATTCTGCTGTAGGCGGCGCTACGACGGGTCACAGCGCTTTGAGCAGTGCCCTACAGATGCAAATGGCTGGGGCACGCCAAGAGTTGAAACAGGTGTCGTCTGGTTTCAGCGCACCGCCGCCTAATGTTGTGGGGTACACGAAGGACAACAAGTACAACGCCGATATTGCGGGCAAGATCAAGCTCAATACGGGTACAGAAATTCTGACCACCCTCACCAAAAAAGCAATTTCCGATTATTCAAATTCGTCGCTAAAGGCGATTGTTAACCGGGATGTGTACGACATTGAGCGCCGCTATGTAGTGATTCCCAAGGGTACTGAAATCACCATCGGCATTCTGCGCACTCGCAACGTCAACGAAGCAATTTCCAACCGCATGGCTTTCTTGGTGAAGAAAGGCATCCTGCCTAACGGAAATGAAATTGACTTTTCCAAGTCGGCAAGTGCTGCCGACCGTGAAGGCGTGGGCGCTCTTGAGGACAAGACCGATTACCACTTGATGGCACAGTTTTTCGGAGTAGCTGCCTATGCGCTGGTCGGAACCTCCACTAGCCGTAGCGGAACTGGTGACGATCAAAGCTCATATGCCGGTGATGTGGGGGAGGGTGCGCGGGAACAAACAGCGCCTCTTGCTCAGAAGTACTTGAACATTGTTCCTACCCAAACCATCCGCCCTGGACAGAGCTTCCAAATCGTCCTTGAAAGCGAAATGTATATCGAGCCTTGGAGCGATCTTTATGCGAAATATGTTGAGTAAGGCGCTGTGCGCACTGCTGCTGATTCCTGCTATGAGCTTTGCCCAGGACCTCAGTGCTTCGAAGCCCTACATCATTGATCCGTTAGCGCTCTATGCGCGCACTGTTTATCCCGAAGACGCAACGACTGTGGGGGATGCCATCCGCTACCTGTTGGAGCCTACCGGCTACCAGTTGGTCACTGCGTATCCGGCGCCCAGCGATGCGATTTCGCTGGTCAATAAACCCATCCCGCCGATTGCCAAAGTGCACCGCACCATGCCGGTCATTGATGCCGTCCAGTTGCTGATTGGGCTGGATAACTGGGTCGTTATCGACCGCAACCACAAGCTTATTTCCATATCGGAGAAGAAGTCGTGAACAAGTCGATCCTGATTCTTTGTGTCCTGGCCAGTCTCACAGGTTGCAGCACCGCGAGCGTTTCGGGGGGAGGGGAATTCTTCTCTCTCACCGGGCGCAATGTTGTTTACCGCGACCTTACCCGTCCAATAGCCGTCGATAACGAGCCGGAGCAAACCAATTATGTTGTCCTCCCGTTTGCTGCCAAGTAAATCACTCCTTGCCCTGGCCATGCTGTTGAGCATGGCTGCGCATGCCGTTGCCAGCGATGACGACGCGTCGGACACCGCGGAACTCTATGAGTACCTGTTCCCCGAAACGAAAGGGCGCGCAGCGCGTCCTGTAGCGCCTTCTGAGAGCGTTTTTGCTGCCCCCGAGGCGTATCGACCTTTGAGCGGCTTTGCCTCGCAAAATCGGCGTACAGGCTGGACGGCAGAGCAAGCTGCCGCCATGAAGGAAGCTTTCAAACGAAAACCTTCTGCAGCGCTGCCTCTACCGGCGGAGTCAGGCTTGTTCGACCCACAGCAGCAGCTGGGTGACGAGCCCTATGCTGCGCTGATTCAGAAGTACGCCAAGGAACAGAATGTCAGCCCGACATTGATAAGTCAGATCATTCATCAGGAGTCGCGCGGCAACCCCGATGCGGTGAGCCCAAAGGGCGCCCAAGGGTTGATGCAGCTGATGCCCGACCTTTCAAACAAGTTCAATATCGATCCGTTCGACCCGGAGAGCAATATCAAGGTCGGTACTCGCTACTTTGCCGAAATGCTCAAGAAGTACGGCCAAAATGACTTAGCTCTGGCTGCGTACAACGCAGGCCCAGGAGCCGTTGACAAGTACAACGGCATTCCCCCCTTCAACGAAACACAGAACTACGTCAGCACGATCTTGGCGGGCGTAACGAGGCTGGAGGCTAGTAACCAATGAAATACATGATCGCTGTTGCGCTGCTGCTCTCTAACAGCGCTTTTGCCGGTAGCGAATTCGATTTCGATTGGGACGACAAGAACGACATGCGAGGTGCATGGATGATGTGTGCAACTACAGGTTTTTCAAAGGGCGACTGCCCCAAGGTGTACCAGAAATGTTGGCAGCCTCCCATGATTTACAAGAAGAAGCACAAGATCAAAACCTACTGTGTTGACGCACCAAATTTTTCGGTCAGCGACAGTGACGTAGAGCGCTACATCGAGGAAGGCGGCAGGACGCCACTGCCACAGTAACGACTAACCCACACGAGGATTGACGCAATGACTACCCAAACCAAGAAGCGCTTTGATGTCCTGCTGCCGAACGAATACATGCAGGGCGAAGAAAAAAAGACCAACTGGACGCGTGTAGGCGCGGCATTCAAGACCGCCGATGGCGAAGGCTTCAACATCGAGCTCACGCCCAATCTGGCGGTTAGTGGGCGTCTGGTCATCCGCGAGTACAAACCCAAAACCGATACCAAGACCGAGTAGTAAGGCCAGGACGTGCTGTAGCGCGTTCTGGTGCGTGTCAGCGTGTGCCCGTCACGTATGGCGGTCAAGGGGTTGGAGCGGCCCGCAGCGAAGCGAGGACACGGCCCCTTGACGGCCTGGAGTGACACCCAGTCTAAGGCGGGGAGTGGGAGGGAGCTTCACCCCCTCGCGCTCCCGAGCCCTGGGCGACCCCAGCGGGTTGGAGAGAAGCCGCGAAGCGGCGCGAGAGGCGGGCAGAGCCCGGCCTCTTGAAGGATTGAAGTAGCGACACTGATTGCACATTCGCGCACCTGGTCGAGCTGGCCACATCGGAAATGATTGCAATTACTTAGTTGAGCAGCTGAAAAGGACAAGACACACCGTGCGTCTACTCGTTTTGAAGGAACTGTTTGCGTCTGGCGTCCTGGCCCAGGCCCACGTCGAGCCCGCATCCGATGAAGGTTGGGTGTTACGTGTGACCAAGTGCGAAGGTGATGTGCTGACTGTCACCCTAGCGGCCGGGGCAGGAGAACCCAAACGGTATATGCGGCAGACAGCTGCATTGATGGACGCGCACCGGATTGGCTTTCGTGACGTGATGATTACGCTTCCGGAGGAATTCGTGCGCGAAGACGGCGCGAAGCTTGGAAAAAAACGCTAAAAATCGGCTGCATGAAACCGTAAAACCTGCCTAAAACGTCATAAAGGATCGGTGGAAAGGGATCAGAAGGATGCAGAAATTGCTTTTTTCTGCAATGACGCTTAGGCTTGGGTCGTTTACCTAACGACGTGTGAGGACGTAATGGCCGTGGATCTCTCTGCAATGCGCAAGCTGTTCAAGGATGGGCTTCTAAAAGAAGCTATCGTTGCACCCGCGCCTATGCAGCGCGAAGCATGGGTGTTGACGGTCATTCGCTCCGACGGATCGCCGGAGTACATGACGATTGCCCGCACGACACGGCACAAGGTTTACAAGAGCCTTGATGCTGCGCATTCCGATGCGAGGGAAGTAGGTTTCATGGAAGTGAAAACGCTGGTGGCATAAGAGCCAAACGGCAAAAACCAGAAAGCCCGGCTGGTAACCGGGCTTTCTGGACAATCTAGAACAGGCTTTTCTCTTTCCACGGATCGAGCCTGTTCCCTAACAAGGTGAGCTGATTATGGCTAGCCTTGCGGCTGCTTGCAAGTCGCAAAAAGCTATCACGATCAGCTTGCCGCTAAACGGCGGCCAAATGGATTTAACCTTGAGAGCGCCCGGAGAAGACGACGCCACGGGCGACGACTTCCCCCACAGCGCAGCGCACGCCCCTTCGGCGCGCTATTACGAGCCTGGATCGGCCCTTTGCCGAGTCCTTGAAGAAGCGCCCTATCTGGCCCGTTGCAGCGACAACAAGACCGCTGCACTGGTCCGTCCTCGGGAATACGCGATTCGCTTCCCATACATGCAGGTCAATCGGCGTGGCATGGTGTCGTGGCTGATTTTCGACCTCGACCATGAGGATTCGCTGATTTGGGACAGCGCAGGCTTGCCACCGCCGAATTTCGTGGTGCGCAACCGCGCCAATGGCCACTCCCACCTGTACTACGCAATTGCGCCGGTCTGCACGACCGAAAAGGCGCGCGACAAGCCAATCATGTACATGAAGGCCATCTACGAGGCCTTCGCGCTGCGTCTGCAAGCAGATCCCGACTACCACAGCGGCCCCGTGGCCAAGACGCCTGGGCATCGCTGGTGGATTACTACCGAATACCATAATCACACCTACGACCTGGGCGAACTGGCCGAGTACGTCGATCTTCAATTGCCGCCCTGGCCGACCGGCCCGAAGCTTGAAGACCTGCCGCACTCCCGCCACTGCATCCTTTTCGAGCAGCTGCGCTACTACGCCTACAGCACGGTCAACCGCGAGCGCGAAAAAGGCTCCCTGGAGACATTCACGCGCTTGCTGGAAAGCTTTGCCCACAACCGCAACCGCTTCGCCCGTAACGGGTTCAGCGAGAACCTGCCGTTGTCCTCGATCCGTGCCACCGTGCGCTCTGTCGCGCGCTGGACTTGGGTACGCTACAGCGGCAGCGCTAAGTGTTGGCGGGGCGCAATGGAGCTTGACCAGACCTTGCCCCTTGCCGAGCGGCAGGGGCTGGCGGCGAAGCGGACGCACCAGCTGCGTCACAAGGAAACCGAGTCGAAGATTAGGGCCGCGTGCCGTGGCTTGCAGGAGCGCGGAGAAGCGCTCAGCAAAACCGCTATTGCGGCGCTGGCCAGGGTATCCAGGCAGACAGTGGCGCGCTACAGCCATGTATTGAACGAGGTGGCCATCCCGGCCACCGTATCTGCCCTGGACGTGGCGCGCGCGGCGAAGACCGCACCGGTACTGCAATCAGAATCCAGCCCGGGTGCGGAACCAGGTCGAGAAGTTTGCAATCATTCCGGGCCGGAAACCGCTCCGGCCGGCGCGACCGCTGCCGCCGAAATGCAATCAGAACCCAACGCCGGCGGCGCCGATCGAGGCGCAAAATGCAATCAGGAGGAGCCGCAGCGCGACGCTGAAAGTGTTCCATATGGTGTACGTCAGGTATCAGCACGCTTTGCGTGCGCTTTTCGCGGTGAGGCCCTTGGGCCGTTAGATGAAGATTCCTCATGATGGTGCGTGTGCATGGGGAGTGGGATTCGGTGATTCACAGTTGAACTGAGAGGATGCAGAACATGAACGATCCATTAAGCGAATGGTGCTGGGACGGCGCTTCCATCGAGAGCATCAAAGGGCTTGCTGCACAGTACCGCTTGAGCATGTCTGATCTGGTGGACGACCACTTTGTAGGCGGGTGGCCAAGCTCGGTACCGGAACCTTATCGGGGGTTCATACGTGATGGTGTTGACCGCAGCGAGGCTGACCGGACGGAAAACAGCATGGCGGGGCACAGCTACTACATGCAGATCCTGTCATGCGATCAGAACCAGCGGGCGTTGGCCATGCGTGGCGTAGTGGACCTCTATACTGGTGCGGAAGGTTACAACGTGGTTGAGACAAGCACCGCCGCTGCTCTTGCCTGGGCCGACAGCTACCGCGTGCAAGCCGCGGCTCATGCCTAACCTGCCCAGGTACAGCGCGCGCTGTCGTGAAATCTGGTGTATCTACCCCCTGCCAATTGCTCAGATTTCAACGTAGCGCGCGTTCTGGAGGCTAAGGCCTCGGGTGCCGAGCAAGGTCACAGGGAGTTTCAATGGCTTACGCCGGTTTGCCTCCGGCGGCCAGGGGTGACCCCTGGACTCATACCAACACCAAGGGCGCGGCCCTTGTCATCTCGCTGGGGTCGCCCAGGGCTCGGGAGCGCAGGAGGTGAAGCTCCCCTGCGCTCCCCGCCATAGACTGGGGGTCGCTGCGCGCCGTCAAGCAGAATACGCCTGCGGCGGTCCTACGGGCGCGGTTTCCACCGCTACGCGGCGGAGCCTCCGCCATTCAGCGGGACCGCTCTACGCTCGGTACTGGAGCTATTGACTGCCTTCTCACCAACCTCCATCGAGTCACTTTCACCCTAGCGTTTTAGGGTGGCCACATGCTAAATGCTCGGTGATTGTCGATGATTTGCGATGATCAAAAATGATGAATAGGTATTGAATCTATTCCACTGATGGGCGAATATGTACGTGCGCCAAGGCGTACCAAGGGTGGTTACAGGGATCTTCGGATCGCACCCCGCTGCTGAGAAATCAGTTGGCCCAGTTGCCAGGTAACAGCGTCCTGCCCCGTCGAACGCATGCAATCGACGGCTGAGAATCCCGCCTAGAGCGGGATTCGCCGTTTCTGGCCCTTCAATTTTGCGGCTTCGGCCGATTCCGTACTTCCTTGGGGCATAGGCCCTTGGGCTTTTGCTGCGTTTCCATTGCGACCTTGAAGACGCTCGACCCCTTTTTGTTGATTGGGGTATCTGGTGACCCTTCGCCGGTGCGAGCAAAATACGCGCTTGTTACGTGAATCCGCAGTAAGCGGTGCTCGCGGAAAAACGCAAGACACACCTTGTAAGGTTCCAGTAGGCCCGTGGCGTTGTTGAGCACGCTCATGGTGAAGAACCTCTCACCCTCGGTATGATAGATCATTGCTGCGTCCAGCTTCTCAATGATGCCCTTGAGTTGCTTGGAGGCTTCGTAGCGTTCCAGGCAAATCATTTGCGTGTGTCGGCCATCGGGATACAGGTAAGGAATATTATGGCCGCTGTCGTCCTTGGTGAAGCAATGCAGGCCATAGGTCACGACAAACGTAAAATTCTGCTTTGTACCTGCAAAAACTACCTGATGCGACGACAAATGGCTCAGGCTGTACTCAATGCCGTCATGCTCGAACGACTTCCATTCCTGGATAGAGTCGACGTGAAATTTAGCCAAGCTCAGTCCTCGAGCGCGTTATGTAGGGGCCAATTTTACACTAAAAAAGCTATTCGTCTGGCTAGCTGACGCTTTGCCGACAACCACCACCTTAGCCAAGCTCACTGGCTGATTACTCAGGGAAGGACAATTATGAAGATGGCTATCAGGACTGGTATCGCAGGAGCGGTATTGGCAATCGTAGGTGTAGCCCAAGCCGAGCTACACGGAGAGGCAGCAGAGAATGCACGATTGGATGCAGTGGTGCGTGAATTCGCGGCGAAGCTGGAAACCGAACAGAAACAGTGTTTGAAAATCGCGAAAAACACCAATGAAGCTGGTGTGTGTGCCCATGTCATGCGCGAGGAAGCCAAGCGCGCGGTAAGTGACAAGTACCAGAAGGCTTTGGCCAGTGCACAGGAATACGCCGACGAAGGGAGTCTTCCAAGAGATGTACCGGCCATGCTGCCCCCGGCGCAGGCAGCGTGGGAACAATTCGTCAAGGCAGATTGCGACGTGGTAGGTGCGCTGGTCACTGGTACCGCGAGCTCCATCTATGCGACGGTATGCGAGTACAAGCACCAAATACAGCGTCTGCACGACTTGGACCAATGGTGAACATGATCCATGCCCCGCTTTCTGCGGGGCTTTATTTGCGCTCTGCAATCAAAATGAATTCCTGCAGGATCTTCCTGGGCTGGGTTATGCAATCATTTCTTGATTGCATTTCTAGACACCAGGTCGTACCGATCGATGCGTTTTTGATTGCAGAACGACTCAGTCCATAAATAGATCAGCCTGGCCTGCTAGCTCAATCAGTCGTGAGCACTGCTGTTTAAGGCTCACCAATGTTTGCTGGCGGACCTCAAGGGCCTTTTGAAGCTCGATGATCTTGCGTTCAGCGGCGCGTAGCTTCGCTGTGTTTGCCACACCCATTTGCGCGGCTGCTATCAGAGCCCCCGAGGCAGTAGTTTTGCCTGTGAGCTCTTTGAAGCTGGCGGTGTCGCTGTCGCTAATATCACGAATGGTTAGGGCCATACCCTGTACTCCGCTTGTCGGTTGATTGCAAAAAATTAGATATGCGCATAAATATGTTGCATTAATGATTGCATTGATTACTGCTAAATGCAATCATTATCTCCTGCATGCAGCTGTTCTACGTATCCGTTTTGCAATCAGTATGAAGGAAGGAATCTATGAAGAAAATGCTCATTCTGTTAGCGGCCTTGCCGTTTACCGCCCATGCTCAGGCGGATCTAGCCGGTCCAGAGGCGGTGGCCACTAACCTAATGGCGCAGTTCTACGACGTGCCCCAGTCAGCGGTTTCGGTCGAGGTTGAGCAGCATTCAGAATTCACAGCTACCGTCCTGGCGTCTGTGCCTGGAAAGCAAACGTGTAAGTTCGAAATGGCTGCTATCGAGAAGGATGCAAATGCTCAAATTCGTTGGGGGGTGGGCGGTACTCGCTGCCAGCTCGTTCAACCTGAAAGCGCTACCAAATCATAAGGAACTCTGGAATATGAAGGTCATCGGCAAGATTTTCGCAGGCATATCCATAGGGCTAATCGTATCGGTCCTGCTAGGTACAGTGTTGATGCAGGGTGTGCTGTTCAAACTGGGGGCGGAATTGCTAGGTGTAGGGCCGCTAGGTCTTACCTACTTTGTGGGTTGCCTGATCGCAAGCCTGATCCTGATGTTTTTCCCAGGTGCCAGAGAGCACAAAAAAGCGATTGGAGTGTTCGCGGTAGCTACAGTGCTGATCGGGTTTACTGCTTGGGCAGGCTTTTTCCAAGACCAGGGCATGGGGGCAAGCGGTGATCTTCTGAACGCACAGGCTTACATAAGCCAGTTGGTGTCCGGGGTAGCGAAGTTTGCCTTTTGGGTGGTGCCGGCAGGCGTGACTGGTTTCTTTGCGTATCTCTATTGGGAAACCAAGCAGGGATAGAGGTAGCGTAAAACGGTCGTTAAATGAACCCAGGAAACGAATGCTCAAATGGGGATCATAAAATTAGGGTTGTGTAGATTGTGAACCCTAGTTACCTTGATACCACCATTTACGATACTGGGAATGGAAAACTGCCTGATGGAGTCCCTTAGTGATGTCCCGAACCTTCCTCTACTGCCGCGTGAGCAAACTGGAGCAGTTCACCCAAAACCAAGTTTTGGAGGTGAAAGGTGCAGGCTTCCAAGTTCAGGCCAACCGCGTGGTAGAGGAACGAATTTCTGGTGATGTACCCGCAGCCCGGCGCCCAGGCTTTCAAAAGCTGTTAGAGCGGATCGAGGCTGGGGACGTGCTGATTGTCACAAAGATGGACCGTTTAGGGCGCAATGCAATGGACGTGCGCCTTACGGTGGAGCAGTTGACGGCTAGTGGCGTGCGGGTGCATTGCCTCGCCCTGGGTGGGGTAGACCTCACCTCCCCTGCTGGCAAAATGACTATGGCGGTGGTTACTGCTGTGGCGGAGTTTGAGCGTGACCTATTGATAGAGCGTACCCAGCAAGGTCTGGAGAGAGCAAAAGCAGAAGGAGTCAAGCTTGGTAGGCCAGCAGCAGTTGAAACAACTCGCGCCGTACAGCAGGTCAAGGCACAAAACAAGTCACAGTCCGAAACTGCCAATGCTTTGAAATTGAGCATTGCAACTGTAAAGCGACATTGGAACAAGTCTGTCTAGAAAGATAGGATATTGGCAGTGGTATAAAGGTCTATCAAGGCGCCATGGAAAGGAGAAGCTTATGTTGAGTACAGTAACGCTCTATAAAAGCGCAGGCATCATTAAAATCGACGGTGTATCATTTTGTCCCGTAAGCTTTGAAGAAGTGCGACTTGAGAGGGGGCACGAAAACGGAGTAGTGTTTAACTGTGGCTGTGCAAAGGCTGTGATAAGTGAGGCAGATGCTGATCTGCTGGCTGAATCTGGCGTGAGTGACCATAGATAAGGACGTAGCTATGAGTAAAGATAAGGCCCATTTATTGAAAGTCGAAGCGCAGCTACGTAAGGCATATAGGTCCGCGTTCTTTTGCTGCGCTCTCGTAATAATCGGGATGATGGCAATCGTTATGTTGGCTTTGTCCACTGGACAACATGTCGATCAAAAAGCTATCGCAGAGGACTGGGGGCCGCTGATCATACTAATGGCAGCAATAACAGGTGTATGTCATTTTTTTCATGGGCTTGTAAAGAATAAAATTAAGAAAATAGATATTTGATAAAGATCAGGTGCTATCTAGTTTATTGGTCTTTGCGTTGAATTCGATCCCGGTGTATTTGGTTGACTAGCGAAGTCTGTCAAGCTAATACATCGGGAAATCTGGTATAGAGGGCTACGATTGATATACTTAGAGATTGGTATTTATTTGATAGGTTGTTTCTTGTTTGGTTTGGGGGGTTATTATATATTCCCTGCAATGATTCAAGATTGGATTGATATTCGCCGCTTTCGTCATATGAAAGCTGAATTGCGAACTGCTATTGTCAATAATCAACCAAGTTGGGAGGAACTGTGCCAGGTGGCAAAGCATGCAATGCTCAAAAAGACAGATTTGTATGCGATCATTCGCGGTTATATGACTGAGATAATAGTAAAAAAGGGTTCTGATCTAGCAAAACATAAGGACTTAATCCAAGGTTATATAAAAAGCTACGAAAGTACAGAGCCTTATGAAGGATTAAAGTCAGTTCAAATCCGGCTATACTTAGAGCGTTTGAGCAGGGAGCAAGCTGATAAAGATACATTGCATGCCCTTGCAGGCGAGATTTCAGGAATGGAACGATTTACGGAATTAACAAACCGAAAGCAGAGGTTTTACACTTTTGGAGGATTTTTAGTCGGTATCATAGGTGTATTGCTTGCGGTATATCCGCTTATGAAATCGACTAGTTAAAAAAAGAGATAGCCGAAGCTATCTCTTTGGAATACCTAATAGGGGATTCCGTCGTCATCGACTTGTAAGGTATCGAGCCATTCGCAGAATTCGCGTCTGTACTCATCTTCATCCTTCACAGTCCAAACTTCGTTGTACTCGGTCGCCTGATGACTAGTGCCGACGTTATCGAATTGATGTATTGGCATACCCATAGTGGGAGCTCCTAAAGCGGTTAGTGGAGAGCATTTCAGTCAGCCGTGTGCTCTATCGCTGACATGTCTAGATTAGCGGAATGAGTGTCAAATGCAAGGCAAAAAAAAGACCCCTATATTAGGGGTCTTGGTGAAAGACTCTCAATTCCAGAATCTTTCTTCATTTGTGGCGTTCCGTTCTTGGTCGGCAAGAAGGGCCAATACCATTTCGTCAGGAATATCTGCATGGTACGAGAAGCACACATTCAGATAGTAATCCAACGATTGATGTAGTTCACCAGTAGCCAGACTTGTGTAAACAGGGTCCTCAGCAGTGCAGCCGGACTCTATTTCTTCGTCCTTAAGCTCCCAGATGTTGCAGTAGAAATCCTGATCACCCGCATCCCAGCCCATTTCGACTTTCATGACGCTGTTATCAGCAGCTACAACAGAGTAATGGTGCTTGCTCATAGGTAATATCCTTATAGATTAATGGAGAGCGTTCCAGCAGACATAGCGCTCTTAAACCTGCATGCATAAGCATACAGCATAACCACAGAAAAGCAAACGAGATAGCCAAGGCTATCTCGTTGTTTAAAGGGCTAACCGAGGCGAGCCTGGATTAATTGCCGGTGCTGGATGATATAAGCTTAGAAAGCCGCACCTGTTCTTCAGCGGCTTTTTGCGCGCACGTTTGCGCCCAGTGTTTATCACCCATCCGCTCAGCTTCCCAGCCTTGAGCAGTCCAACTGTCGATTGATCGTTCCAGATCGGCAATACGCTTCACTTTTGGTAAAGCATTATACTCGGCAGTAGTTATGAACGTCTTGTAAGTATCGCGCATACGACCCCTGTCATCCACTAAGGTAGCTATCACCGAGCTAGGTATTTCAATACCCATGTCACGAGCAACTTCTACATAATGGTCGAGTGTGCCGACCGTACTTGCAAACTTGAGCGTTGCAAAACCATTCGGATCATGCCAGATGAAACAGTGATAGTGCTGATGTTTTGCAGACCACTGAATCTCAACCGCCATCATACCAACTGGAGTATCTTGCTCCCAATATTGATTCATTCCTTTGCACCTTCTTTTGATTGGAGAGCGTTTCAGCAGCCATAGCGCTCTTAATGCTGCACGTCCATAATACATGAACAGAACGCAAAAAAAAACGAGATAGCATAAGCTATCTCGTTTTGGCCCAAACTTACTTGATTAGATCAAGTGAAGCGTGGACATTTTATAATGCTCTTTAGCAATGGATTCAGCTTGAGTAAGCAAAAGACCCATAGGAGCTTCGAATTTGAAAACCCGAGAAGTGTCAGCAATAGTGCGGACAACAATTAGGTATCGGTCGTAGGTGAAAGCTTGCACTTTCTCCGATTTGGTATAACCGTCAGTTCCAGTCTTGCGATGGATGACTTCTTTACCAAAAGGTTTGGCTTGAAGGAATGCCGTAAATGCAGCAGCGTGGTGAACAGGTACATCGTTAGCTACAGAAGCTTCGACGTCCTCAGCTTGCTCATGCATGTGGCAAAAGGTTTCGAAATGAAGTTGCAGATCCAGTTTCATGGATGGAGTCCTTCTAAAGGTTAGTTGGAGAGCATTTCAGTCAACCGTGTGCTCTAAACGTTGACGGGATGTATATTAGCCTATGAGTGCCTGCCTGCCAACTCTACAAATCCGGGAAACAAAAAAGCCCCGATCTGGGGCTTTCTTAGACACAGGGAATGATGGCAAACCGGCTACGAGCTCGAGCAGCCAGGTTGAAAATTTGCAATCACCCGTCTGCCCTTCTTTTGCGCATTTCATGGATTCTCGCAGTGGATACACCTGCTAGCTGGGCGATAGTAGCATTAGGTAGCAATCCCAATAGGTGAATGAAGCGCTCCTATAAAGAGCCCCGCTGTTGTGGGGCTCTCAATTATCACGCCTCCTGGTTCACCTTGTTAGTCTTTCCAGGCTTGCCGCCATCGTCCTGGGCAGTGTACTTGCAACCGCTCTCCCCTTTCTCGTATCCCGCACAGCCCCACCAGGCCGCGCCGTCTTTCTTTTTGGCAGGATTCAGGAACAAGCCGCGTCCGCACGCCGGGCACGGGTGCTGAATTGGCTGCGCCGCTTTGAACGCGGCTATTTCATTATCAAGCCTGTCATTTATCAAGCCTACAAGTTTCGGGTATGTAGTCTTGCCGGATTCAATTCCTGATAACTGATCTTCCATGACCTTGGTGAAATTGAATTCTACAAACGAGAATCTTCCTACCAGGGCCTTAATTAAGCGCGTGCCACGAAAAGTCGGTCGCAGCTGGTTCTTCTTGCCGAACTTTTCTACGTATTGCTTTCCGTTGATTACTTCGTCAACTATGGAGCCGAATGTAGAGGGACGGCCCACGCCGCGCTTTTCCATTTCCTTGGTTAAGCTGGCTTCGGTAAAGCGGCCTGGGGGCTTAGTCTTACTCGCAATCAACTTGCCCCCAACTGCCTTGATCGAATCGTCGATATTTAACAGTGGTACAGGGTTGTCGGCGTCTTGAGCCTCTTGTTCAGCCGCGTCGTCGGGATCTTGTGCGCTGTCAACAGGCGTTAAAGACTTCCATCCTTTGTGGACAAGTGTTTTGCCCCTGGCCTCAAACGTTAACAAGGTGCCGTCCACTGGAGAAGCAGCTTGCAAAGTTGCGGTACGCACTGCAAAGCGCGCTTCCTCCATCTGGCAAGCCACAGTGCGTAGCCATATCAGCTTGTATAGTTTGCGCTGGTCCTCGTTTTCGCCAGCGTCAGTTTTATCAATGTGCGCCGGACGGATCGCCTCATGCGCTTCCTGGGCGTCAGCTTTAGACGTCCAGGTCCTGGGCTTGTCCAAGACGGGAAGCCCATTTGTCTTGCACCACTGAGAAATGTCGGCAAGTGCATCATCCGACAAGTGTGTGCTGTCGGTACGCATATATGTAATAGCGCCTTGCTCGTAAAGCTTTTGTGCGACTTCCATCGTATATTTGGTTGTAAAACCAAGACTGTTTACCCCAGCAGACTGCAAGTCGGAAGTGGTGAATGGAGCCGATGGAGAACTTTTAGTTTCGCTCTCTTTAAAGTCAGTGACTTTAAAGTCCGTTATTGCGGCTACCTGGTTAGCAAACTCTTTATCCGTCCAATACCCATCCTTTCCAACAAGTTCCGCCGTTTTCCAAGTGGCGGTCCATCCTTCAAAGTTTATGAGCGCGGTAAAGTGTTCAACCACGTTAAAGGCGTTAATTTCCGCTTCGCGGTCGGTCACTAGGCGGACAGCAATACTTTGCACTCGGCCCGCAGAAATAGTGCGATCCGAAAGATACTCAGCCACTAGAGGACTTACTTTGTAGCCGATAATTCGGTCGGCTACTCGCCGCGCTTCCTGGGCAGCCACACGCTTAATGTCGATCAATTGCGGGTTTGCTAAGGCGGCTTTAAGTGCCTTTGGCGTGATTTCGTTGTACATGAGCCGTTTCGGCTGTTTGAGCCCAAGAACCTGCTGTAGGTGCCAAGCAATCGACTCTCCTTCCCTGTCCAGGTCGGATGCAAGAATCACTTCGTCGCATTCCGATGCAAGCCGTTTGATGCGTGAAACAACCTCGGCCCCTCGGTCGGTATACACATACTCGGGCTTGAAGTCAGGTGCACTTACGCCCATACGGTTTTCGGGAAGGTCGCGGATATGGCCAAGGCTGGCAGTAACCCGGTAATCGCTACCCAAGTAATTTTCAATGGTTTTGCCTTTGGACGGTGATTCCACAACAATTAACTTCGGCATATCCTTACTCCTGTTAATTCACAATCAAGGCAAAGTTGGCCCGTCGTATTAACTTCAAGATTGGGGAGAAGTTGGCGGCCCGTAGGCCGCCAATGCGCTTTAACCTGCGATAATTTCTTTGCGGGTTTTGTGGTAGTTCTTGATGATGATATTGAAATCGTTCAGCAACTTACGCAGAGGCTTGCTGTATTCATCTTCGCGCTTTTTATAGTCGCGCTTGGAAATTACCCCGCGATAGTTCAACTCTTTCAAAGAAGTAGTGATGTGGTCCGCCAAGACAAATAGCCTAATTAGGCTGTTTACCATTGGCCCACCCTTTCCTTTTTCCACAGTGAATGAATATTCAGTTGGAGTTGGAAGCGCAACTTCAACCGCCTGGGTCAAAGGGTCTTTGAGTTCCAGGGCCAGGGCTTCAAGACTCTGTTTCAATTCGCCTTCAACCAGCTTCATGCGCTCGGTCAACTGAGGGCGAATCCCCTCAGCCAAAGCGCGCGAAATCTTGTGCTCAGGTCGAGAGTTACTAGCGAACGCCTCGACTGAAAACAAGCCTTCTGCTACGCGACGACCACAGATACGCTTGTCTTGAGGGCGTGGTTCGAAATAACTGGTATCCCACAAAATAATCAAGTACAGGTCATGCACTGTGATCCGGGCATCATATTCAGCCTGTGCCATGCTGTTCATTTATTCACCTGTATCAAGTTTTGAAGCTCCATCAATTGTGCCGCTGGCAGCGTCCCTGCCTGCGCATTCAGAAAGGCCAGTTCGTAGCGATACGCAAGGCCCTTTCCCTCAAAGTCGTTGGTATCGAAATCCAGGGAAATCACATAGTCAGCGCGTTTAGAGCAGTTGACTATCTCAGATGCCAGCCTTGCGGCTGTCATCGTTGCCTCACTCAGACACCACGACACGATCTTGCCCAGCCGTTCGACCGGGCTCTCACATTCTGCGTGTCCGGCAGCTACCGCACATTGCCATTCGTTGAACAGCGCAACCCCTTCTTCGGGTGTCTCAGTGGGATTGCCTGGGCAAAGCTTGTCGCACCATGCAATACGATACATAGTGCAGCCGAGCATTTCGAAGGCTTCATAGTCTTCTATAGCTGCGAGCCGCACCAGTGGCATTACTGTGCCCCTTCGTTGTCAGCATCTGCTGCGGGCTCAGGAATCAGCGCCTGAATTTTCTCGATCAGGGCGGCTTTGAGCGCCTTGGCGTCCAGATCGCCAGGGACGTCGAGAAATTCACCCAGCGCCTTAGCAGCAGCGAGGCTTAGCGGCAGCGAAACCTTTGAGGTTTCCGAATCGGAAACTCCACTTTCGCCACCTTCACTGCCTTCACCATTGCCCTTACCACCTTTGGGGTCTTTAGGCTTGACCGCTTTCAGCGCTTGTTGGAAGGAAACGCCTTTGGCCACTTTTTTCTCAAGCTTATCAAGCTGTTCGTCATCCAAATCTTTGATTTCGTAGACCAAGTTAACGTCTTCAAAGTGACCGGCTTTTACCAGTTCCAGGGCGCGCGGGCTCAGCTTGTGGATGGCGTTGAACTTGCTTAACTGGGATTTGCTGGTCAGCCCATGCACTGCGATGATTTCTTCGCTCTTAAGGCCGAACTCTTCCTTGTCACGCTGGATTGAACGAGCGGTCTGCCAAAGGGTTAGTCCTTTGCGCGCGCCGTTTTCAGCTGTGTGGTCCATGCGCAGCTCTTTGCGGGTGCCCTTGCGGATGATGCAAGGAAGCAACTGAATTTCCTCGGGAGCGTTCTCCGTGCTTCTCCAGCGGCATTCACCAGCAATGATGGCATGCATGCCGTCTTCATCCGCTTCTTCAATCCAGAGCGCATTACGGATGCCGTAATAGCGGCCACTATCTAGCTTAATCTGCGAGGACTTACGGATGCTTTCGATGTTCGCCAGAGTGGCCGGGCTGTCCCAGTCGTCGCGGTCCTGATCGGCAGATGGTTTGAGGCGGGAGCGGTGAATTAGATGAATCACTTCGCCCGATGCTTGATCTTTGCGACCAGCGGCCATCAGTTCAGAAATAGTGTTTTCCATTACTTTTTCTCCAGCAGGTTTTTGCAGAATTGTTCAAGTTCGTTCGCCGCATCAATTGCGGAATCCTCATTGCCCGTCACCCAGGTGCCCGAACTGATGGCAGTCTTAATCGGCGTACGCAAGGCAATCACGCCCAATAGAGCCGCATCGCCGAAGTTGGAAACCAGCTTGTTATAAATCTCACGGTCGGCAACAGCGTGCGGGACTTTTTTGCCAAGGTAGCTAATCAGCTTCGGCACGCGGTTGATTACGAATCCAGACCACTGCAAGTTTTGGTTAAGGCTGCGGCGGATTGGCTTGAGGATCTTGGTCAGCTCGGCCAGGGAGCCGATGGCGTTGATATCCAAGTCAATAGGGGAGTACACGCGATGCGCGCAAATAAGAGCCGCCATCACGGTGTTACCGTTGCCCGCTGGGGTGTCGATCAACACATAGTCATAAGTGCTGTAACCCGGCAAATTATCTTGCAGGTTATCGCGCATTTTTAGAATCAGCGTCATATCGTTGGAGCGGTTAAAGTCCCCAATAGTGGAATCGCCCTGGAGCAGATGGAGATTTTCACGGACTGGGTTAACAACTATGCTGACGCCGCTATCCGGCTCTTGGAATAGCTGGGTTACATTACTGAATTGAGACAAGCGCACGTCGGCGCCCTGGAAGTTGTTCGTTAAGCTGCCGATGTTATCCAGGTCAATCAGCAAAACCTTTTTGCCTTCGTCCGACAGCTTGATACCCAGGGCGCTTAGCGTGGTGGACTTGCCTACGCCGCCCTTGGGGGTGGCAACGGCGTAGACCATTGGGTGTTTTTCAAGAGGGGCTGCATGGGTCATTTTTTAGATTCCTTCAATTTTGTCTATGGCCGATAGGTCTACGGTTTTCGTCCGTGGTTCCGGTTCAGCCTTCTTCGATTGATTAGTGGGGCTTGCCAGAATCCCACTTAACGCTTTGTCAATTGCCGCTTGTTGCTCGGGACTAATCACCCCTTTTTTTGCTGTTGTCGGCTTTGCTGGCTCTGGTTCTTCGTTCCCCTCTATTTCGTCAATGTTGGAAAAGTCGTCGTCATAATCTCTGCTCGCTGCGGCTATGGTTGGATCGTCATCTTCAACCTCACCTTCGATGCTGTCGAAAGGGTCTGGCTCAGCTTCGCTAGTGGCCACCTGGGCAAATGGGTCCGCTTCCTCCTGCGGGGCCGTCGTTACTGCGAATGGATCATCTTCAACAGCGGATTCGCTTTCGCTCGACACCTGCGGCGTCACTTGTGCAGGCAGGGCAGGGGAGGGCGCTATGGCATAGCGCGGTGGCATTCCTTTAACCTCTTTGACGTTGATCCAGCAGGTGTACAGTACCGACGCTAGCTTGTTAGGTCGCACCAGGGCGCATACGCGCGGCGGAAAGGACAGCATCTGGTTCGTGGTGATGGTGTTTTCTTCCTGCTGCCCAACAGAACGCTCAGTGCCCCATTCCTCAGCACCGCCTTTGTTGATTTCCACCTTCTCCATTTTGCTGACTGTTTTTTGAGCGTAGCCAGTTTGATTGGACACCCATTCGGCAGTGTCAAAGTCAACGGCGCGATAACTAAGCATTACCTGGGTGTTGGTTTCAATGCCTGTTTTGATGGAGTCGGCATTGAGGGACTTGTCTGGCAGATTCAGAAGGTCATTGATCGACTGATATGCCAGAGCCATGTTAATGCCCTTGGAAAGAACCGTTGCCAAGCCGTCTGCCAGCGAGTCAGACACAATGAAGCGGCATTCATCCAGCACTATGAAAATAGGTCCTGGCAGGGGCTTGCGCAGTGCCACCTGGATGATTTCATCTAGCAGTGAGACACATGCCTTTCGCACAATCGTGTCCTTCATGTGCGCTCGTACATAGACGACAGAGCCGCGCTCCAAGGCGCTGGATACGTTGAAACTTTCGTCTTCGGTTGCGCGCAGGGTATCCAACTGCATGAACTCGCTCAGGTTCGATTCAATGCCGCCGACATTGTTGCGAATCCACTGGCGTCTTACGTCGTCAATCTCCGGGTGTTTGCCGCGAACCAGCTTCTCAAGGTGGCCAAGAGAACCGTCCCACAGAGGCATCAAGTAGTCTAATACTGCGCGCTCGTTCTTCTTGTAAAAATCAGCAGTAGAGCCGGTATCAGCCATGCCGAATGCCTTCACAACCCGCTCCCGGCGTTCGCGACGCGTGCCGAAGATGAAAGGCGCGTAAGAGCCTGGGCCGACGCCGTTCAGGTCGAGAATTTCAGGCGCTCCGCGCCCGTTTTCCTCGCACGACTCGCGCATAATGTCGCAAATAAAGTCGTCAGGTTTTTGGTCAACAAACCATGCACCCCAGCCTTTTCTGATGGCCTGATCCAGCAGTACGCCCAGCGCAACGCCTTTACCTGTTTGAGAGGGGCCGATGACCTTTTTATGGTTCTTGCGGAATTCTTCATCGGTCATGTAGATAGGCGCGCCGACCACATCAAGCCCAAGGAAAAAGAACCCATCCTTATAGAAATCGCGGGGGTTAAAGTCTTTAGCCTTCGCGTTTTCCATATCAACTCGAATGTCTGACAAGGCATCCCCGCTTTGCTTCACTCGGAACCGGCGCAGCCAGCTTGAGATAGTAGGGCGGACCCAGCGCAGTGTTACCCAGCGAATAAAAACGGGCATTGTCATCACAACCAGGAGCGACCACCAAAGCCCTGAAATGGCTTCTTTTAGTTCTTGGCCGAACAGCCCCATGTAGCGGTCGGCCATACCCCAGTCATAGCCATAAACGAAGTAGGCGTAGAAATAAAGGCCACCAACAAACATCGGTAGGCTTACCAGTAGCATGATAATAATCGCGCGGCGGAGCCACACAAGGAAGACTTCTAATGCGGTTGTTTCGTCCGTTTCACGGACTGCACCGGTCACGCTCAATACCAGCAGCACGCCGATCAAGAGCGCAAACACTGCTGTGAGTGTGGGGTTAGTGTTCAGCAGGATTAGCCTTAAGAGTTCCATCTGTCACCTGTCGTCTATTTCCGAATCGGAAACTTTTTTCGTGCCAAGCAATTTCCGAATCGGAAACTGCCACTGACGGAAGGGGCCTTCCAGGGTCAAGTTTCCGAATCGGAAACTCACCCAGGCAAGCAGTCCGCGCTCGCCTAAAGTTTCCGAATCGGAAACTCCGGGCGGAAGGGTATACCCTTCCTTCCTCTACGCCTAGTTTCCTAATCGGAAACTCCGGTCGGCAAAGCTGCGCTTCACCTCCCTTGACGGCTAGTTTCCGATTCGGAAACTTTCTTCGGTTGCGAAATTATAATTTCCCTTCCTGCTAAAGGCTAGCTTTTTATGCGCATTTCTATGCGCATTTACCTATTGTCTTCCTATGCACAATTAAATATCCTTATGAATAGTAAAACTAATAGATAAGGTCATAGAAAAAGCATGCTTTTTCTACTCAAAATCAACATCACAAGCCGCCACCCTAGGGGGTGTCGAGGGCGCCCCTGGGGGGCACCCTTAGCCCGCCGGGGGAGCGCCCCGTCTGGCTTTAAGGGTTCTGGCTCGCTCCGCGAGCCTCCACCCTCTTTTGCCTCATGCGCCCTGGACGGGCTTTTCGGCAAAATTCACCCGCGCGCGCGTCCGGCTACGCCGGAC